>Ga0182021_10010963_pt1 | contig 10751 bp, 10 predicted proteins | sample 612E3MmetaG_FD_120493 | JGI IMG/M metagenome (GOLD analysis project Ga0182021, IMG submission 120493) | Permafrost microbial communities from Stordalen Mire, Sweden - 612E3M metaG (Illumina Assembly) | ecosystem: Environmental > Terrestrial > Soil > Wetlands > Permafrost | place: Sweden...
ACTCCTACGCCCAGCCCAACACCAAGTCCAACACCCACTCCAACTCCTACGCCCAGCCCAACACCAAGTCCAACACCCACTCCAACTCCTACCCCAACAGCAACTCCTTCGCCTACACCAACACCTACTGCGACCCCTCCTGTTTTAAAAACTCAAAGCGTTTCCGTGACAACGGACAAATCATCATATGCCAGAGGTTCGTCTGTTGCGATAACTGTAACGGTTAAAGATGCATCAAGCGGAACCCTAATACCAGGTGCATCTGTCACCGTCAAAATCATAAACCCCAGCGGACTAACTATGACGACCCATACTGGAACAACAAGTTCTGCCGGAACAACTCATTTTACCTACCAAACAGGGTACTTCAGTACCAGAGGAACTTGGACAATATCAACAAGCAGTTCTCTAAACGGATACCAAAGCTGGACGGGACAAACAAAATTCACTTTAACCTAAACTGTAGCGCAAAAGGAGCGGCCTTTTTTAATCATTTCTAGCTTTTCTGTGTGAAATGTTAGCAAAGCGATTTTAAGTGTCTATTTGGCGATTCTGAAAAACTCTACCGGTTCTTTAGTACTCCACTTCAATAACATAAAAGTACGTTTTACCCAAACTGCATGTTCAAAATGGCTAACGACGCTAGAAGCGCTTCTTCTGTTCGGACTGTCGCCGTTCCCTGCCCAGGAATCATGTTTACCACAAAATCAAAAATCGCCTCAAGTTTTACGCCTTCCTCTTCAGCAATTTCATGCAGTCCACGTGAGGGAGCACCAAACGCCACCAAAACCCGCCCACTACCCCGCCATTTCTCACCTATCGTCCCAACGACACTCATGAAGTCATCTCCTATCCGTGCAGTGGCAATACGCAAATCAAAATCTTCCTCTGTCACCATTTTTCTAAATGAACGTTTTTCAACCCGAACCCGATAGCCCCAGTAAACTGGAATATCTTCTCGGTTTGCGGCTTGAACCTCAATTTGCTTGCCAATGTTAACTATTTGTAAGGTTAAGCGGTCGCCCACAGCAACCATTTTTTGCCTCAAAAGCGCAGGTTGCTGAACCCCAATGTCAACAACTAAACCCTCTTTGTTCTCAGACAAAATCACACCCTCACGGTACTCTCCAACTTGCAGATGCTTTGTTTTTCCACTCAAGGGATGATGCGGCGTACGCAACGGAGGCAAAATCCCTGCAAACTCCAAATCCGGGTCAAGCTTAAACAAGCGTTTCCTCAGATACTGCGGAGTCTCCAAATAGCCAAGCAAAAGCGCCATAAAATCTAGGTCCCTTTGCTGATTGGTTTTGGGAATGTCTGGGTAAACTATGATTTCGTCTACTCGGAAAATCGCTGCTGCACGTCCAATTAGGCCAAGTTTAGCCGTTTTTTCTCTTAGGTGTGGTGTGTCGGAGATTGTGGATGCTGGGATTGCGATTGAAATTTTCTTTTTATCCATGCGTTTTCTGCCTCTATGCTTGGTTGTCTGCGGTGTGCTTAAATGGCAGAGAGGAGATATAAAACTGCGTGTTATTTGGAGGACCCAACTTTGTCAACAGCGATTTTAGATAACGTGGAAAAAATAAATGCTATTGATAAGAGTGGAATGCTAAATTTTTGCATTAACGCGCCCGAACATTACCGAAAGGCAGCTGCTATAGCTCAGAAAATCTCGGTGAACCTCCCTAAACCAGACAACATCATCATTTCCGGATTAGGGGGCTCAGCGATAGGCGGCGATTTGCTCAAAGATTGGGCGAGAGACAAATCTTCAGTACCTATAGAAGTAAACCGCGAATATCATCTACCAGTATACGCTGGAAAGAAAACCCTTGTGATAATATCTAGCTATTCAGGCGAAACAGAGGAATCGCTTAGTGCATTTCTCGAGGCCCTCAATCGCAAATGTATAGTCTACTGCGTTAGTAGCGGCGGCGCTCTACTGAAGTACGCCATAAAACATAAGGTGCCTTACCTGCAGGTTCCCGGAGGTATGCCTCCTCGTGCAGCATTACCCTACATGTTCATTCCATTAGTCATTTTCATGCAAAAAACTGGTTTGGTAACAGGAGTTTCTGTTGAGCTTGATGAATCTCTAAAGCTTCTGGAAAAAATCTGTGGCGAAAATTTGCCGCAGAAACCAGTTATCGATAATTTGGCTAAGACGTTGGCGTTGGACATTGGTGAAACGGTTCCTGTGATCTACGGTTTTGGTTTCTACCGCGGTGTTGCCCAGCGTTTTAAGCAGCAAATCAACGAAAATGCGAAATACCCAGCGAAATGGGAGGTTTTCCCTGAGCTCAACCATAACGAGATTGTCGGTTGGGCAAACAGCGGCGATTCCCGCAAAGGATTTTCAGTTATTTTCCTTCGCGACGCAGATGAGCCAATGGAAATTAGGAGCAGAATCGAAACTACAAAACAAATCATGGGTAACTCCGGCTTAAAAATGGCTGACCTTCAATCGCAGGGCACGAGCACATTGGCAAAGATGCTGTCAACTATTCTTGTCGGCGACTTCACAAGCAACTACCTGGCAGTGTTACACGGAGTGGACCCGACGCCGGTTGAAGTTATTACCCACCTGAAGGGCACGCTACAACAGAATGGGTTCAAAGAGAAAATAATAAAAGAGCTAGAAAAAATCTAGGTTAAGCCACAAATTTTGTGAATTCTTTTTCTGCAGCTTCAAGTGAAACCATTTGCGGTGGACGTTTAAACGCGTAAGCACAAATTGGTTCAATTGCACCTTCAAGTTTCTTATTCAATGCCAATTTCATTGCACGGACTACATCAAAGAGAACACTGCCCGCGTTTGGTGCATCAACTGTTTGGAATTTGAGATCGATCTTCATAGGGGCGTTGCAGAAGTAGACGCCGCTTATCCAAAAGTAACTGTCACGTTTGTTTTGCAGAAAATCCACGTAATCCGTGGATCCAGCCACGATTTCAGCTTTGTAAGGTATTGATGCAGCTACTGATTCAGTTTTTATCGAGCGTTTTGCATCGCGACTGCGTTCCTGTGTGTCAACGGATTCGGTTCCTCCACCAACATCCAGTTGGTAAGTCTCAACTATCTTTACTCCGCTGTCTGAAAGCAGTTTAAGTAGTGTTTTATGCAATGAAGTTGAGCCCACTTGATCTATTAGGTCGTCGCCAACGAGTGGGAGTTTTGCGTCGGCAAATCGTTTTGCCCATGAAGCATCGCTTGCTATGAAGGTTGGTGTTGCGTTTACGAAACCGCATCCTGCAGCCAGGGCTTGTTCTGCGTACCATTGCGAGGTTTGTGTAGCTCCGCTTGGCAAGAGGTTAACCATGATTTCAGTGCCCGAATGCTTGAGAACCTTGACAACGTATGCATCAGTCACATTGCTAACTTTTACGATAGCTTTACTTGAGTTTCCCAACCCATCAAGCAGCGGTCCTTTGTCAACCTTGACGCCTGTTAAAGGCACATCAGCTACTTTAGGAGCATTATTAGGCAAAGCAAAAATGGCTTCCGAAAGATCTTTTCCAACTTTGCGTTCATCCACATCAAAAGCTGCAACTACCTCAATGTCTTTGGGACTTAAACCAGCTAAAACGGGGTTGCGAAGCCCAACAAAATCTTCAGATTTCTGGAATTTTGAATAGTATTGAATGCCTTGGATAAAGGCTGAGGCGCAGTTTCCAACGCCGACTAATGCAACTTTTACTTTGGGCACATGTAGCACCTTGCTTGGCTTCTCTATTTGCGAATCCCCTTTAAAAAGCTACGGTGTTCACACTCTTGAATAAAACACTTAACAAAAGCCTTTCTGAATTTTACGCTTCTTTTGGCAACTTCATAAGAAACGCTTATTAAATGACGCGGATTAAAGTTTAGAAGCCGCATGATTTGGGCGAGTAGATCAGTCTGGCATGATCGCCACGTTGGCATCGTGGAGGTCCCGGGTTCAAATCCCGGCTCGTCCACCATTTTATTTCCAACCAGACGCGAAGGCTTAAGCCATAAAAAACCTTATCAATTAGCTCAAGCAAAAAGCATCTATAGAAGGACTTGATGCATGTCTGATTCTGAAAAACAGTTAGGATTCATCAGAGACATTTTTTTACCGCTTGATATTAACACAAGATATGACTTCTATTTTACGGACAAGCGTATTGCAATAGTTTGTATGGGTAGAGCAAACCGTTTCGAATCCGAGACGTTGGATCGAGTTTCTTTAATGCCTTCAGCGTTTGGAGTGCCTTCACCCGCATCATCTTACGTGGAAAAGACAGAAGACAGACAATCGATTGATGAGAAAATAAAAAACTGGTCATTAGACGATATTTTAAAGCTGAGTAAAAAAAGCTGTTTCTATGCCCTTGAAGAAATCGAAGAAGTCAAATTGATTTTAGGACACAAACCCAAATTCATTATCCTAAGTAAAGAATGCGAATCCAAGTTTTCTCCAAATGAAGAACAGTTAAAGCAACTAATCGAGATATTGCCTACAATAGAAACACTCAGAAAAAAATTCGCGATTGCTGGAAGCTGGAACACACTACAGGAAATATTCAAGGACTTTTCTGTAAATACTGCTGTTCCATAAACGTTCTTGATAGGTCTATTGCCAAAGTTGCAGCAAAAAATTATGGAAGAACCAACTAACTCTAACCCACTTGCAGAGAAAATTTAAATCGCTCGCAGACTTGCTTTAAAAAGGTTGATAAAAACATGAATTTTTGGAAAGACTTACCAGCAGGAGATAATCCGCCTGAATTTTTGAATATGGTTATTGAAGTCATAAGTGGCTCAAGAGACAAGTACGAATATAATCTGAAATGGGATGCTTTTGTGCTAGATAGAATTATTCCTTCGTCCGTTGTGTTTCCAGTTGAGTATGGGTTTGTTCCTCAAACATGGTTTGACGACGAGGACCCCCTGGATATTATGGTTCTCAGCCACGCGCCTCTTACTGTCGGCTGTATTGTAAAAGTCCTTGTCATAGGCGCCCTAATAATCGAAGACGAAGAAGGGCTAGATGCAAAGATTCTTTCCGTATTGGTCAACGATGCGCGATCCGAAGGCTACCGGGACATAACTGACATCCACAAGCATAGATTAGTAGAGATTCAAGAATTCTTCGAAACTTACAAACGTCTTGAACCCCACAAATGGGTAAAGATCAGAGCGTGGAAAAACGCGAAAGAAGCCTGGGAAATCGTAAAATACTCGATGGAAAAATATCGCGAACTCAGCGAAAAGCCACCTGCAAATCACAAATAGCTGCCTATTCTTATGTGCATGCAAATAGCGTTCTTCAAATTGATGGTAATGATCAATCTTGCGGTATTTTACTGTTAGAGCTTGGAGCTTAGCGTAAGTCTTAAGTTGTTCAAAGCAGTTTTGCCTTGAGGAAAAATGATAATATGGACACTTACGGCTTGGCTAATTTATTTCTAAGTTTCGCCAGCATAATAAATTTTGTAGCCTTGCTGTTAATGCTCAGAGCAGTCATTAAAAACAGAAAAGTACTTCGCGGATACAGCATTCTTGGTTCATTTTTAACGTTTGTATCTATTGTTGGTTTTGAAATTGCTTATTATTTGCTCGGAAACATCGTTGGTTTTGCATTTGGGTGGGCAACCGTTGCGTTCTGGTTCGTAGCATTCCTCTATAGTTTACGCCAGAGATTGAAGGGAACAGAAGAACAAAAAAAAATGGTTGAGCCTTAACTGGCTGGAAACTGAATTGTGAATTTTGCGCCTTTGCCTTCTTGGCTTTCAAAACTGATAGTGCCTCCATGGGCTTCTATTACTCGTTTGCAGACGGCTAATCCGAAGCCTTGACCTCTTGGCTTTGTGGTAAATAGTGGAGTGAAGATTTGAGGTTTAATTTTTTCAGGTATCCCTATTCCTGTGTCTTCTACAGTAACCAAAACTTGTCCGTCAGAATTAACTTGCGAGTGCAAGGTTAATTTTCCACCATTTGGCATTGCTTGCATTGCATTGGTTACTAGGTTGATTAGGACTCGCTTCAAAAGTTGAACATCAGCTTTTATTTGAGGAAAATCGTCTGCAATTTCTTTTGTTAGGATAATATTTGCTGGAATAGCAATGGAAGGGAAAACGGCGTCAACGAGCTCCTTTAGGTTAATTGGTTTTTTATCTACTTTTATGGGACGAACAAACGCTTGTAAGTCAGAAACAATCTTATCCATGTAGACCACCTGCTCCTCCATTGTTTGCAGACTCTCTTGCAGATTGCTTTTGACTTCACCTTCAGAAAGTGATTCGACCTCTTTTTTTGCCAAGTACAATTCGCCTGCTATTGTTTGAAGTGGATTGCGGAGGTCATGACCCACCATACCTGCGGTTTGACCAATAGCTGCCAATCGCTCAGAATCTTTAAGCTGCTTAGTTCTCTCCTCAATAATACTCTGCAACATTCCTGCTTGTTGTTCAAGATTTTTTTGAAGCGCTTTCTGATCAGAGATGTCTCGGACGATGGACCATATTCCCACCACTTTTCCTTTGCCATTAGTTAATCGCCAAGTTCGAACGGAAGCAGGAAAAATCGAGTTATCTTTGCGTTTGTATTCCCTTTCAAAAAGGATTGAGTGACCCGTTTGAAGTACTTTTTTAACGACTTTTTCTCTCTGTTCGAACCATTTTGCTGGAAGTAATTGCTGAACAGTCATATCTCTGAGATCTCTTTTTGAGTAACCAAGCATTTTAGCGTAAGCTTTGTTGCAGTTAATCATCCGTCCATGGAGATCTCGAGCCATGATCCCATCTTGAGTTGTTTCATATAGTCTGCGATATTTTTTTTCTGATATAACAAGTTCCTGCGCCCATCTTTCTCGATCCTCGAGATCCTTTGCATTCTTCTTTTTTTGCTCAGTTACATCTGTAAACACTGAAAGGAGAAAGCCCTTTTTTGGGGTATAAGCGTAAACTTGATACCACTTTTTCTGAGACTTGCCGTAAGATTCAAAATATTGTGGAATACGAGTTTTGGCTATTTCACGATAAATACTTGCCCAGTCTATTTCCTTTTTAAATTTAGGAACGACACGAAGTGCTTTTTTTCCGATAAGTAGTCGGCTAAATAAGTGCAAATCTTTGTAAGCCCTGTTGCTTCCCATAAGAACTAAATCTGGCTCTGATTTTTTGTTATGCATCATTCGAAACAAAGCCACACCTTGAGGCAGGTTATCAAGTAAATTTCGGAATTGTTGACTGCTTATCCCAAACTTTTCAAACGAATCCCTAACGATATCGCTATTATCTGTGTGAGACGGTGTTTTTAGAGAATGTATTAATGGAGGAGTCTGTTTTTTGGACTTTGTTTGAGCAATATCGATAGAACTTACTATCTTATTACTCCCCCATAATAATTAGTTTATAGTGAGCATAAAAAACTTTCCAATATCTGATTAGTTAATAGATTCAAAAACTTGATTTTGAAAAAACCAAAAGTTCCGCTTTGATTCTGAGTCAAATGGATGGAATAATCAAAAATTCTGTAGTCAGGACATAATGAATAATTTAATCCTGCCCAAGAAAAATGGCTGAGGGCGCCTGAATTGCAATGCTTATGATTACTATTAGAATTTCTTGGTTAACGAGGGGTTTGAGCATAAAATTTTCCACAAGTTTTTGATAATCAGTTATTAAATAGAGTTTAATCAAGCAAGAAAATTAAAATGCTCGAATGACAAAAATACGGACCTTTCAGTGCATACTTTGGTTTTTAGTTCAGAAATAGTCTTAAAGTTGTCTTTGTGATAGTATTTGCGAAGTTTGTATGCCTACCAATTTGCCGCCTGAAGCAATGGATAAATGGGAGCTAGTTGAAGCTGCCCATACGCCTAAAGAAAAAATGGATGCCATGATAGAGTTCCTAAAGTATGTTCCACATCACAAAGGCACCATGAAACTGCGCGGCGAAATGAACAGGAAAATCGCGATGATCCGCGATGACTTGGAGAATAAGAAGCGGAAGGGCACGGGCAAGAGCAGCGGGGGACCCAAACTTTTCATTGAAAAAGGCGCTTCAGCACAAGTAGCCTTGATTGGCATGACTAATGTTGGCAAAAGCTGCTTAATGTGTGCCACCACAAACTCAAAAGTGGCTGTAACTCCCACGCCGTTTAGCACCCATGAACCAGTACCGGGCATTATGAATTATTTGGATGTGCAGTTTCAGATTGTAGAGGCACCCGCCGTAATGGAGGGCGCAGCGGAGGGGAAGGCAGGTGGGAACGTTACGCTTGGGCTAGCGCGGAATGCTGACGGCGTAATTTTAATGCTGGATTTATCCCGTGACCCTGTGGCTCAGTTGGAGTTGATTTTGGGGGAGCTTGAAAAGACCCGTGTTTTGGTAAGTAAGCCCAGTGGGGGGCGTGTGGAAATCGAGCGGCGTCCTGCCGGTAACCGACTTAGAGTTATCATTGTGGGCAGACTCATCGACTGCAGTATGCGAGAGATCGAGGAACTTTTGAGAAGCTACAAAATCAACGACGCCATCGTACGCATTAACGGTGCCGTAACCCTCAACGACGTGGAAGATGCCATTTACGAAAACACTATCTACAAACCAGCCGTTATCGTGGCTAACAAACTTGACTTGCCAGGCACAACGGCTAACCTACGTCGTTTGAAGCAGCATGTCAACGGCAAATTACCCGTGGTTCCCATGTCATGTGAACGCAAACTGGGCATGCAGGAGCTGGGAAAAGCTATTTTTGAATCGCTCGGTATCATCAGAATCTACACTAAGGAGCCAGGCATGAGAACGCACAGTGACCACCCGTTTGCTCTCCGCAAAGGCGCCACTGTCAATGAACTGGCAAAAAACATTCACAAAGAACTTTTGATGAATTTCATGTTTGCCATGGTTTGGGCGAAACGATTGCCCTTCAGTCCCAAAAAGGTCGGGATGAACTTTGTTTTAGATGATGGAGACATCGTTGAGATTCATGCCAGAATAGCCTAAAACAAATAGTAAACTAAAATTTTAGAAAACTAAAAAAATTAAAATGAAAAGAAAATGTTGAGCAGCTTATCTGCTGGATTGGGCAACGCGTTCAATTTCGTTGCGTTTAGCTATTGCAACACTTTTTATGTCTTTGTTTGCTGCCAGCACGAGTTCATCGGCGAGGGTTTCTTGGATGCTGCGTGGGTTATTTTTGCTTGATGCTCTGGCACCTTCAGTTATGTGACGTATTGCTAGGTCTATTCTGCGTTGTGGTGCAACGTCGACGGATAAGTGATAGACAACTCCACCGTAGCTGACTCTTGTGGTGTCTTCGCATGGAGAAGCATTTTCAACTGCTTTAACGAGTACTTCAATGGGGTTTTTGCCTGTGCGTAAGTTGATTATTTCGAATGTTTCTTTGACAATGTTTGTTGCTTTGGCTTTTTTACCAGAGTTTTTGCCTGACCGCATTAGGCCGTTAATTAAGCGTTCGACTATGTTGACTTTGGCTTTGCGGAAGCGTTGGTGTTCGTGGCGTCCCATGCTGTGGGGTGCGACCATCGGGGTGAGATTTAGGTAACGTTGTAGGCCGATGTCTACGACTGCTATATCTTTGAAGGTCCATTTTTGGAAAAGTTTGATTTCTTGAGGTTGAGCTACCGTTTGTGACATATTAATTACCTTGCTGGTTTCTGTTTTCGTCCGTAAACAAGTTCGTTTAGGCTTACGCCGTTAACCATAACGACTTTCCATCTGACTCCAGGAATGTCTCCCATGGCGCCGCCTCTGGTGCCGCCGATTCCTTCAACAACGACTTCGTCGTGTTCGTCAACGACGTTTAGTGCACCGTCTCCGGGGAGGAATGCGGTGATGGTTCTTCCGTTTTTGATAAGTTGTGTGCGGACACATTTGCGGATGGCGCTGTTGGGCTGTTTTGATTCAACACCTACTTTTTCTAGAACGATACCTCGAGATTGAGGTGCACCCTGCATAGGGTCTACTTTTTCGTCTAGCCTAAGCATGCGCCTGTTAAAGTAACGATCGTGCCAACGGAAATTTTTCCGTTTCTTCGCTAGTTGCCTTGCGGCAAATTCGCCTCTTGGTGACTTGGAACCCATACTTTAAATATTCCTTCTTTTGCACATCCATAGTCCAAACACTAATATTTAAACAAAACGAAACAAATCCTTCAAGTTAAGTGACAAGTTGCTTGTGATAAATATTGGAGAACCCGCACGGGCAAATAAAGATATGATGGCAATAGCAGAAGAGTTGGTTAGACCATGCCCAAAGGAAATCAAAATTTTGCATCCACTCAACCAGCTGCTAAAGATTTAGCGAAGAAATTTGAATCCGACCACAATACAGTACCTTGAGAACTAAATTTTGATTTGTCTCTCTTCTTTTTTGTGTCAGATTATGTATTTTGATAGTAACGATTTTAGAAAGCAATTCAGCAGTCTGGTTTTAAAGTAAACCAAAAGTTATTACTATGGGGCAAGAAAATAATAGAGTGGTGATTTAAAATGGATTTTGATGAATATATTAAGTTTGCAAATGAAAATCCAATAGGATTTTTGGCAACCGTAGACGGTGGGCAAGCGCGAGTCAGAGGATTCCAACTTTGGTATGCTGACAAGACTGGACTATACTATAGCTCAGCCGCCAACAAAGACATCTATAAGCAGTTAAAATCTAACCCGAAAGTTGAAGTCTGTTTCTTTAACCCTAAAAGCAAAGACATGCAACAAATGAGGGTAACAGGCACAGTTGAATTCATTAATGACATAGAAATGAAAAA
>Ga0182021_10010964_pt1 | contig 10751 bp, 17 predicted proteins | sample 612E3MmetaG_FD_120493 | JGI IMG/M metagenome (GOLD analysis project Ga0182021, IMG submission 120493) | Permafrost microbial communities from Stordalen Mire, Sweden - 612E3M metaG (Illumina Assembly) | ecosystem: Environmental > Terrestrial > Soil > Wetlands > Permafrost | place: Sweden...
ATCACTGCTTTCGCGTCGTCGCTTTCTGGGAGGTGCTTCTCCAGGAGACGTATGAACTCATCTTTAAACAGGGGTGTGGCCATGGTTATACTCCTTTCAGTTCTTTATTACCCGCGATGAGAGCGATCGCTGACATGCGGAACTCGCGTATGTTCTCCATCGCTCCTCCGATCATCGCGTTCGCATCTGAGAATGCGGCTTCGTAGGATTCTTCCGGTGTCCTGACGGCGACTCTCGCGATCGCGAGAACCAGAGTTACGAGTAGTACAACCCCTTTAAGGATCAGGAGGTTGCATTCAAACGAACGGTTTTTCATGGTTATATCCTTTCTTCTGAGAATGAGATTTGGGTGTACTTGACGCGTATGCCGAACTCGGTAGCGCACGTTTGCAGGTTAGCTTCGTTCTCTTTGTACCACGCGTAGTGTGTGTCTCCGAGAACGTCGATGTGCAGAACAACACCAGACTCTGAGTGTTCCCAACGCGGATTCATGGACGAGGTACTAAAGGGTGTGGATCTTCCACCGTAGAACTGTTTCTGAACGCGCGTTAACATCTCCTGCCAGATTTCTCTCGCATCAGGTAGTTTTTCTGTTGGTTGTTCTTTATGGTTATTCTTTGTTTCACCTGGTGAAGGCTTGCTTTCATGTGGTGAGGTACCTCTTTCACCTGGTGAAAGCTCTACCTCGTTTAAGCTTTCATGTGGTGAAAGCTCTTTATCGTTTAAGCTTTCACCTGGTGAAAGCTCTGTGCACACAGAGCCTACAGTATCTTCCGGTGATACAGAGCGTCCACTGTGTATAAGGTTTTTGCGGTTCAGGATGAAGTCGATCCGCTGCTGGATGGTGAGGTACTGCTGCGCCATGATAGTATTGCGACCCCATAAATCAGGGACTTTGAGATGCCAGACGGGTTGGGGATATCCTGGGTCTTTGTGGATGTTACCCTCAAGAAGTCCTTGCGCGATCAGGTATCGTCTGCAATCATCTACTTTACCCATGCTCATCCCACTCAATGTTGCAAGTTGAGATGTGGATAGATAACACTCACGTCCGGAATCGTCGCCGCCGCAGATCTCCTTAATCGTGACCCACAGGGCCAGGTCGTAGGGATCGCGTTTCAGGAGCTGCACGATGCGCGGCACGAGTGTGAAATACTTTGCGTCGCCACTCTTGTTCTCCAGCTTGTTCGTTTCATCAGGCATTGTTACCTCGTCTCTTTGACTCGATAAGTTTCTCGATGTACCTACACACCGGAATGATCACAAAGCAGACCACAAAGATAACAATCACAAGCATGAATCCGACCATATCTTTGTACACCTGCCACTGTGCCCATATCTGCAGCCAGTTCACGGTTGTACGCTTTCTTCCACGGAGGCGGATAGGAACCACATTGGCTCTGCATTTCTTGTATAAGCACGCCATGATAAACTGGTTTCTTTGTACAGACGTCCTTGTGGATCTCGTGGTAGACTCCTGGCCAGTTCACCTAGCTTTTTTGATGCCTCCTTCTTGGTGGGAAGTCCAGTTGCGAGGATAACCGTTTCCTCGACGCGCTTTCCAGTAATATGATCCCACCCACTGTGCGCTTCCCACTTCTTGATGCTGTAAGTCTTTTTCATGGTTACTCCCCCTTTTCTCTATGAAGTGCTACTCTGATTGATCCCGCCAGGCGATTGAGGTCACCGTTCTGCGGGGCGATGTTGGAATGCTCGAACCATGCCTGGGCCACTTCGCTGGCCTGTATCCACTTATCTTCCGGGATGCTCTTGGCCTGCCGGTACCAGGCGATGATCTCTCCTGCAGTTGGACCACTGCGGTGAGCCGCTTCCTTTTCCTTGTGCTCTCTCGCCGGCGCATGAGTTGCAGAGGCACGAAGACCACGCCGGGAGAGGCGCCGTTCAAGTGAGTTGTTGAAGCGTTCACGTGCCTGGTCGAGCCATTCCTGGTTTTTGATGGTCTGGTAATTCAGCATCAGCCCCAGGTATGGGGCAGCAAGAATCAGTGAGATAGGCACACCCACGGCAGTAACAACCATCAGTACCCACTCGGCAGACGAAAGGATATCGGACCCCAGCATTGTGGCATTCTGGAACATGCCGGCAGCGCAGCTCACCACAAGCAATATATATGAAGCGATTGCCCGGGGCGACTCCAGTTCTGCCTCTTTTTTCTTCATGCCATGCTGCATGCCGGTGGCGATGATGTACCCTTCGATGCCCAGGATGGACGCGAGCGATTCCAACACAGAAAGGAATAGAACGACATTCGGTGGTAAGGCATCCTTCATAAAGTTGTTCAGGCTTGTGAAGGCGCTCAGCCCAAATGAGAAGGCAGTACGCAGGGCAGCCACCATCATCAGGGCGATGATGGCCAGCGCTGTCACGCGGATAATCCAACCGAGCTTAGGACGGGGATTGGATAACTCGTACATTCCCAGGAAGGCACGAAACGTCTCCTCCTCCCGCTCGATGGATTTCAGGATCAGGTCTTCTTCTTGATCAGGAGTTTGCTGTTGAATGTCGTTCTGTTCATCCATGTCATGTCTCTTTTCTGTTGCTGTCCCTCGCGGGACAGAATCGTTAGATGATAAATGTGCCGTCTATTGGCACTGCTACCTTTGGCGGCTTCACGCTTTCGCGGTTGTAAGTCATCGCTCCAACCAGGAAATCCAATCCATGGAAAGCATCGATCAGTTTCTGTGCTGCTAACTGCGCCTGGTTTCCCTTGAGGAGTTCATCCATCTGGTTCAGCCAGGTGAAGATTGCGCCGAAGCCCTCGAATAAGATCAGGTGTTGGAGACACTTTAGTTGTCCCCAATCGGTGGCAGCCAGCTCATGACACTTCTCGTGGTGCACCAGTACACAGTTCTGCCTGACCATGATGGCGTCTTGTACTTCTGGCCTGCAGCCCTGGACATCGCCACGTGTGAGAATGGCTTCGTGCATGTCGAAGGGTCTTGAATTGCTGACTGGCTGCCGACAGATGGGACAGAATGTAGTCCCGTTAACCTTGCGGGAAGAAAACAGTTGATACTTGAGGTCCTGGCGATCAGGCATGTGCGATTCCTTCTCAGATTCCGCATAGCTCAAGGACAAGAAGCCGTTCTTCATCAGCACTTCCACCATTCCCGGTGGAGGGGTAAACATCACCATGTGCCCCCGCTGAAGAAGTGGAGTTGTGTAGATTGGGAAGTGCAGTCTTACGTCGATCGGACCCCGCTTGTTGTGTGTCGTAAGCTCCAGCCGTTCGGGTTCTGACGGCGCATTCGGCTTCGGCAATAAGTTCTCTTCCATGCTGCGATAAACTCCATTTCTCTGCGCTTTTGTCCACCAACTCCTCGATGAGGGTATGAGCTTCGTGGTTGGTGAGCATCCTGCTCGACGGAATCGGCCGGCCGGTGAATTCAGAGATCACGGCCAGGCGCATCTCCCTGGAGGTATCCTCGAGGGCATCTCTGAACAGCGGGAACAGGCTGGTCGACTGGCTCTTTGTGGCGAGGCCGAAGTAGTACGGGCCTTTTTCCCACTGCTGATTACAGTTTATTCTGATCGCAGCGATTTCATCTGCGAGTGAAACTTTCATGGAACCTCCTTTATTTCATGTTTAGTTGGATCTTCCGGGCATCGTACTGCGCCCGCCCCCTTTCGGTGAGTTTGATCGAGCGCGCCTTCTTTTCTGCAGGGCGCTGTACGTAGTCAAACTTTATGAGCTGGTCGATCCGGTAGGATACCAGGCTCGCACTCGGGACTTTCCCGTTCCTGCCGTCCACATCCGCCAGCTTCTCGGCGATCTCCGCCAGGCTCAGCCTGCCGATGATCCCCGTCATGATCGTGATGTCCGTCAGGTCTAACAGTTTCTCGTGTGGTGCCATTGCTGTGTTTCTCCTTGGGGGAAATAAGTTTCTTATACAGCTCATTATACCCCGGCTTGAACACAATTACAATATCACCACGTTCTATAATAGGACTCGCTTGTTCATACGTTGAATCTTTTTTTGGTGGTTCAGAAACGATGCACTCGGTCTTCTGTTGTCTTTCCCCGCTGTTTCCGGTGATGACAAAGAACGTTTTGCATCGACGGTCATAGATGATTGTCTCGGGCTCGAAGTTTCCAAAGACCAGATCGTTCTCAAGATCGATAGTTCTGAAGAAGGTGCCAGGTGTATAACAGTTACTAGGGTCGTGGAACATGATCCACCTGGCGCCTTCGAAGCGTTCTCTCTGTTCATTCGCAACGGTCATTCTTCGTTTCTTGAGGAATCTGTGTCGATCTGACCGTTGTGCTTTTTTTCTTTTGGAACACTTCTTACACAGTGCGTTGTAGCCATTGGAGTTGGCGACAAATATAAGTCCACACTTACCGCAGGCGCGAAGGGAGAAGCCATCCCCCAATGGCTTCATTGCTCCTCCGCGTTTGGATTGCGCATTATTTGGTAACATGGAGATTCCCTCCTATATTGGTACACCACCCTGTTCCATAAATTCGCAAATTATTTGGGCGAGTGGTGTAACAAACTTTACGGATAGCCCATCTGTTGCCATTGCAAGAGTGGCCTGATCCTGGTTGGATGCGAGTGCAGTCCTGAACTTGTGATTGTTCTGCCAGTCACGAACAATCCCCAGATACAAGAACTGGCTGCCTTCTTCGATATAATAGATGCCGGTTTCTTTGAGGTCATAGCATCTGATAGAACGTTTTACTTTGGGTGGTACATTGAACAAGGTTTTCTCCTTTCTACATAGGTGGTTCTGTGACGGCGGATGGCTCGACGTAATCTTCGAAGCGGGCCTGCTCGCGGGTAAACATGATGCGGCCAATTCCACCACCTGTGAAGCGACCACCCATAGTAACATCACGAACATTGGGTAGTGGCTCTTTGTTGACGATAACATCGTTGATCAGCCACCAGATATCAGCGTCATTGCCCCAGGCGCCGGTCCCTGATGCTGAGGCATCGGTAACCTTTTCTCCGGAGCGTTTAGCACTGACGATGACCTGGGCGCAGGTCAACATGGAAAAACAGTCGCCTGTTAATCCCAGCATCATCTCTGCGGTCAGCTCTTCTTCGCTGTAGTTCGGGGAGAGCGTTTGGCTTTTCATCCAGGCACTAAGCTCAGTCTGAATCCGATAAATCCCACGATCTTCTTCCTCTGTCATCAGCTGGCCATAGTCGGTGATCACGAGGATCTTGCGGTTGGGATATTTCGCCTTGATACCATCCATCTCGTGCTGCAGCTTCTTCGCCGTGTTCTTACCTTCGGTGAAGTAGAAGTCGTAACGGCTCAACTCTTCCAGGGCTTTCTGAGTTCGTTCCCATTCCGCCCGGGTTGCACGCAGGTGCTCATACTGGTTCATATCTACGCGAGAGACATTCGCTGCCAACCTGCCGCACATCTGATACAGGTTCATCTCCAGGCTATTGAACAGGATAACCATTCCGGATCTCGCCATTGCTATTGCTATGGTCAGCATAAAGGCAGTTTTGCCGGCCTTATTCCTGGCGATGATCACGCCATAAAACGGGTGACGTAGTTTATCGATGCTGTCGAGTGCACTGATTCCTATAGGTGCACCGACGAACCTCCCGCTTGTATCTTTGAATCTGATATCCTGCGCATTCCACCATGTTGCCAATGCTTTATCCAGTCTGATTGCCATCGTTCCTCCTTGTGCGTTGTTCGGATTGACGGAAGGATTCTCCCTCAAACGGAATGATCAGGTTGAGCTTGTCAATGAGGCGATCTCCCAGGATACCCCAGTTCGCCCGGAAACCTTCTGGTGTTTCGTTGGTAGTTACCACGAGAGGGTAGTAGTCCTGATTCCCGTAGCGAAAGTCAACGATGTCCAGCAGTTTGCTCATGGCATACGACAGGTTGCCGTCGTTGCTGTTCTTTAGCCAGGCGGCGCCCACATCATCAATCAGGAGCAGGGGGGTGGTTTGAATCATTTGGATGTACTCCCCAACTGTTCTATCACCGGTGCGCTTCATGATCTCGTTGATCAGATCGGCGCAGGTGATATAAAAGCAAAGCCCTGGACCGAACGAAGTGGCAATGGCGCGCAGCATGTGTGTCTTGCCGAGTCCCTTCTGGCCGTACAGCATCATCCACTTGTTAGGGTTGAAGATGAATCCCTTAGCAAGTTTCTTTGCTGCGTTGACAGAGCTGTTACCAGTGTCGATTATTTCGCTGAGTCTTGCGGGTTGGAAAGCACTGGTAAAGAACTTGTATTGTTCACGTTTCTTGGCGAAGTATTCCACGATCTCACACAAGCACCAGGCTTTTTGGATGGGGCGTGAGCTATCCTTTGGGGCAGGGAGATAAACGTACATAGCATCGTGACAGACAGGGCATTCAGAGATCATGTGGCCTGGCTCTACATCGATCTCGATGCGCTTGATCTTGGCAAAGGCTTCGACAATGTTTTGCCGTTTCCACTCCTGAGGATCGCCGTAGATATAGGGTAGGAATCTATTCCAAAATCTCCATGACCCCGTTTCTTCTGTGAACTGCATCCGCCACACGAGCCAGCTATGAAGCTGGCTCGGTTGCGGTTCGTCTCCGGAGTCATTACATGTCGGTATTGCTGTCGACCATCGCCACTGCATGTTCTAACTCCTCTTTTGATGCGGTGCCGGTGTTCATCTCGAACTTCGATTCGACCGGCTGATTCTTGTGCTCCAGCTGCCACCTGGCAATCCATTGTTCTTTGCGCTGAGTGTTTTCGATGAATGAGACCAGACCTTTTACACTTACCATCTCGTCATGCTCGCGCTTCTTCTCGCACCAGTCGATGCAGAAATCCACCCATTCGGTTGGCATCTCTGGCAGCTTGCCTCTGGTGGCCAGCATCGACATCATAGACCGCTCGATGACGATTAACTTCGTTCGGATATCCTTGTAGTTAATTCCCGACTTGGCCCGGGTTGGCCAGTGGGAAAGACGAAAGATGGATGCTACGCGGTGCTGCAGCGGTGTGTCGAGTACCTGCCACTTGGCGATTTGCTGTACCCTTACTTGATCGACCAGGCTGGCTCCATCCTCGTCGCAGGGTTCATAGGTAACACTTTGCATGAAGTCTCCTTTCTATGATGTTAGTCTGATAAGTTGATAATCTGTTATCCCCAGGGCGCTGTCACCAACCCCTACGTTGGGTAAGGCGGTCACGAATTCGCGATGCTTTGGGTCAAAGACGACCAGGATCTGCCGCTTCTTGTAGTAGATGATGTATATCTTCGCGCCACCCTCTGCGTTGTTTTGAAACGTTGCCCCTATCCCGCTCCGAAGGAAGCGACCAGGGTGATTGATCGCCTCCATGAAGCAGTCGTAGAGTTTTGGGGTGAGAATAATGTTATACCGGGATAGCAGCCGCTGGGCGAAATGCTGTGTTCTTTGTTGCCATTGCTGATTGCGGTATGACAACGCTGAAAACGGCTTGTGCTTTTTGCGGTATTTCCACTGTTTTGAAGATTCCACTTTCCACCTCTTTTTGTTTTTCTTCTGCAAGACGCCTGGCCTTTGCGATGCGCGTAGCACGTGCCTTTGCAACGGCCTGAGCGAAATGAGATATGTGCTCAATATCGGTGATCGCGGTATGAGCATTTGGATCATTGGTGCAGTACCAGGCATACGTTTCGTCTTTCTTGAATAGGAAATCGAACTTCGGGAATCGTATGGTGGGAGCGTTGCAGATCGGGCAGGGATATGCCCACTGATAATTCCGCTTCCAATCCTCGACGAATGCGGCGCATGCACCAATGATTGCGGCATCGTTGCCACGCTTCACCGGTACACGGCGTTTGTGGCATGCCTGGAAGATAAATTCGTCGTGGCCTTCCCACATACGAGGATTGGTGGACGCGATCGCTTCCTTGAGATCGGCCCACCAATCGATATAATTCTGCAGGTCAGTCACATACTCGCCGGCCTTCTTGAACTGAAAACCTTTATTGCCGGCATCGACCAGGATTTGCTTTACAAGAGCCTGGTCTGAGAACAGTGGGTGTAGAGGTTTGGCGTATGCCTCTATAAATACAGCCCAATCGTTGTTCATGGGTAAACCTCCTTCTTGTGTTAGGATTGTTTGTCGCTCCCCTTGCGGGGGGCGTGGATTGAAATCATCTGGAGTTTTTTCATCTCCCACTCCCAGTAGCGATACTGGATGTGGAAGGCTTGTTCGATGGCGAGGTGAGCATTCATGCTGTTGTAGTACAGGAGCATTTCGCAGCGCATGCTTTCTTGTACTTCGCCGGGGAGATCATACCGATCCGGACCCTCTGTGGCTTCCCATAGAACCGCATCGCCGAGTTTCTCTTTCTCTTTGGCGATGCGGCCAGCTTCTTCTTCGGCCTGCCACACGTGTTGCAGGTACTTGCCGATGTATTCGATGCGTTGTTCGTCTGAGAGGAAGGTCCATTGAGGGTTAGATTCGGGTGATGCTATAAAATCGGTGGGGGTAGACGTGTTCACTAAGATTTCTCCTTTCATGTGTATGTGGATGGAAGGGGAGGGAGTACAGCACTCCCTCCCATATCCCACCCGGTAAATGGATTAGCTGTTATCTTCCGATGCTTGGCCGGCATCGGGGACTGGATCGGTCATAACAGGTTTCTGATACTTACGGCGCGGGGTAGGTGGTTTTACTGGGTCCGTGTCGAAATCGCCAGCGATCACTGGAAATTCTTCGAAGATTGCTGGTGCAGATGTGATCACCGGCTGAACTGGTTGTGGATCTTGCTCGACCTGATAGGAAGCTGCTGTCACGGCCTGGATATAGGAATCTCGATTGAGACGAATCCAGTCGGCGGCATCTCCAAAGCCACGGGTAGCCATCTCGTTCGTGATCTGCTGGATATTCGTCAGATCAAACAGCAGACTTGAACGCCCGACGAGCTTGAGTGTTTTGATCGCCAGGTCAACGCGCTTTGGTACTGTGATGAGTGTTCCGTTCATGGTTTTTACCTCTTTCTATATGAGACTTTCCTGCACTTCTTCTGCAGGTTGAGTTGGAACTAGAGTAGAGACTGGGGCCTGAGTATTGGCGCCGTTCATCTCGGCCAGGATCATGTAAATGCCATCCATCTTGGATGACAAAACTGCGGTATTGGTCCCGCCCTGGGGATTCTTTACCCGCTCAGCCATCGCTGAAAATGCCTGGCACAGCTCATCTTGAGTCATATCCCCATAACGCTTGGGAGGATTTCCCGACGTGGCGAATGACTTTGCTCCAGTGAGCGTGAGCATGGCAGATTGAATGGCGTGACTGCCGAGGATTTGCTCAACGGACATCGCAGGAATAGAAGCCTTGGCAGGCGGAGTGGCAGGAGCTTTGGTAGCGGGCGCCGGCGCAGGAGTTTTGGTAACCGGGGCAGGAGTCGGGACAGGAGCTGGCGTTTGCACAGGGGTAGAGACGGTAGCGGGTATAGCGGCAGGAGCAGGAGCGGTGACAGCAGGAGTAGGAACTACTGTTTGGATACGATCTGCGCCGGAATTGAGCCAGGTGAGTACTTGCGTAAAGAAGGCTTCATCTGGCCGGTTCATTACCGCATCGGTAATCACAGGGCAGCGAGTTTTTGACACCACGAAGTTGTGCTCGTAGTCCATCTCTGCGAAAACGGTAAACTCATAGTCCAGATCAGGACGCTGAACTGGTGCCAGGCCGATCTTCTTTGGAACCTTCTTGCCCTTCTCGTTTTCTTCCAAAGTCCATTCTGTTTTGGTTCGCATGGTGCAGATGATGTGCAGTTTAGATTGCAGGATGGCATCAACCAGCTGGCGTTGGATAGGAGTAGCGTCTTTCCAGCCGACGAAGCTATTCCCGTAGTTCTTCATGGTCGCCTTGTCGACGATATCAAGGACACCGCCGGCGCCAACCCAGGCATGGCTCAGGCTGTCGATCACGAGCACATCGTAGTCGTTCAGCTCTGCAGCATGGATCATTTCGATGTAGTTTTTGGGATGGAATGTGGTGAGTGGAACGGTGTCGAACTTGAAAAGATCTGAGTACAGCGAGGCGCTTTCGAACTCCGTATCTACTAACGCGATCTTGCCTTTGCCGGCTCTGGCAAAGACTGTGGCAGCAACAAGTGCCGTATAAGTCTTTCCTGAACCTGCTGGGCCATCGATGGCCAGGCGGAGGCGGGACTTGTACTTTACTGCGGGTGCAAACGGGTTAGACATTGTGTATTACTCCTTTCTTGTGGCTGTGGGTATGTGCTTATTTTAGCACATTTTGAACAAAAGTACAATATACCCTTATTTATAATAGGGGAATGGATACATTATATCATTGACACGCCTGAACATTTGTGCTAAAATCTTCGGTGGGGTAGGGTGATCTCCTTCACACAGCACCGTACCTCACGGGTAGACCTCCTTTCTTGTGTGTTGGGCATGATGAAACCCCCAGGTGGCGCTGGGGGTTTCGCATTAGTAGGGTAGGGTGTTGGTAGTTTTATATAGTAATGCGTATAGCCATTAACTACCAGTTTTCGGGCGGAGTACGCTTACCGCGATGTGCACCTTTATTATTTCGTTGAGCTGTTACCAAGATATCTGGTGGAGTCCAGCAGCCACCAGATACGAGTATTATGGTGCAACGATCTTTGGTGGTTTCGCTTTTTTTGAGTGATATCAGGCCAGTCTCTTGCAGACGCCTAAGGATGTAGAAGACTCCTGCGTCACTCATTCCCATGTGTGCAGCGATTTCTGATGCTGTCGGCGAATTTCCATCATTCTCTTTTTTGTAC
>Ga0182021_10010965_pt1 | contig 10751 bp, 15 predicted proteins | sample 612E3MmetaG_FD_120493 | JGI IMG/M metagenome (GOLD analysis project Ga0182021, IMG submission 120493) | Permafrost microbial communities from Stordalen Mire, Sweden - 612E3M metaG (Illumina Assembly) | ecosystem: Environmental > Terrestrial > Soil > Wetlands > Permafrost | place: Sweden...
AAATGGGAAAACTGATAATTGGTTAAAAATTAATGTTCAAAGACGAAAACGAGGCGGGAGATCAACAGGATTTATTCTTACTCCGAACCATAAAATTTTCGTTAGAGAAAATAATTTAATTGTTGAAAAATTCGCATCTGAATTAAAAATAAACGATAAAGTTCTTATATCTGGAAATGTTCTAACACATAATGTTAAACAATTCTTAATGGGGACTTTATTGGGTGATGCTTCTTTTTCTGAAAAAAGAAATATTCAAATATCGCATTCTGATGATAATCAAAAATTCTATAATGAATTTATTGAAAATAATTTCCAAAATATTTTTTCCAAATCAAAATCCAGTCAAAGTGGATATGGTAGCAACATGAAAACTCATTATAGTAGGGCATTTCCAGAAATAGAGGAATTATATGACGATATGCACCCTAACAATAATACATCAAAGGAAGTAACGTTAGATTATTTAAATAAATTAAGTCCTGTCGCACTGGCGACTTGGTATATGGATGATGGCTCAATCATATCACATAATGGAGAAGGAAGACAATATAGATGTTCATTGCATTGTCAGGGATTTGGGACAGATAACGTAAAATTAATTGAGTCTTGGCTTAATTCTCGTGGATATTATTGCAACACAATAAATGAAAACATAGAGAAAGGCACTGAAATCAGATTTACTGTTGAAGGAGCTGCCTCTTTCTTATATACTATTGCTCCTTATGTACTGTTTGATTTCAATTATAAACTTCCTGAAATTCTTCATAATATTGAAAAAATATCTTGGTGGAAGCATTATTTAAATGAATATGATTGTTCAGTACTCAATGCGAATATTGAAGCAATTGAAAGTTATACGCCTTTAGAAGATGGCTTAAAGTTTAAATATGACATTGAAGTTGAAGATAATCATAACTATTTTGCTAACAATATATTAGTTCATAATTCTGGTATTCAGAAAAGCGTTGGTATTTCACAGCTTCCTAAGATGTTTGTAATTTTTGCCGTTAAGATTGATGATGTATATCAGGACATGAAGAATTTCACACATCTGAAGGTCGAAGATCAGCAAATTTACAACATCATGCAGTTTCCTAACTTTTCAATTGAAATCGATTTTAATTCACCTGAATTAATGCAGAACAAATTAATTGAATTGACACAAGGTGTTGAAAAGGAATGCCCTGTTGCAAAATATTTTGGAGTTGAAGGTGTTGGAGAAGGTATTGTATGGGAATACATTAACGGTGAAGAACGATATATCTTCAAAGTTAAAGGTGAAAAGCACCAGAACTCAAAGGTTAAGACACTTACCACTGTTGACGTAGAAGCTGTTGAAAACATCAATTCATTCATTGAATATGCAGTTACTGAGAACAGATTATTGCAGGGTGTTGACAAAATGAAAGAATTGGGTCTGCCTATTGAACCAAAAACAACTGGTGAATACCTTAGATGGGTATATAATGATGTTGTTAAGGAAGAAGCCGATACAATGGTTGCAAACGGTATCGATCAAAAGAAAATCGGTAGTGCAATATCTGCAAAAGCAAGAATGTTTTGGCTGAATTATTTAAATAGTAATTTTAATGCATAATAAAATGACAGACATAGAAAAACTTCAGAAATTTTTATTTACTCATTTACCATTAACTTCATGGGATTATGAAGGTTATAAAGAAATACAGCCAGTTTATGAAGCTCAAACAGATTGGAATCAAACATTGATTACTAAAATCAATCAGACTTCTGCAACAATATTTAAGGATACATTGAAGGGTGGTGCAAATGTTGTTATAATATCTGACAGCATGAAGGATATCTTCAAAACCTTAGAATATTTTACACAAGAAGTAGAAAATAATTACAAAATCGGTATTCTTGGTGGAAGATTTCAGGTTTATTGTATTCCAGATTTAACGATGATAAAATTGGGAATACCTGATGCAAACCATCAGCTTAAAGAAGTTGATTACGACATTAGTAAAGTATATGTTTGTAAATTAAAAGACACTGATAAAATATTTGATATAGAAAATTACATCAGAGTCGGAGTAATAACCATACATAAAAACGTTCCTTTATTCGAATAACAATGGCAACGGAAATTAAAATCAGCATTAAAAACTGCAGTGAATGCCCTTTCTTTAAAAGTGTTCCACTATTTGCAATAGAAGAACGGGTATATACCGCAGATAGCTTTGAAATGGCATTCAATTGGTTTTGCAATAAAGCACATGGTAAAAAATAGCAGGATATGTTGAATGGAATGATAAAATACCTGTACCTGAATGGTGTCCAATTAAAATATAATTAATAAAAAATAATATGAAATACGAAGAAGCAAAACAACTTTTGATTAGAAGTTTGCAATCAACATCAAACAGCACTAAGGCATGTATTATTTATGGTGAGAAAGCATATACTGCTGCTGAATTAACCAAAGAAATTGAGGATGAAACAGAAGTGGGAAAAAAACATATTGAACTATGCATGGAAACCATGAATAAAATAGATGAAATATTGTTAAATCAACCACCAAAAAAATGGTGGCAATTCTGGAAATAATATGGGGCGATATTCACGTAAAGATATGATTGAGTTTGCTAATTATGCAAAAAGTTGGTACACACCAAGAAAAGTCAGTGAGGCATATAAACGTTATTTAAAGGGAGATAGATTATTTACAAAAAAGAAAAAGAAATGAAAATTAAAAAAGAATTAAATCTTGATTATAGTCTTGTTAAATATTATGCATTAAAATTTAAAATATCATGATAATACTATACATTTACTTAGTAATTTGTTTTATTTGGGGATGTTTTGCTGTTTATAAAAATCATCAATATCCTATAAAACCAACCACAATTAATCATTTTGTGGTATTTTTAATTAATTTTTTTTTATTTCCTTATTGTTTATATATTGCAATAAAACGTAATAAAATATGAATATAGAATTTCTTGAACGCATTAAGTCAAAAAGAGAAAAACTCGAAGAAGTCAAACTTGCATTAAAAGATAAATTTATTGGGATTGATGATGTTATTGATAAAATAATTGATAGTATTTCGCTCTGGTATCTAACACCTGAACTTCAATTCAGACCACTTATAGTTTCGTTGTGGGGAATTACTGGTGTTGGTAAAACTGACTTGGTTCGCACTCTGGTTAAATTATTAAAATTTACAGATAAGTTTATTGAAATCCAAATGGATATGAAGAATGATTATTCAAGAAATGTTGAAAATTTTCTTGAAAGTAGTGGTATTGATGCTGCAGAACCAGCAATACTTCTTCTCGATGAAATCCAGAGATATCGTACTTTAAATGAACAAGGTGATATGGTTGATAATAAATATTTTAATGATGTTTGGATGCTGCTTTCAGATGGTAGATTTCAAAATAATTCACAACGCAGAGTTGAAATAATGGATTTATTGTATGAAGAAATGTATTATTCTGATAGAATACCTGATGATGGAGAAAATGAACCTGATGAACCAGAAGTGAAAAAAAATGGAAAGCATATAAAGACAGCACCCAAACAAAAAAAACCAAAAATCTATAAATATAAAACATCATACTGGATTGCAAGTCGTTTTAAAAAAATGCTTAATTTGAAAATTTCTGCAGAAGAAATTATGAGAATGAGCCTTGAACAGCGAACGGAAATTATGGAAAATAGTCTTAAATTAGGTAACGTTAATGAGGGTAAATCATATGAAAAACTTTTAATTTTCATATCAGGTAATCTTGATGAAGCATTTGTAATGGCTGATGAAGTTGAAGATAGTGAAAGGGATGCAGATATTTATCATGAACTTAGCAAAAGAATCAATATCATTCATATTAAACATGCACTTTCAAAACAATTTAAACCAGAACAGATTGCCAGATTTGGAAACAATCATGTTATTTATCCGTGTCTGGATAAGAAAAGTTATTATGAAATCATTAAAAAAAATTGTGCAGTAATTCTTAACAGGGTAGAAACTGAACATCATATTAAAATTTCCTTATCCGATAATATATATGATGCAATTTATAGAAATGGAGTGTTTCCAACTCAGGGTGTAAGACCTGCAATATCAACTGTTTATAATTTGCTTGGTAGTAATTTGCCATATTTTTTATATCTTTGTCTTGTAAATGATTTAAATGAAATTTCTCTTGATATTAAAAATAATTTTTTATTTACAATTATTAATAATGAATCATATTATAAAGAAGTTGTTCTTGATATTGATCTTATTCGTGAGGGTAAAACAATTGATGAAAAAATAATCGTGATTGTTCATGAAATTGGTCATGCATTATTATATGGTTTATTATATAAAACTCCACCAAGACAAATTAATGTAAATAGTTCTGGTTTTTCAGAAGGTTTTGTTATTAATCATAGTTCGATTGAAAATAAAACGTTTATAAGAAATCGTATTGCAGTTTACTTGGGTGGTATTGTTGCTGAAGAACTTGTTTTTGGTGAAGATTTTAAATCAATTGGTGCATCTGCAGATATAACAAGTGCAACAGATACTGCAGGTAGTTATGTTAGAAGATATGCAATGAATGGAACTATTTCAAGAATAATTAAGAAAGAAGCACCACAAGGATTAGAATTAAATTATAACACCGAAAAAACTGATGAAATCATTGAAAACATATTAGGCGAAGAAAAGAAAAGGGCAAAAGATTTGCTGAATAAAAACATGAGTACTTATAAAGCACTTATAAGATATGCAATAAAAAACAATAAAATAGGTGTTGAACATTTCCTTGAAATTTGTAATGAAAATGGTTTAAAATTAAAGCAAACAGAAATTAACGATAAATTAAAATATTCATACGATAAAATGGTGGATAAATTTTTGGAGTAATAATTATAACTTTTTCATTTAATTATACGTATAATCAATATGAGATATATTCAACATAAATCAGGTCAAAAACTTCATTTAGTATTTGAAATTGAAGGAAAGTTAACACATCCCATTTGTGGTAGAAAATTTGGTAATTATAGAATGTCAATTAATGTACCGTTGGGTAATTTATGTAAGAAATGTAATCAGAGATTTAATAGCAAAAATTTTAATTCAGTTAAATTTATAAGATTAAATTTACCAAAAAATTTATTTTGAAAAACAGATAATTATGAATCCATTATTTGAAAGAATTGAAGTTAAAACAATTGATGATTTACCAAAAAAAGAAGGACTTTATGTCATAAAACTTTTTAATGGTGGAATAAGAGAATATATATATTTTAATATTGATTATAACATAAAATTATGGCTTCAAAAAGTAATATGGTATTATCAACCCGTTAGTGAAGAAGAAGTACAAAAAGAATTATGTATATATCCAAGGATAAAAAAAAATGCATGACTTTATTAAAATTTTTAGATGGATTATTAACGGCACTTATCATAACTGGCGCATGTGTTGCAATTGGTTTTATTATATTTTTAAGAAAACATGAAATTGACAATAAGAAAGAAATAAAGAAAATTAATAACAAATAAAATGAATGAAGAAACGATTTTAACAAAAAAAGCATATTTTTTTGTACCATATAATATTAGTGCAGCGCAAATCGGCATACAGGCAGGACATTCTCTTGGACGTTATGCTTTGAAATATGGTAGAAATGACCCTAATCATATTATTTGGGATTTTCTTGAAAATCACGAAACATGGATTGTTCTTGATGGTGGTACAACTGATGATAGCAGAGATTTTCAGGGTGTTGCTGCAGGTACAATGAATCAAATTGGTGATTCATTACTTGAAAATGATATTGAATTTTCATATTTCATCGAACCTGATTTGAATCATGCACTTTCTGCACTTTGCTTTATTGCTGACGAAAGAGTGTTTGACAGAGAACTTTATCCAGATTTTATTGATTATTTTATTAATACTTATATGACTAATTCACTTCCACAGTATATTGTTGCAATGAGAATGACACCACAAGAAGAACTGGAAAAAAATATTCATTATAAAGAATGGGTAAGACTTGTTGGTGGAGTAAAAAATGTTTTTCTTCGTGAATTATTAAAAGATAAACATTTAGCATAATGATGTTTAAAAAAATGGGTAATATATTATTTTTAGTTATGATTTTATACATATTAATTCACATATTTCTATTTTAATAATGGCAGTAAGAGGGAAAAGAGGAGTCTTAAAAGTAATAAAACCGACTGAAACTCATCGTGATTTATGTTTTTCTCTGGCAGAAGCAAAAGGTACAAACTTTATTGAAGTTCCATTAGGTAGTGTCTGGCTGAGTAAAGATGGATTGGGAGTTGCGGATGTAATATCAATTGATTATTCATATGTTAAATTCATCATGAATATTTTTGAATGTAAAGTTACACGATCAGATTTTATACAAGACTTGAACACAAAAAAATATGAAAAATATTTACCATATTGTAACAGATTTTATTATGCTTGTTTAGCAGGTATTACAACTGCAGAAGAAATGCCACCAGATGTTGGGTTAATGGTGAAAGGTGAAAAAGGATGGAAAACAGTGAAAGCAGCAAAAAAAAGAATTATTGATATTCCACAGGAAGCACTATTATCAATGCTTTTTTTCAAAGGCAGAGTTTACAATAGTAGAAGAATTGAATTATCAAATAATTATTATGGAGTACATGCATTACAAAGAAGTCAGTTAAAGGGATTTGGAAAGAAAATTCAGGATATGATATTAAATTATAACGATCTTGAACTTAGATATAGAAATCTATTGTACGAATATACCGAATCGTTGAATGTATCTGATGAGGAAAGAAAAAGAATAAAAGACGAATGGAAAAATTTAACATACTCAAGTAAAAATAGAAGATAATGAAAAATATTACAGAAAAAAATTTATTAAATCTTGGCTTTAAAAGACAAGATGTTAGCGAAGAAGAATCTGGTGATAAACCATATTATTACTTCACATATGAAATAGATAAGTTATGTCTTATCAGTAATTCAAATGATGAATGTGTTGATGGCAAATACGATATTGAATTTTATGACTATGTTGATTCGGTATGTTTCACTGATATTAAAATACTTACAAATCTTATCAAAATTCTTAAGTCAAATAAAGTTTAATGAGCAAACGTAGAACGCCATATAAAGGTATTTCAAAGAATTATGACTTCAATAAGTTGAATACATCACTTGGTGATAAAACTATTATTGTTAATAATAAACTTGCAGATAATCAATTACTTACCCTGTCTGGCAAAATTATAACGTTTAATGACCAACAATATGAAGGTATTAATAAAATTCGTGCTTGGCTAAAAAGTGATAAGACATTCTTTTGTTTAGCTGGATATGCGGGTACGGGAAAAAGTAGTATTGTAAAGAAAATGATTGATGAATACCGTTATGGTGTTGTTGTGTCAGCACCTACTCATAAAGCACTTGGAGTCATTGAGAATTTAACTGGATGTAAAGGGGTCACCACTCATTCTTTACTTGGATTAAGACCTGACGTATCCATCGATTCGTTTGACCCCAATAACCCAATTTTTAATCCAATAGTACCGCCAAAAATAAATGATCATAATTGGATTGTTTCAGACGAATCATCGATGGTGAATAAGCCATTATTTGAAATGATTAAAGAAAAAACAATGGGACATAGAACAAAAATATTGTTTATTGGGGACCCATGTCAAATTCCGCCTGTTGGAGAAAAGATGAGTGTAGTATTTTTTCAAGACGATATTGAAATACACACACTTACCAAAGTTGAAAGGCAAACTGATGATAATCCATTATTATTTTTATATAATGATTTAAGAAACAATTTAGATTCATTAGATGGTGGATTTTTAAGAAAATCTAATGTAAATAGTAAAGGAGAGGGAATAATATTCACCACAAATAAACAAGAATTTAGAGAATCAATATTCAAAGAATATAAGACTGAAGAATTTCAAAAAAATAGTGATTATGTAAAAACAATTGCATGGCGAAATATTACTGTTATGCAATCAAATAAAATAATAAGAGATGAATTAATTGGAAAAAATAAAGATGTCATTGAGATCGGTGATTTAATCAGTGGCTATCGATCAATACTAAATGAAAAACAAAACTATATTATAATTGAAAACTCCACAGACTACCACGTTGTAGAAAAGTCAAGTCTCGAAGAAAATAAATATGATATAAAGGGATTTCAAGTGAAACTTCGTGAAGATTTACCAAAAGGTAAATTTAAATATGATGATGTTTTTATTGTAAATAGTAACGACCACAATAATTTACATCATTATGCCGAAATGCATGATTTTTTTAAAGATATGGCAAAGGATAATAAAAAACTTTGGAAAAAATATTACGAGTTTAGACGTAATAATTTAATTATGGTCAATATTGATAAATTTCGCAACGAAATGTTTCGCAATACAGGAGAGGTTATTTCCAAAGACCTTGATTTCGGCTATTGTATAACTGGACATCGAAGCCAAGGTTCAACGTACAATAAGGTTTTTGTTATTGAAAACGATATTCGAAAAAATTGGGTTATTAAAGAACGAAATCAAATTTTTTATGTAGCGGTTTCAAGACCAACCACATTAGCTACAGTACTTTCTAATAGAATTGATTTATAATTAAATTATGTACCAACCTTTAAATGCTCCACTTTTTATTTTTCTCTTATTAGTATATGATTTTTGAAATATTGAAGATAAATTCATTTTTTTTAATTCGGCTTGAAGATTAATGCATTCAAATTTATATTTTAAATTATTATTTTCATCATATATTTCATAACATTTAATATTAAAACGATATTTATTTGATTCAATAATTTTATTAATAGTTTCTTCAGAATGTTTATACCATTTACGACTTTCTATCATTTTTTCAATATGTTCCTTGGTTAATTTCCGTCCTAAACAATTTTTATTTCCTAAATGTGCTTCGCCTATTTTTCGTTTTTGCTCTTCAGTTGCTTTATATCCTTTATGAGAATCACTTAATTTTTGTCTATGTTCTTTCGTAAGTTTTTTACCAATATGTGTTATTCTTAACTTTTCTTTAGATTCTTCAGAATGATGTTTGCCTAAAAACGACCTACTAGAATTTTCACTTAATTTTTTTCTTGTTTCTTCGGAACATACTCTAAGTTTACTTGCTGCTCCGATTTTTAATTTTGTTTCGTCAGACATTTTATAATGATCACCACCAGTTGTTAAATTTAATCCATGTTCGGTATTAAATGTATCATAAAGTTTAATATAATATGCTTCTAAATCATTAAGTTCGGATTCTTGACATTCATGAATTAATTCAAATATATGTATATCCCAACCATATTTAATAATAGAATGGTATAATTTTTGTTGACATTTACATCTAGCGTTTTTATAATTAGTAATTCTTGATTTTATATTTGCCGATTGACCAATATAAATCTTGCCTGTTGGTGACGTTATTTTATATATACCACAAATTTTATTCATAATTATTTTTTTTCATATCCCTGTTTATTAAGTCTGTAAAATACTGCGTCACCGTAGTAAAATTCTTCTCAGCAGTCTTACGCAGATACTCCAATTGTTTTGGATGTATTCTAATTGTATACAATTTTTTAATTTCTTTATTCTTCATAATAACAACGTATTTACACATAAATACTAAAAAATAATTAAAAATGCAAGTAATTTCAAAAAAACATTCATATATTTGTAACTTATTTAATAAAATATTCGTATAATAGTATTATGAAAGAATTTTTAAAAACACGGATTAAATGGAAAGTATTTGCAGAAGAAATGATTATTATTTTTGTATTTCTTATCCTCTCATATTTTGCAGGTAATAGCAAATTTCCACATAATTTTTGGTTTGTACCAGTTGTTACAATAGGCATAGGACTTGCAGTATTATTTCACGTTTATTTAAACGATAAAATTAAAAAAGAAAAGGAAGAAAGAAATGGAAAGAATAACAAATAAATATGTATTTTTTTGGAACAGTGAACTCTCTAATTGGTTTCCTGTTAAATTCAGATATAAAAATATCACATTTTTTAATTCTGAACAGGCATTTATGTGGGAGAAAGCAGTATACTTTGGTGATATTGAAACTGCAAATCTAATTTTAAAAACATCTAATCCCAGAGACAATAAAGCATTAGGACGTAAAATTAAAGATTTTGATGCAAATAAATGGTTAATTGCAGGATATCCAATTATGATTGCTGTGAATATGGCAAAATTTGGTCAAAATTCAAGACTTAAAAGCGTTTTATTATCCACTGGAGATAAGACAATTGTTGAAGCCAGTGAACATGATATCGTATGGGGTGTAGGTTTACATTGGTCAGATGATAGAGTTCTTGATGAAAAGAATTGGAGAGGACAGAACCTTTTAGGTAAGGCATTAATGTGTGTGAGAGATGAGATTCGAAAAAATCAATAAATTATTTTTTTATTAAACGACTCTGTACACTATTAAATGTATTATATAATTTAATATAATATTTTTCCAAATCATTTAGTTCAGACTTATCACATTTATGAATTATTTCAAAAATATGTTTATTCCAACCATATTTTTTAATTGAACGACATAATTTTATTTGATGTTTAGAACAAGATTTTTTATATGACGAATATCTACGCTTAATATCAACACTTTGCCCAATATAAATTTTACCTGTTGGTGATGTTATTTTATATATACCACAAATTTTATTCACAATTTTATTGAATT
>Ga0182021_10010966_pt1 | contig 10751 bp, 14 predicted proteins | sample 612E3MmetaG_FD_120493 | JGI IMG/M metagenome (GOLD analysis project Ga0182021, IMG submission 120493) | Permafrost microbial communities from Stordalen Mire, Sweden - 612E3M metaG (Illumina Assembly) | ecosystem: Environmental > Terrestrial > Soil > Wetlands > Permafrost | place: Sweden...
AGACAGAATAATTAATTTGCTAAAGGACAACGGACACGTTGTCGGGTTCATGGGCGATGGAATCAATGATGCACCTTCCTTGAAAACATCTGATGTTGGTGTTTCCGTCAATAATGCGGTGGATGTTGCAACAGAAGCTGCTGATATTATCCTTTTGGAAAATGATTTGATTGTATTAGCTCAAGGTGTTACTGAGGGCAGAAAAACCTTTGGCAACACAATGAAATATGTAATGATGGGCATAAGCTCAAACTTTGGCAATATGTTTAGCGTTGCGGGAGCAGCACTATTTTTGCCCTTCCTTCCCATGTTATCGATTCAGATTTTGTTAAACAACCTCCTATACACACTTTCTCAAACAACAATAGCAACAGACAACGTAGATGAAGAATACCTTGAGCGACCCAAAAGATGGGATATATCTTTCATCAGAAATTTCATGGTAGTTGAAGGCCCCATCAGCTCCATTTTTGATTACTCAACATTTTTAATAATGGTTTTTATTTTTGGCATTCCACTGGGTATTTCAGCCTCAGGAAATCCATTGGCCACAGTTTTTCAACAATCTCAATTCCAAACTGCTTGGTTTGTGGAATCCCTTTGTACTCAAACACTCGTAGTTTTTGTCATTAGAACAAGGCAATCGCCATTCTGGAGAAGTAGAATTGGCAAATATTTAGCAATTAGCAGTTTATCAGTTGTTGCTGCAGCATTAGTAATCCCGTATACACCGATAGGTCCAGTGTTCAAGTTTGCACCTCTCCCACCATTGTTCTATGTCTTTTTAGTGCTGATGGTTGTTACATATTTGTTATTGGCAGAAGTAGTCAAGAAATGGTTCTATAAACGACACGCGTACAGGATAGAACAGACTCTGGTTCCAAAAAGAAAATCTTTCTATTTGAGCAGGAGCGCACGATTGGTGCAGGACACCGCTGCTGTCATATGTTTGCGTCCAGAGAACGAGATTTCTTTCAATTCTCTAATTCAAGATTTGACAAGAAGCATAAATTACCTCATTGAAACAGACAGGGTTTATCAGAGTTTGCAATACCTGCGTCGTGGCGGTTTAATTGATGTTGATTGGCATAATCGAGTAATCAAAAGAACTGGACCAATCAAAGAATATATCACAAAACAGGTTTTCAATAGCCGAATGTGGCCACTTATTACAGATGATTGGATACGAATAAGCAGAGCAATTCAAGAAAAATACGGCAAAGTCAACCCTGATTTTCAAGATTTCCTATCACCAAACCAACATTAAACAGTTTTTCTATGTTCTTCTAATAATTCATTAAATAAGCTAGATTATCTCTTAATTGGCTAATTATTAGAAAGTTGTTTCTTACGTGTTCTTTGCCGTTTGCTCCCATCTGTCTTGCCATTTCCTTGTTTTTCAGCAATGAAAGTGTTTTTTTCAGCAACCTGCTCCACAGTATCGATAAGATAACCATTTGATCAGTCGATAATTTGCAGAGGGATGCCTCCAACTTTTCTTCCTACGACCGGAACGCATTTCCAAAGTGCCTCAGATACAGTTAAGCCAAAACCTTCTCGCGTAGACATTTGAAGCACTACCTGCGAAGCTCGCTGGAAGGCATTTACTTCTATGTTGCCAACCCCTTTCAAATCAGTTAAGAAGTGGATATCGGATCTTCGCCTGCGTGGCGGGCGGTTTTTTCTAAGTAGAGCCAACCTTCGGGATCATCAAGTGCCATGCCCGCTATTAAGAGAAGTTGAACTTGAGGGAACTGTTTTTTTACAATTCTATAGACATCAATTGCGCCTGTTACATCTTTCCATGGGGCAAAGCGGCCAACTTGGGTAATGATTGGCTGGTCAGTTTTAATTTCATATTTTTCTAAAATGGCTATTATTTCTGAGTCGGTGAGTTCCTTGTTTTTTTCGCTTAACGGATTGATAGATGGTGGTCTTATGGAGAGCATTGGCACTGTTAAGCTAGGAACCACATATTCTTTAGCTGTAAAAAAAGCCGCATCATAATGGCTGATATATGGTTCAAGAAAGCCCCAGACCGCCAAGTTAGGCGTGGATAAGTCAACGTGGCACCGCCAAATCCACTTGTTATTTTTGTTAGGATAAAATTGTATTAACGCCGCAGGCTGTGCATCATGCACCATCACGATGTCGGTATCTAAAAGATTGTTGATTCACTATTCATCCTGTTATATTCTAAATAAGTTCGTTCTTCTTCTTTTGTAAGTGAAATGTTCATACCTTAAGGGCATTGTGGATTTTCTTTGTTATACTAAAAAATTCTAATGAACCTTTGATTACTTCCCAGTGAACATCCAAGCCAGCGTCGCGCATGAGTGGAACCAAGTTTTGCAGTATCTCAGCAACGCCCCCGCCCGTTGAGGTGGAATTCACATGCACAACTGACTTGCCTTTTAGCTTATCACCCAATGAACGTACTTCGTCAATTTGACTTTGTTCGACAATACCCGTATAATCGTCTAATTGGATTTTTCTAGTTAATTCAACGTTTAACATGCAAAATAAACTCCAAAAGTAAAATCTCTTAAAAGTTTGAGACAAAATATTATTTAGTTCGCCTACAATAATAATGTTTGTAGAGTTTTAACGGTAAAGCCAAAGCCAACCGTTAACTTTTATCTAATTTTGATGAACAAATTGTTTCTGCTTTTAGTTAAAATTGTAGAATTCGAGTCTAAGGGATAAAAAATGCATGTAGGAGCCGATTATCGTGGTGGCGTTTGCAGTTTCTCAGTGTGGGCTCCATACCTCGATGAAATTTCGTTGTTGTTGACTCAAGAAAATCAGAGGTTAAAAATGGATAAGACCCAAGATGACTATTTTGGGCTTGCCGTCAACGGGATTAAACCTAATGCAGAATTCCTGTATCAGCTAAATGCGAAAACAACAAAGCCTGATCCTGCATCACATTATCAACCAAACGGCGTCTTTGGAGCTTCAGCAGTTGTTCATAATCTCAAACTTTACAATAAGCTGCGTCTTGATCATTTTAGAGGCTACGTTGCTTATTGGCAAGTACCAGGTTCAGCTAAGACCACCAAAAATTGACGATGGGTAAAAACCCGTCAGAAGCCTTCTTTAAAACTGTGAAAGCTGCTTTTCCTTTGCTACCTTTCATAGCTGAAGACTTAGCCGACATTGATGGACCTATTAGAGATACAATTAATCGTCTTGGCATCCCAGGGATGAGAGTGTTGCTCTTTGCTTTTAACGACGATCCCAAGAACCCTCATTTGCCGAAAAAACATGTTAAAAACGCCAATGCTTTTACTGGAACCCATGACACTAACACTGTTAAAGGCTGGTTTACTGATGACGCTTCAGGTAAAGAGAGAAAAAATCTCTTCAAATTGGTTGGAAAAAAGTATCAGCTAAACAAGTTAGTTTTGAAATTGTCAAGTTGACTTTGTCGTCCGTTGCAGAGTTGAGTGTTGTCCCGCTTCAGGACATTCTGGGTTTAGGCTCCAAGGCAAGAATGAATAATCCCGGAAGCCCAAAGCATAATTGGGAATGGCGAGTCAAGCAAAGCAATTATCGAGTGAAATGCTGAAAAAATTTGAAGATTTCACCGTTGAATCTAATAGAGTGAATTAATCCGAATCGTTTATACAAGGCAACATTAACGCGTTAATGCTATCCACAAGTGGTCTGAGACTGGTCTTGGCAACATCTCCGCCAAGTCGTCTTTATGCATTAAGATGCGCTTGTTTGGGTTCATGTTAAATTCGCCTATTACATCAGCGTAAATGTGTTTTTCGCATAAGGCATCAACTATTTTGTCTGCAGCTTCTGGCTCCGCGGCAATGAGCAAGGCACCTGAACTAATCAGTTGCAACGGATCAATCTCATAGTACCTGCAGATTTTAGCGGTTTCTGGCTCAACTGTTATTTTTTCTTCAAAAACTCGAATGCCTAAGCCTGCGGCGTCTGCCATCTCATGGATTCCATTTAAGATTCCGCCTTCAGTTGGATCATGCATGGCATGTACGCCGCCTGTTCTGTAAGCGGTTAACGCGTCTTTTACTATACTTATTTGGCTGTAGAAGCCTTTGGCGCTCTCAAGAACTGTTGGACTGAAAACTTTTTTTAGTTGCTCTTCTCGATCAGTGGCTAAAATGGCTGTGCCTTCTATTCCGGCGCTCTTTGTTAAAATCAACTTGTCTCCGCTTTTTGCGCGTGCTGCCGTTACGTATTTGCCTTTTTCTGCTAAGCCCATGACGCAGCCAACCACAATGGGGTTGGTTAATCCTGGTGTTGATTCACAATGTCCACCCACAATGGCTATTCCAAGCTCTTTGGCTGCATTGTGCATTTGAGTGCTTATGGTTTCAACTATTTTGCTGTCAGCATTTTCGGGCAACATTAGGCATGAAAAGAAGAAAGCTGGTTCAACCCCAAAAGTTGCTACGTCATTTGCGTTTATGTTGATTGCTTCCCAGCCGATGCGTTCAACTGCGCCCGTGATTGGATCCATCGAGACAATAGCATCCTTGTTTCCAACATCTAATATCGCACCATCAACTCCAGCGGCAGGACCTAAAATAACTTCACTGCGTTCAGCGCCAAGGTTTTTGAAAACGACTTCTTTCAGAATATCAATTGGGATTTTTCCTAGAGGAAGTTTCATGGCTTATTCTCTGTTAAATCATGCTTTTAAGCTGTGGGAAAACACGCAAAACCGCATGGAATACTGGGACAGCCACTACTAAACCGATAAGCATCTGCACAATATTGAAGGGAACTTCGACCACTGCCAAAGAAAACGGATAGTCTAAAACAAGCGTTTCATAGAGGAAATATCCCAAAACCATCTCAAAACCACCTATGACAATTGCTATTGTAGCACTCAAGGTTATGTTTTTGATTTTTCTATTTAATTTTTTGTTCAGGAAACCAACAAGGAAACCTTCTATGGTTTTGGTCGTGAAAGTTCCTGGCGCAAATTGCGCAGCAACAAGGGCATCTGCAATTGTTGCTCCTGCACCTGCCACGGCTCCTACTAATGGTCCAAAAAGTAATGCTGCGACATAGATAAACGTCTCACCAAGGTTGAAGTACCCGCTTGTGGCTGGAATAGGAACAACAAATAAGAGTGTAGCTGCTGCCACCAGAGCTGCAAAAATGGCGGCTACTGCAATTTTGAATGTGGCAGATGGAGCATAACCTATTTGGCTATTGCTTGGGGTTTGATTTTCACTCATTAGTTCACAACGTTATACCTTTCAGGAAGATAATTTAATTTCACAAGTACATATAAAAGTATCATCGATAATATGCTTGGTTTTTGAATTTTTCTTCTTGACACACGCCCATAAACCAGAATACAAAGAGGAAAATCTAAATGCGAGTTCACGACAAATAATGGCGACTGTGAGTGACAAGTCATGACTGAAAAAGTAGACCCAATAAAAATGCACAAACAAGCTATTGCGCTTATGGAAAACGGCAAGTATGAGGAAGCAAGAGACACCTTTGCCAAAACTGGCGAACTCTACTATAAAGGCCAGAACTATTTTGGTGCCGCAGAAATGTACTATAAAGCTGGCGAAGCCGCGGTTGCCCTCAAAGACTACATGAAAGGCGTTGAGTTTTTCATGAAATCATCTGAAATCTCCTTTAGCAAAGCCTTTGACAGATATGGCTTAAGTGCACTTGAGCAAGCCAGAGACTGCCAAAAAACATTGGGCAACACTAAAGAAGTAGAGGAACTAGAAAAGAAAATTAAAGAAATTAATGATAAACAAAAAGAGCCTGAAGGCGAGTCAACGTTCTCTGTATTTTCTTAAACGTAAATCGCCATTCTTAGGCGCGAAGCTATTTTTATATTTGTTTCCAAACTATTTGGTTTTGTTCTTTGTCTTTTTGCTGAGGTAGTCTTTTAGTGGGTTCCAAAAGTACTCGATCCAGCCATCGGCAGTTTCATCTGCCTGCTCTTCTGGGATATCCGAAAGCACCATAACAAGCTCTGTTCCTTCAGGCACCTTATTGAAACATAACTCTAACCTTACGGGACCGTAACCATAATCGTTGTTGTTCCATTCTTGAACTACGCGTGTTCCGTTCTCAAGCGCAAGGTATTTCCCAAAAATGGAATCGCCGTAAGCCGTGTATTTACCGCCGACTACAGCTTTGCCAGTGGCTTTGCTTCTTGTATATTTGGTGACTGTTTTTGGGTCAGTGTAGGCGTCGTAAACTTCTTGAGGCAACGCTGGAATAATCACTTTTTGCTTTATCGTTCTGACTTTTGATTGCATAAAAAAAGATTCACCAACAAAACTAGTGTTGGAACGGTTTTTAAATTTTATGTTTAAGCATCGTTGACCAAAATTGGAGGTGAACAGTAATGAAAGTGCGCGCCAACAGTAATAATTCATTATAAGCAGCCTGCATGCTTATTCTATTAGCCAAGTTTTTCGGTTCAAACCATGTCAGCTTCTTTTGAATCTCTTTCTGAACTTCTAAAAAAGGTTGAAGCTACCAAAAAACGGCTGGAAATCATAGATTTAACTGCAAGCTACCTTAACGCCTTAAGCCCTGAAGAGATAGAACCAGCGGCTAACATGATGGTTGGCCGAGCGTTTCCAAAATACAGCCAAAAATCATTGGATGATAGCTGGTCAACTCTGATCCATGTTTTAGAGCGGGTAAGCCAGTTTGACTGGAACCTTTGGAGCCAAGCTATGGCAAGTACAGGCGATATCGGCTCAGCTACTAAAGCAATTCTTGAGCAGTCAAAAGCAAAAAAACAAAGCCAGCTAATTCAAAGCACCTTAACAATAACCGAAGTCAGGCGAGCACTCGAAGCCATCGCTCAAACCTCCGGTTCGGGTTCAAGAACCAAAAAAGAACGTCTAATCATCAGTCTCTTTAGCCAAGCCACCCCAGTTGAAGCCAAGTACCTTGTCAAAATTTTCACAGGTGAAATGCGCACTGGCCTCCATGAAGGTTTGATGGAGCAAGCAGTTGCAAAAAGCCTTCAACGCTCCATTACAAAAAGTGCAACACGCGGGAATGGTGTTGGGCGACATAGACGAGGTAGCCGAATTGCTTAAAACCCATAGGTTAGAGGGTTTGGATAAAGCGGGTTTTAATGTTTTTAGGCCAGTTAAGTTGATGCTTGCACAAACAGCCCAAACAATTAAAGAAGCACTAGTTGAGTATCGCGAAAAATCTGCTTTTGAGTATAAGTATGATGGTGCGTGGGTTCAAATTCACAAACAAAACGACGAGGTGAAGATTTTCAGTCGAAGACTAAGTGATGTAACTGAAAGTCTGCCTGAAATAACTGAAATAATTAGACGCAACATTGTGGCTAATTCGCTATTGTCGAGGGTGAAGTAGTTGCGTTGGACAGCGCTGGCTTCCCAATTGCATTCCAGCATTTGATGCGCCGCTTCAAACGAACCCGAGGCATCGCAGACATGGCTCAAAAAATTCCATTAACACTCTGTCTGTTCGATGTTCTCTATCTTAATGGAGAGAGCGTAATCACAAAGCCATACAACGAACGCAGAAAACTCCTTGCAGAAACCTCAGGTGAAATCAGTTTAAGCAAGCAAATCGTCACTGACAAAATTGAAGAGGCGCAGAGTTTTCTTAAAGAAGCCAAAGCCGCTGTGCATAAAGGATTAATGGCGAAGAAACTTGACAGCCCCTATACGCCTAGAAGGAGAGGAAAGAAATGGTTGAAAATTAAAACAGTTCTCGAAACTTTAGACCTTGTTATCACTGCCGCGGAGTATGGTTATGGCAGACGAAAAGGGTGGCTGTCGGATTATTATTTGGCGGCAAGAGAATCAGAGTCAGGCTCGTTTTTGGATTTGGGTAAAACTTTCAAGGGCTTAACTGATGCGGAAATTATTGAGATGACTAAACAGTTAAAGTCTTCTGCTGTAAGTGAGGAAGGTCACCGAGTAGTGGTTATTCCAAAAATCGTTGTTGAAGTAACTTATAACGAAATTCAGAAAAGCCCCCGATACATGAGCCAAATGGCGTTAAGGTTTGCTCGAATAACCCGTATAAGAGATGATAAAACACCGCAGGAGGCTGATACCATCGGTAAAGTTAAAGAAATCTATGAGAGACAGTTCAAAATAAAAGGAAAATTTTCGGAAATATGAATATTAATAATAGCTTAGCCACGTTATCTGCTATTTGGTTAGTTGTAACACTGAGTTAAGATAAAGGTTCTTTGGGAAGAACAACAGCGGTGTTTGCAGTTTCTGTTCAAGTCGATTTGGGTTGCTTTTTTGGTTTGGGCTTTGAATTGTTTGCAGGTTGAGTCAGTAATAGTCTTTTATAGTCTCTAGTAGTCAATAATAGTCTTTAATAGTCTGTAATAGTTAATCTGTTATTCGAAGGGCAATAGTATGCCTCTGATAAGAGACGTAAAGTTTCAAGCAGTGCTTGAAAAAGGAAACAGATTACAGGTACCAAAGTTAATTCTCTGGCAATTTAAGATGGAGCAAAACCAAGTCTTAAAAGTTGGAGTATCGCCCAAACAACTTTTCACAGGATGGGAATACTTTTACGCCAAAATGGATAAACAAGGACGAATACTCATTCCTCAGTTAACACTCGCTATAATGGCAAGTAAGGAACATCGAAATCTAGAAGGCTACGTTTTTGAGGTCGCGCTTCAGCCTGCGTAACAAGAATGATTGCCAATAAACAAATTCCATCAGTTAATGTTAGTGAAGTTAAAAAAAAGGCAAATATAACAGTGACCAACAAACAAAACAATAGGAGAAATACATGTGGTTGATGTGCCTGGAAAAGACGTGTGGGCTAAAGAATTCTACAGTCGCCAAGTCATCATGAAGGAGCTGGGCGAAGATGGGCAGCGCAAACTGGCTGGGGCTAAAGTTGCGGTTGTTGGTGCAGGCGGCTTAGGCGCAGTTTCTTCCCTTTACCTTGCCTTGGCTGGCGTTGGCTACATACGCATAATTGACCAAGACACTATTGAACTACAGAACCTTCACCGCCAAATCCTATACACCACCGCTGATTTGCATTATCCGAAAGCTGAAGTCGCCTCAAAACGATTGCAAGAGTTGAACCCGCTTTTGAAAACAGAGGCTTTCACGGAAAATGTGAACGCAAACAATGTCGAGCAGCTTTTAGCTGGTGTAGATTGTGTCGTTGATGGTTTGGATAATATGGTGACTCGTTACCTTGTTAACCGCGTTTGTGTAAAATTGAAAATTCCTTATGTGTTTGGAGCAGCCATCGGCATAGAAGGTAACCTTTCCGTTTTTGCCCCTCCTGAAACAGGCTGCTTGGAATGTTTGATGCCTAACCTCTCCGACAACGACTTGCTCACATGCGGCACCCGCGGTGTAATCGGTGCTACACCTGGAGTGATTGGTGCCTTGCAAGCTATGGAAACCATAAAGCTTCTGGCAGGGGTCGGCAAGACTTTGAAGGGCAAACTACTCTTCTGTGACTTCAGCGATATGGATTTCACAACCATTGACATTTCAAAAAGCACTCGTTGCCCTGTCTGCCACGGCGACTTGTCCACAGTTACTGTCGGCGAACGACTGGTGTGGCTTTGCGGAAGAGACACGGCCAACATTAACCCTGAAAAGCCGGTAAGGCTAAATCTTGAAGAAATTTACCCAGCTGTAAACATGCATTTCCAAGTGCGTTTGAAGTCCCGTTTAGCGCTCATGTTCAATTACAAGAACTGTGAAGTTAGCCTCTTCAATGGTGGACGCATGCTCATAAAAGGTGTAACGAATGAAAAAAGTGCTTTGACACTCTATCGTGAGATCCTAAAAAAGCTTGAATCCCATCATTAGCTCAACATACAAAACTGCGGATGCAATAAAGACTTGTGCAATTGATAGCACAGCGCCGACTTTGAGATATTCTTTTATGCTGAGGTCAACGCCTTTTTTGCGCATACATTCTAGCCACATCAAATCGCTAGTGATCCTAGCGGGAAAAGTGTGGACTTAAGTTGTTGCCGATTACGTTGCTGAAAATCAAGTTCGTTAAAGTTGTTCCTGTTACCGCTGCATGTTGGATGCTTAGCATACCCAGAATCGTCATTGGCCAATTATTCATGAAACTTGCCCCGACTGTTACAACCATGCTTGGCGCAAAAACTCCGAGGACGGAAGGAAATTTGCTTGTGGCTACGAGGGCAGAAGCAAGCAGGTTTGTGACGCCTGCAGTTTCTAATCCTTGAACCACTAAGAATATGCTTAGCATGAACAGCAAGATATCCCAATTGATGTCTTTCGCTAACCCTATGATCCCTTTCTTCTCACCATTCACTGAACCTTTGTGCTTCAACGTAAACCAATAAACCATGACCAAAAACACTTCGCCACTGCAAATCACAATTGAAACTGGAAATCTATTTAGAGAAGTCAAAACGTAGCCGACATCGATTGCCGCAAGCGTTACCAAGCTTATCTTCAATAAAGTTGAGGAAATCGCAGGTTTGCCTTTGATCAGGGTTTTTGCTGCTTCAATACTGTAAGTTTTCGGTATCTGCTTTCGGAAAAGAGGTAAATCAAGAGCAAACTGCTAACTAGAACGACAATAGCCACTGGACCCATAAAAATTAAATGGTCGATGAAGCTGTGCTTGAAAAGTCGGCGCTTAAAATGTTGATTGGGTTGCTTGTAATCAATGGGCATTGCGGCTGTATCGGCGATTAAGCCTGCGGTGAAAAGGTATGCGAGCCTGCTTTTCCCGCTTATGCCAAGACAGTTACA
>Ga0182021_10010967_pt1 | contig 10751 bp, 7 predicted proteins | sample 612E3MmetaG_FD_120493 | JGI IMG/M metagenome (GOLD analysis project Ga0182021, IMG submission 120493) | Permafrost microbial communities from Stordalen Mire, Sweden - 612E3M metaG (Illumina Assembly) | ecosystem: Environmental > Terrestrial > Soil > Wetlands > Permafrost | place: Sweden...
ACACGATCGATGCCCCCAAAAATCCAAACTCTTCTCCGGTAACGCAAAAAATAAAATCTGTCCATTGTTCGGGAATATAATTCAATTGCGTCTGTGTTCCTTTAAGAAATCCTTTACCGAAAAATCCGCCTGAGCCGATCGCAATTTTTGATTGTACAATATTATAGCCCGCACCCAAGGGGTCGGCTTCAGGATTCAGGAACACAGAAATTCTTTTTTGCTGATACACGTGCATGCGTTCGTATATCACCTGCACGGAAAGTCCGATTGCTAATGTAATACCAAATGCCACTGCTACCGTAAATTTGTTCTCACGAAAGATGTACAGCAGTACTGCGCCGATAGCAACTGCGATCAAAAATTGTGTTGTACCTAAGAGAGCACCAAATGCTGCCAGAATAGGAACAAGGATGGCAATAAGGATAAAATTTGATGCACCTGCCCAATAGAGTAACGGCAGCAAAGCTGCAAAGAAGACAATGGTGGTTCCGAGGTCAGGCTGTGCAAGGATGAGAAACATCGGTGCAGCGAATATGCAGAGGGAGATGAAAAGATGTTTGACCTGCGAGAGGGAGACATCGGTTCTAGAAAGATAGGAGGCGAACGCCAGCACAGTTGCGATCTTAGCAAACTCAGATGGTTGTCCACCGAGTCCGCTGATTCCAAACCAACTCTTCGAACCTCTGATGGTACTTCCAATAACCAAGATGATCACAAGGATAGCCAGTACAATACTATAGAAAAAAAACGAAAGCCGCTGCAAAGTTCGGAGGGGAATAAAGGATGTAACTACCATGATGATGAAACCAATACTTGCCCAGAGAGCTTGACGGTAGAAGTTCGCTGCGTTGTTGATATCAAATGTTGCGCTGTAAATGGATACTAGTCCAACGATTACTAATGCAAGGCAGATGAAAAACGCGCGGAAGTCGAAATATTCTTTGAAGTACGAGAACATATTAATGTTTTCCTCTTTCAATTGTGTGCAGTATTGTGTCATGCGGTATTGCTACAGAAACGCGCGTGTTTATTTTACGGCGCAATTCACCGAAAAGATATTTCTCCATAACCATGCCGGCAATAGGAGCAGCTTTTGTCCCGCCGAATCCGGCATTTTCCAACATCACGGCGATCGCAATTTTTGGCCGATCAAACGGAGCAAAACCGACATACCATGCATGATCTTTACCGTGCGGATTTTGCGCGGTTCCTGTTTTTCCGGCTGAGACGACACCGGAGATATGTGCCAAGCCGCCTGTGCCTCCTGGTTCTTCAACAACACGCCGCATGCCTTCTCGGATCATTCTCAACACATCGCCTTTAAGCCACACTGGAATCTCACTATGATCGATAATGTCGACTCTATTCGTGCGTTTATTGCGGATAGAACTCACTGCGTGTGGTTGAAGGAGCGTACCGTCGTTTGCTAAAGCTGCGACATACCGTGCCATCTGCAATGGCGAGACACCGATCTCACCTTGACCGATGCCGAGACTGACAAGATTTCCCTGAGTCCATTTTTCTTTTCCGTATACTCGATCGTAGTACTCGGTGGATGGAATAAGTCCTGAAGTTTCATCACCAATATCAATTCCGGTTGGTTTACCGAATCCAAACCGCTTGCCATATTCATAGAGCTTATCTAATCCAATTTTCAAGATGAGTTGGTAGAAAAATACATCACACGATCGTTGAATAGCTTCCACAACATTAACGGATCCGTGCACGTGAGTGTCTTTGAACACTTTTTTTCCGAACCGGAATGAACCTCTGCATGTAATGCGGTAATGTTCGTCAATGATGCCTTCTTCCAGCGCTGCGGCTGCAACAAGCATCTTGAATGTAGAGCCGGGCGGGTAGCGTGTCATCGTGGCACGATTGAAAAGAGGCTTATCGGGATCGGTGTTGAGTTTCGCCCAGGCTTCAGACGAAGTGACACCACTGAACACCGATGGATCGAAATCCGGCTTGCTCACCATCGCAAGCACACCACCGTCGTTTGGATCGATGGCCACCAACGCACCACGGTAATTTGTCATAAGCGATTCGGCGAATACTTGAAGCCCGAAATCAATACTGAGCATGAGATCGAATCCTTCTTTCGAAGGAACATCACGTCGTCCTTCTTCCAGCGGTCCGAGGAGTTGTCCTTTGGAATTGACAGAAATGAATTCGTATCCCTTTTCGCCGCGGAGGAATGTTTCATAACTTGCCTCTAACCCGGATGAACCGACAAGGTCACCCTGTTGATATGCAGTGCTGGATATCGCGAGCTGAACATCGGTAATTTCTTTGCAATAACCGAGAAGTTGCGGCGCACGTACGTTGAACGGATACAATCGCTTGGATTCCACATCATAGCTGACTCCGGGAAGTAAGTAGAGATTTTCTTCCACTTTGGAAAGTGTTTTGAAATCAACATCACGAATAACGTGCACGGGAGAAAACCGTGAATATGCACGACCGCGATTAATACGTCCTTGAATGAGTGCAGGATCTAATTGCAATAGCGAACTCAAGAAAGCAAGATTGTTTGTGTCGAAAATCGCAGGTGTTACAGTGATTGAGTACGCTGGCCCTACATCCACGACGAGACGACCGGTACGATCGAACATAAATCCTCGCACCGGTTCTTTAACAACAACGCGTACACTGTTTTCCTCGGATTTTTTCCCAAACTCTGTATGCGACAGTAATTGAAGCTGGTAGAGCCGAAGAAAAAGGATAGTGAATGTCAGTATGATGATCGTTGCTAAAACGCGTCTTCGGGAAGACAAATCAATTTCGTCCGCAGCGATCATTGTGCCCACGAGACATTAAATTTGCGGGAGAAGAAAAACATTGGCAGGATGCCGATGATGCATGTGTACAGGGTCATTCCCAGCGTAGATTCCAGAGTAGAGAAGAAAATTGCATTTTCACTTCCTTGAAAGAAAATTGCAAAGTACACGAAATTATGAATTATGGAACACATCCCGATCAGCAACAGATACCGGTATGATCCAAGGGTCTGCTCAGTTGTATTTTCATTAAAGAAATAGCCTGCCACGAATCCGGCAATCGTCTTTGAAAGCGCAGCCAGTCCGAAAAACTTTATTGCGATTATATCCTGAAGTAAACCAATGATAAACCCAGAGATGGTTGCTTCGATCTGTCCACGCCGTAAAGCGATATATACCAGATACAAAATAAAGAGATCAGGGAGATATCCGCTGAGCGAGATGAACGGGATGAAGGTGGTTTGAAGTAGTACCAAACCAATGACGATAAAAGCAGAACGTATGTAAGTTTGCATTTCTATCCGTAGAATGATTTCAGAAAAATAGTACCCAGAAATGGAGAGAGAAGCAAGAACGAGCACATAAAAGAAATGGGAAAATTTTTATGGCGGGAAGATACAAAAGCCAATCGGGGAGACCTGGCTTTGTGTTGTGTATCTGTTGTCTATTTTTTGCTCCTTTTCATTTGTTTGCTTACCTGTGCTTGGCGATTCAATATCGTCTTGTCATATGCCTTGATCTGCTCTTCGGTAAGAACTTCTTTGATTTTGTTATCCGTCTTTTTCGCTATCTCCTGTATCACTGCGTCCATTACCTGGCGGTCGCCGCGGTTCTCGTTCATCGCTGTAGTCGTCTCTTCACGCTGATCCTCGAGTATCGTTGTGATCTTTTTTGTTTGTTTGTCACTTAATTTAAGTTTGCCTTTTAAAATTTTTATGTTCTTCTCAACAGATATCTGTTGTGATTGAGTTTGCGCCGCAGACGATAGGAGCATCATCACTCCGAGAAGAAGTACGAGTACTATATTCATTCGCTTGATGCTTGTGTACATACGTTTGTCCCTTCTTGATTGATTACTGAGCAATGTCCGATTTCTTCCTGCCGGGCTGCTTGGCGAGGAATGTTTCCCGTTAAGTAAATAATATCTCATTGTTTTAAGAACGTGTTCAACATAAAAATATTTCTGTTCTCTATGATGCGATCTTCTCATCTAGAACCTCTCGCAGCTTTCGCAAGACCTCATTATTCGAGTATGGCTTTTGAATGAATCCTTTTGCCCCTACTTGATAGAGAGAGAATTTGAGATCCGGTTCAAAAAAACCACTTGCGAGAACAACCTTTATATGCGGGTCCATTTCTTTGAGCTTCTTGAATACATCAATCCCGCTCATCTTAGGTAAACCGACATCAGAGAGCACGAGAGCAATCTCCTCCCGATGCCGTGTGAATACTTCAAGAGCCTCTTCACCATCTGCGGCAACGTAAACACTATATCCAAAGGATTTGAGCAGCCGGCGAATTGCTTTTAATATGAGATATTCATCCTCTACAAGAAGAATGGTCTCTGTTCCTCCAACTGGTTTTTCGTTTCCTGGGGATACTGCCTCCATCGGTTTATCCAGTACATGTGATACAGGGAAGAATAAGTAGAATGTTGTTCCTTCTCCCATATGGCTTTCCACATCAATAAATCCATGATGTGACTGCATCACACCGTATACCACTGAAAGACCAAGGCCTGTTCCTTTGCCTTTTTCTTTGGTTGTGAAAAATGGATCGAATACCCGGGCGTATATTGCTTCATCCATTCCCATACCGGTATCGGTTACGCTGATACGGACGTACAATTCTTGATCGGCTGTTGGAAAACGCTTCGACACTTCCTTTTTTGTCCGTTGCTCTGCTTTAATAGTAATCGATCCGCCATTTGGCATGGCATCGCGTGCATTAACACACAGATTTAAAAGTGTTTGATGAATCTGTGTGCGATCAGCAAGAATGTCCGGAAGGTCTGGTGCATATGTTTGTGTGAATGTGATAGTCTTCGAAAAAGTTTCTTTCAGCATCGAAAGAAGTTCATGGACAAGATCAGGAATATTTAATGGTTCGAAAGCAATATCGGTTTTCCGTGCAAATGTTAAAATTTGACGCACAAGCGCTGCACCTCGATCTATTGCTTGACTTATGGCAGCAATACCATCTGCATGTTTCTGAGCATCATTCCTGTTCTTTTCTAATGTCGATGAATATCCGAGGATAATAGCAAGAATATTATTAAAGTCATGTGCAATTCCACCGGCAAGTGTGCCAATACTCTGGATTTTTTGTGATTGAAAAAACTGATTCTGCAACTTTTTTTGCTCTGTAATATCCCGAGTTACTATCAGTGTTGCCGGTTTTCCTTGATAGATAATCGGTAATGAAGTGACTTCCACTTCAACGATTAATCCATCCAGACGGATAAATTTTTCTTCCATGGGTGGTAATGCTTTTCGTTCTGTCATTCCAAGAAATACCCGTTGGCGAACAGCTTCTACATAATCGGGATGGATAATGTTCATAACCGGCATTCCGATCAATTGGGACTCGTCCGTTGCACCGATGAGTTTGATTGCCGCAGGGTTGACATACACAAACTTCCCTTCAATATGTACCCCAATAGCATCGGGTGAATATTCCACAAGGCGGCGGTAACGCTCTTCACTTTCCTGCAATTGTTCTTCCGCAAGTTTCCGCTGAGTGACATCGCGGAAACTCCACACCCGTCCAACAGGTCGTCCATCAATTCTTTGGGGATGTGAATAGCGTTCAAATATTTTGCCATCTTTAAATTCCAAAACATCAAAACTTTCCTTTTCCGGATGAGAATAGAGGTCGTTCACTTTTGAGACAAAATCTTTCGGAGACTTCAATTGTGTTACAACAAAGTTAATTGCTTCTCTATCCTTGCCTTTCACCATGATGTTTTCAGGGATGTTCCACATTTTAACAAATTGAGCATTGTAATTGGTGATGGTCCCGATGCGATCCACAACTAAAATCCCATCAGCGGTGGATTCCAATGTTGCCTGAATAAGTGAAAAAGACTGCTGTATTTCTTTTTCTTCCCGTTTCCGTTCTGTAATATTACGATGTATTCCTAAAAAACCGATAATTTTACCTTGATCATCAAGGATCGGATTATTTGTACCTTCAATATGAACTAATCGGCCGTCCTTTGTTTTGTTGACAATTTCACCGGAGACTACGTTCTTGGAAAGCAGTGTACTCCATAAACGCTGGTACTCTTCCAAAGAATTGGTTCCTGATTTGAGAATCCGAGGTGTGCTTCCAGCAGATTCCTGAAAACTATAACCGTACAATTGTTCGAAAGCAGGGTTTACAAAAATAATGATTCCTGATGGATCGGTGATAAAGACTGCATCGGAGGAGCGTTCAATACCTAAGCGAAATTTGAGTAATGATTCTTCGGATTTCTTACGTTCTGAAATATCTGTAACAATACCTAAAATTGCATTTTCATTTTCGAAGAGAATCAGTCTGGTAGCAATAATTACATCTAACCGTTTCCCTTGTTTGGTTATAATAGTATATTCATATGCCGGTACTTCCTCACCTCGAAGATGCTTGCCGAAATAATTCTTGACAAGTTCTAAAGATTCCGGCCCGGTTATATCCAAGAAATTAAAATCAGGAGAATAAAATTCTTCTTTTGTATATCCCGTAAGTTCTTCACATTTTGCATTCGCATAGACGACGCGCCCTTTTTTATTAATAAAGATCATATTGGGAGATTGCTCGGCAAAAGTCCGGAATTTTTCTTCGGATTCTCTTAAAATCTCTTCAGCTTCTTTACGTTCGGTAATATCTCGGATAATACCTTGGTAGAACTTTTTTCCTTCGATTTCAATGGCGTGAATACTTAATTCAATTGGAAAAGTTTTTCCATCCTTGCGCCGGTGAATTGATTCAAATGTGGCGCCGTTTTGTTCAATATCAAATTTTAATTGTTCAGAAAGATCGTTGGGTCTTGTGATATGCAAATCGCTGACTTTCAAATTAAGAATTTCGTCATGTGTATATCCATACACTTCTAATGCCCGATCATTAACTTCTACAATTTCCAAATCTTCATTTGCGAGAACCATTACCTCGTTTGTATATTTCATTAAGTATTCGAAGTGTTTAAGAAGCGCTAAGCGTTCAATCTTTGCCTGAGACTGTTTGTTCCGCCACCAGAATCCGAGAAAAGCACCGGAGGCAAGAACGAGAATGATTATCACGCAGCTAATCAGCCACGCTTGAAACTGAAGAGGGGCATAAACTTCTTCTTGATCTACTTTTGAAACCATAAACCATGGGGAATTAGAAATTGGTCTAATGACCGCAAGAACGGGAACCCCGCGATAATCTATTCCTTCCACAATCCCTTCCTTGCCGCGTACCGCCATCGCCGCAGGGAGCTTTTCGCTTGAAACCGGCAGTCTCAATGTGGATGGAGTGTTCTTCTGATGACGAAGTTCGTTCAGAAAAACGACATCATCGCCGTCGCGTTCTATAAGCAGTGTCTCAGAAGAGCGGCTCGGAGTAGGCACTAATTGAATGAGAGGGAACAATAATTTGTCGGGATCGATGCGTAACAATAATACACCGACAACAGTACTATTATTCTGTTCGGTCATCAGGAGCGGGGCAATGAGAGCGATGTGAATCTTTGATGAATCAGTTATCCGTTGGAAATCAGACAGTATTACCTTTTTTTGAACGATCGCTTCCTTGATTAATTCTTGGACACGCGTCTCGATAGGGTCTGCGAAAGTCAAACTCGAAAGACGAACAGTTCCTGAAGTATCAAGCAAATAGGCGGTTGAGTATTCATTATACTTGTGGAAGGAATGCAACCATGAAGTGACTTCATTTTTTCGATTCAGTTCACTCGGCGATTGAAAATAGGATTGTACTTGATGAGCAACGAGCGAATTTTCAAAAATCATTTCAGCATCACTAAGACGTTCATTTCTCCATTGAGTTATTTGCCGTATTTTCAAATCTGCAATAGCGGCAAGTTCGTTCTGCTTCTCATCGACAATTCGTTTTTGTTGGAGTCGATAATAAAAAAAAGCTGTAGTAAAAATACCTATTATCAGGAAGAGATAAATGAGAAGGGGTGTCCATCGTGTTTGGCGATCTTTCTTATCAACGCTCATATATCATTCCATTCTTCTTGAATACTACGGTTATGAAATAATGTTCTTATAGTGAACTGTAGGAAATCAAGACTGTTGTTGATGAAAGATAATTCAACATATATAGGGACCTGTCATAGATGCTGCAGTTTGTATTGGTTCATTTCTTGTCTGTTCAAGATTAAATCTTGAACAGCATGCCAGTGAACGTGTGAGATATACACAACTTTAGAACTGTACATGACGTTCAAACCTATAAAATTTCGCACACGGAAGCAAATTGAAAAACCAGAAAATTAAAACGATGATAATAAGCATAACTTTCACCGTGCAAGTTCATGGAGAGTCTTTCCGGCAATTACATGACCTTCTTCAATAATTTCTATAACGGTGGCTTGTCTGCGTTTGGCTTTGCGGGCAAAATCAGCCTCAGTGAACACGATAGATTGCAATTTGACATCATAACGCTTTCATGCGATAGATGCAATACTATTCAAGTGACTGCAGATCTCTTTCTCGGTCATCCTATCGTTAATGACGACATATAGATTAACGGTCGTATCTTGAGAATCCTATTTCATGATACTATTTCCATAGAGGATTGCGTTCTCCACATACATCAATAGTTCTTTCCGGAGTCGTTTGGAGAGACGGCCAAGATGGCGGAGTTCGATTTCGAGCAGGGGAAGAACACCTTCATTCCACAAGCGGTGCTCACGGTTGATAGAGAAAAGATGATCGCGTCCTCCACGATTTCGATGAACAAAGCCGATGCGTTCGAGACGAGTCAATGCATGTAAACAAGAGCAATGATTTATATGGGAAAGTCTTGCAATCTTTCTTCCGGAAAGAGGATGTGCAGCATCCATGAAAACTCGCAAGATAGCAATATGAGACCATGTGGAAAAAAACCTCATCGAGTATATGATCAAGACGCATATGGCATTCATGTCTTTCTTGTGAAACCAAAGCTGCAGTTGTGCAATTTTTTCATGTTTTCCATTTCATAGTCTCTTTGAAGCTGGAAAAGAATTTTCAGAAAATCATGAACTAAAACTATTGTATACATATCTTTCCGTATGGATACTAAAGCGCCCAAAATATAATAGATTATTCATTTTCAAGAAAGAGGTTTTCTGAAAATTCGCATTCCTGAAAAGAAACAGGCTGTTTTATGAAAAAGCAGTTATATTAAAAGCGGTACAGTTCTTGCGCTAATAGATTGAGAATTCTTTGAGAAAGCGTATTGTTATGCATGAACTTTCAATTGCACAGAATATTGTTGAGATAATCCAGCAGCGCATTCCCGAGTTGGAGTGGAAACAAGTAACCGCTGTGCGTGTCAAGATCGGAACAGTGGCGGGCATCGTACCGGATTCATTAAAATTTTCTTTTCAAGCAATCACGGCAGAGTCGGCACTCTGCAATGCACAATTGATTACTGAACATATTCCTTTCCGTGTTCATTGTTGTTCTTGTAACACAACTTCAGTGAATGAAGATGGATTTGCCATGTGTGGTAAATGCGAGAGCACTGATATTAAAGTTCTCTCCGGCACAGAGATGCATGTTGTAGAGATTGAATTGGAAGAGACTGCAAGGGTCATATGAGTATTGTTACTGTAGAACGAAAAGTACTTGAAAAAAACGATGAACTTGCGGCCCGAAACCGCGAAGTTTTTCGTTCACTTGGTGTGTTCGTGATAAACATGGTCAGCTCTCCCGGCTCTGGTAAAACTAGTATTCTAGAACGAACACTTGAATATTTGAAAGACAGTCTTCGGGCGACAGTGATTGAGGGAGACGTACAGACAGACTTAGATGCACAGCGCGTAGCAAAGCTTGGTGTTCCTGTGGTGCAAATTATTACGAACGGTGGATGTCATCTCGAAGCAAAATTGATTCAAGATGCACTTGGTACTATCGACCTCAAGGGAGTTCAACTCTTGATTATTGAGAATGTCGGCAATCTTGTCTGTCCTGCTAATTATGATTTGGGAGAAAATATGAAAATTGTCGTTGCAAGCACAACGGAAGGTGACGACAAACCGCTGAAGTATCCTGGAATGTTTCGGAATGCATCAGCCCTTATTATCAACAAAATAGATCTTCTTCCGTATGTCAATTGTCACCTTGAAGAATTGAAAAGCAATGCTCTCCACATTAATCCAAAATTAAACGTATTTGAAACATCATGCACAACAAAGCAAGGAATTGGAGAGTGGTGTATGTGGTTGAAAGAACAAGTGACAAGTAAGAAGTGAAAAAAGAAGAAGTAAGAAGTAAGAAGTAAGAAGTAAGAAGTAAGAAGTAAGAAGTAAGAAGTAAGAAGTAAGAAGGCATCATAGAGATTGATTAATAAATACAATGGTATCATCAACTAACAACGAAGATTGGACTTCACACAACAACTATGGTACAACCAGAACCTAAGAACCATCCCAGCGGCGATAACCGATTCAAGTTGCTTGACCGCGCCATCACAAAGCATCACGCCAGCGGCGACGCTTTGATCGAGATTCTGCATGTGGCACAGGGGATTTTTGGATTTCTCGAAAACGACCTGATGGTCTATATTGCCAATGCGCTCAAACTTCCCCTCAGCCGTGTGTACGGTGTCGCAACATTTTATCATTTCTTCCGCCTCAAACCGAAAGGCGAACACACCTTCGTACTTTGTACGGGTACCGCTTGTTACGTAAAAGGTGCGAACGAAATCCAAAAAAGCGTCGAGCATCATTGCGGCTGCAAGTTCGGCGAAACGACAAACGACAACAAGGTGTCT
>Ga0182021_10010968_pt1 | contig 10750 bp, 7 predicted proteins | sample 612E3MmetaG_FD_120493 | JGI IMG/M metagenome (GOLD analysis project Ga0182021, IMG submission 120493) | Permafrost microbial communities from Stordalen Mire, Sweden - 612E3M metaG (Illumina Assembly) | ecosystem: Environmental > Terrestrial > Soil > Wetlands > Permafrost | place: Sweden...
ACTTTTACAGAAAGAATGTCCTGATTGCCGTCTATGGCCAGTCCTCCGGCCTGTTCCATAATAAAAGCCATGGGCTGCAACTCAAAAAGCAGACGCAATTTCCCTTTCGGAGATTTTTTTAAAGCGGGATAAGTAAATAATCCGCCTTGTTTTATCAGAATCTGATTGATATCGGGAACAAAACCGCCGCTGTAACGCAGTTTGTAACCATCGCTCTCCAGTTGATCAATAAACTTAATGTGCGCCGGAATCCAGTCGCGGCGCAGGCCGCCCGGTGAAAATATCGATCCCTTTTCCTTGAGTTTGATATTTTCCTCAGACAAAACGTATTCGCCTTCACGATTAAGAACGAATTCATGCGCACCCTTGCCTGCCGAATAAATCATCGTAATCAGCGGGCCATATGTAATATAGAGAGCCGCAACCATTGAATTTCTGCCGCAATCCATAACCGAATTTTTATGAATGCCGATAATTGTTCCGATGGCCAGGTTAGAGTCCACGAGCGATGATCCGTCGAGCGGATCAGCCGTTACAATGTATTTTCCCTTTCCAGAACCTATATTAATTATATCCTCCAGTTCTTCGGATGCATATTCACGCACAAAACCGGAAAATTCCAACTGGCTTTTCAGTATTTCATCGGAGGCTCTATCCAAAGCCATCTGCTCCTCGCCGTAAATATTTTTCAGCCCGGCAAGTTTTCTGTTGGACTCATGAATTTTTGCGGAAATATATTTGCCGACAACGGCAATCTGCCAGATGAGACGCCTTAACTCCACTTCCACTCCAGCCATCCACATATGACGTCTTAAATCGACAATGTTTTTTGTGTAATCGCCAATTCCTTCTCCCATATCCACCTCCCAAGCATATCAAATACCTGCGCTTACCGGCGCATTTTGACAGTATCTTTTACTAATTTTGTTAATTAACATTCTTTGAGCTTACTTGCAAACATTTAAGGCAATATAATTAATAAAACTTCCCCCTCTTTTTATCATCTGAAAACATCAAAAAAACGCCGGATAACCGTACTAAGCTGGTTTAATGAATGTATTTCCTTAAGTAACCCTAATATTATTCGCATACGAAAATAGAACATGGCAAACGCCTTTCTCATAAGCCTGCGCATTTCTCTTTTTGAGATACCCTCCGGAGAATATACAATCCTATTATTAAGATAAAGATCCCATTTGATGGCGTCAGACGATATTTTACCGCTCTTAATCAAATAATCATATATTTCAGTGCCTGGAAGAGGGAGAAAATTACTGAATTGCGCCCTGTGCAAAGGCAATTTCATGGCAAGCTCTATGGTCTTTTCAATGTCCTTCCTTGTTTCTGTCGGATACCCCATCATAAAATAACCTGTTGTTCTGATTTTTGTTACGGAGGAAATAAGATTGATTTTTTCTATCATTATCTCCAGTGTTTCACTTCTTTTCATATCTGAAATAACACGGGGAGAACCTGATTCAATACCTACTGAAAAAGAATAGCAACCGGCGTTTTCCATATTCCGTAATAATTCTTTATCCAAGGTATCCAATCTAACCCCATTGGTACATGCCCAATCGATAGAAATTTTTTCTTCCTCAAGTCTTTTACAGAACTCCATTACCCGGGATTTAACTAAAGTGAAATTGTCATCCTCAATATGAATTTCCTTGATTCCAAATGACTGTTGTAAATATTTTATCTCCTGAATAACATTATCAGCGCTTCGCGTCCTAAAATTCCTGCCGGTATTCACCCTGACACCGCAATAAGTGCACTGGAAGGGACATCCTCTGCTGGTAATAATGGGAGCGATCGGTAAACTTTTTGAAAATGAACCGTGTGGAGCAGTTGGATATGATCTGGGATCTATTAAATCCCAACTGGGAAACGGTATATCATCAAGGTTGCTGAAATAACCTCTTTTATTTTTTACAATTTCCCCTTGTCTGCGATAGATCAAACCTTCAATAGAATTAATCTCAAACTTACAGGGTGATTCAAGATATTCCAGCAATCTCGGTAAGCCTAATTCCGCTTCTCCGGAAAATGCAAAATCAGCATTCTTAAAAACTTCCATAGTTCCTTCCGGATCTCCGGAAGGATGCGGACCTCCAACAATTGTAATGGCATCACGGTTTAATTCTTTTGCAATATCAATGCATTGTTTGGTTGAATTATAATCACAAGTATACATCTGGACACCTACAATATCTGGTTTTTCTCTTAAAAGATAATCGCGGTATTTCCGGTGATTTATCTTTTCTTTGGCGCAATCAAGTATCATCACCCGATGTTTGTTGTTTCTTAGGACAGAGGCAAGATATCCCAACCCGACATTTGGAATTATTATCGGCATTTTAAAACTAGGTGGACGTACTAGAACAACCTTCATCTCCAAATATCCCTTAGTAAAATTTCTTTAAATCTGTAATCACGGGTATGAACCCCAAAGCAAGCTTTGGAAACAATTCCGCAGCAAGCTGCGGGGTATTATACCCTCCGTTTTGCGGGATTGTTCCCAAAAGTCTTTTGCTATTGGATAATTCGACTAACGCTTCAAACTTCACTTCGTTCGTTTTCAGCGAGTCTCATTACAACTTACCAATTCCGCTGCGCCTATAGTGACCCCATGGTGCCCTTCAGGGTATTTAGGTTATTCGCTTTCGGAATTGGAGTTTCAACAATAATTTTCAAAAGCCGATAATACCGGCTGTAATTTTATAGCCGGAGCACTTCTGCTTTGTTACCATTTACGATATTCTTTGAAACGCACCATGATAAGATTTTTTATAAACTCAATGACTGTATTCAGTTTTATAAAAGATCTTCTGTATTTATTTTCTTTAAATTCGGTGGGTACTTGTCCTATTTTAAGACCAAGTTTACTGCTTTTTATAACTATCTCCGCATCGATAAACCAATCATCTGAAGAGAGATGTAGTTTTTCATAAACCGTTTTTTTGAATATTTTCGGTTTCGCGTTAATATCCTTAACTTTAACAATCGGGAAAAGCATTTTGGCAAACATGTTATAAATCTTTGAATTCATGATACGAAATAAACCATCATGCCTTTTCCACCTGTATGTAAGTACAAAGTCTAAATTGTCGGTACATATCTTTTGATAAACTCTGATTATATCTTCGGCAGATATCTGCTCATCACCGTCAATAATGCATATATATTTGCCTTTTGCCCTATCCATGCCCACTCTGGCGTCCCATCCCATCATGCCTTTTTTAGGAAGTGTTATTGCATGTATCCTGGGATCATTAGCTGCTATCTCATTTACAATAGCAGGCGTCTCTTCCGGAGACCCCTCATCATAATTACCTACTAAGACAATCTCCCAGTCAGATACATTAGAATCTAAAATATTTCTAATCTTCGATACGAAACTATTTATACGTTTCCCCGTTCTATAACATAAAATTACAACTGTGATCTCTATATGCATATTACTTTTTCTATTGGTATTTCTCACCATCTAGTCAACCCTTGCATATTAAATGCCTACACATACCAGTGCATTTTGACAGTGTCTTTTGTTGCTGAAAATTACAATCTCAAAAAAAATCAGCGGCAGCGTCCCTGACTTTTAGCAAATTCTAATAACCGGCAGTTTCCCAAAGCACAAGCTTTTTGTGCATCACGGCATCCAAGTCCATTGTCGCCTTTTGAAAAATAAGCATTCCCCCTGTTGTTGTAAGCCTGAATATAATCCGGTTTCAGATGAATGGCTTCGTTATAATCCTTAATAGCTTGCTGATACTGACCAAGTGCATCATATGAATTTCCTCTGTTGTAATAGGCATCGGCATAATCAGATTTCAAGCGAATGGCATGATTATAGTCCTCAATGGCATGTTGATACTGACCGAGGTTATCGTAAGCTAGTCCTCTGCCATTGTAGGATAGATGAAGATCAGGCCTTTCGCGAATAGCCATATTATAATTATCAATAGCTTCCTTAATTTTCCCTTTTTCAGCCAGCGCAGAAGCAAAATTGTTATGTGCCAAATAGTTGTTTTTTGTTACTACACAAGCATGCTCAAAAAGTTCAAAGCTATTTTTCCAGTAACCGCATTGCCGCCATGTCAAGATAGCTAAAACTAGTATGGCGGCCATTGAGGCCGGAAATAAAACCTTTCTGCGGATTTCTTCGTTTGGAAACAAAAATGGAATGCCCCACGCTAACATAACAGCTATTCCGATGGAAGGAAGATAGGTATAGTTGTCGGACACTGCTCGAATGCCAACCTGAATGATGCCAATTACCGGCAGAACCGTTATTGCATACCAGAACCATCCGACAAATAGATATGGTAAACGTTTAACCGCTATAATTACGGTAGTGCTGATAAAAATAATCAGCAAAGTTGAACCCAGGACCTGCCAGGCAGGAATCTGAACTGAAAAAGGATAGAAAACAGCCATATCATGAGGCCAAAATGTTTTTTCTAGATAAATAATGAAAGAAACCGGAGCATTGACAAATCGCGATCTCATAGGGAAATTACTTACAAACGGATTATCCCAATTATAGCGAACGTAAATTGTAATAATGGAAAAAATGGCGGACAAAATAAAAAAAGGTATTTTTTCCCGCAGTTGCCATAAAATAGACTTGGCTCGTATAGATTGAAAACGTTCCAGCGGCCAGTAATCAAGAAGAATCATGATCACAGGCAGAGTAACAACCATGGACTTGCTCATTAGAGCGCATACAAAGGAAAAAAGAACCAGCAGATACCTTCTTATAGAAACTTTTTCCGTGTAATAGACATACAGGCAAAGTGTCAGCATCCAGAAAAAAGCGCTTAATACATCTTTGCGCTTGGCAATCCAAGTAACCGTTTCCACGTGAAGCGGATGAAGCGCGAAGATAGCAGCGACAAAGGCGCTTTTCCAAATTTCTCCTGTCATACGGTTAAAGAACCAGAAAAGCAAAAGTGTGCTCAAGATATGCAGGATAAGATTGGTCAGATGGAAACCGCTTGGATTCAAACCATGGAGTTGATAATCAAACATTAAAGAAAGCCAAGTCAGAGGATGCCAGAACTGAGCTTCGGTCGTATTGCTAAACGCCCAACGCAATCCCTCAAGCGTGATACCTGACAGGATATGACTGTTCTGCGTAATATTGAAGGTATCATCGAAATTGATAAAGTCAAATTGATTCACCTGCCAGAAAACGACAAGTGCCGCTAAAGTCAGAGTAACATAAACGAGTATAAGCTGTTTCTGATGGCTAATATTTATCCTGTTCAACATAAAGGTTATTTAACACATGTTAAGTTAATGGTCAGCTTTTTTTTGATTATATACCGTTGAAATGTTGTATGAATTGGGAAAACAACATTTCAGCAAGAAGTGCTTGTTGAGGTTACCTTGTTAGCAGTTGTGGGCAGTTGTTAGAATCCCCAATTAGATCAGCGGCAGTATCCCTGGCCTTTAGCCCATTTTATCGCATCGCAATCTCCCCAAGCACAGGCTTTTTGCGCATCACGGCAACCCTGTTCTTTGTTGCCCTGTTTTAAATAAGCAGCCCCCCTGTTGTTGTAGAACAAAGCATAATATGGTTGCAGGCGGATAGCTTCATTGTAGTCCTCAACTGCACGTTGATACTTACCGAGGGTACTATAAACAAATCCCCTGTTGTAATACGCAGAGGCTAAATCTGGTTTCAGTCGAATTGTCTCATTATAGTCCTCTATGGCATGCTGGTACTGGCCAAGTATCATATAAGCACCCCCCCTGTTATTGTATGCTCCTGAATAATCAGGCGCTATGTTAATGGCTCTGTTATAGTGATAAATAGCCTCTTCAACTTTTCCCTCGGGAAACAGGGCAAGACCGAGATTGATATGCGCCACATAATTATCTTTTGTTACCTGCAAAGCATGTCTGAATAAAGTAATACTGTTTTTCCAATAGCCACATTGCTGCCATGTCAAGATAGCTAAAATTACTATGGCGGCTATTCCTACCGGAAATAAAACTTTTTTGCTGATGTTTTCGTTTGGAAACAAAAGCGGTATTCCCCAAGCCAGCATAATAGAAATGCCTATCGATGGTAAATAAATATAACGATCGGCCATCGCGAAATCTCCTATCTGAATTATTCCGATAACCGGCAGGATGGTTATGGCGTACCATAACCATCCGACAAAAAGATACGACTGGCGTTTCATCATTACAATAACGACGACGCTGATAATTATAATCAGAAGTGTGGCCCCCAAAACCTGCCACAGTGGAAGGTGTTCTGAAAAAGGATAGAAAATAGCCATGTCATGTGGCAAGAATGTTTTTCCCAGATAAGTAACAAAAGCAACAGGCGCGTTGGTTAGCCGGTAACTCAGTGGATAAATTTTAGAGTGTTGTTTGTTATGAGCATAAATTGTTATGATAACAAAAACTGCAGATAAAATAAAAAATGGTAATTTTTCCTTCAACTGCCATAAAAACAATTTGTCCTTTTTCGATTCAATCCCGATGCGGAATCGGGACAGCGGCCAGTAATCAAGTAGAATCATGATAACAGGCAGAGTAATAACCATGGACTTGCTCATAAGTGCGCAGACGAAACCAAAAAGAACAAGCAGATACCTTCTTATAATCGGTTTTTCTGTGTAATAGACATACAGGCACAAAGTCAGCATCCCCCAAAAGGCACTCAAGACATCTTTGCGTTCAGCTATCCAAGCAACCGATTCCACATGAAGAGGATGAAGAGCAAAAAAAGCGGCGACAAAAGCGCTTTTCCAGATTGCTCCGGTCATACGGTTAAAGAGCCAAAAGAGTAAAAGCGTGCTCAAGATATGCAGGACAAGATTGGTCAGATGGTAAGCGCCGGCATTCAAACCATGGAGTTGATAATCAAACATTAAAGACAGCCACGTCAGAGGGTGCCAGAATTCAGCATAAGTTGTGCTGAAAGCCCAGCGTAACCCATCCAGCGTTATTCCCGACTGTATATGACTGTTCCCTGTGACATAAACGATATCATCATAGACGAAGTCAAATTGATTCACCTGCCAGAAAACAGCAAAAGTAACTAATATCAAAACAATATAAACTATTAATATCTGTTTCTTGGGATTAATATTTGTCATATTTATTATGGTTAGCAACCATGATATTTTTACCATATGTTCAGTCAGAGTGCAGTAGTTTTTTATTCCCAACCGAAATATTTCGTGAATTTAGAAATAATTTTTAGGAAAGGATTTATCACCTGACTTCATAATTAATGTTTATTGGGATATCAGAACAAAACACTACTCATTATAAATAATTTTTTGCATTGACTTTGCAAGTTCATTGGGCTAGTAAAATCTCCTCCTTTTATTAATATTTTTAATTATAGACCGAATATGGGAGGTTATCGTGAGTTCATCAAAATCTTATAAAATCGCCGTAATTCCAGGCGACGGAACAGGCCCGGAAGTTGTCAACGAAGGCCTTAAAGTGCTAAAAGCTGTGGCCGCTTCAGAATCATTTAAATATGATTTTGTCCACTATGATCTGGGAGGAGAACGCTACAAAAAAACCGGAGAGATTCTTCCTGATTCCGTTCTTGAAGAACTGAAAAATTTTGATTCCATTTATCTGGGCGCAATTGGTCATCCGGATGTAAAACCGGGAATTCTGGAAAAAGGAATTTTACTGCGGATGCGTTTTGAGCTTGACCAATACATTAATCTCCGGCCGGTAAAACTCTATCCGAATGTTCCCTGCCCGCTTAAAGACAAAGGACCTAAGGATATCGATTTCGTCGTAGTTCGGGAAAACACGGAAGGCCTGTACACGGGCTCAGGAGGATTTTTGAAAAAGGGCACACCTGACGAAGTGGCCATTCAGGAATCCATCAATACCAGAAAGGGAGTGGAGCGCTGCCTGCGCTATGCTTTTCAATACACTCAAAAAAGAAATAAAGCGAAAAAGTTAACTCTTTGCGGAAAGACTAATGTTTTAACTTACGCTTTTGATCTCTGGGAACGAACTTTTAACGAACTTGCCAAAGAATTCCCCAAAATCAAAACAGACTATGCCCATGTGGACGCGACCTGCATGTGGATGGTAAAAAATCCAGAATGGTTTGACGTTATTGTTACTGATAACATGTTCGGAGATATAATAACCGACCTGGGCGCGATGATTCAGGGCGGGATGGGAATTGCGGCAGGAGGGAACATAAATCCTCAGGGCGTTTCCATGTTTGAACCGATCGGCGGCTCAGCTCCTAAATACACCGGCAAGAATGTTATTAACCCTCTGGCCGCTATCTGCGCGGGCGGCATGATGTTGGAAACTATAGGAGAAGACAAAGCGGGTCAAAGGATAGAGGCCGCAGTTATAAAACTTCTGAAAAGTGGCAAGCTCAAAAGCCTTGACGCCGGGAAAATGGGAATGTCTACGAGCGAGATTGGAGACTGGCTGGCGGCCAACGTTTAATCTGTTTTGAAATCAACGTCAAGAATAGGTTGGTAATTATTATTTATCTTGCAGCGCCGCATCAATGACTTGATCAAGAAGTTCTGTCGACCATTTCTTTTTCCCTGTGTTTTTCGGCAAATTCTCAATTACCGATGAAATGCGCCTCCCATATGAAATGGCCTTTTTCAGATCGTCCAAGAGAGTTACCGGTTCCATTTTTCTTGATATTTCTTTCTTGAGCGCTTCAGGTATTTTTTTCAAATCTCCAACAATCTCCCCTCTTGTAAGACTCGTCAGCATTGAATTATCATAACCGCCAAAAGGAGCCCGTACATCATCCTTGAAAAGAACTAGCGGCTTACCGGCCGAATATGCCAGGGCCGCTTCAACAATCATTCCTTCATCGGGAACACGGCCGTTAAGACTGCATACCACGGCATCGCATTTCTCAATCAACTCGTATACATCGAGACAGAATATGGCATAATCGATGCGCTTTCGTATTGCTGGAATTGCCGATGAAAACGAAGAATTTCCGAAACGCATTACATAAGCTTCTATTCCATCACGATGCGGCACAAATGTTTGAAAACCAGCTTCTTCCAGCACCTTGGCAATAGCGCTCATTACGCCGACTTCTTCCGCACAAAATAGCGGACCTGAACAATAAATTCGATGTTTCCCCATATCAAATATCCAAAATTGCTGAACTTTCGAAAGTTAATTAGTTTTTTCTACAATAATGTTTGATGAAAATCAAATAACTATTACTTATGTCTTACAAATTAGTAATTAATTATTTAAACAAATGAACATTTAAACAATTAAAAATTTTTCCGGCCTTGCATTTTTACTTTAACCTTGCTATCAAAATAAAATAATCAAAATAAAACCGAGAAAGAAATTGATTAAAACCGTAATAAGATATTTTTTTAATAAGTAATAATTATTATGAACCATTATTATATTTTTATCCTTGTTTTTGTCCTCGCAATTACGATAATCGCCAGCATTATTTACGCCATATGGCGAGGACGCAGAGATGAACAAAAATTGCTCAGTATTATCCATGGTTCTCCAATTCCTAATTTCGTCATATCAAAAGAGCATAAAGTAATTTACTGGAACAGGGCCTTGCAGGCGCTCAGCAACATCAAACCAAGCGAAATCCTCGGCACTAATCAGCATTGGCGCGCTTTTTATAAAAATCAGCGGCCTTGTCTTGCCGACTTGATTGTGGATGGCAGAACAAGTGAACTAGATAAATTCTACGCCAGCAGATGGAGCAAATCAAAACTTCTGGAAGGCGCTTATGAAGTAACACAATTTTTCCCTGATATGGGCGAAAGGGGGATATGGTTTCGTATAACTGCGGCAGGCCTGAGAGACTCCGGCGGATACTTATTCGGCGCAACGGAAACCCTGGAAGACATAACAGAACAAAAAATGGCGCAGGATGAACTTCTCCAGCGGACAAAGCTGGAATCACTGGGCACTTTCGCCGATGGAGTGGCCAAGGATTTCGACAGCCTCCTCACAGCAATACTGCGCAATGTTTTTCTGGCCAAAATATCCGCCAGTGACGAAGATAAAATTCTGGAGGATGGTCTGGCAGTAGCGGAACGCGCCGGTCTGCAGGCCAAGGCGCTTGCTCACAGTCTGATTACTTTCGCCCAGGGAGGTTTCCCTGTTCGCAAACTTGAGAACCTCAACCCTATCTTGCGGGAGGCCGCTGAGAAAGTTTTTAATGGTTCCAATATCACCTGCAATATTTCCATTGCCGAAGACTTATGGACGTGCGAAGTTGACGCCGCCAAAATTAAACAGGTGGCGGAAAATGTTTTGATCAACGCCAAAGAGGCGATGCCCGACGGCGGAATTGTGGAGATTACAGCGGAGAATACAACAGCAGGAACAAATATCAGGTCTCTGGAACAAGGCAATTACGTACGGATTACCATCAGAGATCACGGCATTGGAATTCCCCGAAAGAATCTTTCCCGAATCTTTGATCCCTATTTTACAACAAAAAAGACAAAGGAACATGGCGGTATCGGTCTGGGGTTGGCCATATGCGATTCCATTATCAAAAATCATAATGGTTTGATTTCTGTCGAATCCGTTGTGAGTTCCGGAACAACATTTTCCATCTATCTGCCCGCGAAAGCGGAACCACCTCCGGCAGGAGCAGGGTGATTCCAATTCGCGGGATTAAGCTGCGTTAAATTAATCCTGATTATTTAGGATAGCCGACCGTCTGCGACAGAACAATCTTCTGATTATCGCGAAGCTGCATGGCTTTTGC
>Ga0182021_10010969_pt1 | contig 10750 bp, 7 predicted proteins | sample 612E3MmetaG_FD_120493 | JGI IMG/M metagenome (GOLD analysis project Ga0182021, IMG submission 120493) | Permafrost microbial communities from Stordalen Mire, Sweden - 612E3M metaG (Illumina Assembly) | ecosystem: Environmental > Terrestrial > Soil > Wetlands > Permafrost | place: Sweden...
CGACGTGCTGTTTGCGCCGCGTTTTCAGGACGACAAAATCGCGCTCCGCAAGGCGCAGATGTTGCAGGAAATGAAGCAGCGCAACGACGATTCCTCGGCCATCGAAGGCCGCGAAGCCGGCTTTCTATCGCGCGGCGAAAGATTTTTTGAGAACCGCTATGCCACCTCAAATTCACTTGCGTCCATCGCAGAGCGTGATCTGGAAGTTTTCCACTACAAATGGTTTTGTCCGTCAAATTTTGTTGTGGGAATCAGCGGCGATTTCGACCGCAAAGAGATGATTGCGAAACTGGAAAAACTTTTTGGTGGAGAACGGCGAGTAATCGCAATGGACAGAACCATTTTGCAAGGCACACCGCCGGCCATTCCGACGAATTTCACCTTCGCCGCGTCCGGCGTTTATCTCGTCAACAAGCCCGAGGTGGACCAAGGCCGCTTGACAATGATGCTGCCGAGCGTCCGGCGCGACAATCCCGATTACAACGCCTGTCTCGTGATGAACAGCATCCTCGGCGGCGGCGGCTTCAGCTCGCGCCTCATGGGCCGCGTGCGTTCGGATGAAGGCCTGGCTTACGATGTCCACTCGCGTTTTCCCGGCGGCGTTTATTATCCGGGCATCTTCAGCATCGGCTTCCAATCCAAGTCGCGCACCGTCGCCTACGCGGCGTCGCTGTGCGTGGAGGAATTGAAACGCATCGCAGCCGCGCCCGTCAGCGACGCGGAATTGAACATCGCCAAACACTCGTTCATTGACAGTTTCCCGCACACGTTCGCGACGAAATCTGCTGTGGCCGAGGCATTCGCCCGTGATGAATTCACCGGCCGCCACACCGATGACCCGGAGTTCTGGAAAAATTTCCGAGCCAAAATCCAAGCCGTGACCAAGGCCGATGTCCAGCGCGTCGCACAGAAATATTTGAAGCCGGAAAACCTCATCGTGCTCGTCGTCGGCAACAAGGACGACATTTTGCTCGGCCATCCGAATCATCCGGCAAAGCTGACGGAATTGCTCGCCGGCAAATTCACCGAACTGCCGCTTCGCGACCCGCTGACGATGCGTCCGCTGAATTGATTCCTGCACGAAAACCACTGGCCGCCGCCATAAACCAGAATCCCGAAACCAGAGACGGACACAAGATTCCGGCAAAGAATTTCGGCGTGCCTGCGCACACGTTTCGTGGTTTACTGGAAGTAATTCCCATGAAAATCATTCCCGCTCTGTTGTTTTCCGCCGTGGTCGCGCTGGCTTCCCCCGCCGCCGCCAGGCTGACGCCCGTGGATTTGCGCTGTGATTACGCGGCGAATCCGACCGGCGTGGACACGGCGCAGCCACGGCTGTTCTGGCGATTGGAAAGCGGCCAGCGCGGCGCGCGGCAGTCCGCCTGCGAAATTCTCGCCGCGTCGTCGGAAAAAAATCTCGCCCGCGACAACGGCGATTTGTGGGCCAGCGGCAAGGTGGAATCGGACGAAACCATCCAGGTCGCCTACGCCGGAAAAAAATTATATTCATCGCAGCAGGTTTTTTGGAAGGTGCGTTCGTGGGATGAAAACGGCAAGGTTTCCAAATGGAGCAAGCCCGCGACGTGGACGATGGGTGTTTTGAACAAAGAAGATTGGCAGGCGAGGTGGATTGGCGCGGCGGACACGAACATTCCTTCCCTTCTTCTGCGCCGCGAATTCACCGTGAAGCCCGGACTCAAGCGCGCACTCGTCCACGTCTGCGGCCTCGGCCAATACGAGCTGACGCTCAACGGCAAAAAAGTCGGCGACGATTTCCTTTCGCCCGGCTGGACGAAATACGACCAGACCTGCCTTTACGACACGCGCGACATCACGGCGGATTTGAAAAAAGGGGGAAACGCCGCCGGCATCGAACTCGGCAACGGGATGTATAATGTTCTTGGCGGCGGACGCTATACCAAGTTCAAAGGCTCGTTTGGTCCGCAGAAAGTCATCGCGCAAATCCGTCTCGAATACTCCGACGGACCGGTGGAAATCATCGGCACGGATGAAAGCTGGCGCGTCGCGCCCGGCCCGATCACGTTCTCCTCGATTTACGGCGGCGAGGATTTTGACGCGCGGCGCGTGCAGCACGGCTGGGACAAAATCAATTTCGACGATTCAAAATGGTTGTCTGCACAAGCCGTCAATGGGCCGGGCGGTGAATTGCGCGGGCTTTCCTGCGCCGCACCGCCGATCCGCGAGTTTGAAATCCACCAGCCGGTCGCGACGCGCACGCTCACCAACGGCGACATGGTTTTCGACCTGGGCCAGAACGCTTCGCACGTTCCGAAAATTACCATGACCGGCCCGGCGGGCAGCAGTGTGAGGCTCACGCCGTCGGAACTTCTCAATGACGATGGCTCAATCAATCAAAGCTCAATGGGCGCGGGCCATCGCGGCACGAACTGGTGCGAATTCACCAAGGCCACCGACGGCGAGGAGACTTGGGCGCCGAAGTTTTTCTACGCGGGCTGCCGTTATGAGCAGGCGCATTTCGCTCCAGCCACCACCAACGGCGCGTTGCCGAAAATCAAATCGCTGGAAGGCATCGTAGTCAATTCCTCGTCCGAACCGGCCGGCGAATTTGAATGTTCTAACACCTTGTTCAACCGCATCCGCAAGCTCGTCCGCTGGGCGCAGCGCAGCAACATGGTCAGCCTGATGACGGACTGTCCGCACCGTGAAAAGCTCGGCTGGCTGGAGGAAGATCACCTGAACGGCCCGGCGCTGCGCTACGAGTTTGACCTCGCGCAACTGTTCACCAAGACGATGAATGACATCGCCGATGCGCAGCTCACCAACGGCCTCGTGCCGACCATCGCGCCGGAATACACGATTTTCCGCGACAAGGGCGACACGAAGCATCTGCGCGGAATATTCGGTGACTCGCCGGAATGGAGCGCCACCTTCATCCTGGTGCCGTGGCAGCAATACGAGTTCGACGGCGACCTGAATTTGTTCCGCATCCATTACGACGCGATGAATAACTATATCGCCTACCTCGGCAGCCGCGCGGACAATTACATCGTCAACTATGGCCTGGGCGACTGGTATGACATCGGCCCGAAACATCCCGGCGTCTCGCAGCTCACGCCCATCGCGCTCACCGCCACGGCATTTTATTTTGAAAACGTGAAAATCATGGCCCACGCCGCTGCGCTCCTCGGCAAAGACAATGACGCCAAACAATTTTCCGAACTCGCGGAGAAGATCCGCCTGGCGTTCAATGAAAAGTTTTTCCATGCGACGAATGGGACTTATGCGACTGGCTCGCAATGCGCGAACGCCATTCCGCTCGTCATGGGCATCTGCGAACCGACGAACCGCGCCGCCGTGCTGGAGGCCATCGTCCGCGACGTGCGCGACCACGGCAACGCGCTGACGGCGGGCGACGTGGGCTACCGCTACCTGCTCCGCGCGCTCGCCGACGGCGGGCGCAGCGATGTGATTTTTGACATCAACAACCAGTCGGAGAAACCCGGCTACGGAATGCAGTTAAAGCGCGGCGCCACCAGCCTGACCGAAGCTTGGGACGCCAACCCCGGGCCGTCGCAGAACCACTTCATGCTTGGCCAGATCCAGGAATGGTTTTATCACGACCTCGCGGGAATCCAGTCCGGCCGCAACGGTTTCAAGCAAATCATCATCGCCCCGCAGCCCGTCGGCGACGTGACCTGGGCGAAGGCCAGCTACAATTCCATCCGTGGAAAAATTGCCAGCGATTGGAAACGCGACGCCGGAAAGTTTGTTTTGAAAATCTCGATTCCCGCCAACACAACAGCGACGGTTTTTGTCCCGGCAAAATCCGGCGGGGCCGTCTCCCAAACAAAGGGCGCAAAGTTTCTGCGGACGGAAGGCGGCTGCGCCGTTTTTGAAACCGGCTCCGGGCAATACGAATTTGAATCACCGCTCTGAAGCCGACCGGGGTCGGTTCAGCTTGGCAGCGGCGCGCCCACGCTGATTTTGTGCTTCAGACAATACGCGCCGTTGTCCACATATTTTTGCGCCCACCATTTCAGGCCGGCGCGTTCCTCCTTGGTGAGTTTGCGGACGACTTTGGCGGGTGCGCCCAGGACGAGCGAGCCGGGCGGAATTTTTGTTCCCTGCGTCACCAGCGCCTTCGCGCCGATGATGGATTGTTTGCCGATGACCGCGCCGTCCAAGATCACCGCGCCCATGCCGACGAGCGTTTCGTTGCCGACGGTGCAGGCGTGGACAATCGCGCCGTGGCCGACAGTCACCCAGTTGCCGAGAATACAGGGCAGCTTGTCCGCGAGATGCAGCACGGCGTTGTCCTGGATGTTCGAGTGATGGCCGACGACGATGCGGTTGATGTCGCCACGCAGCACCGCGCCATACCAGACGCTGGACTGCGCGCCGAGCGTCACGTCGCCAATGACGACGGCCGTGCTGGCGATGAAAACATTTTTACCCAGCGCCGGTTTTTTGCGGAGAAAGGTGTCGAGTTGCGGATCAAGTTCGCTCATGCCGGAAGTCTAGCGGCCGCCGGTGCCGCAGAAAAATAAAATCCGTTCGCCAGTCCGTGGCGAAATCATTGCGCGACGGCCAGGAACCGTTTCCAGAGCAGCACAAACGCGCTGGCGAAATCCTCCGGTTTCTCGTCCGCCCATTTCGTCACCGCTGCCGGCGCGAACCAGCCGCCCGTCTCGATTTCATCGGGATGCAGCACGAATGGTCCTTCGCTGTCGCAGCGATAGACCCAGCAGAATTCCCAGCCCGTCTCCCGGCACGCATCAATCTTGAACAATCGCACCGGCGCCCGCGCCACGGTCAGGCCCAGTTCCTCGCGCAGCTCCCGCACCGAGCACGCGTCGTAATCCTCGCCGGCATCCAGATGGCCGGACGACGACGAGTCCCACTTGCCCGCAGCGCTGTCCTTTTTCAGCGAGCGCTTCTGCAAGAAAACCTCGCCACGCGCATTGAACACCAGCACATGGACGGCGCGATGCCATAGGCCGCGCGCATGGACTTCGCGGCGCGGGGCCTGGCCGGTCACCTCGTCGCGTTCGTTGACGATGTCAAAAATTTCTTCGGGCATAAAAAACGGCCCCACAAGTCAAACCACGTGTGAAAAGCCGGATAAACAAAAGATAAATGGCGGGAGTGGCGGGGCTCGAACCCGTAACCTCTGCCGTGACAGGGCAGCGCTCTAACCAATTGAGCTACACCCCCGCGAAGGGGGACGTGACGATAGAAAAACTTTGCCGCACCGTCAAGTTTTGGTTTGTAAAATTCGGGGAAATAAAAAATCCGGGCAGCAGACGCCAAGGAGGTGGGGGTGGGGAACCCCGCTGAAGAAACGTGCTGCTACCCGAATACTAGGAAGTTACAACCCGGCAACATTTTGTCAACTGTCTTGTGGCCGGCTGTGTGGCCGGCTTTGTTTTCAGCCTGATTCCGCTTTGGAATCGGGCTTGAAGCCGGCACACAGACGCGGCGCGTTCCGCCTTTTGCACCGACGCCAGCGGAAAGCCGCAGCCAAAAAAAATCCCCGAGCGAACTCGCTTTGACTTGTCGCCCGTCTCCCGCCACTCTTCCGTTTTGATGAACCGCATCCGCCTCCTTTCCGAACAGGTCGCCAACCAGATCGCCGCCGGCGAAGTGGTCGAGCGCCCTGCCAGCGTCGTGAAAGAACTCGTCGAAAACTCCCTCGACGCCAACGCGCAAAAGATCACCGTCGAAATCGGCGCCGGCGGGCGCAGCCTCGTCCGCGTGACCGACGACGGCACCGGCATGAGCCGCGACGACGCCCTGCTCTGCCTCGAACGCCACGCCACCAGCAAAATCCAGCGCGCCGAAGATTTAGCCTCCATCGCCACGATGGGTTTTCGCGGCGAGGCCGTGCCCAGCATCGCCAGCGTCAGCCGCTTCACGCTCACCACGCGCGAACGCGAAAACCCTTCGCCAGAAGGCACGCAAATCATCATCAACGGCGGCACGATCGCCGAGGTCAAGGCCGCCGGCAGCGCGCCGGGGACCAGCGTCGAGGTGCGGCAACTGTTTTTCAACCTGCCTGCGCGCCGGAAATTTTTGCGGACGGAAGAAACCGAGGCCGCGCACATCCAGCATTATCTCACGCTCGCCGCGCTGGCGTTTCCCGAAGTCGCGTTCACCTTCGTCAAGGACGGACGCAACGTCTGGCAACTGCCCGCCGTAAAATCCGGCGCGGCCACGTCCAGCCGCATTGGCGCCTTGCGCGAACGCCTCCGCGCGCTGCTCGGCGACGAAAAATTGCTGCCCGTGAATTTTTGCGCCGCGCTCGACGAAGATCATTCCGTGCCGGACGAAACGGACATTTTTGAAACCTCCTCGCCGGAAAAACCGGAGACTCAAAATCCGAAATCCCAAATCCGCGTCTGGGGCCTGATCGGCTCGCCCGGCGTCTCGCGCGCGACGCGCGAGAGCCAGTTCGTGTTCGTCAACCGCCGGCCGGTGGAAAATCGCGGCGTCAACTACGCGCTCATCGAGGGCTACCACAACTCGCTGATGAAAGGCCGCTACCCGGTCTGCTGCCTGTTCCTCGAAATGGATCCCGCCGCCGTGGACGTGAACATCCATCCCGCCAAGCGCGAGGTGAAATTCCACCGCGAATTTGAAGTGCGGAAATTCACCGCCCAGGCCGTGCGCGACGCGCTGCTGGCGTTTCATTCCGAACCGCTGGAATCCAAACGGTGGGGCGAGCGTCCTCGCGAGCCGCTTGGAAAACAAAATCTAACAACACCCGAATTGCCCGGCTCGTCAGCCGCCTCGCCCCACCAGCCCAACCCGCCGGAAACTGCCGCGCTGCCGAATTTTCCAGAGAAGCTGAAACCGTCGCCGGCAGTTCCGGCGCAAATTCCGTCAGCCCCACAAACGCCTTTGAAAATGGGCTTTTCATCGCCGGCGGCGGCAAGGGTGGAACCAGCCACGGGCGTTGTGGAAACTCAACCGGCAATTTCCAATCCGGCAGCCAGCAGCCAGCCCGCCGCGCCGAAGCGCAGTGAAGGCGGACATTCCACATCGCCGTCAACCGGCGCCACACCGCTGCTCAACGTCCCGCTCCGCCTCGTCGGCGTCGTCGGCAAACTTTATGTGCTGCTCGAATCCGACCGCGGTCTCGTGCTGCTGGACCAGCACGCGGCGCACGAACGGATTTTGTTCGAGCAGATGCTGACGCGGCTGGAGCAGAAAGAGGCCGCGCCGTCGCAGAAATTGCTGCTGCCGGAAACGATTGAACTGCCGCCGCGGGACGCGCAGTTTTTGCGCGAGCAACTGGCCGCGCTCACGCGGCTCGGCGTCGGCTTGAGCGAGTTCGGCGAACGGACGTTTCTGCTCGACGCACTGCCGCCGTTCGTGAAAGTGCCGGACGCGCGCCGGTTTGTGTTCGATCTCGTGGATGAACTGCGCGCCGCCGGACGCGAGGTGAACCTGGCGCGCCTCGGCGAACACACCGTGGCCAAGACCGTCTGCCGCCACGCGGTGAAGGCCAACGATCCGCTGGCCGGCGCGGAGTTGGAAAACCTCGTCGAAGATTTGCGCCGCTGCGCGATGCCCTACACCTGCCCGCACGGCCGCCCGACGCTGATAGAAATGAACTACCGCGAGCTGGAGAAAAAATTTGGCCGGACGCAATGATTCAATTTTTGCAGTTGCCAGGGAATTGCCATATTGCCAATTTCAACAACGGAGGTAAATTATGAGCGATGAAACTGCGAACCGACCTGCTCGAACACCTGACAGCGGAAGACCTCCGTCAGGCGGCGATGAACTCGGCTCACCGTTACAGACCCGAGCCGCTTTTCTCAAAAACTGGAACTGGCTCACTGTCGTCAGCATCAACCGAGGAGCGTGTGAAAGAAGTCGCGCACAGCATGGAATTAACTCAGAAACTGGAGCGGCGTGCGCAGCAGACTGGGAAAAACTCCGCCTCGAAACGCTGACGCTGGGCGAAACTCTGGACCGTCTCCGCGCCTATCATCGCCGCGCGCCGTTTCTTTTCTTCAACGGAAACACTTTCGCCACCATCGGGCGCGAACTTGCGCTCGCGCTGTTCAGCGACCTTCATCCCAGCCGCAAACGGGAAGTCTCCTCCGTCATCGGCCATTACCTTGCCGGCGTGCTTGATCGCGAAAGCATGGTCAGCCTCGTGGAAAGTTTGAGCGAGACGGCGGAGTTCAAAATCGGCGACCGCGTGAAAACTTTGCGCGGCTCGACCAGCGGCGTCATCCTGAAAATTCTGGGCGACGGCCGGATTGCCTGGCGACCGGACGGCAGAAAACCCGAACTGACCGCGCTGCCGGAAAGTTTGCTGCGGGAAGATTGACGCAACAACAAATCCAAAGTTTGAGACAGGCGCGACGCCTGTTCTACGGCATGTTCCGGTTTTAAAGCTTCCCCTTGGTGCTGGGCAACTGGCCGGCGATGCGCGGGTCGTGCCGGCGCGCGGCGTCCACGGCGCGGGCAAACGCCTTGAACAGCGCCTCCACGATGTGGTGCGGTTCGTCGCCGTAAAGCAGCTCCAGATGCAGGTTGCACCGCGCCTCGTTGGTGAAGCCCTGGAAAAATTCCCGGGCGAGGCCGAAGCGAAACGCGCTGGAGGCGTCCTGGGATTTTTCGGCATCGGAAATTTTCTTCTGCGAAAACTTGTCCAGCCCACGCCAGACGAGATGCGGCCGGCCGCTGAAATCCACGACGCAGCGGGCGAGACATTCGTCCATCGGCACATACGCCTCGCCGGTGAAGGGATTCCGCGGATCAAAGCCGTGGCCGTAGCGGCGGATGCCGCGCTTGTCGCCAAGCGCAAGGGCGATGGCCTGGCCGAGCGCGATGCCGCAGTCTTCAACGGTGTGGTGCGCGTCCACGGCCAGGTCGCCGTTGCAGCGCAAATCCAAATCCACCGTCGCGTGCTTGGCAAAGAGCGTGAGCATGTGGTCGAAGAAGGGAATGCCGGTTTTGATTTTGGATTTCCCCTTGCCATCGAGATTGAGGCGGATGGAAATTTGAGTTTCCAGCGTGTCGCGTTTGATGGTGGCCTGACGAGATTTCATCGCGGAAATTAAACCAGAGCGGCGGCGGAAAGACCAAGCGAATTGCGCGGTCAGTAAAGTTTCTGCGGGGCGACGGGAATCTGCGCGGCGAGTTTTTTCTGGAGGTCGTCAATCTGCTTTTGGAGCGCGTCGGGGGCGGGCGAAACTTTTTGGGCGGCGCGAAACCAGTTGATGGCCACGCCGTAATTCCCCGCCTCGCCCTCCAGATTGGCGAGGTTGACGACGATTTCCTCGAAAACGAGCTTGTCGTCCTTCTGCTTCTGCGGCGGCAGGACGATGAATTTTTTCACGCCCAGCTCCCAGACGTTCCGGGCGCGGTCGAGGTCGCGCGAGCTTTCGTGGTAGAGCCGGCCGAGTTCAAACAGGATTTCGCAGCTGTCGGGATTGTTGCGCAGGCCCTCGCGGAGAAACGCCTCGGCCTGATCCGGTCGGTTCAGATGTTCGCGCAGGAAAAACGCGCCGACGGTGAAAGTCTCAATCTTTTGCGGGTCAAGGTCGGCGGCGAGACGCAGCCACGGGAGGATTTCGCGCTCGGTGTGATGCTCCAGGTGCGTATGCTGCGTGATGCGGAAATTGCGGCCGAAGGCGTCAATCCAGTCCTTCGGCTTGCCGAGGAAGTCCTCGTTCTTTTCGTCCTCCTCGGTCTCCTTTTTACCATGGCTGGCGGAGATGATTTCTTTTTGCTCCTCGGAATTTTTGTCGAAGATGGACGGATAATAGCCGCTGTGAAAATAAACGTCGGCCATGGTGAAAAACTGGTTGGCGAACAGCTTGCGTCCGTCGCCAAACAACATGCCGAAGAGGTTGCCGGACTGGTCGCGGCGGCTCCAGCCGTCGGCGCGCGGCGCGAGGCCGGTCGCCAGCGTGAACGCCAGCGCCAGCAGCGCGACGAGCGCGAGCAGCGGGGAGATTTTCATCAGGTCGTCAGGTTTTTGCGGCGGAAGCCGAACCACGCCAGCAGCAGGAAAATACCCGTCCACACCGCCGCGTAAAGCGTCACCAGCGCGAACGCCCGCCACGGCACGAGCCCCAGATCATACACCACGAAGTCGCGCAGGTCATACCACTCCAGGTGCGGCATCAGGAAATAGACGAGCGCGAGGACGGACTGCATTGGCTCCGGCTGCTGGAGCGCAATGACGTTCAAATGCGTGCCGAGGCCGAGAATGCCGGCGACGACGATGAAGCAGATGGTGATGGTGGACGACGGCGCGGCGAAATAAATCGAGCCGAGCAGCACCATGGCGATGACGATGGCGAGCATGGCCCATTGCAGCCAGAGCGCCTGGAGATAAACGGCCAGCGGCCAGACCTGCTCGCGAGAGCCGGTGATGATGGCGAAGAAAAAATAAAAGACGAACAGCGCCACGCCGGTCGCCAGCCAGCAGCCGAGGAATTTTCCGGCGATGACCTGCCCGCGCGACACGGGCTTGGCCAGCAGCGGGAAAATGGTGCGCGCCTCGCGTTCCGCCGGGATCTGCCGCGCGGTGGTGACGATGGCGACGAGCAGCGCGGAAATCCAGATGAGCAGCAGGCAGATGTCCTTGACGTAGCGGACGATTTTTTCGTCGTGGAAAAAATTCATTGCGGCGGCGGCCAGCGTGAGCAGCGCGGTGAGGACAAACAGGACGTAAAAATCCTTGCGGCGGTAAAGTTCCTTGATGACGACGCCGGCGAGCGCGAAAATTTTGTTCATGGCG
>Ga0182021_10010970_pt1 | contig 10750 bp, 8 predicted proteins | sample 612E3MmetaG_FD_120493 | JGI IMG/M metagenome (GOLD analysis project Ga0182021, IMG submission 120493) | Permafrost microbial communities from Stordalen Mire, Sweden - 612E3M metaG (Illumina Assembly) | ecosystem: Environmental > Terrestrial > Soil > Wetlands > Permafrost | place: Sweden...
CAGATGGTGCTGATCCGGCGCTTTGAAGAGGAAGCCCGTGCGGCCTATCAGCAGGGCAAGATCGGCGGGTTCTTGCATTTGTACATTGGCGAAGAAGCCATCGCCGTGGGCGCCGTGAATGCCTTGCGCCCACAGGATCACATTGTGACGCACTATCGCGATCACGGCCATGCCATCGTGCGCGGGCTCGATCCCAAGCGCTTGATGGCCGAGTTGTATGGCAAAGAAACGGGCGTGGCGAAGGGCCGCGGCGGTTCCATGCACTTTGCCGATGCGACGAAGAATTTCTGGGGCGGGTATGCCATCGTCGCGGGGCATGTGACCATCGCCGTCGGGTTGGCGCTGGCCGCCCAGCGCGCTAAAGAAGATCGCGTGGCGATGGTGTTCTTTGGCGACGGCAGCACGGATAATGGTCAGTTCTACGAATGTTTGAATCTGGCCGCGTTGTGGAAACTGCCCGTGGTGTTTGTGTGCGAGAACAACCAGTACGGCATGGGCGTGGCGATCGACAAGGCGTCGGCCGTGACGGATGTGCACCACAAAGCCCGCATGGCGAATATTGAAGCGGTGCAAGTCGATGGCATGAATGCGCTAGCCGTGCACGAAGCCGCTTTGAAAGCGGTGGCCCATGCCAGCAGTGGCAAAGGCCCGTACTTCATCGAAGCGCTGTGCTATCGTTATCAAGGTCACTCGGTGGCCGACCCCGATAAGTATCGCGATCCGGAGAAGCTCGAAGAGTGGAAGAAGCGCGATGCGATCGAGCGTGTGCGCGCCTTGCTGGTCGAGCAGAACCTGACCGACGAAGACATCGCCTTGATCAACGCCGATGTGGAGCGCGAGATCAAAGAGATTGTGGCGTTTGCGGAAACTTCGCCCGCGCCGGATTTTTCGACGCTGTATGATCACACTTACGCCGAGCCGGAACATCAGGCGATGGTTGTGCCGGCGGCCTAACGCTCGCCGTCATGCCCGAGTGCTTTTGTCGGGCATCCAGTCTTTCATTGGCGAGTCGTGCCGATGTAATCACTGGATTCCCGCCTACAGCACGCGGGAATGACTGGGCCTAGAATAACAAGGAACCAGAAAAATGGCAGTCATTACCATTCGTGAAGCATTGAAGCAAGCGCTGCGTGAGGAGATGATCCGTGACGAGCGCGTATTCTTGATGGGTGAAGACATTGGCCCGTATGGCGGCGCGTTCGCCGTCACCAAGGGGCTGATTGACGAGCTTGGCGAAGAGCGTGTGCGCGATACCCCGATTGCGGAAGGCGTCATCGCCGGTGCGGCGATGGGCGCGGCGATCGGTGGTCAACGCCCGGTCGCCGAGATCATGACGATCAACTTCGCGCTGCTCACGCTCGATCAGATGGTGAACCACGCGGCGAAGATGCACCATATGTTCGGCGGGCAGTGGAGTGTGCCGATGGTGTTGCGCATGGCCGCCGGGTGGGGGCAACTCTCGGCCACGCACTCGCAAACGCTGGAAGTGTTGTTCGCGCATTTTCCCGGCCTGAAGGTGGTGTTCCCCGGCACCGCGGCTGATTCGAAAGGCATGCTCAAAGCGGCCATTCGCGATCTCGATCCGGTGATCTTCATCGAGCACACGTCATTGTACGGCGTAAAGGGCGAAGTGCCCGACGGCGATTTCGTCGTGCCGATCGGCAAGAGCGATATCAAGCGCGCGGGCAACGATTGCACCATCGTGACCTATGGCCGCATGTTGCAACAATCATTGGAAGCCGCCAAGACCCTGGCGAATGACGGCATCGAAGCGGAGATCGTCGATCTGCGCACGCTGCGCCCGCTGGACATCGCGCCTGTGATCGAGTCGGTGAAAAAGACCAATCACGCCGTCATCGTCACCGAAGAGTGGCCCACGTACGGCGTCAATGCCGAAATCGCTGCGCGCATTTCACGCGACGCTTTCGATTATCTTGATGCGCCGGTCGAACGCGTGGGCAGCAAGGAAGTGCCGCTGCCGTACGCCAAGAATCTGGAACAGTACGCATTGCCGTGGGCGAAAGATGTGGTCGCGGCAGTGAAGGCGACTTTGCAATAGGATGGAGAGAATGAGGGACAGCGAGACGGAGCGCATTTTTCTCTCCATCTCGCTGTCTCTCAATCCCTCAGTCACCAATGAGGTAATTCAGAATGGCTACAAAAGTTACCATGCCCCAAATGGGCTTTGATATGACGGAAGGCAAAGTCGCGCGCTGGCTGAAGAAGGTGGGCGATCCGGTCAAGCACGGCGAAGCCGTCGTCGAGATCGAGACGGATAAAGTCAATATTGAATCAGAAGCGCAGGGCGACGGTGTGCTGCGTGAGATTCTGATCTCGGAAGGCACCACCGTGCCGGTAAAAACCATCATTGCGATCATTGGCGCAGCCGATGAAGATCTCACGGCGATCAAGGCCGAAGCCGGACTTGTGACCGAGCACTCCGCCCAGCGCGTCGCCCAGCCTGAGGCTGGGGAACGGCGTGAGCGAAGCGCAGCGGAGTCGAAGAGTGCGGCCCCGGCACAACCGATCGTCGCGGAGCGGGCGGCGACCCCTGCGGCTGCTGCTCCTGCGGCACAAGGCAACGGTCGCGTGAAAGCATCGCCGTTAGCGAAACGCATCGCGCAGGAGAAAGGCATCAACCTCGCGCAACTCACAGGCACGGGCCCGGGCGGGCGCATCGTCAAACGCGATCTTGAATCGATCGCGGCGGCAGTTCCAGTCGTGGCCGCCCCTGTGGTGGCGCCGATGGCGATTGCCCAACCGATTGCGGCTTCAGCCCCGGCAGTAGCGCAACCCAGCATCCTCGGTCCCAGCGTGTTGAAGGCCGAAGAAATTACGCCGACGAAGCTGCGCCAGACCATTGCCAAGCGCATGGTCGCCAGCAAGCAGACCGTGCCTCATTTCTATGTGACCAATGAAATCGACATGGCCGAAGCGATGGCGCTGCGCGCGAAACTCAACACGCTGGTCGACGAAGCGGGCAAGATCAGCGTCAACGACATGGTGTTGAAGGCGGCGGCTGTGGCCCTGACTCACTTCCCCGGCATCAATGCGTCGTTCGGTGAAAATGCGATCGTGCGACACGGCACCGTGAACATGGGCATCGCGGTGGCGCTGGAGCAGGGCTTGATCACCGTCGTCGTCGCCGATGCTGATCGGAAGCCGTTGGCCCAGATCGCGCGGGAAGCGAAAGACATCGTGAATCGCGCTAAAAACGGCAAGGCGCGACCGGAAGAAATGCAAGGCAGCACTTTCACCGTTAGCAATCTCGGCATGTTCGACGTCGACCAGTTTGTGGCGATCATCAATCCGCCTGAAGCGGCGATCCTCGCCGTGGGTTCGGTGCGTGAGGTGCCCGTGGTGAAGGACGGACAGGTCGTGCCGGGCAAGACAATGAAAGTCACCATCTCGGCCGATCATCGCGTGACTGATGGCGCGGAAGCGGCCAAGTTCTTGCAGGAAGTGAAGCAGAATCTGGAAGATCCGCTGCGGTTGTTGGTGTAGTAGACGTTGGAGGTTAGAAGTTAGAAATTCAGGCTTAGCTTGGTGCAAGGAAAAGTTTGGACGATCGGTTCAGTCCAAGCGCCGAGAAGTGTTTGCCGCCTTGGGCGGATCGGAACAAAAACGGACACCATTAGCAGAGAGTCCTTGACCCTCGTTTCATCGGCCCAGCTTGGACCCCAAGTGGCGGTCAGGCCATCCTGACCTTGCGGAGCCTGATCCAGAGTGATCGCTGGCCCGCGGCCTGGGAATTGCTGCGCGCCGATTTCTGCCAGACCGTGATGGTGCGCGAAACGCCGAGCGCGCCACCCAAGATGACACTTCACGAGCCAGCCCTGTCTCGGCAATCCGCGAAAACACTGGAGCAGGCTGCATATGCCGCACTGCCCTTGGCCGCCTAAAATGAACATCTGTGCTCACAGTTTCAGAGATGCACCCATGTTATAATCAATTCAAATCACGCAGGAGCGCAAGATCATGTCTCACTCTGCCCGCCTCATTACGCCGGACGGACAATCGATCGAATTGCCTCCGGATGTCTACCGGCGCATTCGACGATTGCTGGGCCCTACGCGCCGCCCGTCACGCGCCAGAATTGACGCGACGATCCGCGAGACGTACGGCAAATACGCGGCTAAATCGTCGTTGACGCAGGCGCTGTTGGATGAGCGCGCCGCTGATCGCCGCCGCGAAGATGACAAGGCCGCTCGTATTCGTGCCTCGTAAATCACCCCCTGCATGTTAAGTAGTTCCACATGAAGCGCAATAACAGACAAACAAAACCGCGCTCGTCTGAGATTTGATCCCAGGCGAGCGCGGCTGCTTGATACGCGTGTTTGCGGTTAATTCAACACTGCTGCCATCTCCGGCTGTTTGACGTATTGTCCGGTAGCGACGAGCATCTTGTTCAGCGCGGCCAGGTAGGCCTTCACACTCGCCACGATGATGTCCGTGTCCGCGCCGTGCCCGCCGAAAGTGCGCACCTGCTCAAAATCGCGCTGCGCATTGGTGGCGGTGGTGCCGCCTTCGGCTTCGATGCGGACGGTCACTTCGCCCAGCGCGTCGATGCCTTCCGTGATGGCGTGGACGGCGAATTCGAGCAGCGTGGCCGGAACCTGCACGATCGCGTCGATGGCTTTGTAGCACGCATCGACCGGGCCGGTGCCCACCGCCGCTTGAATGGTCAGTTTGCCATCGGGGCCTTTGAGGCGCACGGTCGCGGTCGGCAGGCCCATCGTGCCGCAGGCCACCTGCAAGCCGTCGAGCGAGAAGACCTCGGTCGGCTGATAGAATTCATCGGCCACTAGCGCTTCGAGGTCGGCGTCGGTGATGATTTTCTTTTTATCGGCTAATGCCTTGAAGCGCTCGAAGGCTTTGTCGAGTTCGGCTTCGCTCAGCGCAAAACCGAGTTCGACCAGGCGTGTCTTCAGCGCATGACGGCCGCTGTGTTTGCCCAGCACCAAGCGGGTGCGCGTCACGCCGACCGTTTCCGGCCGCATGATTTCGTACGTCAGCGTGTGCTTCAACATGCCGTCTTGATGGATGCCGGCTTCGTGCGCGAAGGCGTTCGCGCCGACGATGGCTTTGTTGGGCGGCACGACGATGCCCGTGTAGTTACTGGCGAGTTTGCTCACGCGCGTGAGCTGCGTCGTGTCGATGCCGGTGGCCAGCCCGAAGATCGGGCGGCGCGTATGCAGTGCCATCACGACTTCTTCCAGCGAGGTGTTGCCCGCGCGTTCGCCGATGCCGTTGATGGTGACTTCGGCCTGCCGCGCACCCGCTTGAATGCCGGCCAGGGCATTCGCCGTGGCCAGCCCCAGATCATCGTGGCAGTGCACGGAGACGGTGCAGTTCTCGATGCCGGGTACATTCTTCATGATGCCCGCAATGATCGCGCCATATTCATCGGGTGTGGTGTAACCGACGGTGTCGGGAATGTTCAACGTCGTCGCGCCTGCTTTGATCGCTTGCTCCAGCACGATGTACAAGAATTCGGGATCGCTGCGTCCCGCGTCTTCCGGGCTGAACTCCACATCGGGGCACAGGTTGTGCGCGTGGCTCACCATCTCGATCACGCGTTCCACGACTTGCTCGCGATCCATCTTGAGCTTGTACTGCATGTGAATCTCAGACGTCGCCAGGAAGGTGTGAATGCGCGGATGCTTCGCTTCGCGCACCGCTTGCCAGGCTTTGTCGATGTCGTTCTTGGTGGCACGGGCGAGCCCGCAAATGATGGGGGCCTTGCTGCCATCCGTTGGATTTCCCACTTCGATGGCGATGCGGCGCACGGCTTCCAGATCGTCGGGGGACGCTGCGGGAAAGCCCGCTTCGATGATGTCCACCCCGAGCTTCGCCAACGCCCGAGCGAGTTCCAGCTTCTCGGCGGACGTCATCGTCGCGCCGGGGGATTGTTCGCCGTCGCGTAAAGTAGTATCGAAAATACGAACGTAGTTAGTCATATAGTCTCCTGTCCGATAGTCCGGTAGTCTTGTAGTCCAACTCAGTCAATCGTTTGACTACTGACTATCGGACTACGTGACTACTCGACTATTTCTTCCAATTCTCCGGCCGCAACGATCGAACGGCAGCGCCGGTGCGCCACATTTCGGAATCGGCCATTTCTTTCAGTTCGGCGTCGAGCTTCTCGCGGTAATCGGGCGCGGAGTTTGACGCGAGCACGATGGCGGTCTCTTTGCCGGACACCACGCTTTCATACAAATCAGCGAACACGGGCGCGACGGCTTCACGGAAGCGGCCTTTCCAATCCAACGCGCCGCGCTGTGCGGTTGTCGAACAGTTGGCGTACATCCAGTCCATACCGTTCTCGCCCACCAGACGAATCAGCGATTGGGTGAGTTCTTCGATCGTTTCGTTGAACGCTTCACTGGGCGTATGTCCGTGCTGGCGCAACACGTTGTACTGCGCTTCCATCACGCCTTCCAACGCGCCCATCAGAATGCCGCGCTCGCCGGTTAAGTCGCTGTAAACTTCACCTTCAAAGGAGGACTCGAATAAATAGCCGACGCCGATCGCCATGCCGAGCGCGATGGTGCGCTCACGGGCCCGACCGGTGGCATCCTGCTTCACGGCGAAACTGGCGTTGATGCCCGATCCATCGAGGAAATTGCGGCGCACGCTGCGGCCCGATCCCTTGGGCGCGACGAGAGCCACATCGACGTGCGGCGGCGGCACGACACCGGTTTGATCCTTATACACGATCGAGAAGCCGTGCGAGAAATACAACAGGTCGCCTTCATTCAGGCATTCGACAATGCTGGGCCACACCGCTCGTTGACCGGCATCTGAGAGCAGGTATTGAATCACGGTGCCACGCTCGGCGGCTTCCTGGATCGAGAACAACGTCTCGCCGGGCACCCAGCCATCGGCCAGGGCTTTGTCCCAACTGGCGCTGCCTTCTTTTTGTCCCACGATCACCTTGATGCCGTTGTCGCGCATGTTTAGCGCTTGCGCCGGGCCTTGCACGCCGTAGCCCAGCACCGCCACGACTTCATTCTTCAAGACCTCGCGCGCCTTTTCAAGCGGGAATTCATCGCGCGTGACGACTTCTTCTTCGACGCCGCCGAAATTAAACTTTGCCATGATTTCTCCTGAATTTACGATTTATGATTTCTGATTTCTGATTGAAAAGTGCTGATCGTTGGCGAGGTAATCAACAACCGCACTGCACCAAGCGCAGCGCTTGTGTCAGCACTCAACAATCATCAATTCAATTCTGGGATCATCGCCGCGACCAGCGGCGGATTAGCGCTGACGGCTTGCGCGCCGCGCGTCATCGACACGATGCCGGTGCGCACCATCTCGATGATGCCGAACGGGCGCAGGATGTCGACCATGCTTTCGATCTTGTCTTCCGTGCCGGTGATCTCGACGACGAGGGATTCGTTCGTCACGTCGACCACGCGCGCGCGATAGACATCGACCAATTGCAGGATTTCCGCGCGCTTGCCGTTGCGGGCCGTCACCTTGATCAAGGCGAGGTCGCGTTCCACGGTGGGCTGCGCGGTGACGTTGTCGACACGCAGCACATTGACCAGCTTGTAGAGGTTGGCCTCCACGCGGCGCGCGCCGAGGTCGTCGGTGTCCACTACGATGGTCATGCGCGACACGCCGGCCTGGTCGGTATGCCCGACGGTTAGCGATTCGATATTGAAGGCGCGCCGACGGAACAGCGAAGCGACGCGATTCAGCACGCCGGGTTTGTCTTCTACGTAAGCCACGAAAGTATGTGCAGACATTGCTCTCTCCTGAAGAGATGACAAGAAGAAGGGAGGACAAGAGGACTTTGTTAAAGAGATCATCTTGTCTTCTTGTCATCATGTCATCTTGTCATCTTGTCATTTCACACTGATGTCCCACTCCGCATCGCCGCCGTTTTCCACCATCACGTTTTGCGGAATGGGGCGGCGGATCATCTCGTGCAGATCGGCTCCGGCCGGAACCATCGGGTACACGCTGTCTTCCTTCTCCACGCGGAAATCGATTACGACCGTGCCGGGATAAGCCTCGGCTTCGCGCAGCGCGTCTTCCACTTCCGATCGCTGCGTGACGCGAATGCCCTTATGACCATACGCCTCCGCGATCTTCACAAAGTCAGGGCTAAGCATCGGCGTGGCCGCGTAGCGCTTGTCGTAGAAGAACTCCTGCCACTGCCGCACCATGCCGAGGTAGCCGTTGTTGATGATGGCGGCGTTGACCTTGATGCCTTCCTGCGCCGCCGTCGCCAGTTCGGCCAGCGTCATCTGGAAGCCGCCGTCGCCGGAGATCGACCAGACGTTGGCGTCGGGCCGCGCCAACTTCGCGCCGATTGCGGCGGGGAGGCCGAAGCCCATCGTGCCGAGGCCGCCCGATGTGATGAAGTTAAACGGTCGGTTCTGTTTGTAATACTGCGCCGTCCACATCTGGTGCTGTCCTACATCAGTGCAGATCAACGCTTCGCCTTTGGTGTAGCGCCACAGATCGTTGATGACATGCGCCGCGTACAGATGGCCGGTGTCGGGCAGGCCCTGAATATCGCGCACGGCCGCATCGCCTTTCATCTCGTCGATGTGCGCGATCCATTCACTGTGATCGCCGACCTGCACGCGCGGCATGAGTTCTTGCAGCACGTCGCACAGATCGCCCACCAGCGCCACATCGACCTTGACGATCTTGTTGATCTCGGAGGGATCGATGTCGATGTGAATCTTCTGCGCCTTGGGGGCGTAAGTCTTGACGTTCCCCGTCACCCGATCGTCGAAGCGCATCCCAAAGGCCAGCAAGAGATCGGCCTGTTGAATCGCGTGATTGACCCACGCCTCGCCGTGCATCCCCATCATGCCGAGGTTGAGCGGATGATTCGCGGGAATACCGCCGATGCCGAGCAGCGACAGCGCGATCGGCGTATTGGTCTTCTCGGCGAATTCCTGCACGGCGCGCATGGCGCCCGATTGCAACACGCCGCGCCCCGCGAGGATCACCGGTCGCTTGGCGCTGCGGATCAAGTTGAGCGCCTTCTCATATTCTTCGGGCAAGGCGTGCAGATCAGGTCGATAACCGGGCAAATGCGGCTCGGCTGAATCCCAATCGAACTCGGTATCTTTTTGCTGGGCGTCTTTGGTGATGTCGACCAGCACCGGACCGGGGCGTCCCGTACGCGCGATGTAGAACGCTTCACGGATGGTGCGCGCAATATCTTCGGGATGCGTGACCAGATAATTGTGCTTGGTCACAGGCAGCGTGACGCCGGTTACATCGGTTTCTTGAAAGGCATCCAGGCCGACGAGTGCCGTCGGGACTTGACCCGTAATGCACACGACGGGTGATGAATCCATCATCGCCGTGGCGAGACCGGTGACGGTATTCGTCGCACCGGGGCCGGACGTGGCGAACATCACGCCCACGCGGCCGGAAGCGCGCGCGTAAGCATCGGCCATGTGCGTGCCGCCTTGCTCGTGGCGACAAAGCACATGATGGATCGCAGGATAATCCAGCATCGCATCGTACGTGGGCAGAATCGTGCCGCCCGGGTAACCGAAGACTAGATCGACCCCTTCGCGCAACAGACATTCCCAAATGATTTTTGCACCGGTCAGTTTCATCTCGCTCTCCTTGTTGACGAACACGCACCACGCACCACGTGTTGCGTATTGCGTGTTGCGTGTCTAAATCGTCACTGCCCCTTTGGATGCCGATGACACCGCATTGGCGTACTTCGCCATCACACCGCCTTTGTAATGCGGTTCGGGTGGCTGCCAATCCTTCAAGCGGGCCGCCAGTTCTTCCGCCGAAAGCTCGACGTTGAGCTGCCGTGCATTGATGTCAAACACGACGATGTCGCCTTCGTGTACTGCAGCGATGGGGCCGCCCCGCGCCGCTTCGGGGGCGACATGCCCCGCCATCAAGCCGTGCGTCGCGCCGCTGAAGCGCCCATCGGTCAACAGCGCGACGGAAGCATCCAGCCCCGCGCCAGACAGGGCCGAAGTCACGCCCAACATCTCGCGCATACCGGGGCCGCCGCGCGGGCCTTCGTAACGAATCACGACGACGTCGTTGGCTACAATCTGATTGTTCTTCACGGCTTCGAACGCGGCGTCTTCGGTGTCGAACACGCGCGCCGGGCCGCGATGATAGAGCATGTTGTGCCCCGCCATCTTCACCACACAGCCTTCCGGTGCGAGGTTGCCCTTGAGGATCACGAGGCCGCCAGTAGCTTTGATGGGATGATCGGTGGTGAGCACAACCTCTTGGCCGCTCACTTCTTTCGCTTGGCTGGCTTCTTCGCGCAGCGTCTTGCCAGTGACTGTAATCGCAGCGCCGTGCAGATAGCCGCCTTCGAATAGACGCTGCGCGACGAGTTGAATGCCGCCCGCGTTGTGCAAATCGGCGGCCATGAAGCGCCCGCCGGGCTTGAGATCGGCGATGATGGGCGTGGCCGTGCTGATGCGATCGAAGTCGTCGATGTCGAGCGGCACATTCATTTCATGCGCCAGCGCCAGCAGGTGCAGCACGGCGTTGGTCGATCCACCGGTGGCGGCGACAGAAATGATGGCGTTTTCAAAGGCTTGTCGGGTGAAAATGTGACTGGGGCGAAGATCGGTGCGGAGGAGTTGCATAACCAGTTGACCACAGGCGAAGGCGGCGGCATCTTTATCGGGCGACATGGCCGGAATGCCGTTGGAACCCATCGGCGAAATGCCGAGGAATTCCATGACGGTGGACATGGTGTTGGCCGTGAACTGTCCACCGCACG
>Ga0182021_10010971_pt1 | contig 10750 bp, 11 predicted proteins | sample 612E3MmetaG_FD_120493 | JGI IMG/M metagenome (GOLD analysis project Ga0182021, IMG submission 120493) | Permafrost microbial communities from Stordalen Mire, Sweden - 612E3M metaG (Illumina Assembly) | ecosystem: Environmental > Terrestrial > Soil > Wetlands > Permafrost | place: Sweden...
CAATTCGCCCGTCGACAGGGGGAACAGGAGGCGCGCGAACTGCGGCGCCTCGGGGTGGACGTCAATTTCGCTCCCGTGCTGGACGTCCTCACGCCCACCTACAGCCCCAACATCGGCATCCGTTCCTACGGCGACGATCCCCGACGCGTGGCCGCCTTGGCCGCGGCGCGCATCAGGGCCATGCAGGCCGCCGGCGTCAGCGCCTGCGCCAAGCACTTCCCCGGATTGGGCCCGGCGACCCTGGACCCGCACCTGGACTTGCCCGTGATTGAGGCCGGCTGGGGCGAACTGCGACGCCGCCACCTGGTCCCGTTCGAGGCCGCCGTCCGCGCCGGGGTGGACATGGTGATGTCCTCCCACCCCCTTTATCCAAACCTGGACCCCGCCGGAGTTCCGGCGACCTTTTCCCGCCGCATCGTGACCGGCGTTTTGCGCGGGGAACTCGGCTTCAAAGGCGTCGCGGTTTCGGATGACTTGGAGATGGGGGCCCTTCGCCGCTTCGGGGGCCCCGGTCCGTCGGCCGTGAGGGCGGCCCAGGCCGGGCACGATTTGATCCTTTGTTGTCATCAGGCGGATTCTCAGCTGCGGATTTTTCGCGACCTTCGCGACGGCTACAAAAGCGGAGAACTCAGGCTGGAGGACTTGGAAAAAAGCGTCGAGCGAATCTCGGCGCTTCGCGCGTGGAAATCCCCCCGGTTCGCGCCGGGGGCCCCGCACCTCGAGCCGGGGGCCGACGCCTTGGCCAGCCGGGTCGCCCGGCGCGCGGTGACCGTCGCGGGCCTCTTGCGCCCCCTCGATGAGCGGACGTCGAAGGTCTGCATCGTCTTTCCGCGGCTTTCCGAACCGGCGGACAAGATCTTCGTCGAGCAGGATCTCCTCGACGAAAAGGCCTTCCTCAAAAAAGCCACCGCCCACACGCCGGTGAAAAAGACCCTTTGCATCGTCCCCCTGAATCCGGGGCCTTCCGACGTGCGCCGGGCCGTCGCGGCCGCCCGCGCCGCCCATCGGACGGTCTTCTTCTGCTATGAGGCGCGCCTGATGCCGGGCTGCCGCCGGATGCTGGACGCCTTGCAGCGCGCCGCCCAGGACTTCGTTGTCGTCCTCCTCCGCTCGCCTTATGACCGAGCCCTCGTCCGCCCGGACGTCCCCACCGTGACCGCCTTCGGCTACCGCCGGTGCCAGATAGAAGCCTGCTTGGAAAAGATCTTCCCCGCCGGTCCGAAGCGATGACATGAGATCTAAACATCAGGCGAAGGCGACCCGAATCATCGCCGACCTGGGCGGGACTTGGCTGAGGGTCCGCGCCGAGGGAGCCTTCCGGCGGAACATTCGTTGTCCAGCCCCTCCCCCGGAAAGGCTCGCCGCCAAGCTGCGGGGAATCTTGAGAGCGTGGCGCATTAATCCCGACGAGTTGATCGTCGGGTCCAGGGGCGTGTGGACTCAAAGGGAGCGCCGCGCGATGGGGCGACGGCTCCCCGGTCTGGCCAAGCGCGTGCGCGTGACGTCGGACGTCGAGCTGGCCTATGAACAAGTGTTGGGTTTTGGCCCCGGGATCTTGATACTGGCGGGAACGGGTTCCATTGCGCTGGCCAAAGACGGACGAGGACGCACCCGCCGCGCGGGAGGGCTTGGTCCGGCGAAGGGCGACGAAGGATCGGCGTACTGGATCGGCAGGCAATATCGCGCCCGGGTCCTTGGCAAACCGTCCTTGCCTCCGACGAGGGCCAACGTCCGCCGGACGGCCGCCCTCGCGCCGACGGTCTTGGCGCGCGCACGGAGGGACCCCCTTTGCGCCAAGATCATCGGAGAAGCTCAAGCGCACTTGGCCACCCTGGCGGCGAAACTCGCGCGAGGCCGATGTCTTCGAGTGGGTTTCTGGGGCGGGTTAATGGAAAATCGAAACTTTCGGCAGGGCGTTCTCCGGCGAATCCGGGCGGGGATCTCTTAGGCTATTTTAGAAGCAGAATATAGAACCGTCCCGGCGCCCAAAACCGCACCGCGAAGTCCTCGGCCTGTTTTCCCCCGCCGACGAAGTAATCGATCCGGCCCGCCCCCTTGATGGCCCCGCCCTCGTCTTGGACGAGGACGAACCGGCGAACGGTCCTTTTTTCCGTCTCCATCCAGGCCAAGGCTCCCGGCGGGAAAATGGTTTTGTCGGCGGCGACGGACCGCCAGGGCGTGAGGGGGACGCCGGCGGACCCGAGGGCGAATTCCGCGTCCGGGCCCCGATCAATCCGAAAGAACACGTAGCGCGGGTTGACGTTCAACAACTCTTGTCTCTGTTCGGGATGCCGCCGCATGTAGGAGACCAATTTCTCCCGCGCCGAACCGCCATCCGACAGCAGCCCTTTCTTCATCATGGAGCCGCCGACGGAAACGTAGGGCCGCCCGTTGTGCGCGGCGAACCGGATCCGGAGCGGCTTTCCCCCCCCGGGCAAGCGAAGCCAGCCGGAGCCCTGAACTTGGAGGAAAAACACGTCGAGCGGATCCGCCGCCCAAGCGATTTCCAACCCTTTCCCCTCCAGCGCCCCGCCTGAATCTATCTCCTCCCGCGTCAAGTAGGGGACGAAGTTTCCGTCTTCGTAGCGACCGACGGTCTTCCCTCCGGGCGAATCCTTCTCCACCAAGTCCGGCGGCCGGGCGTAAATGGAAAACTGGTAGTCGCCCCCCCGTTCCAGGGCGGCGTCCAACGAGTGCTCGTAGTAAGCGGAGAAGACCACGGGGCCCGGCGACCGGAAGGCCTTGAACAGCCGGCGCGCCTCGCGCCGGAAATCGACCGGATCGAGATCCACCAATTTCAGCAAGGCTTCCAAGGATTCCGCCATTCTCGCGGCGCTCACACGCTCCGCGCCGACCCTAAAAGAGGTTTCCACCGGCAAGGAATGATAGTAGACGAGACTCCGGCGAGCGGCGTCGGCCAAACCCATCAGGCCCCCGTCGTCGGCCAGGTCGGGAAATTGGTCTTCGGGGACCGGCGTCAGGGCGGTCCCGCCGGGACAGAACGGAGGAATTTCAGCCGACGGACGGGGAGCCGGGGCGGCTTCTGACGCGGCCGTCCGCCGCGGCACGGGACCCACGCAGGCCGTGAGACAAAAGAGGAGCGCCGCCGCTCCCCTCATTGCGAAACGAAGGTGGCGTCGGCCGTCGAGGCTCCCCACGTCACGGCGGCCCTCCGCATGAGGCCGTCCGGCCCGAAGCGAAACCGGGCGATGATGGGAACCCCCGTCGGGTCCCCGGCGATTCGGTAGCGGTACGCGAGCACCCGCAAGCCCTCGATGTCCTTCTCATCCAGAGGCTCGCCCAACAGAAGCCTTGTCCGTCGCAGGCTGGGAAGCTCGGCTTCAACTTCCTTGCTCAAGGGCACCGTGACCCGGGCCATCTTCCGCGCTTGCCAGACCTCGGCGTCCCCCGCCTTTCGAAGGGTCGCTTCCAAAACATGCCGGGAAAAATACAGAAGAAATGTTTCCGGCACCTCTATTCGCCGAAGTTTCCCCTCATCGTCCACGTGGACCCGAAGGGAGAGCTTGTCCAGCACGGTGGAAGCTTGGGGCGTGGATCGGACGATCTCAAAGGAGTAGTCGTACACCTCTCCGAAAGGACCCGGGCCGGTGGATAACGGATCCGCCCCGATGAGGAAGACGACGTCTTTGGCGTTGAGCACCGGCGTCTTGAAATCCAAGTCCCACGAGGGACGGCCGCCGAGTTCGAAATGGGCGTCAAAGTCCCGCAACTGGTTCTTGGTCTTGAGGAGCCGGAGGTAGACGCAGCCGGAAAGAAGAAAGAGCCCCGCGATCCCCGCCCCGACGGCCGCGATCCGGAGCGCCCGCCGTCTCATTTCCGCAGGACCGCCTGGAAGCGTGTCTCGAGCCCGGCCAAGAGCTTCTCCTGGATCTTGCCCGCCTCGGCGTCGGTGAGCGCCCGATCGGAACGGCGGAAAGCCACGCGGAAGGCGAGGCTCCGGCGTCCCTCGGGCAGGCCTTTTCCCTTGAACACGTCAAAAAGTTCGACGGACTCGGCGTGGTCCGCCTCCTTCATGACGAAGGAGGCGATGTCCCCCCAGGGAACGTCCCCCGGAAACAGCAGCGAGAAATCCCGAATCAACGCCGGTTGGAGGATGAGCCCCCGGTATCGGACTTCTGTCCTCTTCGCTCCCGAGAGCGCCGTCAGATCCAGCTCGGCGACGAAAGTGTCCGGAGACAGGTCCCACGCGCCCGCCGTCCCGGGGTGAAGCCGCCCCAAAACGCCCGCCCGGACATCGTCGGCCAAAACGACCTGCGCCTCGGACGGGTGGAGAAACGCCGGCGCGTTCAGTACTTGGAGCCGGGCGGCCGAAATTCTCCAAGATCCCAAGAGACCCTCGACCCATGATTTCAGGTCCCAATACTCGAGCGCACGAGGCGCCATTTTCCAGTGCGGGTCGTGGAGGTTCCCCTCGGCCACGAAAGCCAATTTTAAGCTTTCGCGGACCCCGCCCCCTTCCTCTCGAAACGTCCGCGCGGCCTCGAAAAGACGCACGTTTGAGACGCCTCTCCGGCGGTTGACCTGCGCATTGGACAGAAGACCGGGCAGGAGGCTCGGCGCCAAGTATTCTCCCGACACGGATAAGGGGTTTTCCAACTCCACCAAGCCGTCGGCCGCGCCCCCCAGGGCGCCCCAGGCCGCCTTGGAAACCAGCCCGGCGTTTTGCGCTTCGCAAAAACCCCGGCCCGCGAGAAAAGACCGGCCTTCAAGCAGAAGACCTCTCTCGGCGGAAAGGGGCTCCAGGTCCTGCGAGGCGGCGCGAAGGCGGACGGGAACCCGGTCGAAACCGGCCAAGCGGCCCACCTCCTCGGCCACGTCGGCGGTTTCCCGGACATCCTGCCGGTGAGGGGGCGCGGTCAAAACAAATTCGCCACCCTCCTCCCGCACGGAGAACCCCAGGCGCTCCATGGATTCCTTCACCTCGACGGAAGGCACGGGAAACCCCAGAAGGGCTTCCACGCGGGCCGGATCGACCCGGACAACGGCCTTCGCAATAAAGTCGCCGGCGGCGTCCTGCTCGCCGACAAGCCGGCCTCCGCCTAGGTCCAAAATAAGGCGCGTTCCCCGGCGCGAGGCCAGGGCCGCCATCTCGCGGTCCGTGCCGCGCTCAAATCGGAAGGAACTTTCCGTGACGATGTTCAGCCGCCGGCGCGTGGCCCGGACGTGCGCCGGGAGAAAATGCGCGCTTTCCAGAAGAACCTGGGTCGTTTTCTCGTTGACGGCCGACGGGGCGCCGCCCATGACGCCGGCGACGGCCTGGGGCTTGGCGTCGTCGGCGATGACGAGCCGGCCGTCAATTCGGCGGTTGATCCCGTCCAGACACACCAGAGATTCCCCCGCGCGGCCCAGCCGAGCGACGACCCGCCCGCCCGCCAGGACGTCCCGGTCGAAGACGTGCATGGGGTGGCCCAGCTCCATCAAGACATAGTTGGTGATGTCCACCAAGTTATTGATGGACCGGATTCCGCACCGCTCAAGGCGAAGTTTCATCCACAAAGGCGACGGCCCGACCTTCACGCCCTCGAAGGCCCGCCCGATGTAACGGGAGCAGAGTGATTTTTCTTCCAGCTTCACCAGGTCCGCCTACGGAGCGTCTGGGATGGACGTGTCCGGCATTTTAAGAGGTTTCCTAAGCGCGGCGGAGATCTCCCGGGCCACGCCCCAGTGCGACAACATATCCGGACGGTTCGGCATCACCTCGATATCCAGGACGGCGTCGTCCAACAGGAGTGTCTTGTTGACGTCCTCGCCCAAAGGAGTCCCATCGGGGAGGATGAGGATGCCCGAATGGTCCTCGCTCAGTCCCAGCTCGCGCGTCGAGCAGAGCATCCCCTGGGACTCCTCGCCTCGGATGACGGCGGGTTTGATCTCGACCCCTCCGGGAAGCTTGGCGCCCACGCGGGCCAAAGGCACCGTTTGCCCCGCCGCGACGTTGGGCGCGCCGCACACGACGCGGAAACGCGTCGACCCGTCGAAAACCCGGCACAAGGAGAGCTTGTCCGCGTTTGGATGTTTCTCGCGCGACTCCACCTTGGCCGTGACCACGCCCGACACCCCCGCCCCCACCTTTGAGAGGGAAGCCGTGTCGAACCCGAGGGAACGCAACTGCTTCGCCGTCTCCTCGGGAGAAAGGTCGAAGTCCACGAATTCCCTAAGCCATTGGAGAGAAACCTTCATGGAGTGCCTTCTTTAAGAATTGGAGCCCGTGGTCCACGAGCCCACATGGAAATATTTAACAAAATCGCGGACCCAGGCGGTCATTTCCCCGCCGCGTCCGGTGGGACGGCGTCGTCCAGCCGGACAAACGCGTAGCCCCGGGACCTCAAGACCGGAACGGCCTCCCGCAGGGCCGGCTCCTCGTACCACTCCGGATGGTTGAAATGCAGGAGGACGATGGCTCCGCGGCCCGCCCGTTGGACAATGTGGTCCCGGATCGTTTCCGTCGAGGCGGAGGGGTCCACATCATCCGTGAACAAGTCGAATCCGACCGCCGTCGTTCCCAACCGCCCCGCGATCTTGACCGCGGCCTCGTCCGTTTGGCCGCCCGGAGGACGAAAGAACCGCGGCCGCCGGCCCGTGTCCTTCTGCAATTTGCGGGCGTTCAGCTCGATTTCATCAACGATATCACCCGGAGCGCGCGCGGGGGGCAAACCCCAAAGATTCTGGCCGCCCAGGGTGCAGAGGCGATGGAGAAGTCCGTGGCTTTCGATCTCGAACAGCGGGTCGGCGGCCAGGCTCTTTAGAGCCGACGGATGGGCGTCCGCCCAGACTCCGGACACGAACAACGTCGCCGGGATCTTCTGCGATCGCAGGTACTCGATGAGTTTCTTGTTGTATCCTCCGCCGCAAGCGTCGAAGGTTAGAGCAATTTCACGATTCCGACCCGGCAGGCGGCGGAGAAGCCCAGGGACGGCCTCCCCGAAGGAACCGGAGGGAACCGAGGAAAACTCGGCGGAAACCGCTTTCCTCAACTCCGCGTAGTCGGGGGTCACGAGGGACTCGACATATTTCCGGCGGGCCTCATCGGACCTTGGGACTCCGCCGACCGCCGGGATAGTCGCCAGAATAATGAAAATGCCCGCCGCGGCCCTTAAGCTCACGGCGCGACGCCGACGGCGTTCTTTCCGTTCCGCTTGACGGCGTAGAGGGCGGCGTCCGCCCGCATGAGAAATTCCCGGGCCGTCTCGTCCGATTTCAGTTGGGCCACGCCCAGGCTCACCGTCACGCCGCAGGCCTGAAACCTCGGAGATGAGAGCACCGCCTCCCTGACCCGGCGGGCCGCCTCCTCCGCCGCTTTCCCGGCGTCTGTCCGGGGACAAAGCACGACGAACTCGTCCCCCCCAAAGCGGAAACAGATGTCCATGTCCCGGCGGGTGGCGCCGGGCAGGAGCTTGCCGAACTCCGCCAGCATCGCGCTTCCCCCGTTGTGGCCCCGTGCGTCGTTAACACCCCTGAAATTGTCCAGGTCGAGAAAGATGAGCGAGAGGGGGTCCCCCGTCCGACGGGCGAGCCCCACGTGGTAGTCCAAGTCCCGGCGCAGGCACGCGGAATTATAGAGGCCCGTCAACTCGTCGGTGATCGCCATCGCTTCCAAGCGCCGCCTCCACCGCTGGAGGACCCCGACGAAAATGATCGTCAGGGCGGCCATGGACAAGGCCGTTATCGCCGTGCGCGGGTCCGCCGGGAAATGGTGGTGATCCAGCCATTCCGTCAAAACCGGGATCAGGACAAGCAGGTAGGGCCAATGCCAGACGAGACGGGACACCAACGACCGTTGCTTTGAGCCGAATCGACGATCTTCCGCCGTCACAATCGCCTCCCGTAGTCCACGACGTCGTATGTCCGAGCGGTCGGAGCGGGGACCCGATACCCAATCCGCGTCCTTGCGGAGACGAAATCCATGGCCTCGAAGAACCGGCGGCCGCCGGCGTTGTCCGCCCGTACCGCCGCGCCGATTTCAGTCACTCCCGCTTTCCTCGCCGCGGACAGGAAGGCCTCCAGCAGGGCGCGGCCGGCGCCCGCGCCGCGCGCTTCAGGCGCCAAATTGATGTGCACGTGCCCGCGCCGGCCCGCGGAAGGGAGCGCTTTCGCCCGCCGGAGAAACATGTTGGCTAGGATTAGGCGAAGGAACCACGGCCTCACGACGGTTCCCCGCCGGAGGGCTCCCCAGACGGCCTTGGGGAAAACCTTCAACGCCGAGAGGCGCGCGGCGCGCCCATCGTCCAGGCAGCCCGTCAGGTATCCGACGACCCGTCCCTGTTTTTCGGCGACCCAGAGGGACTCGGGCTCGTGGTCGGTGTAGTAGGAGGTGATCAGGTCGGAGAACAACTCCCGGTCCGGGAAAAAGGAATCCGCCGGCGAGCCGACCTCGCCAGTGTCGCAGCACAAGCGCCGCACGGCTTCGCGGTCCTCCGGCCGATAGGACCGGACGAGGACCTTTTCCGGTTTCCGACATGTCTCCATGGAATAAATCAGAGAAATCGGCCGGCGAAAGCCAGGACGAAGGCGCCCAGAAGCATGCGGTAAACGACGAAAGGGGTGTAGCGGCGCGTACGGACGTAGCGGAGAAGGAAATGGATGGCCGCAAACCCGGCGACGGCGGCCGAGAAGAAACCGAGAGCCAACCCGGCCTTGTCGGTCGACCGGAATATCTCGTGGCACTTCAACAAACCCGCGCCGGCAATGATGGGAATGGACAAGAGGAAAGAGAACCGGGCCGCGTCGTCGCGCCGGTATCCGAGAAAGAGCGCCGTGGTGATCGTAATCCCCGACCGCGAAATCCCCGGAATGAGGGCCAAGGCCTGGGCCGCGCCGATCCAAAACGCGGTCGCCAAGGCCATTTCGTTCAGAGACTTCGTCCCCTTTCCGAGGATATCCGCGCCGCCCAACGCCACTCCCAACGCGATGAGCGCCCACGCGATAAGGACGGATGAGCGAAACACCGTCTCCGCCTTGTGCTCCAGCAGGAGCCCCGCCACGGCCGCCGGGATCGTGGCCAGGATGATGAGGACCGTCATCCGCCGGTCCGGCGACAGGGCAGCGTCGCCGGGACGCAGAACGGCCAAGGCCAGGCGAAGCAATTCCTTTCGGAAAAAGAACACCGCCCCGGCGAGGGTGCCCAGGTGGAGCGCGACGTCGAACGCCAACCCGGGGTCGGTCCAGTGAAAATATCTCGGGATCAAGACCAGGTGCGCCGAGCTTGAAATAGGCAGGAATTCTCCCAGCCCCTGGATCACCCCGAGAACTAGTTCCTGCATCACGGGAGTCATTGGGATCTCCTTACTTTTCGGCCCGGTAGAGGATGACTTGGACCTTTTCCAGGGTGACCAGCCCCTCCCGAACCATCCGATCCAATTGAGGAAGGAAAGCCTGGATCTTCTCCTCGCTGTCGACGATTTCGATCAGGATGGGCAGGTCTTCCGACATTCTCAGAATCTTGGCCGTATGCATGTGGCTCTTGCAGCCGAAGCCGAGGAACCCCTTGAACGCCGTCGCCCCCGCCAAGCCCTCCCGCCGGGCCAGTTGCACGATCGCCTCGTGCAGGGGGCGGCCTTCCCACTTATCATTTTCTCCAATGAAGATTCGAAGAAGTTTCCCATCAGCCGGAATTCTCACGCTATCCTCCTCACAAGGCCCTTGCCGCCGCCTCTCCCGCCAGGAAGAGAAGAAGACCTCCGCCGACGCCGATCCCCACGTTGGCCGCGGCCGGGCCGAACTCCCCGCCCCTCAACATACGGGCCGTTTCCAGGATGAAGGTGGAGAAGGTCGTATAGGCCCCGCAAAACCCGGTCATCAAAAGGATCCTCGCGTTGGAACTCAAAAGGAACTTGTCCTCGGCCAAAGAATCCAGGAAACCGATCAGGAGGCACCCCGTCAGGTTAACGACGGTGGTCCCGTACGGGAAACCGGAATCCGTCCACCGATGGACCGTCCCGGCCGCCGCGTAGCGCGCGAATCCACCGGCCAAACTACCGACCGCCAGGGCCGCCCACTTTGTCATATCAGGGATCTTAAGAAGCGGAGGTCGTTCTCGAAGAAGAGGCGCATGTCGTCCACGCCGTATTTGAACATGGCGACGCGCTCGACGCCGATCCCGAACGCGTAGCCCGACACTTTTTCCGGGTCGAGGCCGACGCCCCGCAGGACGTTGGGGTGGACCAGCCCAGCCCCCAGCATCTCCACCCAGCCGGAGTTCTTGCATAGGCGGCAGCCCTTTTCCCCGCAGAAGGAGCAGGAGATGTCCACCTCCAACCCCGGCTCGACGAACGGGAAGTAAGACGGGCGGAACCGGACCCGCGCCGCCGCCCCGAACAGTTCCCGAGCGAAAAGCGTCAAGGCGCCCTTCAGATCCGCCAAGGATATTCCCGCGTCCACCGCCAGGCCCTCGACTTGGTGGAACACGAAGGAATGGGTGGCGTCCACCGCCTCGTGGCGGAAGACGCGGCCGGGGACCACGATATAGAGGGGCGGCTTGTGGGTCTTCATGTAACGGATCTGGACGGGCGACGTGTGGGTGCGTAGGAGGAGCGGCAGGCCCGCCTCGTCCTTGTGAGATTTCAGGTAGAAGGTGTCGTGGGCGTCCCGGGCGGGATGGTCCGGCGGGTGGTTGAGTGCCGTGAAATTGTGGAAGTCCGTTTCCACCTCGGGCCCCTCGGCCACGTTGAACCCCAGCCGCTGGAAAATGGCGACGATTTCATCCTGGACTTTCGTGAGGGGATGGAGCCCTCCC
>Ga0182021_10010972_pt1 | contig 10749 bp, 6 predicted proteins | sample 612E3MmetaG_FD_120493 | JGI IMG/M metagenome (GOLD analysis project Ga0182021, IMG submission 120493) | Permafrost microbial communities from Stordalen Mire, Sweden - 612E3M metaG (Illumina Assembly) | ecosystem: Environmental > Terrestrial > Soil > Wetlands > Permafrost | place: Sweden...
CAGGACTCGATCGTGTTCGACACCGGCCACCAGTCCTACGTCCACAAGATGCTCACTGGCCGCCGCGACGGTTTCGCACAGCTGCGCAAGAAGGGCGGGCTCTCTGGCTACGCCAGCCGGACCGAGTCCGAGCATGACATCGTGGAGAACTCCCATGCGTCCACGGCGTTGTCCTGGGCGGACGGGATTGCCAAGGCGCGCCGTCTGCAAGGTCAGCGCCACCGCCATACCGTTGCCGTCATCGGGGATGGGGCGCTCACCGGCGGGATGGCCTGGGAGGCGATCAACAACATCTCGGCAGACAAGGACCTCCCGCTGGTCATCGTGGTCAACGACAACAAGCGCTCCTACGCGGTGACGACCGGCGGCCTTGCCGACTACCTCACGACCTTGCGGGTGACCCGCGGCTATGAACGCTTCCTGGACTGGGGAAAGAACACGTTGACACGCACGCCGGTCGTAGGCTCGGCGATGTTCGAGACCTTGCATGGGGTGAAGAAGGGTCTGAAGGACATCGTGGCCCCACAGGGCATGTTCGAGGATCTCGGGCTGAAGTACCTAGGCCCCGTCGACGGCCATGATGAGCAGGCGCTCGAGTCGGCGCTGCGCAAGGCTCGTGCCTTCGGCGGTCCGGTTCTGGTTCACGTGCTCACCCAGAAGGGCCGTGGCTACGCCCCTGCCCGACAGAACGAGGCCGACCGGTTCCATGCCGTGGGCGTGATCAATCCCGAGACCGGTCTTTCATTTGCCGAGGGTGGCCGTATCTGGACTGATGAGTTCAGTGATGAGATGTGCGAGATTGGCGCCAAGCGCCCTGACGTGGTGGGCCTGACCGCGGCGATGATGATCCCGGTCGGTCTGGACAAGTTCGCCGAACGCTTCCCGGATCGGGTCTTCGACGTGGGAATCGCCGAACAGCACGCTATTACGATGGCCTCCGGGCTCGCCTTTGCTGGTCTGCATCCGGTGGTCGCTGTCTATGCCACGTTTCTGAACAGGGCCTTCGACCAGCTGTTGATGGACGCCGGGCTGCACAAAGCAGCCATCACGGTGGTGCTCGACCGGGCTGGGGTGACCGGCAACGATGGCGCGTCGCACAACGGCATGTGGGACATGACCATCTGTTCGGTGGTCCCTGGGCTTCGGCTGGCTGCACCCCGCGATGGCACACAGCTGCGTCAGCAGCTGCGCGAGGCCGTGGACGTCTCCGACGGTCCCACGGTGTTGCGTTTTCCCAAGGGGAACGTCGCCGACCCCGTTTCCCGGGTGCGCAGCCTGGGCAGCCTCGACGTCTTGCGCGAACCTCACTGTGGCGCCGTGGACCTACTGATCGTGGCTGTCGGCGCCATGGCATCCACCTCTGTAAGCGTGGCCGACAAACTCGAGGCACAAGGATATTCGGTGCGGGTGGTCGATCCCCGCTGGGTGCTACCGGTCAGCCCCGAGTTGATCAAGGCAGCTGTCGATGCCAGGACCGTTGCGGTCATCGAGGACAATCTGGTCTCGGGAGGCATCGGATCGGCGGTGACTTTGGCAATGAGCCAGGCTGGCAGCGCAGCCGCAGTCCACTGTTATGGGATACCCAAGCAGTTCCTGCACCATGCTTCGCGCAGCCAGGTGCTGGACGAGATCGGGCTCACCCCGGACGCTATTGCGACCGCGCTGGGCGCCGAGCTCAGCCGTCTCACCACCACTGAGCGCCCGCACCTTGACTGAGACTGACTCACGCGGAGCTTGCGAGTCTCCAGACCAGCATCGGATCAGATGTCGCGGAAGGTCTCGATGGTTGCACCGAGCGCGTTCAGGCGCGTGGCCAGATCCTCATAGCCGCGGTTGATGACGTAGACGTTGCGCAGGACAGAGGTGCCCGGCGCCGCGAGCATCGCCACCAGGATGACCACCGCCGGGCGCAGTGCGGGCGGGCAGATGACCTCGGCGGCCCGCCAGCGGGTCGGTCCGGTAATGAGCACCCGGTGTGGGTCGAGCAGTTGCACCTTCACGCCCACCTTGGTGAGCTCGGTGAGGTAGATCGCACGGTTGTCATAAACCCAGTCGTGGATCATCGTGGTGCCGGTCGCGCTCGCCGCGATGATCGCGAAGAACGGCAGGTTGTCGATGTTCAGGCCCGGGAACGGCATCGGGTGGATCTTGTCGACGGGGGCGGTCAGTGGGCCGGCGATGGTGGTCAGGTCGACCAGGCGGGTCAGCCCGTTGGCGGAGCGGTACTCCGGGGTCGACAGGTACTTCATGCCCATGGCCTCCAGGAGCGTGAGCTCGATCTCCATGAACTCGATCGGCACCCGGCGGATGGTGATGGCGGACTCGGTGACCACCGCGGCAGCAAGCAGGCTCATGGCCTCGATCGGGTCCTCTGACGGGTAGAACTCGACGTCGACGTTGATCGTGGGCCGGCCGTGAATGGTCAGCGTTGTAGTGCCGATCCCCTCGATGACTACTCCGAGTTTTTCGAGGAAGAAGCAGACATCCTGGACCATGTAGTTCGGGCTGGCATTACGGATAACGGTGACTCCGTCGTGGCGGGCCGCGGCCATGATGACGTTCTGGGTGACCGTGTCGCCGCGTTCGGTCAGGACTATCGCCGAGGCGGGACTGACCGATTCGACCTCGGCGTCGTAGAAGCCAGTCTTGGCGTTGACGTTGAGGCCAAACGCTCGCAGGGCATTCAGGTGCGGGAGCACTGTGCGGGTCCCGAGATCACACCCGCCCACATAGGGCAGGCGGAATTCGTGGAACTCATGCAGCAGGGGCCCTAGGAACATGATGACTGTGCGGGTGCGCCGCGCCGCCTCAAGGTCCATTCCCGCGAGGTTGAGGCGAGCCGGCGGGGTGATCTCCAGGTCATTGCTGCCAGGCAGCCAACGGACCTTGACGCCGATGCTGGTGAGCACCTCGACGATCCGGTTGACCTCTTCGATGCGGGCGAGGCTACGGAACGTGGTGCGCCCGTGGTTGAGCAGTGAAGCGCACAACAGCGCCACCGCGGCGTTCTTGCTGGTCTTGACGTCGATCGCCCCGTGCAGCTTCGTCCCGCCGACGATGCGCAGGTGTTGGGCGCCCGAGTGACCCAAGGAGACAAACTCGGAATCCAGACTGGTGCCGATGCGAGCCAGCATCTCCAGGCTCAGATTCTGCTTGCCCTGTTCAATGCGCGCTATGGCGCTCTGACTTGTGCCGAGCAGCTCTGCAAGCTCATTTTGGGACAGACCCTGGTGACGTCGGGCGTCCCGAATCAGAGAGCCGATTCGGGCTGGATAGTCGTCACGCATGCCTGCAACCATAGATCAAAGCCGGCAGATCCGCCCAGAGACGCCGGCTCCGGCGCGTCGAGTCTCGCGCTCGGGCCAGCGTGTCCGTGCTTGGTCGACGAGGCTCTGGTCAGGCAGGAACGCTTGCCACCCCAGGCGGCAGGAACCGCTTCCCGTTGACCTTCTCGGCGATACCGCTGCGATCTAGCAGCGGGGTCAGGCCGCCGTTCCAGAACGCGAATCCTGCTCCGGTGATCATCGCGAGGTCGATGTCCATCGGAGCCGCGACAACTCCCTCGTCAAGCATCAGTCGAGCCTCCTGGGCCAGGGCCGACAGCACCTGCTCGCGAACCTGGCCGGAGTCCAGGACGACTGGGTTGGTCGGTGTCGGGATGAGAGCGACGACTTCGGGGTCAAGGACCGGCTTTCCTTCGGGGTAGACGTAGAACCCGGGTTTGCCGGCAGCCACCAGCCGGCGCAGGCCCTCAGAGACCGGGAAACGTTGGGGAAAAGCGCTGTGCAGCGACTCGCTGTTGTGCAGTGCGACCGCCGGACCGACCATGCCCATAAGGACGAAGGGCGGCATGGGGGCCACTCCGGCGAAGGCGCCGTCGGCGACCTCAACCGGGGTTCCCTCGTCCACGATCCGGCCCACTTCGCCCATGAACCGTCCGAGCAGACGGTTGGCGACGAAAGACGGCGAGTCCTTGGCCAGGATCGTCGTCTTCTTCAGGTTCTTACCAGTAGCCACAGCGGTCGCCAGAGTGGCGTCATCGGTGGCTGCACCGCGGATGACCTCGAGCAACGGCATCACGGCCACGGGGTTGAAGAAGTGGAAGCCCACGACCCGCTCGGGGTTCTTCAGATCTGCGGCCATCTCGGTGATCGACAGCGAGGATGTGTTGCTGGCCAGTACACAGTCGGCCGAGACCGTTGCCTCTACCTCGGCAAAGACCTGCTTCTTGACCTTGATCTCCTCGAACACCGCCTCGATGACGAAGTCGGCATCGGCGAAGCCTTCCTTGCTCGTCGACCCGCTGACCAGGGCCTTGAGCCGATTCGCCCGGTCGGGGCTGATCCGCCCCTTGGTGAGCAGCTTGTCGACCTCGGCGTGGACGTAACCAACACCTTTATCCACCCGGGCCTGATCGAGGTCGGTCATCACGATCGGGACCTCGAGTCGCTGGGCGAACAGCATGGCGAGCTGGCTGGCCATCAGGCCGGCGCCGACGATGCCGACTTTGGTGACGGGGCGTGCCAACGAGCGGTCTGGTGCTCCGGCCGGGCGCCTGGCGCGCTTCTGCACAAGCTCGAAGGCGTAAAGGCTGCTTCGCAGCTCGTCGCCCATCACCAGGTCCGCTACGGCATTGTCCTCGGCGGCGTATGCCTCCTCGCGGGTGGCGGTACGGGCTGCCGAAACCAGATTGAGTGCTCGCAACGGCGCGGGGGCAGCGGCACCTGTCTTGGCATAGACCAGCTTTCTTGCTGCGGTGATGGCACCTTCCCAAACGGTTGCGTCGCGATCGATCTCAGGACGGTCCACCACGGTCCGTCCGCTGATCACCTCGGCCGCCCAGGACAGCGAGTCCTCCAGAAAGGTGGCTGGTTCGAACATGACGTCCGCAATCCCGAGTTCGTAGGCCGAGGGTCCTTTGAGCATGCGGTTGGTGTTGAGCGGGTTCTCGATGATGACCTTCAGAGCGCGCTGGGCGCCAATAAGGTTCGGCAGCATGTAGCAGCCGCCCCAGCCGGGTACCAGACCAAGGAAGCACTCGGGCAGCGCCACGGCGCCGACACCCGCAGAGATGCTTCGGTATGCCGCACTGAGGGCGATCTCGACACCGCCACCCATGGCTGCACCGTTGATGAATGCGAAAGTTGGCACCGGCAACAGCCGGAGCTGTTCGAAGGTCTTGTGCCCCAGTTGGCCGATGGCCAATGCCTGGGTTCGCGTGCTCACCTTGGGGATTCCGGTGAGATCCACGCCCACTGCGAAGATGAACGGCTTGCCGGTCACGCCAACCCCGACGATCTCACCGGCCTGGGCTCGGGCGCGCAAGGTGCTGAGCACCCCGGACAGTCCATAGAGGGAGGCCGGGCCGAAGCTGTTGGGCTTGGTGTGGTCGAAACCGTTGTCCAGCGTGATCAGCACGAATGTGCCGGCATTGTCCGGCAGTGCGATGTCGCGCGCCATTGCAATGGTGATGACTTCGTCCGGGAACAGTGCAGTGAAGTCGGTGCTCATCAGGCCGCAGCTCCCTTGGTCGTGTCGAGTTCCTTGCCGAAGTCGCTGTGGTGAGGGTTCTCCCAGATTACTGCTCCGCCCATGCCGATGCCGATACACATGGCAGTGAGGCCGAAACGCACCTGCGGGTTGTCCTCGAACTGGCGGGCAAGCTGGGTCATCAGGCGGACCCCGGAGCTGGCCAGGGGGTGACCGGTGGCGATCGCGCCGCCGTACTGGTTCACCCGGGGGTCGTCATCGGCGATGCCGAAGTGGTCCAGGAAGGCGAGAACCTGGACCGCGAAGGCCTCGTTGAGCTCCAGGAGGCCGATGTCCGAGATGCTCAGACCGGCCTGTCGCAGGGCCTTCTCGGTCGCGGGCACAGGTCCGATGCCCATGACCTCAGGCTCGACGCCGACGAAGGAGTAGGCAACCAGTCGCATTCGCACGGGAAGCCCGAGCTCCGCAGCTGCGTCGGCCGAGGCCACGATGCAGGCCGTGGCGCCGTCGGTCAGTCCAGCGCTGTTGCCGGCGGTGACCTTGCCGTGGGGGCGGAAGGGTGTCCTCAACCCGGCGAGGTTCTGCACGGTCGTGCCTGGGCGAGGAGGCTCGTCAACTGTCGCCAGGCCGTACCCGAGCTCGGTATCACGGGTGGCGACCGTGACCAGGTCAGGTTGGATCTTGCCGTTGGCGTAGGCCTTCTCTAGCTTGTTCTGGCTGGCGACGGCGTAGGCGTCGCAGCGCTGCTTGGTCAGAGCAGGGAAGCGGTCGTGCAGGTTCTCGGCCGTGGCGCCCATCGACAGGGCCGACGGGTCCACAATCTGCTCGGAGATGATCCGCGGGTTGGGGTCGACTGCCTCACCCATCGGGTGGCGCCCCATATGCTCGACACCTCCGGCGATAGCGATCTCGCAAGAGCCGAAGGCGATGGCTGAGGCGACGTTGGTGACCGCGGTCATGGCACCGGCACACATGCGGTCGATGGAGTACCCCGGAGTGGTGTTGGGCAGGCCTGCGAGCAGCGCCGCCACACGGCCCAGCGTCAGACCCTGGTCGCCGATCTGAGTGGTCGCGGCGATGGCGACCTCCTCCACGCGTTCGGGAGGAAGCTCGGGATGGCGGCGTAACAACTCCCGCATGCAGTTGACGACGAGGTCATCGGCGCGCGTCTGGGCGTACATGCCCTTCTCGCCGGCCTTGCCGAACGGGGTACGAACGCCTTCGACGAACACGACTTCGCGCAGAGTGCGGGGCACGGAGAGCCTTCCCTGGGAGAACAGTCACGGGCTGGAGAGCTGCCGTGAACAGCGATGCTACCCGTGAGTAACTTCGCTGGAAACCCCTACCGCTGTCTGGGCCGCAACCTTTGTCGCGGTCTCGGCGGTCGGCTCGAGCCTTGGGGCAGCAGGACGGTTGATGGCCTCCTCGATGACGGGGGCCGCGATGTCGATCTGCCACCGGCGGGCCCCGAGCTTGAGCAAGGCCTCGTAGATGGCCTCCAGCGTCGGTTCAACCGGGGGAGTCCACAGCGTTCGGCGCAGGAAGTCCGGAGAAAGAAGGTTCTCGACCGGGATGTTGCGAGCTTGGGCGAACTCACCCAAGGCTGCCCTGGCCTGAACCAGTCGGGCGGCCGCAACCGGATCACGGTCTGCCCAGGCTCTTGCCGGTGGTGGACCGTCCGAGTGCACGGTCAGTGCGGGAAGATCGACCTCAGGCAGCTGCCGGGCCCGCTCAATGGCGGCAAGCCACTCTGACTGGTAACGGCGCACCGACCGAGAGATCCTTGCTGCCCCTCCCGGGCTGATCTCGGCATCGTTCTTGGGCGAGCGCAGGGCCAGATCAACCAGCGCGGCGTCCGGCATGATCCGCCCTGGCGCAATGTCGTTATCGATGGCGATGGCGTCTCGGGTCTGCCACAGCTCCCGCACCATGGCGGCGCCACGGCGGTTACGGACCTTGTGTAGCCCCGAGGTGCGACGCCATGGCTCGAGCCTCACTGGGGGACCTGTGAACCTGGTGAGCGCGTCGAACTCCTGCTCGGCCCAGCTCATCTTGTCCTGTTTGGCCAGGTCCTCTGCCATAAGATTTCGGACCTGAACGAGCACCTCGACGTCCAGGGCGGCGTAACGCAACCAGGGCTCCGGCAGGGGTCTGGTCGACCAGTCGACCGCTGAGTGCTCCTTGGCAAGGGTGAGGCCGAGATAGTGCTCGACGACCGCAGCCAGGCCCACGCGTGGCAGGCCCACGAGGCGCCCCCCGAGCTCGGTGTCAAACAGGCGCGTCGGACGCATACCGACCTCGGCAAGACAGGGCAGGTCCTGGGTCGCAGCATGCAGGATCCACTCGACCTCTGAGAGGACATCACCAAGTGCAGACAGGTCGGGACAGGCAATGGGGTCGATCAGCCAGGTGCCCGAACCTTGGCGGCGGAGCTGGATGAGATAGGCCCGCTGTCCGTAGCGGTAGCCGGAGGCACGCTCCGCGTCGATGGCCACCGGTCCGGTGCCGGCGGCGATGGCCTCGACTGCACGCGCGAGGCCGCGCTCGGTCACGGTCAGGTCCGGAACGCCTTCAGAGGGCATGGTCAGGGCCACCATGATCCGCTCTTCTGCCACGTCGGGGGCTGGCGTTTCTGATGGTTCTGGGGAGTCACTGAATCCGATGCTCACAGGCACAATCTATTAAACCGCGCCACTGGCGGGTTAGCCGGGATGGCGAGCCGACAGGGTCGAGCGCCGGGTCAGTGGCGTTGCAGTGGAAGAGCAACGACACCATCGGGTAACGGTGCCAGGCCGGCGACGGTGCACAGCAGGTCGGCCCAGGCCTGTAGATGGACACCCATGTCGGAGCCAGTGGGAGTCCAGGAGGCACGGATCTCCATCTCCACGGTGGCGCCGCGCTCAGCCAGACCCGCGAAGGTCTCGGACACGACCCGGGTGACGGTGCCTGCCTCCGACACGCAGGTCGCATCACGGTTCTTGAGTGACTCCATCAGCCACGACCATCCGACTGAGCCGAGCATTGGGTCGTTGGCGAGCTCGGGATCGAATACCGCGCGGGCGAAGGTCACTGCGCGCCACACGCCGTCCCACGGGTCAGGGGCGGACGGATCGTGCAGAAGAACAAAACGCCCAGAGGCGAGCTCGTCGCCCCCGCCGGGAGTGCCTGCGCTGACAACCTCTGCTGAGATAGCCACAGCATGGGGGGCAATCCGGCTGGGGGCGGGCACCTCGGTGAGGCGAACCTCCGGACGTAGCCGAGCCGAGCGCAGGTCACGAAGTGCCTGCGCGAATACGGCTGAGTCATCACCGGGGACGCTGCGACTGTCCACGAACGAAGCGTATGTCGACCGGTCCCTCGCAGCGCTCGCGGCACGCCGGGATACGGTTCGGCGATGTTGGCTTTGCTCGCTCTGTCCTCCAGCGTGTTCTGGGGGACCTCGGATTTCTTCGCCGGGCTTAAGTCACGGACGATCGCACCACCGGCCGTCGTGGCCGTAACCCAGGGCTTTGCCTTGGTCGCGCTGAGCGCGATCCTGCTGGTGCGTCACACCGGCCTCTCGCCATCCTTTACCGGAAACGGTCCAGTGTGGGCCATTCTGGCCGGGGCGTCGGGGGCGGTGGGGCTGGTCTGCTTCTACACGGCACTGGCCTCCGGAACGATGGGTGTGGTCGCGCCGATCTCATCGTTGGGAGCACTCGTACCGATATTCCTCGGCCTGCTCACCGGTGAGCATCCCAGCGTGAGCGCGTGGATCGGGATGGCGATTGCCGTCATGGGTGCAGCCCTGGCCTCTGGGCCGGAGCTGAGCGGCGCCGTACCAGCGCGCCCCGTGATCTTGGCCGTTGTCGCCGCGGCGTGCTTCGGGACTGCGCTCTACTGCCTGGACCGTGGGGCTCGCTATGCGCTGCTCGAAACGTTGTGGGGGATGCGGGTGACTACTGTCTGCTTGTTCCTTATCGCCGCTCTGGTCGTCCGCACTACCGGCGGCACGCGCGGGCGCGACTTGCCGGCACTGGCGGTTATCGGTCTGGCAGATGTCACTGCGAATGGGCTTTTCGCCTTCGCCTCCTCCCGCGGCATGGTCAGCGTGGCCAGCGTGCTCGCCTCGCTGTACCCGGTCGCCACGCTCTTTTGGGCGCGGGTGATTCTGGCCGAGCGGCTGCGCCACGTCCAGGCCGTCGGCGTCGCGCTGACCTTGTTCGGGGTGGTCGCCATCGCGCTGTGACCCGACGGATGGGGACACGTTCCCCGTGCGAGAATCTGTGGGTGACACCCACCCCGAAGAGCCCGCGCGATAGTGCCCTGGTCCGCGCTGCCCGACGTCAGAGCGTCCCATATACGCCCGTCTGGTTCATGCGTCAGGCGGGCCGGTCGCTGCCGGAGTACCGCAAGGTCCGTGAGGGTGTCGGAATGCTGGACTCCTGCCGCAAGCCGGACCTGGTCGCAGAGATCACCATGCAGCCGGTCCGCCGGCACGGGGTAGACGCGGCGATCTTGTTCAGCGACATCGTGGTGCCGTTGGCTGCCGTCGGTGTCGACCTCGACATCGTCCCCGGAGTGGGACCGGTCGTGGCACAGCCGTTCCGGACCCTTGCCGACCTCGAGCGCCTTCCGGAGTTGACCCTCGAACACCTCCCATACGTCACAGAGGGCGTGCAGTTGGTGCTGCCCGAGCTCGGCGATACGCCACTGATCGGTTTCGCTGGGGCCCCCTTCACGCTCGCGTCCTACCTCATCGAGGGTGGACCGTCCAAGAACCATGAACGAACCAAGGCAATGATGCACGGCGACCCACAACTGTGGCATCAGCTTTGCGCGCGACTGGCACAGATTTCCGGAGCGACCCTTCGAGTCCAAGCGCTGGCCGGGGCATCGGTGGTACAGCTGTTCGACTCGTGGGTGGGCGTGCTGTCCCGCTTGGACTACGAGGCTTTCGTCCAGCCGCACTCGGCAGCGGCCTTGTCGGCCGTGGCAGATCTGGACGTCCCGAAGATTCACTTCGGGACGTGCACCGGTGAGCTGTTGGCCTCGATGGGCGCAGCCGGCGCCGATGTAGTAGGAGTGGATTTCCGTACATCTCTGACTGATGCCCGCGCTCGCATCGGAGACCAGTACGCAGTGCAGGGCAACCTGGACCCGGCTCTGCTGTTTGCACCCTGGCCGGCACTGGAGAAGGTGGTGCGATCGATCGTGGCTGAGGGTGCACAGTCTTCGGGACATATCTTCAACCTCGGTCACGGGGTCCTGCCAGGCACC
>Ga0182021_10010973_pt1 | contig 10748 bp, 10 predicted proteins | sample 612E3MmetaG_FD_120493 | JGI IMG/M metagenome (GOLD analysis project Ga0182021, IMG submission 120493) | Permafrost microbial communities from Stordalen Mire, Sweden - 612E3M metaG (Illumina Assembly) | ecosystem: Environmental > Terrestrial > Soil > Wetlands > Permafrost | place: Sweden...
AGGGCGAAGTCCGACTGCAGGTCGCGGGTGACGCGGATCAGGCGGCCCTCGTCGTCGGGGACGGCGAGGCGTTCCAGCGCCCCCGCCGCGATGAGCGAGCGGTAGATGGCGATGGACTGGCGGACGAGGCGGCGCTGCACGGGCCGGGGTTCGTCGTTGTCGGTCACGAGCTTCGCGAGCGCCGCGCAGCCGTTGCCCGGGCGGTCGAGCACGTTGAGCAAGGTGGCGTGGTTGACCCGGAGCTGGGAGACGAGCGGTTCGGGCGGGGAGGCCACGAGCTTGTCGAAGACGGCCTCGTCCCATGCGACGAAACCCTTCGGCGGCTTGGACCTGACGAGCTTGCGCGTCCGGCGGGCATCCCCCGCCACCTTCTTCGCCGCCTGCTCGTTGTCGATCACGTGCTCTGGCGCCTGCACGACGACGAGGCCGGACGAGTCGTAGCCGGCGCGGCCCGCCCGCCCGGCGATCTGGTGCAGCTCCCGGGCGCTCAGCAGCCGCGAGACCGACCCGTCGTACTTGGCGAGGCCTGAGAGGACGACGGTCCGCAGGGGCAGGTTGACCCCGACGCCGAGGGTGTCGGTCCCGACGACGACGCGCAGCAGGCCTGCCTTGGTGAGGCGCTCGACCAGGCGGCGGTATTTCGGCAACATGCCCCCGTGGTGGACCCCGATGCCGTGGTGGAGCAGCCGGCTCAGTGTGCGGCCGAAGCCCGGCGCAAAACGGAACCCGACGAGGGCGGCCGAGAGCGCCTCCCGCTCGGCCCGCGTCGTCACCTGGGCCGATGTGAGCGCCTGGGCGTGGGTGAGCACCTGAGCCTGAGTGAAGTGGACGACGTACAAGGGCGCCTGATCGCTCCCGAGCAGCGACTCGATCGTCGCGTTGAGGGGAGTCCGGCGGTACTCGAAGACCAGCGGCACCGGGCGGACGGCGGAGCGCACGACCGCCACCGGCCGCCGCGTACGCCGCGCCAGTCCCTTTTCGATGGCGCTCGTGTCGCCGAGGGTGGCCGACATGAGGACGAACTGTGCCCGTGTCAGCTCGAGGAGAGGCACCTGCCAGGCCCAGCCGCGGTCGGGGTCGCCGTAGAAGTGGAACTCGTCCATGACGACCTGGTCTATGGGCGTGGCCGCACCACTGCGGAGCGCCATGTTGGCGACGATCTCGGCGGTGGCACACACGACGGGCGCCGACGGGTTGATCGAGGCGTCCCCCGTCAGCATGCCGACGTTCTCCGCCCCGAGATCGCCGCAGAGGGCGAAGAACTTCTCCGACACGAGCGCCTTGACGGGCGCCGTGTAGAAGGTGCGCATCCCGCTCGCCAGAGCGGCGATGTGGGCGCCAAGGGCGATGAGGCTCTTGCCCGATCCGGTAGGCGTGTTCACGATCACGTGGGCGCCGGAGAACACCTCGATGAGCGCCTCCTCCTGGGCGGGATAGAGGGAGAGCCCGTCGTCGGCCGTCCAGGTGAGGAAGGCCGTGAAGGCGTCGTCGTGGCGTCCGGCGACGGCGGCGAGGTCGAAGCGGGAGGCCATGGAACCTCCACTCTGCCGCACTTGCGGGCGGCGGCGGACCGTCTGCAGGCCTTCGTGCAGCTCCCGCCGGGTTCGTGGGACGCTGGGACGGTGGAGGTGGCACGGGTCGACCGGTGGCTCTGGGCCGTGCGGGCCGCCCCGACGCGGGCCGCGTCGACGGCGCTCTGCCGCGGCGGGCACGTCAAGGTGAACGACGTCACGGCCAAGGCCTCGACGACGGTGCGGCCCGGCGACACGGTCACGGCCCGCGTCGGTGACCGCCAGCGCGTGCTCGAGGTGGTGCGGGCGATCGACAAGCGGGTGGGGGCGCCCATCGCCGCCGAGTGCATCGTCGACCACAGCCCGCCGCCGCCCCCGAAGGAGGTCCGGTCCCAGGTGCTGGTGCGGGACCCATCCTCGGGGCGTCCGACGAAGCGGGACCGGCGCCAGATCGACCGGCTGCGCGGGCGCTGAGCCGCTCGCCGGCGGCCGCTGCACCGTGGAGCCGGCACGCGAGCCCGGCTTTGTCGTGCATTGCGCCGGGCGCAGCCATGTACTGCGCCGGGCTCAGCGATGCCATGGCCCCAAGCGAGCCGGAAGGAAGAATGTCCCGGTGCCCGAGAGTGGCTTCCATGCCTGGCTCACCAAGAGCGGTGCCCTGCGCGTGCCTCAGATCACGGTCTACTTCTGGGTGGTGAAGGCCTTGTCGACGGCCATGGGCGAGTCCACGTCCGACTACTCGGTGCACAGGCTGAACCCCAAGCTGGCCGTCTGCCTGGGGTTCGTCGCCTTCGTACTCGCCCTCGTGCTCCAGTACTCCCGGCACCGGTACATCGCTTGGACATACTGGCTCGCCGTCGTCATGGTCGGCGTGTTCGGCACGATGGCGGCTGACGTCCTCCACGTCGGTTTCGGCGTCCCCTACGACGTCTCCAGCACCCTCTACGCCTTTGTGCTGGCGGCGGTGTTCGTCGCCTGGCAGCGAACCGAGAAGACCCTGTCGATCCACAGCGTCCACACTCCGCGCCGGGAGGCCTTCTACTGGGCCACGGTCGTGGCCACCTTCGCCCTCGGGACGGCCGTCGGAGACCTGTGCGCGTACACGTTCAACCTCGGCTACCTGACCTCCGGCCTGATGTTCGCAGGGCTGATCTGCGTTCCCGCCGTCGGCTATCGGTGGCTCGGTTGGAACCCGATCCTCTCGTTCTGGTTCGCCTACGTGGTCACGCGGCCCCTCGGCGCCTCCTTCGCCGACTACATGGGCAAACCGAGGAGCGTCGGCGGCCTCGGGTGGGGATCGGGCAACGTGGCCCTTGGGCTGAGCCTCGCCATCTTCTGTGTCGTGGCGTTCCTCGCCATCACCCGTGCCGACGTGCCCGAGGTGAGCCGTTCCCGGCGCTAGCGCGGCCCGCGTTGAGGCGTCGCCTCGGCGAGGGCGCGGCGGACACCCTCGGCGTCATAGTCCTTCCCGTACACGGGGCTGCCCGGTTGCTGGCGCCACGACTCGTCCAAGTCGCCGGCGTCGACGGGATCGAAGCCCAGATCATCGACGAGCCGCATCACGATCGCCTTCGAGGCGGCATCGTCACCGGCCACAGGCAGGGCGATGCGTCCGGCCGACCCCGCCGGCAGTCCCATCTCCAACAGGTGCTGAGCCTGGATGTTGTTGAACACCTTGACCACCGCGCGCCCGAGCTGTCCAGCCACCCAACCGCTCTCGGTCTCGCCGTTCTCGATGGCCTCGATCCGGCCGTCCCGCTCGGGGTAGTAGTTGTTGGTGTCGATGATCACGGCGCCCGGCGCCGCCCCGTCGAGCACGCCGGCCGGGAGCTCGGGGACCTTGAACTCGGGGATCGTCACAACCACGACCGCGGCGCCCTTGGCGGCGTCGCCGACGTTGACAGCTTTGGCGCCAGTTGACGCCGCCAGATCTGCCAGGGTCTCGGGACCACGTGAGTTCGCCACCGAGACCTCGTGGCCGAGGGCGGTGAAGCGCGTGGTGAGGGCCGAGCCGATGTGGCCCGCGCCGATGATGCCGATCTTCACGATAAGCCTCCAATGCCCGGCGGTGACTCCGCTTCGTCTCTCTGGCTATCACATCCACCGACACGTTGATGCTCGTCCCGGGACCGGGGCAAGCTGGAGGTTCGACAAGAAGAGGGGAGAAATGGCTCGCATTTTCGTAACCGGTTCCGCCGACGGGCTCGGTCTCATGTCCGCCCGGCTCCTCGTGGAACAGGGCCACGAGGTCGTCCTGCACGCTCGCAACGACGGGCGTGCCGAGGACGCCCGCAGGTCGCTCCCCGGAGCGAGCGCTGTCGTCGTCGGGGACCTCGTGACCCTCGCCGGCATGAACCAGGTCGCAGACGGGGCCAACGCGACGGGACGTTTCGACGCGGTCATCCACAACGCCGCTGTCGGCTCGAACGAGCGCCGGATCGTGACCGCCGACGGGCTCTGCCACGTCTTCGCCGTCAACGTCCTCGCCCCCTACCTGCTCACTGCCCGGATCGAGATGCCCCGGCGGCTCGTCTACGTGAGCTCGGGCATGCACCGCGGCGGCAACCCGAGCCTCGACGACCTGCAATGGGAGCGCCGCCGCTGGAGCGGGTCGCAGGCGTACTCCGACAGCAAGCTCTACGTCTCCGCGTTGGCGGCGGCGGTTGCAGTGCATCGGCCGGAGGTGTGCTCGAATGCCGTCGACCCGGGCTGGGTGCCCACGAAGATGGGAGGTCCGGGCGCCCCGGACGACCTTGCGGAGGGGGCGGTCACCCAGGCGTGGCTGGCCGTGAGCGACGATGCCGGAGCGAAGGTGTCGGGCTTCTTCCTCTTCCACCAGCGCCCTGTGCGGGCGCACCCGGCCATGGCCGACCTCGGGCTGCAGGTGGGCTTGCTGGCGGCTTGCGCGGCCCTGAGCGGAGTCGCGTTGTTCCCCGCCGCCCGGTCTTGAGCTCCGGGCCGGTCGAGCCTGGGCGGCGCCGCCGACCTCAGGTCCAGAGGAGCTCAGCTCCTGTCTGGCCAGAGCCTCCTACCCCGGGAGCCATCGGGCGAGCTGGGTGAAGGCCTCGGCTTGCATCGTGCGGTCGAACCTGTGGTCGCCCTCGAAGAACTGACCGACGTAGGCGTCAGGCGTTCCGGCCGCCGCGTAGGCAGCGCCGATGCGGTCGTGAGCCGCGAGCATCCCCTGCAGCGGGAACAGGGGATCGCCTCTCGTGTACTGGACCACCAAGGGTGAAGGTGCCCGGCATGCCGCCAAATCCGGCCAGTCACCGAATCTGGCCAGTTCTGGCGGGAAGAACATCCAGGTGTGCGGAGCGACATGAGCGTCGAGCAGCGAGTCGTAGGTGGACATCATGCAGACGACGACGGAGACCGAGACGTCTGGAGACAATGCCTGCAACAGTGCCGCCCGGCATCCACCGCCGGACAGACCTATGCAGCCGACAGGCGAGCTGGCGACGTCCGTTCGAGACCTGAGGTAGGCGAGCGCTTGGCGGTCTTCATAGTTGACCACGCCCGCCAGGCTCGTTCCGAGCAGCGTGCAGTACTTCGCGACGACATGCTCATGCCGGATGGCTACCTGGTTGTACGCCCTTATGTAGTCGGCCCGGCTCGACAAGACGTCGTCGGTGAACGGCGCCTTTCCTGGCGGAAGCCACTCGACGCCGGATCCCGCAGCCTCTGTCTGCATCATCTCGTCAAGATCGAAACCACGACTTCCCCAGAGGAACACGTCGTGAACGAGCACTGCGAAACCCTGCCGGGCCAGCTCGTTGGCGAATGCCACGCCGCCGTATTCCCGACGGCGAAGATCGGTCACGAGCGGATCAGGTTCTGCCGGGCCGTCGGCGATCTTCTCCTTGCCGAGGAACTTGAAGTGACTGTGGTCGTGCAGAGCCAGCACGCCAGGCAGCGGTCGCCGGGCACCTGCCGGACGCAGAAGCCAAGCACGAGTTCTCGGTCCGTAGCCGACAGACCACGACACTTCTTCCCCGACGATGCCGTCTCTAGTCCATGTGCCGTCGGTCGACGGGTCGAGCAAAGGTCGATCTTCTCCAAAACCCAGGATCTCGCGCACGCGAGAGGGTGTCAGCCGGCCGGCTGAGCACAGTGGGTATTTGGCGTTCTGCTCGAGCGCGGAAGCGACCCAGTCGCTGAACCTCCCCAGGTGTCTGTACTCGCTCTCATTCGTGTTCTGGCCCGGGTTCGCCTCCGGCGGCCCGAGGTTCACCGGCATCGTCGGCCGTGCCCGCGCGGGTCGCCTGGGTCGATCATTCGCGACCGCCCTCTGTTGCTCAAGTCGCCTCCCTTGCGCGGCAGGTAGAAGCTCGCAGTACGACGCTGGTCGGCAGTTGTTCGAAGCGGACGCCTGAGCCCTGCGGTCCGAGGGCGAGCTCCACGGCCTTCACGCCAAGCTCGACCAGCGGTACGCGCACTGTGCTCAAAGGGGGCCAAACGTCGGCCGCGATGGGAATGTCGTCGAACCCTGCGACGGAGATGTCCTCGGGCACACGAAGGCCTCGTCGTCGTATCGCGCGCAGCGCACCGATCGCCATCACGTCGTTGAGAGCGAAGACGGCCGTGACGTCCGGTGCGTCGTCGAGGAGACTCTCCGTTTGCCGCTCGCCGCCGTCTCGTGTGAAATCTCCGACGCGAACGAGCCGGCCGGGCAAGGCCACGCCCGCCTCGCGAAGGCCCCGGCGGAAACCGGCCATCCTGTCCTCGGTAGTCGTCAGGGATGGCGGCCCTGAGATGACGCCGATCTTGCGGTGGTTCAGCCCCACCAAACTCTGGGCCATCTGCAGAGCGCCGTCGTCGTTTGTCGGCATGACGGTGTCGCCGAGAATGTTGTGGCGCCCGATCAGAGCCACGCGACCCCCGTACCGCTCATAGGCTCGGATCTCCGAGGTCATCCTGGCACCGAAGTCCCGGTCCTCGAAGCCGCTGCCGGCGAGCAGGATGGCTTGCACCCGCTGGATTCGAAAGTGCCGGACGTAGTTGAACTCCCGCTCGGGATCGCGGTGAGTGTCGCAGACGACGACGATTCGCTCGCTCGTCTGCGCCCGATCGAGCACCCCGCGGAGTATCTCGATGAAGTAGGGATCGCTCGAGTCGTGCACGACGACGACGATGGTTGCATCTTCTGAGCTGGCCAAGGCCCGAGCATGGAGATTGGGCGAGTAGTCGAGCGCCGCGGCCGCCTCCAGCACGCGCAACCGCAGGGCCTCGCGCACTTGACGCGAGCCGGTCAGGGTGCGGGACGCCGTCGCCACCGACACCCCGGCCAGGTGGGCGACGTCTGTCATCGTGGGCGTGCTGTGCAGTCGTCGCATGGGTTCACTCAATCGCGTACTCGAATGGGCACCTGACGGCAAACGCTTACCATAGCGTGAGGTTTTCCCACCTCGCAACGCAGTCGGCAGACGAGCCGCCGCGAGCGGCTCGAGGTTGCGTCGTCGCCCTTGGCCCAGAGCGTCGCAGCCACCCTTCTCGGCCAGCAGACGCCTGCGTATGGGCCGCCAACGTACCGCGTCGAGACACTCGTCGAGCTCGTCCAGGAGCACAGATGATTTGACCGGCGCGTGACTGTTGACAACGTCAAAGCGGGTTGTTACCTTAAACCCGCACTGCTGAAAGCGTTTGCCAACTGCAGTGGGGGGATGACGAAAGACAAGCCACGCGGAGACGTGGCGCGGTGGTGGGGGAGGGTGTTCGTGGCGTTCACGGGGGCTGATTTGTCGCGGCGGCTGTCACTGTCGAGCCTGGTCAGAGGCACAGATCTCGATGTTTGATCCGAGTGGCGAGCGGGTCAGCGCCGCCTCTTCGTGGACCGAGTCCCGGGGGGACGACAACGGCGCCCGGCCCGATCCTGGACAATGGGAAAGCGCTGTCAGCGGCATCAGGTTGCACACCGCCGCTAAGGACGCGCCCGGTTGGGGCACGCAGTCCTCTGCTGTTCGAGTGCGCCCGCCGCGTGGCGCCGCCGCCGTCGTTGGAACGCCCCCGACGAACCTGACCAGCGAACGCGAGCCGAATTCAGGTGCCGGGCTGCATTTGAGGCACGACGGATCCACAAGGAGGTTGAGAGCAGACCATGTCGCAGGGTGACGGGAAGCTAAGGCTTGTTCATGATTACGGAAGTCATCTTGATGTGAGCGTCGGCGAGCTGGTGATCGCGCGCTACGTGTACAGCCCGCTCGCGGCTCAACGAGAGTCTCCGAAGCCCTATTTCGTGCCGGTCCGGACCCTTGCCGGAGATGTCGTGACGGTCTTTCGCCCGAATGACCACGTCTGGCACAAGGGCATATATCTGGGTTTCCCCTACGTGGGCGAGGAGAATCTCTACGGCGGTCCGACCTACGTGGACGGCGAGGGCTACCTGTTCCTCGACAACAACGGCTCGATGGTGCACGAGGGTTTCGACTTGCTTGAGCTGTCGGGGTCGTCGGTCCAGTTCTCAGAGCGCCTGGGATGGTTCGACCACGACGGGCAGCGTCTCGCAGATGAGCATCGAGTCGTCAGTCTCAATGTGCCCGACGCGCCGGATGGCGCCTGGTTCCTGCGCTTTTCCGCCAATATCCACAATCACCGGGAGGAGCCGCTCGTGTTCTCGAGTCCGACTGTCCGTGGTCGCCCACAGGCCGGCTACGGCGGGCTCATGTGGCGAGGACCTCGGAGCTTCACCGGCGGCGAGATAATTGGCCCGGACGGCAGATCGGGACCGGACATGATGGGGCAGCGAGCCGAGTGGCTCGCATTCGTCGGACGTCACGACGAGGTCGACCGTCAATCGACAATCGTGTTCGTGGAGGCCGGCAGGGGCCCGGGAGAACCGATCCAATGGTTCGTCAGGTCTGAGCCGTACGCAATGATCGGGTCCGCCCCCTTCTTCGACGCGGACGTGGTTGTCGAGAAGGGCGGGAGCTTCCGGCTCGCATCCTCGGTGATCATCGCCGACGGTGCCTGGGACGCGGGTGACATAGAGAAGTACGTCGACGTTCACGATCTCGCGAGCGCTGACGGGGCGCCGGGCGGTCACGGGCCGGGTGCCTCGAGACGTCGAACTTCCAAGGTCCGCCGGGGGCGGTAGGCGTCTCGCATCTGGCCGTCTACGATTCCACCTCCCCTGACGGCGTCCCGGGTGGATCGGCGCACGTCCACCTCTCCTGCACCGAGAGCTACGTCGTCATCGGCGGTCGGGGGAGGCTGCAGACCCTCTCCTACTCCGGCTTCCAGGAGATCAACCTCGATCCTTTGCAGGTTGTCTGGTTCACGCCGGGTGTGATCCACCGGCTTGTGAACGACGGTGATCTGCAGATCATCATCGTCATGCAGAACGGCGGTCTCCCGGAAGCGGGCGACTGCGTGCTCAGCCTTCCCGCTGGGTTCCTGGAGAGCCCCACCCGCTACCGCGAGGTGGCGGATCTGCCACCGCCCGACACCGGTCACGATCACATCGAGGCTCACGCAAGGCAGCGAAAGGACCTGTCCGTGGCGGGGTTCGTGGAACTGCGGACGCGGGTGGAGCAGGAGGGCGTGCAGGCTCTGGATGACTTCTACCGGGCTGCAGCGGAGTTGAACCAGGGCCAGCTTGTCGAGTGGAGAGAGCTTTGGCGATCAGGTGCCCACGCTGCGTCCGAGACCACTGCGGCGCAGATCAGTGCCCTCGAGACGGGTGACCTGCAATATCTGGAGAAGGCGGTGCTGCAGCAGGCGCAGCTGCGCGCGGGCTCACCACGACCGGGCATGTGCGGGCGCATCACCAACTTCGACGTCGCGCCGGGCCCAACTGGGGTGGCCCACATCCAATGACAGCGAGCACCCGGAGGCGCATCGTTCTCGCTGGGGCCGGCACCATAGCCCAGAGCCATGTCCGCGCGGTCAAGCACCTGGCCGACAGGGCGGACCTGGTAGCAGTCGCGGAGGTTGACCCGGCGCGACTCGCCGCGTTCGCGGACCAGCACGAGATCCCAGGTCGCTATGACGATTTCGAGAAGATGCTCGAAGCCGAGCAGCCCGATATGGCGATCGTGTGCACCCCGCCGTATCTGCACTCTGGGCAGGTCATGACATGTCTCTCGTCGGGCGTGTGGGTGCTCTGCGAGAAGCCGATCTGTGGCTCCCTCGCGGAGCTCGACGCGATCGAGCTCGCGCAAGCCACGAGCGGCGCCCGTTGTTCGAGCGTGTTCCAGTGGCGATTCGGAGAACGGATCGAACATTTCAAAAGCCTCATCAGCGCGCACTCCATGGGGCGCCCGCTGGTCGTTTCGTGCTTGATGAACTGGTACAGGGACCAGGCGTACTACGGCATTCCCTGGCGCGGGGCCTGGGCCACCGAGCTCGGCGGCCCCACAGTCGGTGCAGGAATCCATTTCATGGACCTGATCCTGTACCTGCTGGGTGATTGGGAGCGGGTCACAGGGATGACCGCCACTTTGGATCGAGACATCGAGATCGAGGACGTCTCGATGGCCGTGGTCAGTCTGGAGTCAGGCGCCATGGTCAACGTGGTCAACAGCATGCTCTCGCCACGTCAGGAGACCGAGCTCCGCTTTGACTTCCAACGAGCGACTGTTGAAGTCCGCTGCCTGTACTCCCACGAAGACCGCGACTGGACCTTCACCCCGCTCGCGGGTGAGGACGCAAGCAGGGTTGCCGACGTCTGGAAGGCGGCCACCGCCGTGGCTGATCGCCACGCGCTCCAGCTTTCGAGCTTCCTCGATGCGCTGGACGGGAGAGCGGAGGTACTCGTATCGGTGGCTGACATCAGGCCGACCTATGACCTGATGACGAGCCTGTACAAGTCCGCCGCCACCGGGCAGGTGGTCGAGAGAGGATCGATCACGGGAGAGGATCCCTTTTACCGCCATTTCGCAGGACGCCTGTGAGGAAGACGGATCACGATCGTCTCGTCAGCGACAGGTGCCATCCAGAAGAAGGACACCGACGAACCCTTGATGCACATCGGAACAACACAAAGGAGCAAGAAATGAAACGACGTTGGCGGGTATCTACTGCACTAGCGGCATCTGCCTTCACATTGGCGGCGCTGGGAACGGCCGGCATGGGTGCTGTCGCCACAAACGCATCCGCGGCCGCTAAGACGACAACGACCCTTACTTTGTGGCAGGACGGTTCGGTCGCGAGCAGCGCCTCCTACCTGCCTGATCTCGTCGCAAGCTTCGAGCACTCCCACCCCGGCGTGAAGGTCAACGTCGTTGCCGAGCCGAGCGGCAA
>Ga0182021_10010975_pt1 | contig 10747 bp, 14 predicted proteins | sample 612E3MmetaG_FD_120493 | JGI IMG/M metagenome (GOLD analysis project Ga0182021, IMG submission 120493) | Permafrost microbial communities from Stordalen Mire, Sweden - 612E3M metaG (Illumina Assembly) | ecosystem: Environmental > Terrestrial > Soil > Wetlands > Permafrost | place: Sweden...
ATAGTAGAAATTTACCTTTTAGTAACAGGAAGAACAAAATTAATTAGAAATAAACCAAAGGATAATTAATTAATTGTAAATTTACATAAATAATTCAATACTAAACTAAATGTATAACAAATATATCCTTAATTTCAGCTAATTAACTGTATATTTCATTTTGTACATATTTAAAAATCATTACCGAGGTTATTGGATCTTCATAATGTCCTAATGTTTTACGTTTACCATTGAATGTTATACCACATTGCCATGGTCTCTTTTCAGGATTTCTATCTTTTCTGTAATAAGTACCAGGGTATTTTTTATATTTTCCAAATTTAGGATGTTTTTTACCTTTATTTACTTCACTAAGTCGCTTCCTTGTTTCTTTAGAATGATGTTTACCATGCATGGGATGGTTATTACCTGAAAGATCTGCATGATTTTTACTTATTCTTCTCTTTGTTTCTATGGAATGTTTCTTACCATATCGGGGATGATTTTCTCCTTTTTGTAGTTTACGTATTTTTTGAATTGTTTCTTTAGAATGTTTTCCGTTTGTTCCCCCTTCCTTGATGTTATAACCCCATTGAAATGTTCTAGTTTTTAATTGAAGGATCCAGAACTTTTCTAAAGAATTTAATTTATATTGATTGTCTATATTTTGTATTAATATTTTCCATTCAAAGTTTTTTGTCCCATACTTTTGTATAGCACGATCAATAGCAGAACCATTGATGGGACGGTAAATATGTTCAAGTTTTCTTTTAGGCCATTTTTGGATAGTTTGACCAATATAATATTTATCATTGACTTTGTTTTTAACAGCATATATTAATCCCATCTTGAATCACTATTATATATTCTATTTAAACTTATTAATATATTTTATGGTTTTTTAGAAGTTTAATTATATTTTTGTAACTGATTTGAACAGTAAATCATAAAAATAGACAAATACAATAAATTAATACTCATAACCAGGTAAATTTTTAGTTATATTCTCGGTTATGTTGTTAGATGCGTTTTGAAATTGACCTGTGGATATATCTGTATAATCAAAGTTTAATTCACCTTGATTGTATAATTGTTCAAGAGTTTTATAATTGGATAACTCATAATTCTTAAAAGAATCATGGAGATAGGGGAAAATTAGTCCATAGATTGTCCATACATACGCAGGGATTATTCCATAAGTTTTTGTTAATATTTCGAAATATAATGGGAATCCACATCCAGGATTTAGATTTGGATCATCACCTTTAACAGTTCCATGCCACACCATAGGGATTGCGCCTTTCTGTCCGTGTTGTTGGGCAAGGGTATAAACATGGGCCATTAAATCATCATAAGAATTGTAAACTACACCATCAGACAAATATTTATATCTACCATCAGGAATCCCGTGTAAAGCCAAATTTAAAGAATCAGACTTATTAATCTCACTCAAATTTACAGAACCATTTCCCTCTGTGTCTATATAAGCAGCTTCTATAATATACACACTTTGATTAGTACCATTATCGCTTATATTTTGATAATAGCTCCGATAGTTACTGCTTCCAGCGAAATGTACAACAAAAGCACACTGAGATCCTCTTTCCTCTGCATATTCTGCTAAAAGTTGAGAATGTGGATGTCCCGGATACATATCAGGATTTTCAATTTTAACAAATGCCAGCCTTCCTAATGGATGTATAGGGCCACTAGAAACCTCTATATAAGAATAAAGTATAATAATTGCTATAACAGCAAATATTGCAACAACAATTATTAACCCTTTTCGCATTTTTCACCTATAACTTAATAAATTACCTAATCAGTTAATATATATAGTTAATTTTGAATATTAAACTCAAAAACAGATTCTTTTATTCAGGATGGATATTAATCCATATCAAATATTATGTTGATATTCTATTTAGAATTTTTGTTCAAAAATGATCATTCTAATTACCTATTATAATACATATTCGAAAGAGGCAGTAAATCAAACCATAGTTAATAGCAAATAACAGATATAATATGGATATTTATAAAAAATTATGATTTAAAAAAATATAATGAGGTAATATATGAACAGGGATCATAATACCAGAGAAGAAGATGGAAAAAGAGCAGCTAGAATTGGAGTTGCGGGGAATGTTATTTTAACAATCTTAAACGCTGTAATTGGATTGACAGCAGGCAGTACTGCACTTGTAGCAGAGGCTGCAGATAATTTTGGAGATGTAATAAGTAGTTTAATAGGATTAATTGCATTTGGCATAGGTTTAAAACCAGCTGATAAGGATCATCCATATGGACATGGGCGGATAGAACCAATAGTTGGTTTATTTATTGCTTTTATATTACTTTATATTGCTTATCAAATATTTTCAGATGCATACATTAAATTTACAATGATTCATTCCATAGTACCTCCGGGGTGGATTGCAGCAATAATGGCACTTTTAGCATTGTTTATAAATCTGTATATGAGTGTATACCTCTTAGAAACGGGTAAAAAAGTTAATAGTCAAGTTTTAACAGCTACGGGTAATCAGAAACGAGTGGATGTAATGGCATGTGCTGCAGTAGCAGGTGGTGTAATTGGTTCACAATTAGGTTATCCTATATTAGACCCTATTTTGGCCGTTATAATAGCTATTCTAATAGTTAAAACAGCACTGGAAATGGGTAGAGATAATTTCAATAGTATCATGGGGAAAGTTCCTCCAAATTTAGAAAATAAAATCAGTGAAGTAGTATTGTATATACAAGAGGTTAAATCTGTACATAATATCAAAATAAATCCTGTAGGACCATATTACTATGCAGAAATGGATATATTCCTCGATGAAAAATTACATGTAGAAGATGCATATCAAATTACTAATCAGGTTGAAAAAATAGTTCTAGAATCAATTCAATTTGTTAATGGGGTAAGTATTCATGTACATCCTCAGGATAAACCTAATTCCTATAAAACCTGATATACAAAATGAATTTTCAATAAAAATTAAAGGAAATAAATAATTTATTTTTGAAGGGATTAAACAAAAAAAAGCTTCTTAAAACTTCATAAGAATTTATCTTTTTGTTCCTCTAAAGTTAATCCACCTATACCCCAACTTTCATCAGGAATTTCTATTAAAAGAACCATACAGTTTGATTTAGGCTCATTCAAAACATCAGTAACTACATCCGTTACTTTATGTATAAGCTCCACTTTTTCTTCCTTGCTCCTATTCTTTCCAATTTCTATTCTAACTATAGGCATTCTATATCACTCCTTTAATATAATCCATAACTTATATTTTATTATAAAATTATGATTATTTATCTATTTCTAGTTTATTTTAACGAATCCCAGAATTTGATGATATTAGATCCATAAATTACTAATTCAAGACCCCTGGGTTGATAATAGTTTCATGTAAATGTTCATTCATGGATTTATGGATCATAAATCAAGGTTTGATTCTATCATCAAAATAATATCTTTAGATAAATAGGTTTATCTTGGATTCACGAGCTTCATGGATGTAAGTTCCTATTGCACCATATTCATCAATTAATTCTTCGCTTAACTCTTCCTTTTTTATTCCCATAATTTCCATGGTCATTTCACAGGCAATGATCTTACCGCCTAGTTCTTTGTAATCCTGCATGAGCTTTTCTAAAGTATCTACATTAGCTTTTGCTAATTGACTATTAAACATAGTTTTGCTCATTTTGGAAATGGAACCTTTATCTAAACCGTCCTTTTTAAGACGTTCTAAGCCCCAAAAAGTGAAAAACATTGTTGATTCCATTCCCATGGCAAGTGCACCGTCACCTATGATGAGGGCACTGTACATTTTATCCATATCTCCGCTGTGTACTATTATAGTAGTTTTATCAACCATTTTTTTTCCACCTATCTTTGAATTTTGATTTGCCATACTCCATCTTTTTCTTGAGAGTCTATTACCTCTAAACCCATACCTTCAGCTACCATTGGTATTTCTTTTTTGGAAACAGAAGTTTTACCAGTAACTATTACAATATCTCCAGGAGATGCTTTATTCAACGCTTTCCGGACTTCAACTAAAGGTCCTGGACATGTTCCACCAGTCACATCAATTTTTATTTCTTTATTCGCCATTAAATCACCTAATTCCCTTTTTTATTTTAATAAGAATTTTAAAAAAAGAACATTTAAAAAAACTATAATAGTTATATATCCTATCTAACATAAATTTTTATAGGTATAGCCAAGATTTACATTGTTAGAAGGCATTTCTATGTTCATTGGACTGTTTTGATTTATTATATTTGTTTTAATTAGATCAGTCTATATTTACATAATTATTTTAAATTAAATAGAAAAAACCCTATACTGATATATTCCTACATTAAATAATACTTCAGGTTTAAATTTGAATTCATTTAGGTTAAATTTTTTTTTAGGAATATAGATTTAGTTGTTATCACATAGATCTAAAAAAAAATAAGTTTTAAATATAATAATTAAATTTCTTTTAGTTTTTGATGGAAAAAAAATGTGAAATTTTGTTTAGTTTCATCTATTAATTTATTTACTACATCTTTGTTTAGATATGTAGGGTAGTCAAATTCAATTGTTATAGCGAAATATGTTTTATCAGTCTTTTCTACTGCTTTATTAAAGTAAGCTTTAGCATCTTCATGTTCGAGATTCCAAACTTTTAAATCTTCCTCAAGTTTTGTAAGATTATCACCTAATTTACTCTCTATTGAAAAATATAAAAACCACCTAGCTTCAAAAGGTACATTTTTCACTAATTCCTTATGTTCAAACTTTAAAATATCATCTACCATTATATCACATCTTGTTGTTTTTAAAATAATAATATATTATATTATATCAATTTACTTGATGTTAAATTTGGTTATATTCCAGAACGATATAATTAACAGCTTATTGAAGTACAAATTACGAATCGTTCAATTATTTTCTTAGTAAATACATATTAGATGATATAAACGTATAATTTCCACAGACCCATTAATTCCTAGACTGTTCTGATGTTATTTGATTCTAAATAGTCTTATATACCAATAAAGACATAAAATTAATTAGGTGGTTTGAATTGGTTACTAATACTCTTATTTTATTATCTGGTAAGGATGCTCTTGTATTATTTTTTGGAGTTTATCTTACTGCTGTTATTCAGCTTATACGTAAATATAGAACATTTGATATTTACCTGTTCTTTTCAAAGGATAAAACTAGAAGAATCCGTTCAATGCGGAGATTTGTTTCAGGGTTCATGATAATCGATGTGATCCCTATTTTATGGTTCTTGATTCTTTATACGTTTGTGATTCCGAATAATCCAGGTCCATTTCCTATTATGGCCGCTGCTTTTGCAGCTTTATCTGTTTTGGGTTTTGCACGTATACTTCATTCTGTTATTGCCACAGAAAAACACGAGAAATATTACTCCAATGAGGAATTCGCGGATGTAATATCAAAATGGGGTAAAGGGAATGATATTGATAACAGTTTTAAAGCCCATTTCATAACAGGATTTTCTTATTTAATAATATTCCCAGTTATAGCCTATCTAATAAGCATAATATAAATATATTATTTAAAAATAGTAAAGGAAATAATTTTTCCGTTCTTCAATTCATCCTATGTTATATATTTAGAATATTTTGATTATTACAAAATTAGAAAAAATTTTTTGTAATTACAAAGTAAAACGAAAAATTATTTTTTAAACAATTAATTTATATAATTTAATATGATTTTAAATTAGAATTTAAATTGTATAAAAAATTTAATAATGTTTGATATTTTGAGTAAAAAGATATTTAGTAATATATAAATTCCAAATTTATTAATCAAATTATCCATTTTTTCAATAAATAATTTCCAAACTGTATACAGATTTTATAAATTTTTAGAAACTATCATAAATGATCCATGACATATGTACCATTTAGTATAAGAATGGTGTTTACGACGATTTTTGAATTATTGAAATTTATTTATTGACTTTTACTCAAGATTTTATTAAATAGTTGAGTTTAAGTAATAAATTATTTATTCTAAATTTTTTGTTTTGAAAAGCATGCAATCCCATTCAATTTAATTTAAGGAATATTATTATACTGAAAAAATGTATTATTGTTATTAAAATTGACTGATTTTTTATGAATATTGAAATAAAAATCAAGTGTAACAATGTTCCACATTTCTTCTTAAAAAACAAACTTTAATAGAATTGTAATTGAATTTTCTAATAAATTTAATAATATATTAAAAAAATGTTTTAAAATTCTTATTTTACTATTTAAAGCTGAAAGACCTTTTTTAGGAAATTGATGTACAACATAATGAACTTCGTTATAGCCTTATATAACGAAGTTCATTTTCGAAATATAAATTTATTAATATTAGCTAAAAAAATAATATACTTTATTCAAATTTTTATAATATAATTTGTTAATTTTTATAAACTGTTACCCTCAAAAAAATCTATTTTTTTTTTAATGATTTATTAAAAATTTAGAAACATGCAAAATGATTACGACACATGTACTAATTGATCTATAAATAGATATTTAGAAGATTTTGAATTATTAATAATTTTTTTTTAAATTCTTTATTTTGTCGGGGGAGATTTCACTTCTAAAATATAAAAAAAATTGTTTTAAATAGAAAAAAATATCTTATCAAAAGATATATCATCGATTTGAAAAATTTTTAAAATGTATTTTCGAATTTCTCTATTATAATGATTAATGAATCCAACAATAAAATTAATATGATTTGTTATTACAATCTAAGTAGAAAAAATTTTACAGGATAAATTTTTCATAGAAATAAATTGAAATTTATTTAATAAAATTTATAAAAGAGTTACTTAATAATATTTTATAGAGGAGGTTTGATTAATGGACAATACAGTGAAAATATTTATAGTTGCTGTAGTTCTATTATATACTGTAATGGGATTTGCTGCAGTTGGATTTATACAAGGTGTTCTTTTTAATAATAATGTCGCGACAATAAATCAAGCCAATTCTTCTGCGAATACCCTTAATAATCAGACAGCACATACAAATCCTCAAAATAAGTATATTAGTTCTATGAAAGCAATAAGTATAGTTTATAAGAAGGTACCAGATTATTCGTATACGAGTTATACTACTAAATTAGTTCAAAATGGTCAGGATCCTTATTATTTAGTTAATGCTTATGATAAAAACCCCAATAGTACAACTTATAATCAAGGTATAGGTGGTGCAAAAGTTGATGCCAAAACAGGGGATTTGTTAGATAATGGGACAATTACCCATATTTAACTCATCAAACTTTTTATAATCTATAATTTAAAAATTTTTCATTAAAGAAGAAAATCCTTATAGATAACTATTTTTTAAATTTGTATGATTATTAATTTACTCTCCAAAATAAATAAGAAAAAAAGTGAGTTAGGGGTTCATTTGTATCCTCTTAAGAAAATGATTTATCTCTTAAACTTTTATTAAGGAAATTAGAAAGATTATAATAAAAAAGATTCAATTGGTTTATTATATGAAAAATAATAAAGTTAAGGGAGATCAGAGTTTAATTTCATTCTTCCCTGGATTTCTGTTGAATAATTTGATTTATGGTGTTAATTTGTCAGTTTTTTTTGTTTTCAGGTTTTTCACATAGATTGCTTTATGGCCATTCGTAGTATCTTGCGTCCAGACTACTCTGTCACCATCAATAGCAGGTTCTTGCTGATTTTTTCCTGAGTTATATACTTTGCCCCATTTAAGTGTTGCAAGGTTTTTCAAGTAGATAGCTGTATGGCCTGATGAATCTTTTTGTTCCCAAACTATTCGTGTACCTGAAATATGTGGATTCGTCTGGAGTTCATTGGATGAAAGAACTTTGCCCCAGTGATTTGTTTTTAGATTTTTCACGTATATATTGTAGGAATCAAGACTTTCACTTTCTTCCTCCCAAACAACTCTGTAACCGGAAATATCAGGATTGAATCTGTTTCCAACAGATGATGATGTTATTTCTCTGCTTACTCCTCCTGCTAGGTTTCTCACGTAGATAATTGAGTAATCAAGATAGCCACCCGAGTATGTATATGCATCTTCCCAAACTAATATGTTACCATCAATAGCAGGGACACCCTGGTATTCATCATATCCTTCTATTTTAATTTGACGATTTTTTTTGTTTTTAAGTATTCTAAATAAAGATCTCCTCCTGACTCATACCATTCTTCCCATACAATTATACTACCTGATATTGCAGGGGAATACTGTTCATTTGAAGATTTGTATACTTTACCAATAAATCCATTTGCAAGATTTTTTAAATAAATAACACCATTTTCCTCCCATACAATTCTAGTACCACTAATAGCCGGATTAGTTTGACTAGTTGTTGCTCCAACTGTACTTATTTTGGCCGTGTTTATGTCGTTGCTCTTTACAGTTGCAGCAGATAATGCTCCGCAGACAATGAAAGCAACAACTAATGTGGCTAAAAAAATAATTATTTTCTTTTGCAATTTTTTTACCTCCAATTTTATCCTTTATCAAGAATTAATAAGTAAATTTCAAAAATTTTTACTTTTTTTGACAAATTCTTTTATAAAATTGAGGAATTTATTTTTTAAAACCAATATTTAAAATAGCAGTTGATGCTCCTTATCAACACCAGCCTCGACTATTGATCTATTTTGAGTTTTTTTTCTTTCAGTCCAGTCTTGTTTTCTCTATTCAACACCCTTTTCATCTGAGTGTCTAGATCTCCTTCTAATAATGTTACTTTTGGTGTGAAATTGTCAGTAACGATTTCGTAATTATTCAGCTCGTTAACTGACTGTTGAGGATCTATTGTTATTTTATCAAACATTGGTTTTATTTCATAATGTTCCACGGTATAATTCCTGAAGTCAGGTAGATCTGGCAACCAATCCATTCCAATATTTATTCATTTTTTTTAACTTCCCAGGTTTGTTATTGGATAAATTTCAAAACATTTTTTTTTAGATTTTTAATAAAATTTGTTATAGGGTTAATATTCACTTACTATTAGAATTAATAGAAAAATATTGTGATATTTATCACATAAGAAAGTATAAATGATAATATACAACCGATTATTTCACATAAATCATTGCAATTAATATTATATGAAAACATATATTATTTTGATACAATGAATGATGAAACAGAACAAAAAATTTTAGATGTATCTTTAAAATTATTCGCAGAAAAAGGATATAAAGGTGCAACTACAAGATTAATAGCTCATGAGTCTGGATTTACTGAATTAACTTTATTCAGGAAATTTGGGACTAAAAAAAATCTTTATGAAAAAGTTATACTTCAAAATATAGAAAAAATGTTAAAAGATTTTGAAGAAAAAGTATTTATTGACAAAAAATTTAAAAACTCTAGAGACTTTTTAGATACCTATGTCAAAAATATTATGAAAACAATGATGGATAATTTTGAAATTTATTATTTATCTATCAATGAAGAAAACAAAGTTCTAGAACCTAAAATGGAAGAAACAATTAATTTCTTCGGGGAATATATTAATAAAAATATACCAAATAAAAAAATAGATTATAAAATATTTGCACTTACAATAAATGCATTCATCTATATAATCAATATTGAAAAATATCATGGAATTAATTCTTCCTTTGGTAAATCCCATGAAGAACTTGTTGAGAATACTATAGATATATTATATTGTATGGTAGATCACTAAAAGAAATATTATGAAAATTTAATCAAAAAAATAAGATGAAATTATGACTAAACAAACAGAACAGAAAATTGTGGACTCTGCTTTAAAATTATTCGCTGAAAAAGGATATAAGGGAGCCACTACGAGTGATATAGCTCGAAATGCAGGTGTTAGTGAATTAACAATATTTAGAAAATTTGAAACCAAGGAAAACCTTTTTGAAGAAACTTTGTTATTCAGTCAAGAAAAAATGAAAAAAAAATCATTTATAATATTTAAGGATTTAGATCAAAAATTCGAAGACCCTAAAGACTTTCTAGAAGCTTACATCAAACAACTAGCCGAATTTTTTGTAGATAATTTTGATTTTTTTAATTTAATGGTTATTGAAGATAATACTAAGATTGATCTTGATATGGGAGAATTTACTTTATTAATAGGCAAATTCCTTGAAAGAAATCTTAAAAATAATAAAATAGACTATAAAACACTTGGAATCATTATAAACACGTTTATGTACGTAATCACTCTTGAAAGATATCATAAACGTACTTTTTATAACAATAATGATATACTAGAAAAATTCAGAAACAACCTTCAACTATGTATTAAATCAATTTAGATATTTTAATATTGATTACTTAATTATTAAAAAAAAGAAGATAATAGAGAGGTTTTTTGGTATAAACCTCTTATTTGTTTTTTTTTAGTTTTTTGTTGTGTTTTTATGGTGGTGGTGTGTTTCCTGAGAAGTTGTTATTTGTAGATGTTGCGTCCCACGATCTGGATCCAATTCCGTTTAGTGTTAGGTCATTATTAGTTATAGTGTTTAAATTAGAAGAAGATTGTAAATAGATTCCATAGTTGGTATTGTTATTTACTTTGTTCTGTTGTATACCATTAGTGTTAGAATTTTGTAGTTCTATTCCATTGATTTTATTAGCTGTCACTATATTACCTGTTAGAGTGTTACTATTAGATAAGTATAGTTTTATTCCATCCCCGTAATTAGCTTTTGCTATGTTACCTGTTAGA
>Ga0182021_10010976_pt1 | contig 10746 bp, 9 predicted proteins | sample 612E3MmetaG_FD_120493 | JGI IMG/M metagenome (GOLD analysis project Ga0182021, IMG submission 120493) | Permafrost microbial communities from Stordalen Mire, Sweden - 612E3M metaG (Illumina Assembly) | ecosystem: Environmental > Terrestrial > Soil > Wetlands > Permafrost | place: Sweden...
CGGCTTGATGCATTCCCCGGTTTTAGGATCGGCCGAGCAAACGGTCGGGACGCCGTTATTCATCGGGATGCCGTTCGCGCCCGGGTAGGTGCCGAAGTAGCTGTCGAAGGAACGGTTTTCCTGCATAATGATGACAATATGTTTGATATTCTGGCGAGCCAGGGCCAGATTACTGGCAGTAGGCAGAAGCTGCGAATTGGGAGGTAAAGTTGCCGGGGGCAATGTTGCTGGAGCTGCGGTTGGTGAGGCAGGGTTTGCAGTGGGACTCGACCCACCCGTGTTCGGAATCACCACCACGGGCGGCAGGCTGGTCGCCGTTCCGCAGGCCGAAAGAACCAGGATGGAAACCAGTATTACGGAATGCAGCAGGATTTTCATAATTCTTCTTTCTCCTTGATTACCATAAAAAAGATTGTATTTCTAATAAATAAGGGCAATCTTAAATGCCAGGCTCTGCGAGGCTGGTACAGAGGTACTATCCCAGAAAACAAATCACCGTGCCGCTCCGCGTTTTCTGGCAGAACAGCCCGGCAAGGGAGAGGATAGTTAAATTATATCGGGGCAGACCATGGTCTGCCCCGATACAGTCTGGATGTCCCCCATATTTTTCAGGAATTAAGGCCGGGTAATCTGGTCGCACAGACCCTTCCCGCTCGTGGCGGTGTAACAGGGGATGGACCACGCAGGATTGGGGCTTTGGTTGAGAGCCGCCCGCGAGTAATAGGTGGTATGCAGGTTTAGCGGGCCTGCGCCATCCATGTCCCAGAAGGTAACACAATTGGAAGTGGCCTTCTGGCTGTAATTCCATGAGCGCCCGTCCCGGTTGAACAGGACAAATACCGTGTTCCCGTTCAGGTTATCCGCACAGACCTTCAGGTTGGCGCGTCCCCAGCTCTGGTCCTGGGTCAGGCTGCTGGATCCATTCTTGAAAGTAGTAGGAATGGAGCCTGGCTTCCAGAACCGGATATCAGTACGCCCGATTATAGAGGTTCCCCAAGGCATATTCGTGATATTCGTGCAGCCATATTCGGTGACATCGCCTGAAGAAGCGGTTGTCCCATTATGGTTTTGACGTAAAGTGATTTTGCCATTGGAATATGCCTCGACGATTCCCACATGACCGGAATTTTTATTAGCACCTGGAAAAGTGGTTTGCAATACTGCGACCGAACCAATTTCCGGACCAACTTCAACCCAGCCAAGTTTTTGGAGATAACCGTTCCAATCTTTTGCATCTGGGAATCCGGTCAGCCCACCAAATGCGCGGGCTACGTAGTCCGTGCACCAGCACCCCTGTGTGGGGAAATTGGCAGCCTGGGCTGCCTGGGGCAGCATGACTAAGGAAAGAATCGCCAATACTGCGATGGCAATCAAAATGGTTTTGGAAAGTTGTTTTTTCATTTTAGCCTCCTTTAGGCTGTGAAAAGATAGAGGAACAATTTGTGAAATAGGATGTTGGGCGATAACGAACCAACTCATCATTTGATTTCCGATTTATGCGTTCTGCCTCCTTCTTTTATCATTTATCATTGATCTCTTATTTCATGAACAATGTCATTGTACAGATTCGCACCCCTCAATGCTTGATGATACAAGCCTGTGAAACTGATGATTCCGCCACCAGGCTCGCGTTTTGGGAACCCCATTGACCATTTCCCCCTCTGCAAGTATCATCTTGTTGGGAGAGAACATGACCGATCTCACTGGGCAATATATGGGTCGCTACCACATTATCGAACCGCTCGGCGAAGGGGGAATGGCAACCGTTTACAAAGCCTATGACACCCACCTGGAGCGGGATGTAGCCATCAAGGTTATCCGCACAGACCAGTTCAGCCCGGCCTCCCTCAAACACGTGTTGCAGCGCTTCGAGCGCGAAGCTAAATCGCTCGCCCAACTTTCCCATCCCAATATTGTCAAAATCCATGATTACGGTGAATTCCAGGGCTCGCCCTTCCTGGTGATGGAATACCTGCCCGGAGGCACGCTGCGGCGCCGGGTGGGCCGCCCCATGCCCTGGAGGAACGCCACCCGCCTGCTCCTGCCCATTGCGCGTGGGCTGGCCTACGCCCACTCTCACAACATCATCCACCGCGATATCAAGCCATCCAACATTCTCATGACCGAATCCGGCGAACCGATGCTCTCCGATTTTGGCGTGGCAAAGATCCTGGAAGGCGAGGATGGACAAACCCTTACTGCCACCGGCGTGGGGATTGGTACCCCGGGTTATATGGCCCCCGAACAATGGAGCGGTAATACCTCCCCGCAATCCGATATCTATTCGCTCGGCATGGTGTTCTACGAACTCATCACCGGCCGAAAGCCCTACACTGCCGATACCCCGGCTGCCATCCTGATCAAGCAAGTTAATGAACCATTGCCACATCCTTCACAGTTTGTACCCGGATTACCAGAAATAGTTGAAAAAGTGCTTTTTAAGGCCCTGGCGCGCAAACCTGAAGACCGGTTTTCGGATATGGATGCTTTCGCAAAGGCTCTTGAATATCTTTCAACCGAAGGAAATGCAAAGCTGGTTCCTGCAAAAAGGCTTGTATCATCTGCTCCGGCACAGGATAAACGCGCTGCCACAGTGGCAGAGATCTCACCTACGCAATACAAGCGGCTTGAAAAGCAAACTACTTACAATCGTTTCCAGATCTTCCTTATCGGAACACTTGTAGTGGTTCTGGTATCCACCCTTGCTGTTGCCCTATGGTTTAGTAGAAGAGGAACTGCTCCAACAATCGAACCACCCACTGGAACTGCATTCCTTACCCCCACAGAAATACTCACTCCTTCTATTACGCCATCGATTACCCCAACGAATATGCCGGCTGTTACGATCTGGCCTATGACAAAACCTGTATTTGAGTATCCGGCAACCAATCAAACGATGGCGTATGAAAAAGATTATACGTTCCAGGTTCAGCCAATTCCCTATGCAGGAGGTTTCTTATGGGGCTTTTCACAAAACGATGCCCTTATTTGGGAGAATTTCCGGGACACAGGCAAGTTGGATGGTAATATCTACAATATTCCCCAGGATAGTCTGGCGCATACCAAATTTCAACCCGGAAATGTTGACGTGATTGTTCGCGCACAAATCAATGGGCAGTGGACCGATGCAACGATTATTACTATCAAGTTAGATGTTTTTTCAAAGCCGACCATCTTTCCCGCTAATACTCCTACCCCAATAGGGCTTCCTTCAGGAGGAATAATCCTTCTTACAACAGGCATAAATTGGGATCAAACACACCAAATTTCGATGATGGACAGCAACGGATCAAATGTTCGGCAAATTATTTACAATACACCGGATTCCTGTGGAGCCAGATTATCTCCGGATGGCAAGAAGATTGTCTATTGCTTGCCAGAGGGTAATAATCAAGGTTATATATATACGTCGAATCTTGATGGAAGCGACGTCATGCGATTGGCTCCGTCAGCCGAGAGGGCATCACCTGATTGGTCCCCGGATGGTAAGCTAATCGCATTTACCTGCAAAGATATGGGAATATGTATTATGAATACAGATGGATCAAATATTAGACAACTTACCGCGACAAACGATGAACACCCGCGTTGGTCTCACTCGGGTCAAAGAATTGCTTTTGTTACATATCGTGACGGCGACGCGGAAATCTATGTGATGGATCGGGATGGGGCAAACCAAATTAATCTAACAAATGATACAAATGAATATGATGGGGAACCTGATTGGTCCCCCGATGATTCGAAAATAGCCTTCTCACGAAATAAAGTCCCCTATCATGACTACATTTTCATCATGAATTCGGACGGCACGGATATTCATGCAATTACGGATGATCAGCATAATGAATTCCCGATCTGGTCGCCGGATGGCAAACAAATACTCTTTACATCAAATCGAAGTGGACAGTTGAAAAGCATTTATCTCATGAATACAGATGGGACAAATCCTACCCTCCTATACAAAACTGATGGTAATCCCTTGGATTGGAAAAGGTAAGGCTTACCAAACTTTAAGGTTGATTTACACACCAGCCCCAAGCATATCAAGCCTCTTATTTCTCCTCTAATTGAACGAACCACCTTCCCCGTCCGCGTTCCGACTGGATGAAATCATGATCCAACACGTGTTCCTCCAGCCGCTTGCGCAGCCGGTAGATTTCACTGTCTATCATGGTGTCGCTGATGCCATATTCATCCGGCCAACCCGCGGCACCAATCTCTTCCTGGCTGGCAATCGGGTAGGGAGTCAGGCTTTTTTCATAGAGCAGGTTCAATATGCTGAAACTCCGCCGGCTTAGCTTCGGTTCCAGCGCCTGGTTGTGAATGTATACATCACCTCTATCCGCATCCAGCCATAGCCCATTGGTGATGATCTTGCTATCATCGCTTTGCGTGGTGGCCGGGTCGTGGAAGCCCAGAATGGATTGCGAAGCAAGTTGGATGCGGTTGCCGTCGCTGAGCATTTTTGGCTTACCGGGTTCCAATTTGACTCCTTCCAGGCGGGTATGGTTCCGGCTGCCCAGGTCTTCCAGCATCCAGCGCCCGTCTTGCAGGAATATGCGCGCATGCCGGCGGGAGATTCTATCGTTTGGGATGGCATAGTCGCTGGATGAATCCCGCCCAATAACCAGTGAGTCTCTACTAACACAGATTTCTTCTCCTAGCCCCGGACCGCATTCAACCACCAAGTATGGTCGATTCATCATTCCACCTCCATGCAGCTTGCAGCTATAGGAAATGAGTCAACTGCAAGAGCTCTCGGCAAAGCAACCTAAAGGGCACAATTCTCATCAGAAGAGGTCATTGACCACCTTCTCCCCTTTTTGTACCGGCGGATAGGCGCGCATGAAGCTTTCGGAACCGCTGAACAGGCGCATGAAAAAGCTCACCACGCCGCCGCCCATGCGTCCGCCGCCCTGGCTGGCGTGACAGGCGCCGGCCTGCTCTTTTTTCTTGAGCACGGAGTGGATATTGATGCGGGCGTGGGTTGGGAAATCCACCTCGGCGATCGCCGCCATGTCGATATCGCCGTTGGTGCCGAATTTATGCGGGTCCTTGCCGAAGAGCGGCATGAGCTTCACACCCAGCTTCAACAATCCCTTTGGGAAGATATGGAAGTACATGCGCTCCGGGGCATAAGGCGGCAGGCTGCCAGGTGCAAAAGCCGAGTTGCCGGCCTGCTCGAAGGCCCGCACGGTGGCGCGCTGTATGGCAATATGATCCGGGTGCCGGTAGCCGCCGATCGGGTCGAAGGTCAACACCACCTGCGGCTTCAGATCCCGGATATAGCAGACCACATTCGCGGCCACTTCGTCGAGCGGCTGGAACGCCAGCGCCTGTGGGTGCTGGTTATCGGGGGAACCGGGCATGCCCGAATCGCGGTAATCCAGGAAGAACACGTTCTTCAATCCCAGGTAGCCGGCCGCGCAGCGCAGCTCGGATTCCCGTAATTCTGCTATGGAATTAAAGCCTTTCAACATTTCCGGGGCCACTTCGCCTACCTCGCCGCGCGTGGCGCACACCAGGTATACATCCGCACCGCGCGAAGCATACAAAGCCAGGGTGCCGCCCATCCCAAAGGATTCGTCGTCCGGGTGGGCCAGGACGGCTAAAATAGTTTGTTTTTCCATGGAGGGTATTGTACTCCAGACGAGTGGGAATATCAAAATCCGCGCAAAAAAAGGATGAGGGCATTCAAATAATGGTATTATTATTGGCAGAAAATGATCATGAAAAACACCGGTGACAGTATGATTCCGAATGTTGATGAGGCCTTTGCCCTTCCGCTTGAACAATGGTTCGATGAGTTAATTTGGTGTGGGTCTTTACCACGAAGTGGCATTAGCGGATAATTTTGCAAAGCATGTTAGACTCTGACCATTGACTATTCTCTATTCTCTATTCTCTACTCACAAATACCCAATACCGAATAACAGGAATCCTTATGTCAAAAATCGCGATCATTGGAGCAGGGTTCGGCGGCATGGCGGCCGCCTGGGATTTAAAGCGCGCCGGTCACGAAGTCACCATCTACGAGGCCGCCGATTACGTCGGCGGGCTGGCCAGCGGCTTCAAGGAACCGGGCTGGGACTGGTCGGTGGAGAAGTTCTACCACCACTGGTTTGCCAGCGACAAACACATGCTCGGGCTGATCAAGGAGCTGGGCTGGCAGGATAAAGTGGTCTTCCCGCGCCCGCTCACAGTGATGTACTATAAGGGCAAGTTCTATCCGTTCGATTCGATCATCAAGGCGCTGTTATTCCCGGGGCTGGGTTTCGGCATTAATAAGATCCGCTTTGGATTGGTCGGGCTGTACCTGCGCCTGACCAACAACTGGAAGCCGCTGGAACGCTCGACCGTGGACTCCTGGCTGCGCAAATGGGCCGGGAAAAAAGTGTTCGAGCTGATGTGGCAGCCGCTGGTGATGGGCAAATTCGGCGAGCGCTATTACCAGCAGGTCAACATGGCCTGGATGTGGGCCCGTCTCAAGAGCCGCACCACCCGGCTGGGCACGTTCGAGGGCGGCTTCCAGAATTTTGCCAATCTGTTCGCCGGGAAGCTCAGGGAGCTGGGCGTGAAGATCCGCCTGCAGACCCCCGTCACGCTGATCGAGCGCCAGGCCGATACCGGTACGGTGACCATCCACGGCGAGAAAGATGAGATCTATGATCAAGTGCTGGTCACCCTCTCCCCCGAAGCCATGAGCCGGCTGGTGCCGTCCCTGCCCGAGGCCTACCTGCACGGGTTGCGCAGCATGAAATCCATGGGCGCAGTCGTCATCACCCTGGCGCTCACGCACCAGCTTTCCGAAGAAGGCTATTACTGGTACAACCTGCCCAAGAGCGCCGGCTACCCCTTCCTGGCGCTGGTGGAACATACCAATTTCCTTTCCCCCGAACATTTCGGCGGTGACCACATCCTCTACATGGGCGATTACCTGGAGCCGGAGCACGAATATTTCCGGCTCTCACAGGATGAGCTGCTGGAGCGCTTCCTTCCGGCCCTCACCAAATTCAACCCGAAGTTCGAGCGTTCTTGGGTCAAGAAAGCCTGGTTGTATCGCACAGCCTACGCCCAGCCCGTCCCGCTGGTTGACCATTCGCAGAACATCCCCTCCATCCAGACCCCCATCGCAGGCATCTACTTTGCCTCCATGAGCCAGGTCTACCCCTGGGATCGCGGCACCAATTTCGCCGTGGAAATAGGCCGGCGGGCCGCCCGGCTGATGATGGAAAAGGAAAGTAAAACGTAAGTCGTAAAATGGTATGCGGTATTCGTGAGGCGGTATTCGTATTCCGAATTCCGAATAACAACTACCGAATACTGTTCTTGTTTCTTGTTTCTTGTTTCTTGTTTTTCCTTCATTGTGTACTTTGGGTTTACTCTTCTTTTCCTCAAGAAACCTTCGTGTGCATTCGTGTACTTCGTGTTAAATCTTCTTCCTTCTTTCTTCTTACTTCTCCCTTCCTCCTCATTACTCCCTCCAAAAACTGGGGTATCATATCGGCATGGAGAAAAGCTTCCCCGAGCCACAAGTTGCTTCACTAACCAAAATCCGCCCTTCCATCGAATCCTGGGGCGTGCGCATCGTCGCCCTGCTCACCGCCGTCATGGGCGTGGTCAACCTGTTCTCGGCCATCATCCCGGCCGTGCACGCCCGCATGCTCATCATCCGCGATATCTTCCCTATGGAAGTGCTGCACGGCACCCGCCTGGCCGCCGCCCTGGCCGGCTTTGCATTATTACTTTTGGCCAGCTCGCTCTGGCGCCGCAAGCGCACCGCCTGGCTGCTCACCGTCCTGATCCTGGCTGGCTCCATCGTAATGAACCTGGTCAAAGGCCTGGATTATGAAGAAGCCCTGCTGGATGCCGCGCTGATTGTCTTCCTGCTGCTCCTGCGCCCCAATTACCATGCCGACTCGGACCGGCCTTCCGTCCGCCAGGGCCTGATCGTGCTGGCCTCGGCCTTCGCCTTCACCCTGGCCTACGGCACCATTGGCCTCGACCTGCTCGACCGGCATTTCAAGATCCGCTTCGGCCTGTGGGGCGCCCTCCAGCAGACCCTGGTCATGTTCACCACTTTCAACAACCCCAGCCTGCTGCCATTGACCAGTTTCGGACGCTATTTTGTGTTTTCCATCTACCTGGTCGGGGCCGCCACCGGCAGCTATGCCCTGCTCAAGCTCATCAGCCCGGTGCTGGTGCGCCAACCCGCTACCGCCGAAGAACGCGCCCGCGCCGCCAGGATCGTCGAAGCCTACGGGCGCACCGCCCTGGGCCGCCCGGCCCTGTTCGAAGACAAGTCCTATTTCTTCAGCCCGGGCGGTTCCGTCATCGCCTACGCTGCCCGTGGCCGCGGTGTCATCGCGCTGGGCGACCCCATCGGCCCGCCCGAGGATGCCCTTGAAGTCATCCGGCTCTTCCGGCACTTCTGCAACTGCAATGACTGGTCACCGGCCTTTGTCTCGGTCCTGCCGGATGCGCTCGCTTCCTACCGGGAAGCCGGGTTCGACAGCCTGTGCATGGGTCAGGAGGCCATCGTAGACCTGGCATCCTTCAGCCTGGCCGGCAGCGCCTATAAGAATGTCCGCAATGCCGTGGCCAAGATGGGCCGGCTGGGTTACCGGGCCGAGATGCACATGCCGCCACTGGATGATAAATTGCTGCATGAGCTGCGTCTCATCAGCGACGAGTGGCTCACCATGATGCACGGCGGCGAGATGCACTTTTCGGACGGCTGGTTCGACGATGCCTACCTCCGCAGCAGCCCGGTGATGGCGATCCATGCCGCCAACGGCGAGATCACTGCCTTCGCCAACCTGGTGCCCGAATACCAGAAAAATGAAACCAGCCTCGACCTGATGCGCCGCCGGCGGGAAGTGGAAAACGGCACGATGGAACTGCTCTTCACCTCCCTGCTGGAATGGGCCAAGGCCCAGGGCTATGCCAGCTTCAGCCTGGGCCAGGCCCCGCTCACCGGCATCGGCGAACACAACGACGACCCGCGCCTGGAACAGGCCCTGCACCGCCTGTCGGAATATTTCAAACGCTTCATCAACTTCAGGGGCCTGCACTCCTTCAAGGAAAAGTTCAACCCGCGTTGGGAACCGCGCTACGTGGTCTACCCGGGCGTGGCCAGCCTGCCGAATGTCATCACCACCCTGCTGCGCGTCCACTCAGACGGCAATTTCTTGTGGAAATATTTGAAGAGATAATCAGGAAAGAAAAGATGAAAAATAGAATGGCGAGCGCTTGGCACTCGCCATTCTATTTTTGATATTAAGGTTTAGACGCAGGCGGCAGGTTCTTCCTGCGCCGGCTGGCCAGCACGATCAGCCCGATCGCCACCAGGTCGATTACTGCCCCGATATAGGCCCACTTGATCTGGTTCGCCATCCCCCCCACCGGGATGATGCCAAGGCCTTGCAGCATCCAGACGCTGCCTGCCAGGAACAACAGCACCCCCAATATATAAAGTACCCATCTCATAATAGACTCCTTACTGCTAAATCAGAAGTTCGTTATCCGATATATACCGCACAAAAGGAGACACTACAAGAGAGGCGGGGAAAAGCTCAGAATTTCTTAATCTGCTGGACACCGGATTAAAACCTCCCATTTAACTTGACGTAATATTCCGTAGGTATTATACTAATGGTATAATAGCTTTGGAAGGAGCCTTATGGATCAAACCAACCTGGACGCCCTGCTGGCCCAATGGGAAGAGACCTACAAAAAGGGCCTGCTCAGTTTCTGGCTGCTGCTACTGCTGGCCCAGCGCAAGGCCTATCCGTACGAGATCAAGGCCGCCATCACAGCCATGAGCCACAACACCATCAACGCCGACGAGAACAGCATCTACCGCTCTCTCAACCGCCTGGCGGATTCCGGCATCGTCGCCAGCGAGGTGCAGCCGTCCGAGACCGGGCCCAGCCGCAGGTATTTCTTCCTGACCCCGCTCGGGCAGGCGCTGCTCAGCCGCTTTATCACCCGCAACATCCTGGTCTACGAACAACCGGATGTGGCCGAACTGATCCAGAAAACCATCGCTTCCAATGGAAACCAGAAAGGATAACCTCATGACCTCCCAGCCCATCTCCCCCAAAGAAAAGAAGCTGCGCAACCTGCGCAAGATCCTGTGGATCGTTTTCTCCGCCATCACCATCACCATCCTGCTGGTGAGCACCCTCACCTTGCCGGCCGCGCTGCTGATCAATAAGACGGATAACATTGCCAGCCTGTTCGCCAACCAGACTGGCCTGATCCTGTTATCCCTGCTGGCCCTGGTACTGGTCAAGATCGGGGTCAGCGGCATCATCTGCCTGGTGATCTATTACATCTTCAAATACCGGCTGGAAAAAGACGATGATTTGTTCTTATAACATGTGTCATTGCGAGGAGCACACTTTGCAACAACCTGTACTTGCGGTGTGTGCTAGTAAGCAATCTCCTCGCTCCTGTGTCATTGGCTAAAAAGGACCACAATATGACTTGGATCATTGAAACTGAGAATTTGAGCAAACGCTACCGGGAGGTTGCGGCGGTGGAAGGGCTGTCCCTGCGGGTGGCCGAGGGCGAGATCTACACCTTCCTGGGGCTGAACGGCGCCGGCAAGACCACCACCATCCGGATGCTGCTGGGCATGATCAAACCCAGCCTCGGCAGCGCCACCGTGCTGGGGAAACGTGTGCGGCTGGGCTCCTGGGAACCCTGGGCCGGGGTGGGATACCTGGTGGAAACACCGCA
>Ga0182021_10010977_pt1 | contig 10746 bp, 10 predicted proteins | sample 612E3MmetaG_FD_120493 | JGI IMG/M metagenome (GOLD analysis project Ga0182021, IMG submission 120493) | Permafrost microbial communities from Stordalen Mire, Sweden - 612E3M metaG (Illumina Assembly) | ecosystem: Environmental > Terrestrial > Soil > Wetlands > Permafrost | place: Sweden...
AAGTGCGTCTACGGCAAGACGAGCGGGACCTACACCGTTGCCCTGATCGGGGACTCCCACGCCTCGGCCCTGTTCCCCGGAGTAAATGCGGTGGCCATGGCCCATGGTTGGAAACTGATCCCGTACCTCAAGATCGATTGCTCGTTCCTGGACATGGCACTCGACATTCCGGTGCCGGCTCCGAGGCGCCTCTACCCTGAATGCACCACCTGGAACAACACCGTCATCAGCAGACTCCAGAAGAACCCGCCGAACCTGGTGCTCATCTCGATGAGCCGTTGGATCTACCCGGCCAACGGAGCCCGCGACAATCTGGCCGCGGACGGAGCGGCCCTGACCAGGCAGATCCAGAAGATCCCGGCTCAGACGAAGGTCGTGATCATTCAGGATCCGCCCCTCCCCACCAACGTCAATGTGCCCAGTTGCCTCTCTTCCCACTTGTCCGACTACAGGAAGTGCTCCTTTGCGCGCTCTGTCGGTTTCGGATCGTCGATGGGGTCGCGTGAGAGGACGGCCGCAAAGGCTACAGGTGCCGGGCTGATCATCCTCAACGATGCCATCTGCCCTGGAACGGGCAGCTGCCCCGCCGTGATCAACAACATGATCGTGTGGCGCGACGCGCACCACCTGACCGCCACATTCGCGGCCACCCTGGGTCCCGCCATCGATGCCCAGCTGGTCGCGATACTCAATGGAACTGCCCCGCCCGCGACATCTCCATCCAGGAGCGCCAGCCCGTCCGCGAGCTGACCGTCTGGCCGCTCGGACTGGTCTGGCGCTGCGGTAGACTTCGCCTGCCGAACCCAGCCGCCCTTGCCGGAGGACCGCCGCGACATGTCAGCCGAGGAGCTGCGCGCCAAGATCCGCGAGATTCCCGACTTCCCCAAGCCGGGCATTCTCTTCTACGACATCACAACCCTGCTCAAGGATGCGGCGGCCTACAAGAACGCCATAGACCTGATGATCGAACCGTACCGCAATCTGGAGGTCGATCTGGTCGTGGGGATGGAGTCGCGCGGTTTCATCTTCAGCGGTCCCATTGCCTATCAGCTTCACGCGGGACTCATCCCCGTGCGGAAGCTCGGCAAGCTGCCCGGCGAGACGGTCTCGGTGGAGTACGCCCTCGAGTACGGGTCCAACACCCTCGAGATTCACAAGGACGCCATCCAGCCCGGCCAGCGAGTGCTGATCGTCGACGATCTGCTCGCCACGGGAGGAACGGTTCGCGGCACGATAGAACTCGTCGAGCGCCTGCAGGGCAAGATCGTTGGGCTGGCATTCCTGGTTGAGCTGTTGTCGCTCAAGGGCCGCGATCGGCTCCAGGAGTACAAGACCACGAGCGTCATCCAGTACTGATCCACGGATGGTTTGGTGAGAGACTCGGGTTGCGGCGACTCTGATTCCCCGAGGTTCGGGAAGTGACATCGATCACGCTGACTCGCCGTGACCGGACGATCGTGGTCCAGGAGACGGCCGATCGGTCGATGCTGCGAGCCTTCCTCGAGACGGACCGGCTGTATTCGGCCTACGCCCTGTGCGACCTTGACGATCGGGAGTTCCTGCGGACTCGCTGGGGAATTGCGCTTGTCGCCGGCAAGCCGATTGCGGTCGTCTTGCAGTACGCGGGCTACTCGCCCCAGCCCATCTTCGTCATGGGCGAGAACGCCGGCATAGAGGCGATCCTGGCCGACGTCATCAAGCCCCGGACCGCATATGTGGCTGCCAGACAGGAGAATCTGGCAGCGATAGCGGCCAGCTACCGCGTGGACCCAGGGCCTGCAATGGTCCGCATGTGGGTCGACTCCGAACATTTTCGGCCCTTCCCGGCGGACGTCCAGCGGCTCCTTCCGGTGGAGATCGGCGAACTCAACCGCCTCTATCAACTGGGTTTCGCATCGTGGCTCCCGGCGACGGCGATCAGCGACGGGATCTACTACGGCTTTCGGGTCAACGGCCGCCTCGTTTCGGCGGCGGGAACCCACGTCATCAGCCCGGCCGCGAAGCTGGCGGTCGTCGGAAACGTGATGACCCACGCCGATTTTCGCGGACGCGGGTACGCTACCGGCGTCACCGGAGCGGTCACCGCGGAGCTGCTGAAGCACTGCGACCAGGTCGCGCTGAACGTGCGGGCGGATAATCCGCCGGCGTTGGCCGCCTATCGGCGGCTTGGATACCAGGTAAACGTGACATTTGAAGAGCGGCTGATTCATCGTTCCGAGTTGCCGTGGACCGGCTGGACGGGAGCGATTCGCCGCATATTCGCTCGTAAGGAGTCTTGAACGGCATGGCCATTCCGAACCCGCAAACAGCTCCCGCGCCCGGCTCGGGCGGCAACTCGAACCTGCCCCGCCATGACGTCGCCGACCTGAGCCTTGCTGCCGAGGGCAAGCGGCGCATCGAATGGGCCGAGCGAGAGATGCCGGTCCTCCGGTTGATCCGCCAGCGATTCGAGAAGGAGAAGCCGCTCAAGGGCCTGCGCCTGGCGGCCTGCCTCCATGTCACCACCGAAACCGCGAACCTTGTCCGAACGCTCAAGGCCGGCGGCGCGGAAGTGGTCCTGTGCGCCTCGAACCCGCTCTCGTCTCAGGACGAGACGGCCGCGGCGCTCGTCGTCGAGTACGGCATCTCGACTTTCGCCCGCCACGGCGCCGACCGCGACATGTACTACAGGCATCTGAACGCTGCAGCGGACATCCGGCCACACATGACCATGGACGATGGCTGCGACCTCGTGACTCTCATCCATCAGGAGCGCCGCGACCAGCTCGCCGAGATCTTCGCCGGAACGGAAGAAACGACCACCGGCGTCATCCGCCTCAAGGCGATGGCCGCCGACGACGCCCTCGGCTACCCGGTCGTGGCCGTGAATGAGGCGCTGACCAAGCATCTCTTCGATAACCGCTACGGCACCGGCCAGTCCACTGTGGACGGCATCATCCGGGCTACGAACCTCCTGATCGCCGGTCGCCACGTCGTCGTTGCCGGCTACGGCTGGTGCGGCAAGGGCATCGCGTCCCGGTTCCGTGGCATGGGCGCTCAGGTCGCGGTGGTCGAGGTCGACCAGGTCCGCGCCCTCGAGGCGCTGATGGACGGCAACCTCGTCATGACGATCGGCGACGCCGCGTCGTGGGGGGATATCTTCGTGACCGCCACCGGCGACATCCACGTCATCCGGCCGGAGCACATGACCAAGATGCGCGATGGCGTGATCATGGCCAACTCCGGCCACTTCGATTGTGAGATCGATCTGCCCGGGCTTACCAAGCTCGCCGGCGACAAGATCCGCGAAGTCCGCGAGAACGTGGTCGAGTACACCGTCGGCGGCAAACGGCTGCACGTCCTGGCCGAGGGCCGGCTCGTGAACCTGAGCTGCGCCGCCGGACACCCGGCTTCGGTCATGGATATGAGCTTCGCCAATCAGGCTCTCGCCGGCGAGTACCTGGCCAGGAAGCACGCGGATCTGCCGAAGGGCGTCTACGACGTGCCGCAGGAGATAGACGTCGAAGTGGCTCGCCTCAAACTGGCGGCGCTGGACATCGTCCTGGATCCGCTCACTCCGGAGCAGGTGAAGTACCTTGCCTCCTGGCAGCACGGGACGTGATCTGACACAAGGAGGGGCCGATGGACGACGCTACTTTCTGGGGCCTAATCTCGAAGCTCAACTGGAAGTACGAGGGCAACGACGAGAAGGTTGTTGCCCCAGTCGTGAAGGCATTGGCCGCTCTGCCCGAAGCGGAGATAGCTGAGTTTCAGAATGCCTTGACTCTCAAGCTCTATGCCATCGACGGACGTGCATGGGCTCGCGAAAGCGGTGAGACCGTGTGGTGGGGCGAGCCCGACTCACTCTCGGAAGACGGCTTCCTTTACTCTCGCTGCGCCGTTGTTGCGAACGGCCCTGAGTTCTTCGACTCCGTTCTTGGGGATTGCAAGCAGATGCCGAAGGACATCGAATTCGAGGCTCTTCTCTACGTCGCTCCAACCGCTTTCGAACGCAAGACCGGCCGGGACGGTGACGAGGTCCGAGACAAGGCCGGAGTCTCGTACGAGACGTACTCTAACAAGGCGTGTTGGCAGCACGGAACGTGAGCTGAACTCGACGGGGGACAACATGTCGCGGCTGCGCAATCACCACCGGCCTGAAGCGAAGGCTCGTGCGCAAGCCGTTGTTCTGGGTCGGTATCGCGGTGATCCGAAGGCGCGCACCAGGCCTGTCTCGCACTCATCTTCAGTGGCGGTGATGCTAGGGAGCGGGATGGCGCCGTCTGTTTGTCCACCGTGCAAGTAGGTCTCTTCGCGAGCGTGGGATACCCGGCGGATTGGCGTCGGCTTCCGTCGACGGTCGCTTGGGCATGCCTTGCATCACCCGCGGTGAAGATGAGCAGTTCGCTGAGGAGCCACGCGCCGGGGGCGCAAGGGCAGGGTTCCCGCGGACGGCGGCCGCTCTCATGCTAACCTTCGCCCAACACCCGACGAACAAACATCCGCGCGCCGGCTAGGCGCCCTGGGAGAACGATGACCAGCATTCTCGACGACCCGCAATACCTGTTCACGTCCGAGTCGGTGACCGAAGGCCATCCCGACAAGATGTGCGACCAGATGTCCGACGCGATCCTGGACGCCATTCTGGCCAAGGACCCCTACGCTCGAGTGGCTTGCGAGACCGCCACGACCACGGGTCTGGTTCTGGTGCTCGGCGAGATCAGCACGTCGACGTATGTGGACTTCCAGGCCATCGTTCGCGACACGGTCAAAGAGATCGGCTACACCAACGCCGAGTGGGGCTTCGACTACCTGACCTGCGGAACGCTCGTGTCGGTCAAGGAGCAGTCACCGGACATCGCCCAGGGCGTGGACGATGCACTCGAGGATCGTGGCCACGGCAAGGCCGAACTCGGTGCCGGCGACCAGGGAATGATGGTCGGTTTCGCCTGCCGCGAGACGCCGGAACTCATGCCGCTCCCGATCGCGCTGGCCCATCGCCTGGCCCGCCGTCTGGCGGAAGTCCGCAAGAGCGGTCAGCTGCCGTACCTCCGTCCCGACGGCAAGACCCAGGTCACCGTTGAGTACGACCACGGCGTGCCCAAGCGAGTCGCCAATGTGGTGGTTGCCGCCCAGCACGACCCCGACATCCTGATCGAGAAACTCCGCGCGGACATCATGGAATCGGTGATCCTGCCGATCATCCCGGCCGAGCTACGGGTCAAGGACCCGGTCACTCATATCAATGCCACGGGCCGCTTCGTCATCGGTGGTCCAATGGGCGATGCCGGTCTGACGGGCCGCAAGATCATCGTCGACACGTACGGCGGCATGGCCCGCCACGGCGGCGGTGCCTTCTCGGGCAAGGATCCGACGAAGGTCGATCGCTCGGCCGCCTACGCCGCTCGCTGGGTCGCGAAGAACGTCGTCGCCGCCGGCCTCGCCGATCGGTTCGAGATCGAGCTTGCCTACACCATCGGCGTAGCTCATCCGGTCTCCGTGTCGATCGAGACCTACGGCACCGAGAAGGTCTCCGACGAGAAGATCCTGGCGGCGATCAACAAGCACTTCGACCTGCGCCCCTCGCGCATCATCGAGGCGCTGGACCTGCGGCGGCCTATCTACCAGGCGACCGCCGCGTACGGCCACTTCGGGCGCACCGACCACGATTTCCCGTGGGAGCGGACCAACAAGGCAGCGGCTCTGGCCGACGAATGCGGGGTCGTTCTGGCGGAAGCGGTCGGGCGCTAGGACTCCGTGTACGCCGTCGTTCTTGCCGGCGGAGGCGGAACAAGACTCTGGCCACTCAGCCGGCCCGAGTGCCCCAAGCCGTTCCTGAAGCTTCTCGGCGATGACACGCTCATCCAGCGGACCGTGGCGCGGCTTGCGCCCCTGGTGCTGCCGGAGGATGTCTACGTCGTCGCCGAGCGGCGCCACCTCGGGCTCGTTGCGGAGCAGCTGCCGGCCGTTCCGGCTGCTAATCGCATAGGCGAACCTGTCGGGCGCAATACCGCGGCGGCCGTTGCACTGGCGGCCGAGCTGATCGGCCGTCCTGACGACGAGGTGATGCTCGTTCTGCCGGCCGACGCTCACATCGCCGACGAGGCCGGTTTTCGCGAGGTCCTCGTGGCGGCGGCGGAAGTGGCTCGGGGCGGGTCCCTTGTTACTCTCGGCGTCACTCCCACCAGTCCGGAGACGGGCTACGGCTACGTGCTCGCCAGCCCGCCGAAACGGGAAGTGGCCGGGTGCCCAACCTTCGCCGTCGATCGGTTCGTGGAGAAGCCCACGGCGGACAGGGCGGCCGATCTCATCGTCACGGGCCTGGCCAGCTGGAACGCCGGCATCTTCGCCTGGACTCGAGCAACCATCCGCGATCAGCTCGAGCGGCACGCGGCCGACATCCTGAACGCGGTTCGGACCATCGTGGAGGATGGAACGGCGGAAAAGATGCTCGAGGCCTATCCGGCGATCCGGTCGACGTCGATCGACTACGCCGTCATGGAGCCGGCCTCGCTGGAAGGCGCCGTTTCCGTCGTGCCGATGAGCGTCGGCTGGAGCGACCTCGGCAGTTGGTCCTCCCTGAAGGACACGTGGCGAGATGCCGCGGGACCTCGGGCGCCCGGCGTCGTGGGTCTGGGAACTCGCCGCGACCTGGGTTCCGTCGACAGCATGGTCCTGGCGGGCAACCGTCTGGTGGTGACTATCGGACTCCGCGATGTCATCGTCATCGACACGCCCGAGGCGTTGCTGGTCTGCTCGGCCGAGCATGCCCAGGATGTCAAGACCATCGCCCAGGAATACCCGAATCTCGGTCAGGGATCCAAGGCGAAGCATGAGGAGAAGTCTTGAGCGGCAGCTCGACCGACTACGAGCCGACCAGGATCGCCTTCGGTACGGACGGCTGGCGGGCGAAGATCGCCGACGACTACACCTTTGTCAACGTGCGCCGGTGCGCCAAGGCCGTCGCGGAATGGGTGGTCGCGCGCAGCGAGCAGAGCAAGGGCATCGTCTTCGCCTACGACCGGCGCTTCGCCAGCGAGCATTTCGCCGCCGCCGCCGCTGAAGTCGTTCTGGCCCACGACATTCCGATCGTCTTCGCACAGCGCGCGCTGCCGACGCAAATGTCCTCGTTCGAGGTGGTCCAGCGAGGTGCGGCCGCCGGAATCGTCATCACCGCGAGCCACAATCCCTGGACCGACAACGGCTTCAAGATCAAGTCGCCTGCGGGCTCCGCGGCCGGGCCAGAGATGCTGACTGAGATCGAGCGTCTGATAGCCGCCGGTGCCGGCAACAAGATCGATAGCAGACCCTTCGCCGATGCCGAGGCGGCCGGTCTCGTCGACCGCTACGACTCCTTCGAGGCCTATCAGAAGTTCATAGGCACGAACCTCGATCTGGACCGCCTCCGCGCCGCGGACGTGGATCTGCTGGTCGATCCGCTCTACGGCTCGGGCGCAACCTGGATGCCTCGTCTCCTGGCAGGCGGCAAGATCCGCGTCATGGAATTGCATTCCGAACGCAATCCGTACTTCGGCGGCGTGAACCCGGAGCCGATCCCACCCAACGTGAACGAGGCTCTGGCGACGATCGCCGGCGGCCGATTCGACCTCGGCCTGCTTCTCGATGGCGATGCGGATCGCTCGGGCATGGCTGATGAGCGCGGCACGTTCATCAGCACCCTGCAGATCTACGCCCTGCTCATGTACTACCTGGCCGAGCATCGCGGTCTGCGGGCACCTGTCGTCAAGACCGTCAACGAGACCTCCATGGCCGACCGGCTCGGCGAGCGCTATGGAGTGGCGGTCTACGAGGTCCCAGTCGGCTTCAAGTACGTCGGGCCCAAGATGATCGAGACGGGCGCGATGATGGGCGGCGAGGAGTCGGGTGGGTTTGGTTTCGGCATGCACCTGCCCGAGCGAGACGGCATCTTCACCGACCTGATGCTGCTCGACCTCTTCCTGCGCGAGAGGGACGCCGGACGATGGCCCGTGTCGCGCGCGATCGCCCACCTCCACGAGATCGCCGGGCCCTCCAGCTATCGCCGCGTGGACGTGCATTTCGATCGGACGGTCTATCCCGCGCTGAAGGATCGCCTCCTGGTCGAGTTGCCGCAGAGAGCTCCGCGAGAGCTTGCCGGGCGGCCGGTCGTGCGCACTCAGACCCTCTCCACCAACGACGGCTTCAAGTTCTTCGCCAACGACGGATCATGGCTACTGATCAGGTTCAGCGGCACCGAGCCCCTCGTGCGCGTCTACACGGAGGCGGTTTCGGACGCCGCCGTTGATGCGAATCTGATGGCCGGCGAGGCGATCGTTCGAGCTGGATGAGCTCCCTTTCGCGCGCCCTACTGCACCGCAGCGAGACCGGCCAGAAAGTACCAGCAGCTCAGCCGATCGCCAGGCGGAATGCCCCCCCCGGATCTTTGCTCGCAGCTGTACAGTGATGGCCTAGCTGCCCACCGCCGCGACCCCGCGGCAGGGCAGTGACCTCTTCGGGGCAATGCAGGGCGACGGAGGGTTACAGGCGATGCACAGCTCTCTAATTGGAAAAGTCGAGAAGGCGAACCGCTACTCTCGCGAGCTGGATCGGATCTCATTCGAACAGCTCGCGGTCACATTTAAAGGCGACAACGATACTCATACGGTTCGTCTCGAAAGCGAAGCCTGGCACTGCACTTGCCACTTCTTCGAGAGCTGGGGGTCATGCGTTCACGTCCTCGCCCTGCAAAAGATACTGGGCGTGATGCTCCCCGAGACGGCTCAGGAGTCCATCTTCACCGCCCAGCCGGCCGTCCCTGTCTGAGGCCGGCCTTCTAATCGAGATATCCGTTCCGGTCGAGCATGGCTCCTCTTGGCGTTTGACTGCGAGACTGGGGGAAAACGGCACCAGGGAGGAGTGATCGTGAACAATCCGCGCAGGCGCGCCCCTTCGATCATTGCCGCGGTCGCGGGCCTCGCTCTGATAGTGACCGCGTGTACGGCTGCGCACCCGACACCCATTTACCTCTACACGACGGTCCCGTCTCCGTCGGACTCGGCGACCCCAGACGACACCGCGACGCTGACGCCGCAGTCCGGTGCGCCCACAGACACTCTGGCAGCCCAATCGGGGCTGCCAACCCCGGTGGTTTCAGTTCCTCCGACTGCATCCCCATCGCCGAGCCCCACCAATCTCGGCAGCGGCTGCTCCGGTTCAGCCAGCACCCAGGCCTGGTTTGTAACCGAGTCCAAGGTTCTCAAGTTCGCGGTCTATTGTGGACATGTGCCCTCGGGCTGGCACTTCAAGAACGTCAAAGACACCTATCCGCACGGCGGCACTTTGACGGCCACCTACTCCGGGCCCTCGGGCGGGCTGATCACGATCAAGGAAGGCGCCTTCTGCACGAGCGGCGGCAGCGCCTGCACGCCTCATGACAAATACGTGGGTGGAGCCAATTTTGGCAACCTGAGTGGCGGCCTCTATACGCTTGGCCCCGGGCTGGGGTATGCGATCTACGTGAATGCGGGAACGACCAAGGGCTATACGGCGACCGGTACAAGCAGCGTGAGTCAGGCAACGTTCGCCAAGATCGTGGCAGCGCTCTATCTGGTCCCCAAGTCCGCTACGTGATGACGGGTCATCGCACCACGTGTCGATTCCGGCCAGGCACGTTGGAATCGGCGAATGCGTCTTCTGCACGAGCTACACCGAAACATGTCCGCCTCCACCAAACGTCGTAGGTATGGCGGTCAAGGCTGCTTGGTCCTGAGGCGCGACGGACCCGATCTCGGGTCGGCACTCAATCCGATTACATCGGGGGAAAGGGAAAAGTTCGATGAGCATTTCCGTACGGCGCGTTGCCGTGGCTCTGGCAATAGGCCTGACCGTCGCCGGTTGCGGCGCATCTCAGACGCCGGCACCGTTTGTGCCGGCAGCAACGCCGTCTCCACTCGAGACGCCACTGGAAACGCCAGCAGAGACGCCGACTGCGTCTGAGACGCCGGCTGCAAGTGCGCTCGTAGCGCCGACGGTCGCGCCGACGGTCGCCCCGACCGATACGCCGGCTCCGACCCTGCCTCCGGTCGCTGCCGGGAACCCGACGAAGTGCCTGGGCTGGGCCGCGTATGGCGCCGAGTTCACCAAGGCCGCGAAGAGCCTCAAGTTCAATGTGAACGTGTATTGCGCAGTTCTTCCATCAGGCTGGTACGTGTCCTCCTTCAAATGGTCACAGCCCCACGGCGTTGCGGGCTCGCTGGTAGCCACGTACAAGAAGAAGACGGCGGTCATCACAATCAGTGAGGGCAACTTCTGCCCCGGATGCGCCTATGTTGCCGACTCGGATCTGGGTTCGGCATATTTCGGCGACATGACGGGTAGCCTCAGGCTGACGGCCGGCGAGTACGCTCTCTACGTCAATCCGGGGGCGGTCGTGCAATACCAAATGGTTGGCAAGGGAGTGACTCAGGCCGCCTTCACATCGATGGCTGCGGCCCTGGTGAAGGTCCCCAAGTCCTAGCTCGCAACCGGCCCGTGGCGACCTCGGGCCAAGGAACGACGAACTGCAAATGCCACCGCCGCCTCATCGCGGCGGTGGCCTTGTGTTTGGCGGGCCGTCCTTCAGGAATCGTCGCGTCGCGAGTGCTGCCCGGGCGGCGCGGCCCACTCGGGTCCTGACTCAAATAGCGGGACCGACCTCTTCGCCCTCGGCCTGCCGAACCGTGCGGCGCCTTCTCTCGAGGTTCGGCTGACCCTCGATCGGTTCGACCGCCTCCACCTCCTCGTCCTCTC
>Ga0182021_10010979_pt1 | contig 10746 bp, 12 predicted proteins | sample 612E3MmetaG_FD_120493 | JGI IMG/M metagenome (GOLD analysis project Ga0182021, IMG submission 120493) | Permafrost microbial communities from Stordalen Mire, Sweden - 612E3M metaG (Illumina Assembly) | ecosystem: Environmental > Terrestrial > Soil > Wetlands > Permafrost | place: Sweden...
GCGGTTAATCCACCGATAGATGCCTACGGCTTTTGAAACTCGTCCCACAGCGCCTGCCAGAGATCGGCGACGCCAATCGTTTCCAACAACTCAGGCCGCGTCGCACCCGCCTTGATCGCATCATGCGTGTGATAGGCGATGCAGCCTTCACAGCCCACGACAATGCTAATCGCCAGTGCCATCATCTCCTTGACCTTGGCGCTCAACGCGCCATCTTCCACGGCTTTCTTGTGCAGGCGCGCAAAGCCCGACATGGGGCCGGGCATCTCACGGCCAAACTGCGTCAGGCGTTCTTCCAACTGTTGGCGAAGTTCGATGTAATTCGTGGTCATGTCGCGCCGTCAATTCAACGCATCGGCGACCCACGTCATCACTTCCGCTTCCGTGGGGATGCGCCCGCCGCAGACCAGTTTGCTGTTGATCACAAGGCCGGGCGTATACAGCAGGCCATACTTGGGGTACTCCGCCCGATCGGTCACTTTCTCGATCTGGGCTTCTGCGCCGAGATTGGTAACAGCCTGCTTGGCCAGCGCCTCGACCTTCTTGCAGTTGTCACAACCGGGCCCAAGAACTTTGATTGACAACATGTTATCCTCCAAAATGGATTCTAATTCTGACGTGGCGCGGTTCAGTCTTCACTCGGCTGCACAGGCTTAAAGTTTGTCATCATGCACTGGCACATGTCCGCCGGCGCCATACCCTCGGCTTGCATTTGAGCCATCATGCGCTGACACATGTCGGTGGGATCGAAGCCCTCGGCTCTTATCTGATCCATCATCCTCTGCGGCATTTCCGCCATCATCTGCGCCATCAACTGAGACATGGCCCGAGGAATCGCTTTAGTAGCGACAGCAACGACAATTCCACCGACGACAGCCCCCACGATCATGACGATAAGCAACTTGCGAGGTTCACTACTGTGCTGAGACATGGTAAAGTCTTTCCTTCCGTTGAGTTCTCTCGTCTGTTATTTACGGACACTGGATCACACCCTGCGCCCACAGGCAGCCACCGCAGGAGGGGAACACGTTGCCCAAACAGTCTTCTTCGTTCGTGTCCAGCAACTCGCAGCCGCCGCAGAAAGTGCAGGGCGCAAACGCGAAACTCTGCACGCGCTCGCGGTACTGCACGTATTCGGGTTCCAACCACAGGTCGAGCAAATCACGTTCGGCGATGTTGCCGAGGATGTGGCGCTTCACCAAATGCTGGCGATTCTTGAAGTAATGCGCGTGCGTGTGCAGCATGGGCAGGCACGGTGCCACGCTGCCATCCCAACCCACCGAGATGGAGCCGCCTTCGATGAAGTTGCACACATCGTTCGCGCCGCCCAGATTGTTGCCCGCCAGATTGACATTGAAGCCGCTGCTCATGGCCTTAAATAACGGCCCCATCGTTTGAGCGTTGAATTCCATCTTGGGCAGGCTGATGCGCGGGATGCCGGGCGCCGGCATATACGCCAGATCGCTCAGGACTTTGGTGTACAGCATTTCATCGCGCAGTTCGTCGGTGTACGGCAGCACATTGCTCACTTTGAAGTGCCGCGCCCCCAACCGTTTGGCAAGGTTGATGACTTCCGGCAGATCGGCGATGTTGCGTTTCATCGCGACAAAGGCGATGCCGATCTCGGGTGTGGCGAAGTGACCGCCCTTGCGCAGGCGACGGAAGCGCATCACGTTCTCGATCACGCGGGGCAGCTGCGCACCCAGGCGCACATCGGTGTAACTCTCGGGCGTCGCACCATCGATCGAGACCCACAGAATATCGAGCCCGGCTGCGACGATCTGCCGCGCCTTCTCTTCATCGAGCAGCGTGGCATTGGTAATCATCTCGACCTGCGCCCCGGCGGCTTTAGCCTGCGCAATCCACTCGATGGTGCGCTTATGAAACAACGGCTCGCCCAGGCCGCCGAAGAACACCGACGGGCGCGGCGAGACCGACTGAATACCGGCCAGAATGCGCGCGAAGTTGGCATCCGTCATCAAGCCGAGTTTTTCATCCCACACATTGCGGATGCAGGTACGGCAATCGAGGTTGCAGTAAATCGTCGGCTCGACATACACCTTGGCCAGATGGGTGACGGGCCGGTGCAGCCGCACATGATTGGTGTCGCCTTCCATGCGCACGCGCGCGCCGGGCGTCAGCCCGAATTGCTCCACCAGGTCACGCGGGATCACCAGATCACCCTGTGCGTTCACCTCGGCCCACGTCGTCGGTTTAGTTGTAATCAGCGTTTCCATACACGTCCCTTCTCTAATCTGTAACGCTTCTCAGTCGGTAATCTCAATCGTCGGCTCGATGATGATTTGTGACTTCACCGAATTGGCGATCAGGCTGTACTTCTGCGCAGATTGCAGTGCGCGGCGTGTGCGGCCTTCTACCGCCGAGCGGTCTTCCGCGCCCGCTGAGATTTTGATCTTCGGCCAGAACCGTAGGTGCGTAAAAATCTCGGTGCGGTCCAGTTCGATCAACTTGGTGCCCTCGGTGCGGCACTCGTACGAGATCAGATTTAACTTGAAGCGTTCTGCCGCCCAGATGAACATCATCATCACGCACGTGTTGGCCGCGGCGACGAAGGCATCCTCGGGGGTGAATACCCCGGCATGGCCCTGCGCATCCGGCGGTGCGGAGAAATCCATCTCCGGTCCATTGCCCATCACGATGTGTCCCCAGTGCTCGTTCTCCCAATTAACCGTCGTGTGATAGGTTGCCGTTCGACTCATGTTATCTCCTTCGCGCAGAACGCCGCGTACTCTTGCTCAAGCACGCTGAGGTAACTCGCTTCTTGCTCGACGGGCACGGCGTTGTAGATCTTCACCATGTCCAGCAACTCGCGCATCACACTGTCACCAGGTGCTTTGCCCTGATCACGAAACTGCTGAAACATCGCGGGCAGCGCGATGAGCGTGACCACTTGGCCGTCGATGTTGACCTTCTGCACGGGAATGCCCGATCCGCACGAGCAGGTCGCTTCAACGGGCTCCACTTCTTCTACGGCGGGCGTCTCACCCACAACCTCACCCGCACGACGATCCCACTGCTTGCCCAACAGCTCATCGACGAGGTGCGCGGTCCGATCGGCGGTGCGGTTGATCAACTCACGCCCGTTCTCATTCAAGCGACGCATCGTGCCGATGTCACCCGCGGTCATCAGATCGGTAACCAACACACTCGCGGCCGGTTTGCCGGAGTACATCTCGGTCGCCTTCGCAGCGCAGCGCTTGTCGCAGCCGTCAAGGGCAATCGTCGGATAGAAGCGCGCAAAGGCGCGATCACCTTCACCGCCCGCGAGAAACAGCGGCAGACAGATCGTGACCGTATCATGTGGTCGCAACTGTTCCAATACTTTTAGCGCGGCCAAACGCGTCACCGTACCCTCGGCCAGTTCCTCGCCGGAGCAGGCGACAATGCCCACTTTCTTCTGCGGCAGATCAATCATGTTGACCTCCAGCATTCTCCCCTCGCTCTATGGGAGAGGGGGCGGGGGTGAGGGCATCCACATCTTGCGCGATCTCTTGCGCCAGTGCGTGCGCCAACTGCTGCCCACCTTCGTTCAACTCAGCAATGCCCTGCGGCTTGAACTGTTTGTAGCGGCGATACACATCCAACACTGCGTAATCTTTCGCCACTTCGCCGCTCTCCTTTACCATCTTGGTCGCGCACGCCAACTTGCAGCCGTCGATGGTGATGGCCTGCGAACCTGCGACGGCGGCACGCGCTGCTTCATCGCCTAACACCAACAGCGACAGCGGCACTAACTCGGTGGTGTCAGGCCGCAAATCTTGTGTCACATCATACGCGGCCTCGCGGCTGACGCTGCCATACGTCTTGCCGATGCCGCTGCACGGCACAATCACAATGCGTTTCGATTCTGTCATAGTTTCTTGGCCTCTTCTTCGGCTTCGGCCTTCATTACGGCGAAGTATGCCTGCGGATCGAGCAGCTGCGCGCGATCGGTGTCCCAATCGGTTGCTTCGATCGCCGCCAGCCAACCCGCGCCATAGGGGTCCTGATTGATCGCTTCGGGTGCCGTCTCCATGGCAGGATTCACTTCAATCAGCTTGCCGTTGACGGGTGATCCCAGTATGACGTTCACCTTGATCGTTTCGATCGCGGCGACCTCCTCCCTGACTACGACAGCGGTGCCCACTGGTTTCACTTCCGCAAACGCAATGTCGCCGCTGCGTTGCTGCGAGAAATCCGATAGGCCAATCCGCACCCGCTTGCCCTCGGCCAGCGCCCACACGCCCTCGCGCGTATAAAAACGATCGGTCGCCACTTTGAACGTGAACTTATCCACGGTGACTTCGAGAAATTCCGGCATGATCTATCTCCTCTTCAAATCTACGGTATCGAGAGCCAAAGCGTTGCACGTTGAAACGCTACGACGGTTACACACTGCCCAGGACTGCACGCAACGCCCGATCGAGCCGCTGTCTGGTCGGACAGCCGGTCAAAAGCAACTGATCATCCACGACCAAGCCGGGCAGCGCCGTCAGGCGATGATGCAGAATCTCGATCGGATCATCGGTGCGTTCGATCTGCGCTGTGATGTGATTCTGCGCGATCCACCTGCGCACATCTGCTTCCAGTTGCCGACAGGCCGGACAGCCTGCGCCGATGATCTTAATTACCAAGGCCATCCGCCAGGTGAAATTTATTCGCATCTTTGCATATCATCCGACAAAAACAAACTCAGACGACGGCCGTCTCGACCGAGCTGCACTGCGGACAAGAGCAATTGTGCATGGCAGCATTGCGCTGCGGACTCTTCCGCGCCCCGCCCGCCATCGCGCTCGCCACATCCAACAACGCAAAGACCTGCGGCTTTGTGACGCGATAGTGGACGTTCCAACCATCGCGGCGATCCTGCACCAATCCGGCCTCGCGCAGCACCGACAACTGCTGCGAGATGTAGGCCTGGCGGTAGCCCAGTGCCACTTCGATGTGACACACACAGTGTTCGCCGTCGCGCAGGATGTCCAGAATCTCCAACCGGGCCGGATGCATCAGCGCCTTAAACAGTTTGGCCGAGTTGTCGTATGCGCTCATTACCACCCCATATCAGATTCAAAGTCTTGAATAACTTTACACCCGGCCCGACCGTGTCTCAAGGTTCACCTGTCATGTATTTGACGTGACAAGTGACACGACAGGTTGCGGTGGGCTGATTACGACTTGCGGTAAAGTGATCCGAAGAAGTCGGAGGCGAAGGTTTGCTTGTCAGGCACGGCGCGGCAGACTTCACAGCGCGAGCCGCTTCCGTGAAATGCGGTCGGCTTCTGGCACACCGCGCATGGCCCAAGGTCGCCTGCGACCAATTCATTCACCAGCCCCGGTTCGGTGTAATACGAGCCGGTCGTCTTGCGTTCATTGCCCGCCGCCGACTGCAACTCAAACGTCCCCGCTCCGCCATCGGCGACGCCCAGATTCAAAATCGGATGCAGTTCCAGCAGCGACGTATACACGCTGCCCCATTCTTGCGAGCCGAGGTTCTTGTAATCGATCAATCGCCGCACACCCCCTACGGTCTGGATAAAGGCCAGCGCGCGGATCGCGTCCAACACCGCCCGATTGGCGATTTCGCAGCCCTCCAGATCGCGGATGAACTCGTTATTGAACAAATCACTGCCCAGCGCCGGCAGCGCCAGCTCAGGACAGCCATCGCTGCCGAGATGATCCATGACCAGCCGCAGACCGTGATACAGATCGACATGCCGCGTCCCGCTGCGGCGCTCAGCTAGGCGTCGCAGCCGCCCGATCGAGTAGTACCGCGTATAGCGTTCCTGCGCGACCGCATCGGCCTTGGGATCGAGCAGCAAGCCGCGCTCCTCGGCCGTGAACAAAAAGATCAGCCGATACACCATGCGCTGCAACTGTCGATAAAACTCCTGCGCGCTCAATGAACCCGATTGCAACTTCTCCTTCAACGCCCGATTGCTCGTCGGCGTGCTTCGCAGAAGCCCTGTTCCCAGTGCCGTAATCGCCGCCTCGACGCCGCCCCGCAGTTGATCGAGCGCCCGCGTCCCCTGATCCTGCGCCGCCTTCATCCATTGTTCCAACCATAGACCCGAAGGGTTTCCAAAACCCTTCGGGTCTGAAATCTCAAATCGCGATTGATGCCCCACCAACCACAACAACGCGAAATCCGCGTACACCTCGCCGTCCATCATCGCCTGCAGATCGAACTCCACGTAAGCCTGCCGCGTCAGGCGCGCATTATCGCGCAGCACACGCAGCCGCAGCCCGTTCGACACCATGCCCCACAGGTGCTCGCTCGATCGATTCAGCAGTTCCTGCACCAGACTATGCGGACTGCTGCGCGACGCCCCGGCCACGCCCGGCGTCCGCTTATCCAGATCGACCTTCAGCCCCACCAGATGGATCGGCGTATTCTGCCAGCCGTGCGAAATCGCATAGGATTTCCCCTCAATCTCGATCGCCTTCGCGGGCACGAGGCGGCCATAGCCCAACTCCTGAAACAGCGGTAATAACCAGCGCTCGCGCGTGATCGACGTCCCCAGATCATTCTCCGGCAGTTTCGCCGCCGCCGATTGGAACGTCGCCCACGCGCCCAGACAGCGATTCCACGCGCGATTGATCGCCTCGTTGATCTTCTCGCCCGAAGCGAGGTGATATGCCTCCGGCGTTAACCCGCCCAGCGACGCATCCCCGTCGGCGATGCGCTGCAGTAGATCGGTGGGCAATATCGCCCCCTCGGTGCGGATGGTGGTGAAGGTGGATCGATGGTGGGTGGGCATATTAGGAATCTTGGAGTGATGTAGTTAGCCAGTCTGGATGGGCTTGCATAACATAGCGTATTATCTCTGCAGGTACTTTCTTCCCTTTGACTGATAGTAGTAATTCTCGAACAAATGCCTTCCGATATTCGTCTGAAACATCGATCTGCGCTAAACCTTCCACCATAAATAGCAATCCTTCATAAAATTCATTCTCCAAACGACGCGAATAACAGTAATACCATGCAAACGAATAAAAACTACGAGATGCCTCACGGTTCCCGCGCAAGATGATCTCGATAAACGTTGTAGTAAGATGCGCCATTATCATATCTTTAGCTGGAAAAACGATTTCGATCTCGAGACCGTGCTCAAGAATCGCTTTTGCCCAACGGTTTCGAATGTGAGGCTCGATCGCAATTTGCCCTAACCAAAGCAGCGCAACCGTCTCGGAAATAACCAACCGATAAGGATTCATAGATTCGTTCAAATTCAAAATGTATTCTTTAAAGTCGTCGTCTCTAGGCAGGTTGGCAATAGCTTGTCTCGCAGTCTCATCCAGTTTCGAGAGAACTAGCTGAGTATCAGGATTCTCTTGAAATCCATGATGGTCAAGCGTCCAGAATAGCGTCAGGGCATTGATACTTGTGAATTCATAACGATTCGATAACAGAGAGAACACCTTTTCGCTATAACCTTGCGGCGAGTAGACGTTGCGTTGTAAAGCTTTATCCAAAACCGCACGAGTACATAGAGTTGTAACCGTAGGATATTCGCTTGCCGCCAACCGGCGAACGGCGAGATCATCTGTCCACAATGGAACCCCGACTTCACTCGCTACAACGAGATCTTCAAGAATCTGTTTTGATAATGCCTGAGGCGAATCGGGATCAGGAAGCTCGGCGTTGCGGGGAGATGCAATTTGAAATACTGGTAGTGTGTTTAGTGCTTGTTCCAGTTTATCGAGAGTCAATAGTGCGGATTCTACGACTTCTCCTCGTCCAAGATCTTCGTCAATTAACACCAGCGACGCAATGCTGACATGAATTTCACGAAACTGTGTCAACGCAACGTTTATCAATCCAGCATCCCAGAGCAGTTCGAGACTTATCCAACTCAAAACGACGATCTCATCACGCTTAACTGCTCCAGCCGATGAACGCATAGGATTATTTGTTTCAGCCAGGTAAGTCCGCACTTTTGCAGAATCCGCCACCGAAAGCAACCCCTCGCGATCCAGCATTTCCAATATGTCTGCACACCCCACAATAGGCTGCCGAACAAGGGATCTGCACTTTTCAATATCTTCTACATGATCACAAACATATAGGGCATTCAACTGCTTGACCCAGAAAACATCCTGCGCAGTTAATGCTCCTAAAGTATCTGCCTGTTCTGGCGACATAGCGCCTACCGTTACTGCCCATTCGCTATGCTTTTGAATACGCGGATGCTGATCTAGTAGTTCCTTTAGGTGCTTTCGGCTTTGGTATCTGTCACGCTGTGTGTGCACCAAACTACCGCGATCCGATACAATCGACTGCCTGACATGTGTTGAAACATAGATTTTGTCAAAAAGTGCACTAAGTTCTCCGAACATATTGAGCGCACTGACAGTTAAGAGAGCCGGATAGTCAATAACTATTACCGAATTAATTAATGCAGCCCTTTCGATCTGCTGTTCTAGGGCAGTCCCGTGGGCGCATAACAATTTGATCTTATTGCGCTGAAATATATGCCACAATTGGCTCGTTGGGAGATTTAGAACTACTGCGGCGGCTACAAGCGGGAAGTTTCCTGCTAAGTAATAGTCAAGCATTTGCTGAAATCTCTCGCGTCCGCCAATCAAATACTGCACAGCATCCTGCGTTTTCATAACCTGCACGCCACTAAACCACGTAAAACGACGAGGAATTTGCATGAGGATTTGCGTTGCTTCCCGTTCGTGTCCGGCGGAAAATGCTACACGACAATATGCTAGGTGAGCATTGGGATCATCGTTGCCCGCATCGAGACCGCGAGCTGCATATTGGAATGCACGAGCGGGATCGTTATTCGCTAGATAAAGTTCGGCTAGAGACATGAGTAAGTGCGGTTCTTGCTCATTCAAGACAAGAGCGCGCTCATATGCATCAATTGCTTGCCCACGTCTACCTATCATGTGATAGGCAGTACCCAGATTGCACCAACTATCAAAATCCATTTCGAGTGGTGGAATGTTCTGATAGACTTCGATCGCATCGATAAGATGATGGGTGTTTAACAACGATATGCCTTCAAAAAAGCGCAGCCGATTGTCAGCTAAACCAAGTTCTCGTGAACGACGAATAACATCTACTGCCGCTTTGTAGTCACCGGCATAATATAATGATTGAGCAAAATAGAAGTAGCTCGACCGGCTTGGTGCTTGAGCCACCCATCTTTCAAAAAAAGGTACTGCACCTGCCGCATCATGTTTGTCTAGTAGAAGCAGTCGCCCAATGGTTGCAAGCAAATTGGCGTTTCTGGGATATGAATCGAGTCCTCTGAGTAAGATGCCATGAGCACCTTCAATGTCGCCTACCATTCGGCTCCAATTAGCCTCCGCCAGCAATGCAACAGCGTAACTTCGCACCTCTTGCGGTATTGAGTCCAGACAAACCCTAACCGCAGCGGCATCTTTATCAGATGCATAAATCTCAAATCTGAATAGAGCCAAATCGAGTTTCTGTTCGTTGGTAACACATAGTGGCTCTGCTAAATCTAATGACCGAAGAGCTTCTTCTTTTTTCGATTGGTGCAATTCAATTTCAGAGAGCTGAAAATATGGATCAGGCAATTCGGGGGAAAACTGCGCCGCCTGCTCGCACCAGCCCTGCGCTAGCTTAATCTCGCCATTGTCACGAGCGATTCTCGCGCCAACCAGCCATGGGTCAAGTGCCTTTGGTTCTTGTTTTAATACACGCGTGATTTGGGTCAACGCTTCTGGGTGACGTTTGAGCAAGTTAAGCACATTCGCCAGGTTTACGCGCACGGCCTCGATCAGGCTTTTTGAGCTGTTGTGCTCCAAGTGCTGCAAAGCCTGGGTATAGTGTGCTGCAATTGACTCAAGGATGTTCGGCTCTAGAAACTCCGTTACTTGTTCAAAAGTAGCGTTTTCGCGAATCTGCGAGTAAATCTTAGCGAGTTTAATGTCACCTAGTATTGCGCTGGCAAGTGAATTGCGCGAGTTTTCCTTCAACGCCTCCTCAGCACAAAGCTGCGCTTCATCGAGTTCGTTAAGTACAAAGTGAACTCTTGCATAGCATATGAGTATTTGATCCAAGTATTCATTTATCGAAATACTTGAAAGCCATTCCAGAGCCTCGGCCGCCTTATCCTGCATCAGCAACGCTTGAGTTACAGCCTCAACCGCCTGAGCGGAGTGTGCGCCTTTATGGACAGCTTCCTTTCCCAACGACTCAGCTTCACTCGGCTTGCCTCGCAATATTTCAAGTTGCGCCCAGTTCACAAGAAGGCGAGAGTCATCTGGATGGATCTCTGCAGCTCGTGTCAGATATGATTCAGCCGAGTCTGTTTCAGCGCGTACCAAGTGTGCAGAGCTTATTAGGCGAAATAAGTCAAATCGTAAATCCCCGGAAAGATCCTCAATGATGCCCGCTTGAGTGTTTTCAATCTTTTTGAGCAATCCATAACCTTTGTCAATCTTGCCGTGGTGAAATAATGTCCTAGCTTGCTCGATCTGATCCCGTACAGTTTGTTCAAGTGCACTCTTGTAAACTGTAACCTGCTGAATGTATGGTTCCGCTATAGCGATGGACAACTCATGTTGGGGTATCTGAACTAGCAGGGTTAAACCAGTTCTTGGTTCTGAAGTGCTACTGATAGCTGGGTTTGGATTGCGTATATTACTGAGCGTTGCATTAATCCCTAAACTCGCATCATGCAAAAATGCCTTGTTTTCCAGCATTTGGTGTGCAGAAAAGTTTAGCTAATTATGAGACGCTCAGTAGCATATACAGTCACTGTA
>Ga0182021_10010980_pt1 | contig 10745 bp, 14 predicted proteins | sample 612E3MmetaG_FD_120493 | JGI IMG/M metagenome (GOLD analysis project Ga0182021, IMG submission 120493) | Permafrost microbial communities from Stordalen Mire, Sweden - 612E3M metaG (Illumina Assembly) | ecosystem: Environmental > Terrestrial > Soil > Wetlands > Permafrost | place: Sweden...
ACCCAAATTTTAGTTACAAATTCATTTTTGTGATTGTAATTTTCAATAATTGAATCAAATGTAGTTGCCATATCAATATAGTTTTAGATTTAAATGATTTAACATACTGTACTAAACTTCTGTAATTCATACTTTATTGACATAGAGTATTAACGGGATTTACCTCTTTACTTTCAAGATATTCATTGGAAATTCCGAGGAGGTGTGCACAAATTTTTATTGTTTCTACGATAAATTTGTCATAGCCAGTTATCATATTGAATTTAATTGGGCAAGCTTTATCCTGGTCTGATTTATATTATTAAATAAACTGTGCCTGGCATACTCTCTTCATCTTATTTGTTTAAATATAAAGATTAGTCATGATATGATATATAAGGATTTCTTCCCCTTCTCTTAGGTGTTTTGCAATGCCTATTTTAACATCTGTACGTAGAGATAAGTTTTTTTCTACTGAAAAACCTACAATTGGTATTTTCTTATTATAATGTTCATTTTCACTCAGTTTCTCCATATACTTAACATAGTTATCCCATAATTGGCTAAAATTCGAGGCTTCTCCATAAACCAAGATAAAATTAAATCTAAGCCCATTAGAATCATATTGATATAATAATTTATTAATATGATCTATAATCACTTTATTCTCTGTTCCACACGACCTAATCCTGAATGCTTCAATTATTGAAATTGGTACCCCATTGTTATTTCTTATTAGAATATCCAATTCTCCAGCTTGTTTTAATGCTATACCACTTCTGGTTTGATCTGACACGTAATATCCCTTGTCTCTAAGGTAATCAGTAAAATCGTCTGTTATAAGGTCTTCAATCCTTTTGACTCTTTTCCTTTCTAATAATCTTGAGCACTTTTCAATTAAATCATATAAAAGATTTTCCGCATTGAATCTGTGTTGACTCTGATCAGGGTGATAGGTTAATTTGTAAAGCCCTAATAATTTGTCTATATTAATTTGTTCCATACTTTCCTGGCAGGGGATTTCTTTAAGTTTTCCTCTTGCTTTTCTAAGAAAATTATAATCAATTAAATATGGTTTATCACTTTTATTACATAAATCACAATTACAAGGAACTTTCTCAATTACAGTTGGATGATTTAGAGTTTTATGAATATAATCTAATTCTCTCATTATTATCTCTAAAAGCAAGGCTTGTTCATCACCAAAAATCCAGATTTTTATTCGTCTTGAGTAAGGATCACTAATAATCAGCGCTTCGGCCTTTTGACGTTGTATTATAACACCATTTTTCCAATATATTTTGCTTTGAATAAGATCATGCAATCTTACAATTAGTCTTGTAATCACTCCTGCTGGCATAAAATCATAATGATACTCAAAAATTAAATTATTGTTGTAATCCCAACTAAATGTAGGTCGCTCAGGTTTAAGCAATTCGGGAATGATGTAATTTCCTTCGCCAAATTCAAAACACAACTCAAATTTTTTCATTAATTCAACAATGTGGATTAAATTTTCAGAAGGATATTCATGAAGAATTTTGTTGAGTTCATCGAACTGAAATTCTCCGTATTTTTCGATAATATTTTTTGTGTCGATTATCTTATACACGGCATTTGTTGCCCATTCAGGCTTTAGAAAAATTATATTTTTCAAAACCGCATTATCTGTAAAGTGAAGAAATACACCAATGTCATGGTAATATTGACTTAGAAATTTTGCTTTGTTATTATCAAGGCCATGTTTATTACAAATAGCTGTATAGTTTTTGTAGGTTATAAAATTATCGCATATTGACTCAAGTTCTTTTCTGATATCAATCCATAATTTTGGAAGTTTCTCCCCAACTAATGGGAGTCTCTCAATTTCTGAAGATATTGCATTTGAAAGTTGCTCTATATTTGTCCCTTCTTTAGCACTAACTTTATGGAAGCCAATAATGTTATGGAATTTTTCAAGTAGAGCATGTTCATCAATGGATTTTAATCTTTCATCAATTTTATTAAGAACTATAATAACAGGAGAACTATTACTTAGTAGTTTAATAATGTTCAACCAATAATCAAAATTTATTAGATATTCATCTTTTCTTGCTTCCCACACAAAAAGATATAGTGAACGTTTTGTTAAAAAAAACTGGTGAGTTGAATGGTAAATTTCTTGTCCTCCAAAATCCCAAATATTGATTCTAAAGTCCTTAATATTAGCGGTTGTTATTGGCCAATGTCTAATATCTATACCTTCTGTGGTTTTAAGTGTCCTTTCTTCTTTTTGAATTAATTTAAACATTAGTTTCGTTTTTCCCACGCCACCATGTCCAACGATTAGCAATTTTGCTTCATGTAATTCGATTCCATCAGTCAAAGAAATAAAGTAATTAATAATTCCTTGAGAACCCTGTTTTTCGATCTCAATTGGAATAGAATCAATTGGATTCCCTTTAATATTTAAATAGGTTAAATGTATTAAGTTCTCAAAGAATGGTGGAAATTTGGAGATATTATTATTTATCAAATTTAAAGCTTGAAGGTTTTTCAGTTTTGAAAATGAATCAGGAAGAGTAGATAACTTATTATTAGATATGTTTAATTCTTCAAGGCTTTCAAGTAATCCTAAACATTCAGGTAAACTTGTAAGACCTAAGGAGCTTATGTCAAGTTTTTTAAGTTTTTTCAGTTCACATATTTCATTAGGGAGTTCTTTAATATTGTTCCCGCTTAAGTCAAGATATTCGAGCTCTTTCAGATTTGAAATTGTAGATGGTAAATTGTGTATTGCATTATTTGATATATCAAGTTTTGTAATGTTTTGAAGTTTTAGCACCTGTTCAGGGAAAGTACTAAAACGATTGCTTTTAAGACTTATTGATGATATGCCTTGAAGCGAAGTTAACGAATCTGGTAATTTTGATAAAATATTATTATTTAGACTTATGGCTCTTAATTTTATGAGTTTTGAAATACACTCTGGAATTGATGAAAATGAATTATTATATGCATCCAAACTCACTAAATTGATACATTCGCATACTTCAGGTGGGAAGTAACTTAAACGGCCATTTCCTAAGTGAAGAACTTTATGTTTTTTAGGGTTTTCATCATAGATTTTCCTGTAAATGTCTGGTTTCATGCGGCTGGGTATTAGGTTATCATTTTTAAATTCTTGATCTGATATTGAAGTCTCTGAATGACCTAACTTTTTATAAAAGTAAGATTTGTGATAAATAATTGCGCTTAAAACAAGTTCGATTAACAACCTTCCCATTAAAGATATGAAAAGGGAATAACCCATGCAAATAAAAACCTAACTGAACTTCTGTAATGAACATTTTATAGAACTAAAAACCCTGGCTTTTATGTCCAGGGCAACTATGTTAAGATAAAAGTCTAATATATGTCACTTCTTTAAAACAATTTCTTTCTTTGTAATTGCGACTGAGGCATCCACCCATGCTATTGTATTATCCCTGTAACGAATTGTTAAAAGAGTAGAAGTGTTCATACCTAACTTTTTAAGCTCAATACCTTCAATTATGAACTTAAAATTTGTATTCTCCATTGATAAATGAGTTGGTTTCTCCATAGGTGAAAGTGTCGAAGCAACGAATGTACTCATAAAATCTCCATTTGTCATTGTTCCCTTAGTAAGTGTTATTGTGTCTCCTACAGAAAAAGTATGTCCTAAAACTATGGCGGTTTTTACAGTCTGTGCATGTATCAAATAAGGAGTAGTTAAAAGGAAAATTACTAAAAAGGCTTTAAGTGATTTCATAGTTTTGAATTTTAATGTAAGTTATGAATTTCTTAGTTTTTCAAGTTAAGATTTTTAACAAGAAACCCCCGGATTTCTCCAGGGGCTTCGCTGTATAGTGGAGAAATTCTTTCTCCCATTGAAATTATTTCTATTTGAGTTTGTCTCAATATTTTGTTGAGGACGTTGTTAATTCCTCGATTAGATATTTTTTTATGAAATCATCTATTGATGGCAGTTCTGTTACTCTGGAAATTTCTTTTTTATTTAGTGTTATCTGATTATCTAACTGATCCATTTTAGCATAATCTATTGAGGATGAGCCTCTAATTTTATTAAATAGCTTAAATGGTTTCTCTTTTACATAGATTGTCATCAAATCATTTCCTAATTCGATTATCCTATCTACCAATGGCCTTAATTTAGATAATTCCCAAAGGATCATTTTTGCATCCAGTTTTTCTTTTTCGGTCGGTGTAAACATTATAAAACCAATACTATTAAAGGCTTCCAGTTCCTCCATTGTTAACTTTTTGTTTTTATCAATTGGCCTCATCCCTTTTAAAATATCTTCTTGCTGAATCTCAATCTTGTTTAAATTCCCTATTTTAAAAGTATATTCAGTCGTTAAGTTTATTGTCCTTATTTGCATTTCACGGTGTGATTTGTCTTGAGAACTCTGGCAACCCAATAATAATAAGATTAAAGGGAAAATTACAAATAGTTGTTTCATAGCTCTGAATTTCAATGTAAGTTACGAATTTCTTAGTTTTTCAAGTTAAGATTTTTAGCAAGAAACCCCCGGATTTCTCCAGGGGCCTCTCTGCGGGTTGGTTCTCGTGCTATCCCCACCCCGAATCTGATATAAGCATTGCTAATTTAAAAAGCTTCGGGGCCAAAAACAAATTTATCTATAATCTGCGTTTGCACGCATGGATGCCTCTTTTAATTGCCGGGATGGTACGTCCTGACTGGAATAAAATATCTCACCACTTTCAGAAACCTCAATAAAAATACTGATTGTTTTCCCGTGAGACACTATCAGGTAGATTATTCCCGGTATAATAGCCAGAAAAAATAAAAATACTGCTAAACACCCGTCTATTCCCTTCTCTTTTTGCAACTGGCAACCTGTTTCAGTTTTGCTTGTTATTCGCCAGCCTTTTTTTAGTTGTTTTGTTACTTCATTTTCAAGTATAATTTTGCGCTCTTCAATTGTCTTCATAATTTGATTTTTCATGTAAGTTACGAATTATATAGAAAAAAGTAAACCCCGGTTGCTGATTTCCGGGGTCTACATCTCGCTGCGGGGTTTTGTGCTTCCACCCCGTCCATGCTATTGACAGAGCTAAGTTAAAAAGCTCCAGGACCAAAGTCAAGTTTATTTTGTTTCTTCCGCTATCAGCCTTGTCCGTTTTGAGAATTAATATTTTTGATACTGTTCTTCAGTCAAGTACTTTTCTTCCAGGACTGCATCATTAACAATTACTGTATTGGCCTTAATAGGATATTCAAATAATCCTTTTTGTTTTGCAAACCAGGTCCCTTTTGACCCAGGGGTCCTTCTGAAAGCAATTTCCTCAAACTTGTTAAGAAGGTAAACTGTTTCAACTACCATCCGTTTTATTAAATCTGCTGTCATACTGACAATTTAGTGATATTTCCAGAATAAACCAAACAATTAAGCATGTTTTATACTAACCATCTCAAATAAGGAACTATCATTAATAGAATTATCCTGCTTTCGTTAAGCGGTCAATTTCAGAGTTAATTTCTTCTATTGATTCAATATAGTAAAAATCTGTATTAGATAAAAGGTCCCCTGAAATTCTTGCTAATACTTCATCTGTTATCTCAAGGGGAGGGCAATTGTCCCGTTTAAATAGCATTTTATATTTTTCCTGAGATAATGGGTTAGGGGTAGTTGTATGATATCCCAAACGCAGTTTTATACGTTCTGTCAGTTTGTATCTTAGCTCAGGCAGAGACATTTCATCCAATTCAGGAGTCCAGTAATCTTCCCAGGTTAGATTTTTTGATAAGTACTCTTTTACTTGTTCTTGGCTCATAGGTACAGGAGGGAACTTACCTCTAGAGAAAAAATTATTAATAGATTTCCCCCGGCTTTTAATTATGTCCTTGATTTCTACAAGCTTTTCAAACTTCTTGTTCATTTGAGTATCTCCTTTTAAGATATGAAAACAGTTGTGAAAGTTGCTCCTCTGTCAACCTCTCTGGTATAGGCGTCTGAATAGTTTTGCCGTAATATCTATCGAGTAATAATTCAGCCGCTCTAATATTACCTTTCAGCGCAGCTTTATGAAGCGATTTTAAAAGACTGGTAAGTCCTTCCTCATCCAAAATGTCAGCCAGGAGTGTATCAAGTGGTATTTTCTTCGGTCTGCCATTCAAGTTGATATTACCTGGTTGCTTATCGAATCCCTTTCCTATTAAATTTTCAGAATTAGGCATTTCTTCGTTGTTTCTTCGTTGTTATTTTTTCAAGATTTGCGATTTCAGACACTTATTTTGTCAGAAGATAATTATACCTCTGAGGCTGTTAAACCATCCCTGAAGCTTTCCTTTTGCCTGTCAATCTTTAAAACCTTTCCATTTGCCTCTGTCTGGTCGTGGTTTGTCCGGATTGGCATGAAAATCGTCCAATAGAGGGCCAACCGTCTTTGGAAGTCTGAATACACCTGCTGAAACGTCACCTTCTGGGAATTCTACAAAAGTTTTGTCCGGCCGTAACGCTGGCATAGTTCTTTGCATTTCTGCCGTAAAAGTTTTGGCTTCCTTTATCCTTGAAATATCTTCAAAAAAATAAGGATTAATTTTAAGAACAGCATGTCCAATTGATTCAAGTTCATCATAGTTTGCTATGAAAAATGGCGATAATGAATGGACAGTTTCCGCAAATGGGACCTGAAATATGTGCTTTGTATATAAGGTAAATAACATAGGAAATGAATGTTTACACAAATGCGATTCAAGTTTATTAGCAATTAAAGCAAAGTCCTTCATTATTTGAAATATTTCAATCTCTTTAGCACCAATGAGAAATTTATTTGATTTTTCAATTAAGATTTTCTTTAGTTCTTTGGTTATAAGAGGCTCACAATGTTCATCGAAAGGAATCTGGTTAGGTGAAAGTTCGATCTTATTCAAGAGTTCTTTTATATTGATTAAAATCGGTTCACAAGGTTTAACATATTCTTCAAGTTTTGCGAATTCCTCACTTTTCAAACTTTCAATTAATGAATCAGAAAATCCATCTCGAAGATAAGTTGCTTTTAGTTTTTCATATAAGATGTCTGTTAACCATGTAGAGCCCTTAGTTAAAATTAGAATAAAGGCATTCTTTGAGAATGGTATACCCGCTAAGTCAAACAGAGCTTTCAACTTTCTGATATTACTAAGGATCTCTTCAAGTAATTTATTGTTAATCTCATGCATTTCCGCATCATGGTAAATAAGAAGTCTAGGTGTGTCATTTACTTTTTTCATTTTAAAATTTTTTAGTTTATAACTTATTAATTCATTGGCATTTCATCCGCATTACATTTGTTACTTCAGTATACCTTTCATTACGGAACTTGAACATTACAAACGTGATTACAATCTACATGACCCCATTTTCAAGAGTCCGGTTCCATTCTTCATAAGTTTTAAAATATGCTTCGGATTCCTCTTTTTCGGTATGACCGTGATTCAAATATTCTTTTCCCCAGTCCCATTGTTTATTTCCAATTGATGCCTTTTCTCTATCGGTCAAATGTTCAAAAGTGTGAGACCCCCCCGCAATTGCTTTTTTTATAACTTCAGGTTGTTCGGCTACCGGAATAGCTTTTAGCTTTTCAATTTCATTTCTTAATCTTCGATAGTTAAATTTGCGATTTAAGTCCCTAATCTCTTGATTTATAAAAAGATTAAAAAGTATATTCACTTCTGATGAAAAATTTTTGTTAAAAAATTTGTTAGTTCTCTTCATATATATACTCTACTCTACTCTACTTTACTCTACTCTGTGTACTATTGTCTACATTTACCCAGTTAATGTGTACATTAATTATTGAGTTAATGTCTATGAGAATGAGGTTTTTACATAAATTTACCTCTTTTCGTCTCTGAATTGCGCTGACAAATTCTGACTGAACTTGTACTGAAGTGAGGACCTTATACCTGGCATATATCCTTTTATTGAATATTTGATAACGAAAACAATCATCCATAACGGCAGTTAACTCATTAATATTCACATTGATCTGTTTGCTGAATAGCGATGCTGTTTCCGGGTTCCATCTGACAAAATATCCATTGTCTTTGTATATCTTCTGCCACAATTTGACAATAATTGCAAATCCTCTGACACCGTGCATTGCTTCGATGAGTTCGATCTTTTCATCCGTGTCTACATCCATTGGAAAATAATCTAATCCCTGTTTAATTGGTCTGCTCATATTCTTTCATTTTTAAAGAGACAACCCCCCGGATCAGAAAGAACCCTGACCAGGGGATGACCCGGAAGGCGTCTCAGTATTGTTAATATCTTTTTGCTCTTTCAAACCACTAAACGGTTTGAATTCTGTTTAGCTTGGTCTTTTGCAGCTCTCTTTTCCCAATATCTTATTATATATTCGCTATGTTTGCCCGGATGAGCAGCATACCATCTACGCTGATAATAATTTCTTATATGCCGGGCTTCCTTGGACAATTTTTTCCGTTCCATGCTTAGATTTTATGATTCATTAAATAATCTGATAGTCATAGTTATATTTGTCAAACTCTCACTAAGAGCTGTTTCCAAAAGGTTTTTAAGCCTTCGGACCATTTAATAACAGCAGGTTTCATGTTGCTTCTGCAATTAGGAGTTTACAGAAGTTGATCGTTTCATTCCCTTTAAAACATCAGCTTCATAAAAGAAGATTTTGCGACCATCCTGGTATCGGGCAAACCTGCCAGACCGTGCAAGTTTTACAGCGGTTGGTTCACTGCATCCCACAAATACAGCTAGACCTTGAATCCCATAAATTTTTCTGTTGAGATCAGCTTTCTGCACAGGTTCTGTTGGAGAATTTTGAAGGGTAAGTAGGTTGTCTACCTTAGTTTCGATCTGTAGGAGTCGATCAATAAGAGTTTGAAAGGGGTTTGTGATAACAGGAGATTGATTTTCATCATGATTCTTCATGGCAAAAAAATTGGGGTACATACTGAGTTAGGTCTCAATTTGCATCTCCAGTTGTTCGCCAAGAAATTTCGTCTTATTTTATTTTCACGGTTTACCGTCTTAATAGCGCCTGTCGTCCAGCTGTAGTCTATAACCTTCGTAAAGCCTAAGTGAAAAGTTAGTTTTTACTCCGGAATTGTGACACTACAAATGTATTAATGTGGTTTAAATAAAACAAATTATTTATGATGAATTATTTTAGATGGGTTTTTATTACCCCTCATTTAAACTTATTCATTGCAGACAGTTTCTTCTTGTCCGATATTTCATAATATCGACCAAATGCCCGACTGTCTTTGGCATGACCAGACATACTTTTTACTATTTCAGATTCGATTCCTTTCTCAATACTGATCCCTATAAAATTTCTTCTCGCCATGTGTGAGGATGCCACTTCGTGAAGCGGTTTGAATTCTTTTATAACCTCAGTCCCTTTTGTCTTAATGATCTCCACAGTACGATTTAATTTAGCTTCTTTGAAAAGGTCTTTCAAACTCCTGTTATAAACTTGGTTTTCCATCCGTGGTAATGGTAGTTCTGTAGAATAATCTTTGTACTTTTCCAGGACCTCACGAGCGTAAACGTTAATTGGTATACTGATATATTCATCTGTCTTTTCCTGATAATGTTTAATAAAACCCTTATTGATGTTTTCCTTTTTTAAATTGTACATATCTCCAAATCTCATTCCGGTCATTGATTGAAAAATAAACATATCCCTGATCGTTTGTAGATGTGTGTTCTCAATTTTTGCATTATATAGCTGTAAGAATTCAGCCCATAATAAGAAGATGACTTTGCCCTTGTATCTTTCAGGAGCTTTAAACTTTAAATACTCAAAATTCTTTCCATTGGCTCTCCTGTCCGTTGCCCAGCGCATAAAATTTTTAAGTCTCTTAATTGCTCCTGCAAATGAATTATCTGAATTGCCTAGATCATCAATATAATAACTTCTGAATCTCTCAAAAAAGGATTCATTAATAGTAGAATAAGTTAATGAAATGTTTTTCGCTTTAGCGAACCTCTCCAGATGTTTTACAGTTGACTTTAATTGTTTAATATATGCATAACTGCGAATCTGTCCGGTTATCTGAATGTAGTTTTCAAATAATTTAATAAATGATTCTTTTTCAGTGGGAGGCGTTTTCTTCTGGTCTTTAATTAATCGTTCCTTGAGTTGCTCTCTCATGTAATTGACTGAGGGATCAAGTTTAAGAGCTTTCGCCTCATTATAGATATCCTTAACTTTAACCTCAACATCACTTAATGTTCCATTGATATCTGATGAGGTATAACCCTTACTGTTAATGTTGTTTTTCTTTACACGTCCTTTTTCATTATCCCATTTCGCAATATCAATACGTTGCCCGGTATAAAATTGCAAGCGCTTACCCTCAAAACTGAAATACATTAGTATCATTATGTCTTGTTCAATAAGTTTGCCTTCCTTATCATTTCGACGATCTAAATAGAATTTGACTTCATTCTTCATTTCTGTACGTAAAAAATTAAATTAACATACAAATTTACGTACGGTTTTGCAATTAACCTAATTAAATTTGTTTTTGTTTATTTAAGTGATATATTTGTAATTGATTGTAATTATGAGACATTTACAGCTTTTAAATTTCCGCTTCTTAAATCTACTTAAATGGCAAATATATTCCCAGCTGGATCACAAAACAGACAAAAGGAATTAGATTTAATTCCTTTTTTTATGTCTCCTGATAAAAATGTATACTCTGTATATACTTCACAGCAAAAGCTTTAATCGCTATTATGTTGGCT
>Ga0182021_10010981_pt1 | contig 10744 bp, 8 predicted proteins | sample 612E3MmetaG_FD_120493 | JGI IMG/M metagenome (GOLD analysis project Ga0182021, IMG submission 120493) | Permafrost microbial communities from Stordalen Mire, Sweden - 612E3M metaG (Illumina Assembly) | ecosystem: Environmental > Terrestrial > Soil > Wetlands > Permafrost | place: Sweden...
CAGTTTCACCACCGCGTCCTTCGCCCAATCCGGGATACGCGCCGTGCGGTACACGCCGGTCCATAGCCCACAGTGCTCGGTGGACTCCGCCACGAATCGGTCGTAGGTGAGCGCCTGATCCCAGAGTGGGGCGAAGGGCCAAGGCATGACTGCAAGATAACGTGTGAGGTGAGGTGAGGGGTGATACGTGAGAAGGCGAGGCGAGAGGTGAGAAGCGAAAGGCGTGAGAGGTCTTGTCCCGCCCTCTCACGCCCTTCCCCTTCTCGCTTCTCACGTCAACGTCTCACTCTTCACATCTCACGTCTCACTTCAGGACGTGAATGTTCTTCTCTTCGCAGATCCGGTTCAGCTCGTTGGGCCACACGGTCACACTCACCTCGCCCAGGTGCGCCTTCCGCAGCAAATACATCACGGTGCGCGACTGGCCGATGCCGCCGCCCACGCTCAGCGGGATCTCGTCCTTCAGGATCGCCTGGTGATACGGCAGCTTCAGGAAGTCGAGCTGCCCCGAGATCTCGAGCTGCTGCTTCAGGGTCTCCTTGGTGACGCGGATGCCCATCGAGCTCAACTCGTGCCGGCGCTTGGTCACCGGGTTCCACACCAGGATGTCGCCGTTCAAGCCGTGCATCGGCTTCCCGTCGTCCGACGTGGTGGGTGTCACCCAGTCGTCGTAGTCCGCAGCCCGCATCTCGTGCGGATAGCCGTCCTTCAGCACCCAGCCGATGCCGATGATGAAGATCGCGGGGTACTTCTGCAGGATCTGCGTCTCGCGCTGCTTGCGCGGCAGATCGGGATACATGTCGAGGATCTCCTCGGCATGGAGGAACTTCAGCTCCTCGGGCAGCGGCGGATACCGCGGGTCCTTCAGTTGCGGGAACATGTCCATCACGTGCTTCTCGGCGCCGACGATGACCTTCCAGATCCGCCGGACCGTGTCCTTCAGAACGGCCAGGTTCCGCTGATCCGCGGTGATGGTCTTCTCCCAGTCCCACTGGTCCACGTATGACGAGTGGTCGTGGTCGAGGAAGTAGTCCTTGCGCACCGCGCGCATGTCGGTGACCAGCCCCTCGCCCGGCTTCATCCCGAACTGCTTCAGGGCCATCCGCTTCCACTTCGTCGCCGCCTGCACCACCTGCGCGATCACCGGCTTGGCCAGGCCCAGCCCGCAGGGGAATTCGACCGGCGTGCGCGACCCGTCGCGGTCCAGATAGTCGTTGACGCCGCTTTCCTTGCTGACGATCAACGGCACTTCGACCCGGATCAGGTTCAACTCCCGGCACAACCCGTCCTCGATGTACCGCTTGGCCGCCGTGATCGCGACCTGCGTGTCCTTCGGGTTGAGGAGGGACTTGTAGTCCTTCGGTAGGATCTTCGCGACCTCCTCGTACGTGCTGATGCCTGGTCCCGCGAGATCGGCCTTCTTATCTGCCATTGATCTACTCCCCTTTCGTCAGTGCCACTCGGCGTTGGCTCGACCTTGCCTGCTATGGTGAGATGGCTACGCAAGCTCCGTTCCTAACCGGATCGGGCGCTGCGAAAAGGGCCATTCTCCCTGGCCTAGTGGACGATCAGGGGATGCGGCCGGTCCGGGTGGCGTGGATGAAATCGCTGTAGGCGGGTTGGCGCCCCGCTGCCCGGACGTCCGCCGCAATCTGCCCCCGGTGGTACGCGGAGTGCATCCCGACGTGCGTCAGAACGTCCTCCGGCCGGGCATGAGGACGAGTCCGGCTAGCGGAGAAACCGCGCCAGGCGCTCCAGCATCTTGGGCCAGCGTGCCGAGGACGAGCGGTCTGTCACTCCGTACTCCGCTACAGCGCAGTGGGTTCCCCTCGGCGTGTGCCGCAGGATCATCACCAGTTCTCCTGGCGCGCCGCCCGCCGGCGCGGCGAGCCTCCACCGTGCGTAGCGGCCCTCGATGGTATCGCCCAGCTCCGTCCCCTCCAACGCACCTTCGCTCCACCGCGAGAGCACCTGCGGGTCGGTGAGCGCGCGGAACACCGCGTCCGCTCCGGCGGGGATTTCGGCCGAGGCGAAGTACCGCTCCCGTCCGGCGAGGGAAGCCGATGAAGCGCGCGGGTCCTTGCCGGACTCCACGAGGAGCCCGAGGGCCGCAAGCGCCTGGAGCCACCCGGCGAAGTGGCCGGCGAGCGCGTCCTGCGCCGATGGCCCGCTCTCCCATCCTTCGTGCCGCAGATCCACTCGCGTGCCTCCGGAAACCGGGGCCAGTATGATCTCGACGGTGGTCCGGCCATCGCCACTCCCGAACGGCCAGTGCACGACCAGGCGGGAGGGGCTGCGCTCCTCCCGTTGATCGGGCCATGCGGCGACGGGTAGGGCGTCGAGCACCACGTCGGGCCGCCCCAGGAGCTGCCGCCACACCGCAACGGGCGGTGCCGTGACGAAGCTCTGGATGTGGATCGTCTCCACTACAGGCGCGTCTCCTCGATCACGATGCCTCGCTTCGTTCCTGTCGTCGTAGCGCTCCACCAGCTGCCAGCGCGCGCCGGCTGGCCGTGCTTCGTCCCGCGCATCACCTCACGGCTGCTGTCGCACCTGTGCCGTCAGCAGCAAGGCCCCGTCCGGATCCACGCGCACATCGGTCGGAGGCCCCGGGAGGTCGAGCTGCACGGTCTGGCGAGCCGCGGACACAGAGAAGTTTCGGCGGGCTGGCGCCCCGCCGTTGCTCAGCACCTCCACCGTCACCACCGGCAACCTGAAGAGGCCCCATGCGGCCGGCTGCGCCTGGCCGATGTCCAGCGAGACCCGGTGGGACGCCGCATCCCAGCGCCACGCCACGTCGAGCCGCGGATAGCCCGGCTGGCGCAGCCACTGGGCGAAGAACCAGTTGAGACGCTGGTCCGACGCGCGCTCCATCGCGTGCTGGAAATCCGCGCTCGTCACCGACGAGTCGCGGTAGGTGCGGTAGTAGGCGCGGATGCCCCGCCAGAAGTCGGAGTCGCCCACGGTGCCGCGCAGCATGTGCAGCACCCAGGCGCCCTTGTTGTAGCTGTTCGCGTTAAGGAGCCGCGCCGGCTCGGTCGCGGCCGTGTCAATCACCGGCCGGTCCACGTCGGACGACCGGAGGTAGCCGCGCGCCGTCGCGGCCATCCCGCGCGCCAGCACCGAGTCGCCGTCGAGCGCCGCCCCGACGACCAGGTCGAAGTAGTCCGCGAAGCCCTCGGAGAGCCACAACTCGTGGAAGTCGCGCTCCGTGACGGCGTCGCCGAACCACTGGTGCGCCGTCTCGTGCCGCACGACCCCCTCGCCCATCCGGCGCGCGACGTACGGATGCTCGGCGTAGAAGATGGCGGTCGAGTTCTCCATCCCCCCGTAGCGCGTGGAGGACTCGACGTGCGCCAGCTTCTCGTATGGGAACGGGCCGACCAGGCGCTGCATCGTCTCCACGATCTCGGTGGCGCGGCGGAACGGCACCGAGTCCGCCCAGGCCGAGTCCTCGGGCTCGGTCCACACCTCGATCGGGACGGTATCACCCTCTGACACGGCCGCCCGGTGCCGGCTCACCGCCATGCGCGCCGCGCCGATGACCATCGAGTAGGTAGGAATCGGGTGGTGCTCCTCGTACGCCCACCGGGAGCGCCCATCGGGAGAGCGGCCGATCTGCGCTAGCCGTCCGTTCGCCACCACGCTCCAGCCGGCGGGCGCCCCGACCAGCCACAGCACCTCCGCCTTGTCGCCCGGGTCGTCCACGGTCGGGAGCCAGTATCGGGCGCGCTCCGGCCAGTCGTCGGCAAACACAGCTTCCCGGCCGCGCCCGTCGGGATGGAGCATGAGGCCGTCCCGCGGCGTGCCGTGATAGAACACCGAGACGTTCTCGGTGTCGTTGATCGGGCCGTGCGGGAGCGGCACACGCAGCAGCAGGCCGTCGTAGTCGAACGGGCTGCGGGTGAACGGCGACGAAGGGTGCGGACGGTGGAAACCTACGGAATCCACGGTGAGCCCGACGAGGTTCAGGACCAGGGTATCGCGTGCCACAGGAGTGCGGCGGAAAACTACAGTGGCCTGCGCATGGATCGTGTCCCCGCTGTCGGGCAGCACGATCTGGAAGCCGTACGACACCACGTCAATGCCCGGCCGCCTGGCGCTCTCCTGCGCCACGACGGAAGAGCCGCCCCGGCTGGCGAGCACGCCCGCCAGCGCGAACGCCCACCAGCGCCCGATCAAGGCCGCGCCACAGGCCCGACATAGTGTATGCGGAAGATCCGGCCGCTGTAGTCGTCGCTCACCAGCAGGCTCCCGTCCTTCGCGACCAGCACATCCACCGGCCGCGCCCACGGCGTGTCGCTTCCCTCGGGAAGGAAGCCGACGATGAAGTCGGTGATGGCCACGGGACGACCGTCCTGCCGCCGCACGTAGACCACCTTGTAGCCGGTCGGGATGCTGCGGTTCCACGAGCCGTGGTAGGCCACGAACGCGCCGCCGCGGTACTCGGGCGGGAACTGCGTCCCGGTCGAGAAGACAATGCCGAGCGGCGCCGAGTGCGCCTGGAACGTGATCGCCGGCTCCGCGAGGTGGCCGCAGTCGGCGTTCGGGTACTCCGGGTTCTGGTGGCCGGGGAGGTAGCACTGCGGCCAGCCGTAGTTGCCGCCCTGGTGCAGGATGTTGATCCGGTCCGGCGGCAGGTCGTCGCCCAGCAGGTCGCGGTCGTTATTCGTGCCCCACAGATCGCCGGTCACGGGATCGAACGCCAGCCCGACCGAATTCCGGAGGCCATGCGCGAAGATCTCTCCCCCGCTGCCGTCGGCGTTGAAGCGCAGCACCGTCGCGCGGTGGGCGTCGCGCTCGTTGCAGATGTTGCATGACGAGCCGACCGAAACGTACAGCTTCCCGTCCCGCGGACCGAAGACGATGGTGCGAGTGAAGTGGCCGGCGCCGTGCGGCAGGTCCGGCACCACCACCTGCGACGCTGCCACGCCCGGCACGAAGCGCACCACGCGGTTGGTCTCCGCCACGTAGAGCGTGTCGCCGCGAAAAGCCAGGCCGTGAGGTGCATCGAGTCCTTGCGCCACCGTGACGACCGAGTCGGCGCGGCCGTCTCCATCCTGGTCGGGGAGCTTCACGACTCGTCCCTGCCGCGTCAGCGAGAGGTACGGCACGCCGTCCGGGCTCAGCACCATGAACCGCGCTCCGCCCACGCCCTCCGCGTACACGTTAACGGTGAAGCCCTGCATCACCTGGAGGGAGTGGCCCGCCACCTCGACGCGCGTCCGGCCGCCGGGCGGCGCTTGCGCCCCGGCCGGGCTCAGCGCGCCCGCGATGAGGACCGGCACGGCGATCGTCACCCCGACGCTACCTCGCATAAACGCCCTCCACGGCGGTCGCCGGATCCGGCACCCGCGTATCGCGGCTGTGGATCGCATCCTCCTCGGCCTTCGTCACCTCAGCCTCCACCTGCGCCTCCACGCCCGAGAGCACCGACGCTGCGACACCCAGGCCCTTCAGGTGTTCCTCGTACAGGCCGACCGGGTCCTTCCTGCCCCAGGCGGCGAACGTCTCCGCGGAGAAGAGCGCCCGCGCCTCCCGCTCGTCGTGGGTCGCGTGGCCCCCCATCCGGAAGGTGTTGCCGACCAGCATGACCGGGCCCGCCCCAGCGCGGCACCGCTCGGCCGCCAGGCGTGCGGCAGCGTACGCGTCGAGGACGTTGTTGCCGTCGAATACCGCGCCGGCCATCCCGTACGCCTCCGGCAACTCGGCGAAGTCCTCCGGCAGGTGATACTGCCCGAGCCTGGTGCCGAGCGCGACCTGGTTGTTGTGGATCACGAAGATGCCCGGGACCTTCTGCACGGCGGCGAAGTTCAGTCCCTCGTGCGCCGTCCCGGTCTTGGTCGAGCCGTCGCCGATCCAGGTGAGGACGACGAAGCCGTCCTGTTTGATCCGGCTCACGAGCGCCATGCCGGCCACGACGGGCACCACGTCGCCGACGTGGGAGATGGGCTGCAGCACGCGGTGCTCCATCGAGCCCGCGTGCAGGTCGCGCCCTCCGCTGGGAGAGTCGCCGGTGCCAAGGTAGGTACGGAAGTTGTCGGCGATGGGCATGCCCATCTCGGCGCACGCGCCCGCGTTGCGGATCATCGGCACCACGATGTCGCGCGAGCGGTCGAGCGCGTGGACCGGGCCGACGGTCATCGCCTCTTCGCCCGTGCCGAGCCACGCCTTGGAGATGACGCCGGTCCGGACCCAGCGCTTCAGCGTGATGTCCTGCAGGCGGGTCCGCACCAGCCCGGCGTAGAGCCCGAGCAGCGCGGCCTCGTCCATCGCCTCGACGACACGCCGGCGCGCCGGGTCGCGCCGCGGCGTTTCGGCGAATGCGGCGACCAACTCCGGATCGGCGGACCAGGAGACGTACTCGGGCGGGTCGAACGCCGGATAGCGCTTCACCGAAGGGGCTTGAGGTTAGGGACTAGGGGCAAGATAGACCTCGCCGGCCTTCATCACGAACGCTGGATGCTGCAGGCGGGTGATGTCCGCCAGCGGATCACCCGGCACTGCCACGAAATCGGCGAACTTGCCCGGCTCGATGGAGCCCACGTCGTGCTCCATGCCTAGCAGCGTTGCGGCGTTCAACGTGCCGGCCTGGATGGCCTGCTGCGGCGTCATGCCGCCCACCGTGACCAGCAGCTCGAACTCGCGCGCGTTCTGGCCGTGGGGGTCCACGCCCGCATCGGTCCCGAGCGCGATCTTGACCCCGCCGGCCACGGCGAGGCGGATCGAGCGCTGCAACGCCTCCCAGGCGCTCCGGCCCTTCGCGGTCATCCAGGCGGGCAGATGCGCCGCGGCTTCCGGCGTGGCCACCGACCAGCCGGCGAACAGCGTCGGCACCAGGTATGTGCCGCGCTCGACCATCATCCGCACCGCCTCGTCGTCGAGGAACGAGCCGTGCTCGACGCTGGTGACGCCCGCACGGATCGCCGCCTTGATGCCCTCGTTGCCGTGCGCGTGCGCCGCCACCCGCCGCCCCAGCATCCGCGCGGTCTCGACCGCCGCGCGCATCTCGTCCTCGGTCATCTGCTGGGCGCCGATCTCGTCGCCCTGCGACAACACGCCACCGGTCGCGCAGATCTTGATGACCGTCGCGCCGTACTTCACCTGCAGGCGCACCGCCTCCCGCACCTGGTCCGGGCCGTTGGCGACGCCCTCCCGCGGGCCGTGCTCGGGCCCGAGGGCTCCCGCCCAGTAGCCGTTCTCGTCGCAGTGGCCGCCGCTGATCCCGATGAGGTGACCGGCCGCGACGATCCGCGGCCCCGGCACCCGGCCGGCCGCGATCGCCCGCATCAGCGCAACGTTGGCATAACTGGACGCGCCCAGGTCGCGCACCGTGGTGAAGCCGGCCAGCAGCGTCGCCCGCGCATTGGCCGCGCCCCACAGCGCGTCGTCCGCCTCGTCGTCCGTCACGCCCCGGTGGACGAAGTCGCCTGCGCCGAGCGGCCGGCTGGCGAGGTGCACGTGGGCGTCAATGAAGCCGGGCAGCACGGTGTACGCCGACAGGTCAATGACCCGGGCGCCGGCCGGGATCCGCACCCCGGGGCCCACGGCCTCGACGCGATCGCCGCGGATCACGATTACGGCGTTGCGCACCGGCGCGGCGCCGGTGCCGTCGACCAGCGAGCCCGCCCGGATGGCGATCGCCGCCGCGGGGGCGCCCTGCTGGGCGCGCGACGCCGACGCAACCGACGCCACCGCGGTGAGCGCCAGTGCCGCTGCACGGATGCCCGGAGCCATCCGACCCTCGCAGGGTTTAGAAGAGCTTCTTGAGCTTCCCCATCATCCCGCCGCCGCTGCTGCTGCCGGCCGCCTCCTCGAGCGCGCGAGCGAATTCGGAGGCGGTCTGGTAGCGGGCGGCGGGTTCGGCCTCGATGGCTTTCATCAGCGCCTTCTCGAACTGCGCCGTGAATTGGAGGTCCGCGCGCGCCTTGCGGAGCGGCAGCGGCTGCCCGCGGAGACGCGCAATCATCATGTCCTGGGCCGTCTTCCCCTCGAAGGGCAGCTTGCCCGTGAACATCTCGAAGGCGACCAGCCCCAACGCGTAGATGTCGGAGCGGCCGTCGAGCGGCTTGCCGCGGATCTGCTCGGGGCTCATGAACTCCGGCGTGCCGAGAATGATGCCGGTCGCCGTGAGCTTGGCCATCCCCGGCTCGCTCCGCCGCTCCTTGGCGAGCCCGAAATCGGTCACGACCGCCCGGATCCCGCCGTCGGGAGCCGGACAGATGAAGATGTTCTCGGGCTTGAGATCGCGATGGATGATCTGCTGCTGGTGAGCGACCTCCAGCGCATCGCACACCTGCCGCATGATCGGGACGCCCACCTCGAGCGAGATCGGGCCCTCGCGGACCTCCTTGTCCGAGAGCAGCTCCCCCTTCAACAACGGCATCACCAGGTAGATGAGCCCGTCCTCGGTCTCGCCGAGCCGCATGATACGGCAGATGCTGGGATGGTCGAGCCGCATGGCCAGGCCGGCTTCGCGCCGCAGGCGCTCGGCCGCAATCTTATCCTGGGCCAGCTTGGGCGTCATGATCTTCACCGCGACCGACTCGCCGCTCGAAATGTCCTTCGCCTCGTACACGAACGACATCCCGCCCTCGCCCAGCTTCCGGACCACCTGGTACCGCTGGTCCAGAACCTGATTGCGCAGCGTTTTCGCCGGATCGGCGCCCATCGGCTTGGGCTTCACGGCCTGGCGCACCTGCGTGGATCCCGCCGGGGCGGCGGCGGGCGCCGGAGCGGCGACGTCCACCAGCTGGCTGCCGTCCTGGGGGCAGAAGCGGGCGTCACCCGTGTACACGGTGTGACACTTGGGACAACGTCGTTGGTTCACTGTCGCACCACGTTGCGGCCGTCCGCCTTGGCGCGGTACAGCGCTGCGTCGGCCAGAGCGATAAAGGATTCCGGCGTGTCTACCGCCGGGTCGGGGAAGCAGGCGACCCCGACCGAGACCGTGATCCGGACCGGGCGCGTCGGCTCGCCGAAAGAGAAGTTAGCGATGCGCTGGCGCATCCGGTCGGCGAACATCATGGCCCCGTGCGCCGCCGTCTCCGGCAGCAGGATCACGAACTCCTCGCCGCCATACCGGGCGACCGCGTCCACCGACCGCGCATCCCGCAGGAGCATCTCCCCGAGCTGGCGGAGCACGGTGTCGCCGACCAGGTGGCCCAGCGTGTCGTTGATCCGCTTGAAGTGGTCCAGGTCCACCATCAGCAGCGCCAGCACCAGGTTGTAGCGCCGAGCCCGGTCCACCTCGTGCGCAACGGCCTCGAGCAGCGCCCGGCGATTGAGGCACCCCGTCAGCGCGTCGGTGGCGGCGAGGAACTCCAGCCGCTCCTTGTCGGACACGACGGTTTCAAAGTCATGCGCCTTCTCGATGGCCGCAACCGCCGCCTTGATCACGGTGTCGGCGAACTGCGCGTCCTCGTCGCCCAGCGGGGCCTCGCCGTGGACGGTGCGGAGGTAGAGCACGCCACACTGCTCCTCGCGCATCCGGAACGGCAGCGCGACCACCGACTCGGTCGGAACCGGAGTGCCGCTCCTGGCCCACATGGCGCGGACTTCGACGAACAGCGGATCGCTCGGCTCGTCGCCGATGATGACCAGCTGGTCGGTCTCCAGCGCCTTCAGCATCTCGGGATAGCGAGCGAGCTCGATCCGCAGATTGCGCAGCATCGGGTTCTCGTACGCGGCCACGACCGTGCCGTACACGTCGCCCGGCTTGGCCAGCACCAGCGAGCAGCGTGAGATGTTGAGGGCCCGGGCGACCCGGCGCGCCAGGATCTGGTAGATCTCGTCGGACTTGACCGAGTCGGTCAGCTCGTGGAGAATGTCGGCGATGGCGCCTCGCGCCCGAGATTCCTCGCGCGCCATGCGCAGCTCACGGCCGCGCTTGAGCTGCGACTCCACCCGCGCCAGCAGCTCCTTCACCCGGAACGGCTTGGCCACGAAGTCGGACGCGCCCAGCCCGAGCGCCTTGGCGGTCCCGTCCTCGGGATCCATCGAGGAGATCATCAGCACCGGAAGGTCCTGCCACTCCGGCTCGCTCCGGATCCGCTGCAGGAGCTGGAGCCCGTCCACCATGGGCATCATGATGTCCAGCAGCACCAGGTCGGGGCGCTCGTCCCTCAGCCGTTCGAGCAGGTTCTGGCCGTCGGGCACCGCGACCACCTGGCACCCCTGCTCCTTGAGTATCCAGGTCAGCGTGCCCACCAGGGTGGCGTCGTCATCCGCCACCAGCACCTTGGTACCGGCGAGCCGGCCGGGCGCCGTCACGGTTTCGCCATCAGGAGCGATTGGAGCCCCTCCCACTCGATGTTCCCACCGGACAGCACGGCGACCACCGGCCCCGCAACGGAGCCCGCCGGCTGGTTGAGGAGCCACGCCAGGGTGACCGCCCCCGAGGGCTCGACCACCAGCTTGAGCCGATCCAGGGCGAAACGCACCGCCTGCACGATCGCCGCGTCGGAGACCAGGCACGCCCGCGCGCCGTGGTGCACCAAATGCGCGAACGTCAACGCTCCGATCCGCAGCGGGAGCAACCCATCCGCCACGCTCCCTGTCTGCTCGAGCGTCACCGGCTGCCCGGCGGCCTGCGCCCGTTCGTACGTCGGCGCCCCCTCCGGTTCGACGGTGACGATCGCCGCCTCCGGCCGGAGCGCCTTGACCGCCGTTGCCACGCCCGCCGCCAACCCGCCGCCACCGACCGGAACGGCGACAGTGCGCACCTCGGGACAGTCCTCCACCA
>Ga0182021_10010982_pt1 | contig 10743 bp, 11 predicted proteins | sample 612E3MmetaG_FD_120493 | JGI IMG/M metagenome (GOLD analysis project Ga0182021, IMG submission 120493) | Permafrost microbial communities from Stordalen Mire, Sweden - 612E3M metaG (Illumina Assembly) | ecosystem: Environmental > Terrestrial > Soil > Wetlands > Permafrost | place: Sweden...
CGACTGCCGGTCTGTCAGCCCGTCGAGGGCATGAGTAAGTAGGGTGATCGTCGGATCGATGAGACCGCTCATCATTGGGTCCCCTGATAGCTCTGCCACTTGGCGAGGATCTTGGCGATGTAGCCGCTGCAGGCGTCCGGGACCTTCCCGAGACTGCTGACCGTTCCCGGTCCCGCGTTGTAGGCGGCAAGTGCGAGATCCACCCGCCCAAACGCCTTGAGCTGCTTCGCGAGGTACTTGGCGCCGCCGTTCAGGTTCTGCTGGACGTCCCAGATGTCGGTGACGCCCAGGCCGGCCGCCGTGCCCGGCATCAGCTGGCACAAACCCGACGCGCCACAGCTGGAATAGGACTTGGGATCGAAGTCGGATTCCGCGTACACGAGCCCTGCCAGCAGCGCGGGATCGATGCCGTTGGCGATTGCGGCCGAGCGGATCTGGGCGGCGTAGGGGATGCGCGAAGATGCCGCGTCGAAACGGGCCAGGACCGCACTGCCTGACAGCTGGCACATGGACGAGGGGTCGCTCGGCGACGGACCCAGCAGCGTCGCCGGGTCGGGCAGCTTGCCGGCGGCCAGATACGGCGCTGGATCGACGGCAGTCCCGTCGCTCGTGTACAGCCCGAAGTGGAGATGCGGTCCCGTGGTGACGCCGGTCACGCCGACCTTGCCGATGATCTGGCCGGCAGAGACGTGCTGGCCGACGGTCACCTGGAGTGACGGATCGAGATGCGCGTAGAGTGTCGTGTAGCCGTCGTCGTGCTGGATCTTGACGACCACGGCCCCATCCGACTGCTTGCCGGCGAAGGTGACGGTGCCGCTGGCCGCGGCCAGGACCGGCGTCCCAAGGGGGGCGGCCAGGTCGATGCCGTTGTGGTAGTGGGCGTAGGTGACGCCTCCGACGGTGGCCGGCGGCTCGAGGGGCTCGCTCGAGGGCCCGAAAGCCTGCGTCAGCGTCGCGCCCGGCAGCGGCGAGGTGAACAGGACGGTCGAGCTCGACAGGGCGTCGGCCGCGGTGGAAGCGGGAGCGGCCGTGCCGGCAAGGCCTTCCAGGACGCCGGAGAACGAGCCGCCGGCGAGGGAGTCGGCCCCCGCGGCGAAGATCGAGCGCCCGCTGGTCGCCCAGGTCGGGTCCATGCTCCGGATCCAGGCGTCAAGCTGGGAGATACGCGCGATGCATTCCGTGTAGCTCATCAGCGATTCCTCGCCACGCGCACGGCGTGTTGCGTGGATGCGATCTCGGCCATGGCCAGGGTGTCCTGGTGCTCCCGCTCGCGCCGCTCCGCGACCAGGAAGCGGTCCCTGAGGCGCTCCACGACCTCACGCTGGCGAGTTGCGTCGGCGAGCACGTGGCGGGCCTGGAAGAGTGCGTCGGTTGCTCGCCCCAGGCGCTCCTGGGCGGCGATGATTGCCCGCTGGGCCGATGCGACCGCGAACACGGCCGTCTGTAGCTGCCCCGCCTCGGACGTGCTGCACTGCAGATCGGAGAGCCAGTGCAACTCCTGCCCGGCACGGGCCTGGGCAGCCGCGACCGTGGCCAGAGCGTGCTGGTGCGCATCGACGGCGTGGCTGAGTTCGATGCGCGCCGCCTCCTCGGCCATCTCGCGAAGCCGCAGGACGATGCCCAGACGGAAGCGGTTGCTCATCGCGGAGCCTCACTTCGAAGCATGGGCGGCGGCGGGGTGGCCGTTCCCGACAACGGCTGGGGCGCAGGCTGGGCCTGATGCTGACCGGGTTTGCCGATGCCGCTCCCGTCGGTGGGACGCGCGACCGCGAGCCCGGCACCGGCACCGAGAAGGGCCTGGGCGTTGAGGACGCCGCACGCCTCCATGTCCCGGCGGGCGGTGACGATGTCGGACTGCTCCTCGAGCTCCTGGCAGAGGAAGTCCTCGAGGGCGGGGCGTAGCGCGATCGCTTCGTCGATGGCGGGGTTCGAGCCGTGAGCGTAGGCACCCACCTCGATGAGATCTCGGGCGCCTTCGTATTCGGCCAGGGCCGCGCGGAGCGCGCCGGCGACGCGCAGATGGTCCTTCTCCACCACAGCCGGCATGGCTCGCGACACGGATGCGAGAACGTCGATCGCCGGATAGTGGTTGCGTTCGGCCAGCGAACGCGAAAGCACGATGTGGCCGTCGAGGATGGATCGAACGGTGTCGGCAACCGGCTCGGTCATGTCGTCGCCCTCGACCAGGACCGTGAAGAAGCCGGTGATCGTGCCGTATTCGGTGTTGCCCGCGCGTTCGAGCAGCCTGGGCAGGAACGAGAAGACCGAGGGCGGGTAGCCGCGCAGGGCCGGAGGCTCCCCCGCTCCGAGGCCGATCTCGCGCTGCGCCATGGCCAGCCGCGTGACCGAGTCCATCATGAACAGGACGTCCTTGCCCTCGTCACGGAACGATTCGGCGATGGCCGTCGCGATTTCGGCGGCCTTGAGGCGAAGCAGCGCCGGCTGGTCGGATGTGGCAACCACGACGCAAGAGCGCGCCAGACCCTCGGGCCCGAGCTGCTCGTCGATGAACTCCTGAACCTCGCGGCCACGCTCGCCGATCAGCGCGATGACGTTCACGTCCGAGGACGCGTGGCGGGCGATCATCGCCAGGAGCGTGGACTTGCCCACGCCCGATCCGGCGAATATGCCGAGTCGTTGACCCTTGCCGGCGGAGAGAAGACCATCGAGGGCCCGGACGCCGGTGGAGATCGGAGTGGAGATTCGCGCTCGTCCGAGCGGATGCGGAGCGGCGCCGGTGACGACGCGATACTCGGCCCGCAGGGGGCCCTGGCCATCCAGCGGCCGCCCGAAGCCGTCGAGCACCCGGCCCAGGACCGCCGGCCCGATCGGGACGCGGAACTGCTGCTCGCGCAGCCGGACCGCGGAGCCCGGCCGCACGCCGGAGAGGTCGCCGAACGGAACCAATGTGATCAACCCGTCCCTGAAGCCGACGACCTCGGCGCTGACCATGCCCTCCGGCTCCAGATCGATCCAGCAGATCGAGCCGAGCTGAAGGATCAAGCCGGCCGCTTCGACCGTAGTGCCGATTACGCGCACAACCTCGCCGGTCGCCTGGAAGAGCGGCGCCGCTTCGGCCGCTTCCATCATGTGGCGCAGCATCGGTGAGACGCTCCCGTCGTCGGCGAGAAGATGGCCCCGGCCGTGTCGCCTGGCCAGCAGCGCGCTGCCGCTCCCATATGGGATCGTCATGCCACTCCCTCTTCGACCGTGCCGCGAGCCAGGTTGGGGATGGCACGGTCAAGGGCGATGCCTATCTCCTCGAGCTGAGCTTCCAGCCCTGCCTCGACGAAGCCGTGCTCGTAGCGGAGCGTGCAGCCGCCGGAGGGCAACGTTGGATCCCCCTCGAAGAACCACTTCTTGCCCAGATAGGCGCGGCCGTGGAGTGCCTCCCAGGCCTGGGCGACGGGTTCGACCGCCGCCGGATTGAGCAGAACGTGGGCCTCGGGCGAACCGTTGATCGTGCTGACTGCCGCTTCGAGCGCGGAGCACAGGAGGCTCGGCTCGATCCGGACCTCGTGCTGGATGATCCGCTTGGCCACCGACAGAGCCAGCTCCGCGATGGAGTGGGCTATCTCCGATGTTCGCTCCGGGGCGATCTCCTGCAGCGTCTGCGCCAGAGCGGACGCACCGTCGACCGCGGCTCGCAACTCGGCCTCGGCCCGGCTGCGACCCGCCTCGTAGCCGCGCTGCTCGGCTTCCTGCTCGATGCGCCGGACTTCCTCGGCGAGGACCGCCTGGTCCACGGTGCCGGCCAGACCGCCGGCCTGAACCGCTACCCCGGGTCCCCCGCTCGCGCTGCCCCGATTCGATCCGTGGGCGGCGCTGCGCCCGTTGCCACGGAGAACCGTCGCCGAGTGGCCGGGACCGCCCGGAGCCGGCGGCGCCACCGCCGCTTCGGTCCCGGCCGGCCGGGCCGGCTCATTGCCGTTGTGGATGAGGCGCCAGCTAGACGAAGGCATCCTCTGTGCCTCCGCGGTTGATCGAGATCTGATCCTCGTCTTCGAGCTTCTTGATGATGTCGATGATCCGTTGCTGGGCTTCTTCGACCGCCTTCATTCGGACCTGGCCGGCCAGGCTCATCTCTTCTCGCAACATCTCCGCGGCGCGCTGGCTCATGTTCTGGAAGAACTTCAGGCGCAGCTGCTCGGTGGCGGGCCGCAGGGCAAGTGCCATGTCCTTGGCATCGAGCTCGCGGATGACCCGCTGCATCGCACGGTCGTCGAGCAGCTCGATGTCGTCGAAAACGAACATGTAGCGGCGGACTTCGTCGGCCAGCTGGGAGTCCTGCTCCCCGAGCGCCTCGAGGATCTGGCGCTCATTGGTCCGGCCCACCTGGTTTAGTACGTGTGCCAGCGGGCGGGTCCCGCCGACGGACGTCACCTCGGTCACGACCGAGGACAGCTTGCGCCGAAGTCCTTCCTCAACGACTTCGATGGCTTCCGGCGTGATCTGCTCGGTGAGGGCAATGCGCTTGGCTACTTCGACCTGGACCGGCGCCTCGAACTGGTTGAGGATCTTCGCCGCGGCTCGCGGGTCGAGGTGGGCCAGGACGATGGCCACCGTCTGGGGGTGCTCGTCGGACAGAAGACCGGCCGCCTGGACCGGATCGATGTCGCGCATGAAGTCGAACGGGATGATCTGCTGGGCCATGTGCACCCGATCCAGCAGTTCGCGTGCCTTGCCCTGGCCGAATGCCTGGCCGAACAGCTCGAGTGCGTAGTTCTCGCCGCCGGGCAGTACGCCGGCATGAGCGAACAGACCCGCATACGCCTCTTCGAGGATGGCGTCGCGGACCGTCGAATCGACGGCCGGCATGCGCATCAGCTCGAGGGCGACACGATCCAAGGCCTCCGGCGGCAGGCGAGCCAGGAGCTTGGCCGATGCTTCGGTGCCGAGCGTGATCAGCAGCGCCGCCGCCTTGCGTGGACCGCTAAGAGTCAGCGCCGTCGCTTCGGAACTCATCGCCGGTTGTCCTCACGCAGCCAGCCGTGCATCAGACCGGCCAGGGCGTCCGGCCGCTCGTCGGCGACCATTCGGAGTCGCTCCTGGATGCGAGCCTGGGGCGTGGCGCCGGGGGCGTCGGCCGCGGGCGGGGCATCCGGGGCGGTGCTGGCCGGAATTCCGGCGCGGTTGGGGACCGGCGCGAACGCCGGAATCGACCCGGATGGGCCAAGGTCGTAGACATCCTCGGCCTTGCGGCGCAGTGCCCCGAGGTTCATCCAGAAGAGAGCCAGCATGACCAGGGCGAAGACGGCGCCGAGAAGCGTGCCGCTGGAACTGCCGACCGTCTTGACGATGTCCGAGGTCGGGCTCGAGGCTGCGTTCGTGGCGATCGTCGGCTGAGCGGCGAACGTGATCGCCTGGACCGCCACGACGTCGCCGCGAGTGGTGTCCGCTCCGATGGCCGCGGCGATGCTCGTCTTGAGCGTGTCGGCGGTGAGGCTACCGAGCGCCGCCTTGTCCACGAACACGGCCACCGACAGCTTCTTGACCACGCCCGGCTGGGTGACGACATGCTGGACCGTCTGGGAGACGCTGTAGTTGATCGTCGTCTGGACATGCGAGTAGCCCGCGCCGGCACCCGAGCTGGAAGTCGGCGTGGCCGTGGCCGCGGCGCTGGAGCCCGCGCTCGGCGATGCGGAGGCGGAGGGCGTGGCCGAGGGGGAGGCCGAGGGCGTCGCAGAGGCAGCCGCGGTCGGGGCGGCCGTTGGGGCGGCGGTGGTCCCGGCTGCGGGGCAGACGCCCGGATATGACGACAGGCCGGCGACGTTGGAGTCCGTGCCGGGGATGCCGCAGGCACCCGAGCTGGCCGTCGCTCCGTACTCCTCGATGTTCTGGCTGATGCTTACAGGCGGATTGCTTCCGGCCGCCGCATAGGTCGTTATGTCTTGCTGGACCTGGCTCGTGTCCACGTCGGCCGACACGGCGACCGAGGCGTGGTCAGGTCCAAGGGCGGCAGCCAGCAGCGTCTCGATCTTGGCCTTGGTCTGCTGCTCGACGAGGTCCTTGGCCTGCGCAGCGGCGGTATCGATGGAGTTGGCGGCCCCGGCCAGGACGTGGCCCTGGTCGTCGGTGACCACCACGTTCTCGTTGGAGAGGCCCTGCACGGACTTCGCGACTGTGTTGACGATCGCCGCGACGAGGCCGCTCGACGGCGTCTGGCCACCGGTCATGCCCAGTACCACGGCGGCACTTGCGGGAGTGTCCTCGGCGGAGACGGCCCCGGTCTGTGCCAGGACTATCGAAACCCTGGCGCTGGCAACTCCATCCATGCTCTGGATGGTCTTGGTCAGCTCACCCTCGAGGGCCCGCTGGTAGGTCACGCTCTGATCGAACTGCGACTGACCGAAGCCCTGGCTGTCGAACAGGTTCCAACCCTGAGTGTCGGTGCCCGATCCGCTGGTGACGCCCGCGTTGCCGGCCGCGATCTTGGCATCGCCCAACGAGTCGATCGGGACTTCGATCGTGGTCCCGGCGTCGGCCACCTGGTAGGGGATGTTGGCCGCACGGAGCGCCCCTTCGATGGTCGTCGCGTCGGTTGCCGAGATGTTGGTGAATGCCGGCGTGTAGTCGGGCTTGCTGGCAAACATCACAAGGACGCCGATCATGGCCACTGCGGCCACCGCGACGCCCATGATTCCGAGCCGCTGGGTTATCGAGATCTGCTTCAGGAGCCCCTGGACCTGCTCGTTCATCGATCGGCCACCCTCACACCTGAGTCCGCATGATGTCCTGGTAGGCCTCGATCAACTTGTCTCGAACGTCCACGGTGGCCTTGAGACTCATGGACGCCTCTTCCATCTGGAGCATCACGGTGTGCAGATCGGCCGAGCCGCCGGCCGCGAAGTTGGCCATCGACGAGTCGGCCGCGTTGAGCTGGCTGTTCAGCTGGCCGAAGGCGTCGCTCAGCGAGTTGAGAAAGGAATCGCCCGGCGCCTGCGTTCCGGATGCGCTTCCGTCGACCTCGCCCGCGCCGTTGAGGGTGCTCGCGCCGGAGATGGGCGAGACCGACGTGGTGCCGGAGACACCGGAGACGCCGGAGATGCCGCTGACGGAGGAGACTGCGCCGATGGCGTTCATCGGCCGGTCACGCCTTTCCCAGATCGATCGCGTCCAGGGCCTGCTGTTTGGCAGCCTGGGCCGCGGTCGCATTGATCTGGTACGAGCGGGCGGCGCCCATCATGTCCGTCATCTGGGAGGACACGTCGACGTTGGGATAGTTGACGAAGCCGTTCTTGTCGGCGTCGGGGTTGGTGGGATCGTAGACGCGGGTGTCGGGCCGGGTCGACTTCACGATCCCGATCGCCGAGACACCCTGGGCCGCGGCCATCGGGCCCATCTGCTGCGCCTGGAAGACGACCTCTTGCTCCTGGTACGGCTCGCCTGCGGGCCCGTTCTGGGTACGAGTGGTCTGGGCATTGGCCAGGTTGCTCGCGGCGACATCCATCCTGAGACGCTGAGCCGTCAGGCCGGAGGCCGCGATGCGGATCGTGTCGAACACGCTCATTGGGCGCTTCCTCGGCTGTTCGGGCGGGCTCTACCCGGGGTCGATTGACTTCCAGTCAGCCTCTCCGAAACCGTCCGCATCTTCGGCTGGCCACTGAGTCCCCGGTATCAGGGTCCACCCTGGGACCCGGCGCCCTTTGGTACGACCCTGGCGTGGGCGAGCGGACCTCCCCGGTCGGACCCTCCGTGCGGCCCCCCCTCTCGGGCAGGTGCCGCCCCGTCACTCGATTCGGGAGTGCGTCTCGCTCAAATGGATGCCGGCTGAGCGAGCGAGATGCTCAACCCCCGACGGGGGCAGCGCCCTACACTGGCGGGCGATGGAAGAGCGAACCGTCGCCCGCCACCTTGCCGGGGCCGAGTTGTGGGCGCGAATCGATGTCGCCGCAAGCGGGGCCGGCTTCGGCCGGCAGGCTGATATCGGCAATGTCGCGCCTCCCGCCTCCCATTACGGCGATTCCACCCAGGACGGAGCCGCTCCCGCTCTCCCGGAAGTGGCGCTCATCTCGGGCTGGGAAGACGGCGAGCCTTTCTGCGCCACGATCTGTTCCACGGACGTTGGCCTCCAGTTCTGCCGTCGTTGCCCCGAGGACCTCGCGGCGCGGGTGCTGCGAACCGGCCGGGCCGCCAGGGGCCGCTGCCGCGCCGGCGGTACTCTGCTCGGCTTTCCAGCGCCGCGCGGCTCACGGACAACCGTCGCCATCCTGAGAGTGGCCCCGCCCGCGCAGCGCGACGCGGCCGCGGTCTCCGGCGGTACCAGGGTCGCTCCCGGCGCCCTCCGGCGCGCGGCTCGGCAGGCGCCGCCGGCCAATCCGCCGGCGGCACTGGCCGCGGCCCGGGTCCTGCGCGATCCGGTGCTTCTCTTCGAATGGCAGGTCCAGCAGCGAGCCCGCGGTTCCGACCGCCGCCGCACGGCGACTGCCGCACTCGCCCAGATGGTCGCGACCAGCGAGGAGTTCTACGATCTGTACCGCGCGTCGGAGAAGCAGCGTCGCGAGCTCGAGCGAAACCAGCGCCGCCTGGACCGTTTGGCCCGCCAGACACTTCAGGCAAGCGATCTCGAACGGGCTCGCATCGCGCACCAGATCCACGACACGGCGGCCCAGTCGATGGTAAGCGCCTTCCGGTTCCTCGACGCCGCGAGGGCCTTCGCGCGCGGTCACCCCGGCGATTCGATCGACTCATACCTGGAATCCGCGTCGGATCGGATGGTGACGGCAATCAAGGAGTTGCGAGCCGTCCTCAACGACCTGGTCCCGCCCGGTCTCGAGGAGTTGGGCCTCGGACAGGCCATCTACAGTCGCATGAAGTCGCTGGCGTCCGAATCCGGCATGGACATGGCGATAGATGGCGAGCTACCCCGTCTCGACGACTGGGTGGAGCAGGCTCTCTACGGCATGACCACCGAAGCGCTGACCAACGCCGTGCGCCACTCGCAGGCGCACTCGGTGAAGACGGAGCTCCGAGCGACCAAGGGCCGGGCGGTGGTGACGATCGAGGACGACGGGCTCGGCTTCGACCCGGCGGCCGCCGAACGTCGTCGCCAGGGCGGCGGACTTGGGCTCCTCGGCATCGCCAGACAGGCTCGCTGGCTGGGAGGAGCCGCTTCGGTGCGAAGCTCGATCGGCGCCGGCACGGTTGTACGAATTTCGATACCAATAGCCCGACACACGGCGTCCCGGGCCGGATACCCTGGCACCAGCAGCGATGCCGCTGCCGGAGGAGATAACGGAGAAGTCAAGTCGTGAACGAGCGCACGCGCGTCCTGCTCATCGACGACCACGAGATGGCGCGCCGCGGCCTCCGCGCGATGCTGTCCGCGGCCGATTGGATCGAAGTCGCCGGCGAGGGTGACTCCTGTGAGTCCGGTCTGAAGCTTGCCGAGGAACTCCAGCCGGACATGGTCCTCCTCGACATCCGGATGCCGGGCCTGGACGGTCTCGCCTGTCTCGAGCGGCTCAAAGCCCGTCAGCCTCGCATCGCCGTGATCATCGTGACCCTCTACGACGACCGCCGGTACGTGCTGGAGGCAATCCGCCGAGGAGCCGCCGGGTACCTGCTCAAGGACGCCAGCACGGCCGAGGTCATTCAGACGCTCCACAACGTGGCCAACGGCCAGCTGGCGGTGGAGCCGCAGCTCCTGCGAGAAGCGCTGGCCACTCGAGACGAGGCGCCCCCCGCCGGCGAGTCCGCCCGTCAGCGCGCTGAGCAATACGCGCTGACGCCTCGCGAGCACGACGTTCTCCTGCTCGTTGCCGAAGGGCTCACCAACAAGGAGATCGGCGGCCGCCTGTCCATCACCGAGGACACGGTCAAGAAGCACGTCCAGAACATCATCTGGAAGCTCCGAGCCGCCGACCGAACACAGGCCGCGATAATGGCCCTGAAGCTGGGCCTTCTCGAAAACCCAACCTGATCGCCGCCCTGGCCCGCGCTGCGCAAGCGGCTGCCGGACGGCGTCATCGTGCGAATCGAGGATGCGCACCCCCGATTCGGGCCGATTCGTTGGCTACTGGCAACGGAATCGGTGTTAACCCTGTCAGGGATAGCCCCTAAACGGTCAAGTCGTCCCGTGGTCGCCCGATGCCTAGATCACTCAGATGGCAACCAACGACCTGCTCCCAACGGCACTCGTCGCTACCGGAACCGCTCCGGCGGCGATCCCTCAGCTCGCGCCCCTTCCGGTGGCGCCGCAGAAGGATCGCTTCGCCAAGCAGGCCGGTCCCGACGTGTCCTTCAAGGGGCCGGACGGGTTGACCGAAGCGTACGCGGTGTTCCAGATCGATCCTCAGAGCAAGCAGCTCCTGGTCACGGTCGTCGACGCGCAGGGCCAGGTCCTGCGCGTGATCCCGCCGCGCTCGGTTACCCAGATGATGGAGTCGATGGGGCGCTACCGGCCTTAGGCCGACGCGATCCGCCGCTTCCTCATTCCCGACCTCGATCTTTCCGTCTGCCCTGAGTCCCGGATTCGTCGAACCGACCGACCACGCCCGCCGGAGGCGCGTCGTCCTCTCCCGGGCCACATGACGGCCTCGATTGGCCGCGGAATGGTCCGCGGAATCGGCCCCGGGATAGGCCTTGGGGGTTCAAGTCCGAGCAGCGCGCGACCGATGCCCCGACAGGATCGCAACGGTCCGGCCCACTGTGTCGAGCGACGTCGAGAACGCCGATCGCGACCTCGGGCACCACCGCTTCAAGGAATCGGCCGCCATGACGCTCACCCTCTCGGAAGCCGGC
>Ga0182021_10010983_pt1 | contig 10743 bp, 8 predicted proteins | sample 612E3MmetaG_FD_120493 | JGI IMG/M metagenome (GOLD analysis project Ga0182021, IMG submission 120493) | Permafrost microbial communities from Stordalen Mire, Sweden - 612E3M metaG (Illumina Assembly) | ecosystem: Environmental > Terrestrial > Soil > Wetlands > Permafrost | place: Sweden...
CCAAAGGCTGTGATATCCCGGTGCTCGCCAACCTGTTCGGCACGGTCAAGCGCGTGGCCCTGGGGATGGGCGAGGAAGACCCGGCGCGGCTGCGCGAGATCGGCAAGCTGCTCGCCTACCTGAAAGAACCTGAGCCGCCGCGCGGCTTGAAAGACGCCTGGGACAAGTGGCCGATCCTGAAACAGGTGCTCAACATGAGCCCGAAGGAAGTGCGCTCGCCGCCCTGTCAGGAGGTGGTGTGGGAAGGCAAGGACGTGGACCTGTCACGCCTGCCGATCCAGACCTGCTGGCCGGGCGACATCGGCCCGCTGCTGACCTGGGGCCTGGTCATCACCAAAGGGCCGCACAAGCCACGACAGAACCTGGGCATCTACCGGCAACAGGTGATTGGGCCGAACAAGCTGATCATGCGCTGGCTGGCGCATCGCGGCGGCGCCCTGGATTTCCGCGAATTCCAGGCGGCGAATCCCGGCAAGCCCTTCCCGCTATGTGTGGCCATCGGCGCCGATCCGGCCACCATTCTCGGCGCGGTGACCCCGGTGCCCGATTCGCTCTCGGAATACCAGTTCGCCGGCCTGTTGCGCGGCGCCAGGACCGAAGTCGCGAAGGCGCTGGGCTGTGATCTGCAAGTGCCGGCCTCCGCTGAAATCGTCCTGGAGGGCGTCATCCACCCCGGTGAAATGGCGCTGGAAGGCCCGTTCGGCGACCACACCGGCTACTACAACGAACAGGAAACCTTCCCGGTGTTCACCGTCGAACGCATCACCCTGCGCCGCGACGCCATCTACCACTCCACTTACACCGGAAAACCGCCGGACGAACCGGCCATCCTCGGCTTGGCGTTGAACGAAGTGTTCGTGCCGCTGCTGCAGAAGCAGTTTCCCGAGATCGCCGACTTCTACCTGCCGCCGGAAGGCTGCTCCTACCGCATGGCGGTGGTAAGCATGAAGAAGCAATACCCCGGCCACGCCAAAAGGGTGATGTTCGGCATCTGGAGTTTCCTGCGCCAGTTCATGTACACCAAGTTCATCATCGTCACCGATGACGACGTGAACGTGCGCGACTGGAAGGAAGTCATGTGGGCGCTCACCACCCGCGTCGATCCGGCGCGCGACACCTTGCTGGTAGAGAATACCCCGATTGATTACCTGGATTTTGCGAGCCCGGTATCCGGATTGGGCAGTAAAATGGGCATTGACGCCACCAATAAATGGCCGGGAGAAACTAACCGGGAGTGGGGAACACCGATCAGAATGAGCGATGCCGTGAAACAGAAAATCGATGCACTCTGGCCCGAGTTGGGTTTGCAAACAGGGCCTGGACTCCGCGAGGTAAGCGGAAGCAATGAATAGCGCGCTCCTCAGCGGTTTTATCCCGTTCAATAGCCTATCCGCCGAAGCCTTGGCACAAGCGGTCGAGCAGATGCGCGAGGTTCGCATCGAGGTCGGGCAGACCCTGTTCCGGCGCGGCGATAGCGACCCCCACCGCTATTACCTGCTCGAGGGCAAGATCACGCTGGACGCCGCGGATGGTTTGCCGCCGCTGCTGATCCAGGCCGGCAGCGAAGCCGGCCGCCACCCGCTGGTACGCCAGAATCCACGCCGCTATACCGCTGTGGCCCATACCTCCTGCCGCATCGCCGCCTTTGACGAGGCTGCCCTGGATGGGCTGATCGCGCAGGACCAGACCACCGCTTACGAAGTCCAGGATTTCGAGGGCATCGACCCTTACTGGCTGTTCGACCTGCTGCGCAATCCCGCTTTCGCCCGCGTGCCGCCGGCCAACCTGCATGCCCTGTTCAGACGCTTTCGCCCCAAGCCAGTCACGGCCGGCGAAGTGCTCATCCGCCAGGGCGACCCCGTCGGCGATTACTACTACCTGATTCGCGAAGGCCATGCCCAGGTGGTTCGGCGCAACGACGCCGGGCTCGAGGTGATGCTGGCCAGACTGAGCCCGGGGCACAGTTTCGGCGAAGAAGCCCTGATCGCGCATACCGCGCGCAACGCCACCGTGACCATGCTGAGCGACGGCCTGGTCATGTGCCTGTCCGCTGAAGACTTCGACACGCTGTTGAAGGAACCGCTGCTGCGCCAGCTGAGTGCCGCGGAAGCCGTGGCCCTCCTTCGTCGCGGCAACGCCGATCTGATCGACGTGCGCCTGCCCGATGAATTCAAACAGGGCAACATCAAGGGCAGTTTCAACATCCCGCTGTGCACGCTTCGCCTCAAGGTCGGCGCCCTGGATCAACGGCGCGTCCATATCATGGTCTGCGAGACCGAACGGCGCAGCAGCATTGCCGCCTTCATCCTCGCGCAACGCGGCCTCGACGCGCGCGTACTGAAGGGCGGCCTCGCCGCCTTCAAGCAACCCGGCGGCTAGAGCGCGGCCTGAGAGGCTGTGAATATTTGTATGGCGGCCCGCCAAACCAGCCGTCATTCCCGCGCAGGCGGGAATCCAGGTTGTTTATCTGATTGTTTTTAAAGCAATCAGCCCTACAAACTGGATTCCGCCTGCGCGGGAATGACGGTTTTATCGCCCGCGGCCATTTCTTCACAGCCTCTGAGGCGAAAATTTCTCCCGGGACGCGGAATCGGGCAGAATCGCCCTCGATATTCTCCATGAATGGCCGAGAGAAGCCATCTGGCATGGAATACATCTGATTCCATCAAATTCGGGTTGACGCGCTCGGGGCTTGCCCGACTGGCGAAACAACACTGGGAAACCGATATGCAAGTCACGCAACTGTCGCAACTCGTCCCTTTCAACGGGCTTTCCGAAGAAGCCCTGCAACTGGCCGTGCAGCAAGGCCGGGTGCTGCAAATGGACAAGGGCCAGACGCTGTTCACACGCGGGGAAGTGGGTCACGCCAGTTATTACCTGCTGGTCGGGGAAGTCTCGCTCGACTCCGACGCTGACGACACCCCGCCCCTGGTCATTCGCGCCGGCGGCGATGCCGCTCGCCACCCGCTCGCCCGTCTCAAGCCGCGCCGCTATACCTGTGTGGCACGCGCTCCCTGCATGGTGGCGGAGTTCGCCGACGACGCCCTGGATCGCCTGGTGGCACGCGACCAGGCGACCTCCTATGAGGTCACGGAGTTCGAGGGCGACAACCCGAGCTGGCTGTTCGACCTACTGCGCAACCAATCCTTCACGCGGGTGCCGCCGGCCAATCTGCATTCCCTGTTTGCCCGTTTCGAACCCCTGCCGGTAGTGGCGGGACAGGAAGTGATCCGCCAGGGCGAAGTCGGCGACTACTACTACCTGATCCGCGAAGGCAGGGCCCACGTGACGCGATCCACCAAGGGCGGTAAGCCGGTGGTGCTGGCGCGCTTGGAGCCCGGCCAGAGCTTCGGCGAGGACGCGCTGATCTCCGGCGAACTGCGCAACGCCAGCGTCCGCATGCAGACTCAAGGCCTGCTCATGCGCCTGGCCGCCAGCGATTTCCGCACCCTGTTGCAGGACCCGCTGGTGCATCAGGTGGCGGCGGATGAGGCCGCCGCGATGGTGCGCTGGCGCGGCGCCGTGCTGCTCGACGTGCGCATGGAAGACGAATACAAGCAGGGCAACCTCAAGGGCAGCCTCAATCTGCCGCTCTACCTGCTGCGCTTGCGCGCCAAGGCGCTCGACCCCACGCGCCCCTACATCCTCTATTGCCAGACCGGCCGCCGCAGCAGCACCGCCGCCTTCCTCCTGGCACAGCGCGGCTTCGACGCGCATGTGCTCACCGGCGGCCTCGACGCGATGAATATTTTCAACCCGGCAAGCAGTAGTTGATTACAATACTCGGGTATTAACCACTCGGAGATTAAATCATGTCTTCTGCACTTCACGATGCCGCCAAATCCGGCGACAGCGCACAAGTCCGCAACCTTCTGGCCGCCGGCGCCAACCCCAACGAGCTCGACGAGGCGGGTGACACCGCCCTGCACAGCGCCGCCCTGCAAGGCCACCTGGATGTCGTCAACACGCTCCTCGCAGCCGGTGCCGACGCCAATGCCAAGGATGCCAATGGCTGGACGCCGATTTTCAAGGGCGCCTACAACCATGAGCTCGATTGCGGCTTCGCACCCGTGGTGCGGGCGCTGATCGACGCCGGTGGCGACGTCAACGCCCGCATCTTCTTCGGCCTCACCCCCCTGATGTTGGCCGCCGGTGCCGGTGAAGCGGCGGTCTGCGAGGCGCTGCTCAGCGCTGGCGCCGAAGTCAAAGCCGCCAACGAAGGCGGCCGCACCGCCCTGATGATGGCCAAGGAGCGCTTCTACGTGGACGTCATCAACCTGCTCTACGAAGCGGAAAGCATCGTCATGGAAACCGAAGGCGTCTCCTGCGCCAGCGGCGTGCGTGCGCCGGCGGACGGCCCGCGGGTCATCAACTTCATACCACGCGCGCATTGAGCTAGACGCAATCGCCTGCCGTAGGTCAGAGCCTGCCCTCGACCTGATCGGGGTTGGCGCGTGGCGACTACCTGACGATCGTTCCGTCAATCTGGAAATTTGATTGTTGATCGTCAGGTAGCGATCAAGCCGCAACCTGACCTACGCAATTTACACAATCGCCAACGTCCCCGGCGGCAACCGCTTCGCAAGGGTTTCCGCCAGTTGCGCCATCGTGGTGGCGAGCGGTGAGCGGCGGCGCCAGACCAGGCCGATGCTGCGCGCGGCGCCAGGGTCCGCTATCGGTTTCAGCACCACCTGCTGGCCGCTCGGGCTGACGCTGGCCAGGGTGGGGATCAGCGTCACGCCCAGCCCCATCGCCACCATCTGGCGCAGGGTCTCCAGGCTAGTGGCACGAATTTCTTCGCTTTTCAGGCCTACCAGGTGGCAGGCTTGCAGCGCCTGGCCGCGCAGGCAATGGCCCTCTTCCAGCAGCAGCAGCCCGGCCCGGACAAGTTCGTCGATGTTTATTTCATCAGCGGCAGCTAACGGGTGGTCGGCCGGCATGGCGGCGAGGAAAGGCTCCACGAACAGTGGCACCACCTCCAGGCTCGGGTCGCTGATCGGCAGCGCCAGCAGGCCGGCGTCCAGCTTGCCTTCGGCGAGGTGGGCGAGCATGTGCGGGGTCATTTCCTCGCGCAGCAGCAATCTCAGCTTCGGGTGGTCCGCGCGCACCTGGGTCAGCACATGCGGCAGGTAATACGGCCCCAGGGTGGGAATAATGCCGAGATGCACGGTGCGGTCCATCGGGTCCTTGGCTTCACCGGCAAGTTCCCGAATGCGCTCGGCTTCTTCGACGATGCGGCGCGCCGACTCGACGATTTCGCGACCGATGGGGGTGGGTGCCACCCGCTTCAGCGAGCGGTCGAACATGACCACACCGAGAAAATCCTCAAGCTTCTTCAACCCCGTGGACAGCGTCGACTGGCTGACAAAACAGGCCTCGGCGGCTTGCCCGAAGTGGCCGCAATCGGCCAGGGCGACCAGGTAACGCAGTTCTTGCAGGGTCATGGCGGCCTTCAATCTATTCGGCGGATTGAGACATTCTATGCAATCCACGAGATAGATGATGCGCCGGGCCGGGGTTTGCCCTTGTAGCGCCGGCTTCCAGGATGAGCGGTAACCATTTCTTCATCATCCCGTCACAGCCGGGTAACGGCGTCTTCCTACCTTTGCCGCATCACCGCAAAGGAAAGGAAATCCCATGCTCCAGCAACGCTTCGGGCAGGAAGGCAGTACCAGGAAACAGTTTCACGTCGGCATGGCGCGGCATCAGGACGAGGTGCGCGAGGCGCAGCGTCTGCGCTGGAAGATATTCGCCGGGGAAATGGGGGCGCGCCTCGCCACCCCGGAACCGGGCCTCGACATCGACTTCTACGATCCCTATTGCGAGCATCTGCTGGTACGCGATCCGGACAACGGCGAAGTGGTGGGCACCTACCGCATCCTCAGTCCGGAAAACGCCAAGCGCGTGGGCAGTTATTACTCGGAAAGCGAATTCGATCTCACCCGCCTGCAACACCTGCGCCCCCGCATGGTGGAACTGGGCCGCTCCTGCGTGCATGCCGACTACCGTAGCGGCGGCGTCATCACCCACCTGTGGGCCGGCCTGGCGGAGTACATGCTGAAAAGTGGGCACGAATACCTGATCGGCTGCGCCAGCATCGGCATGGCCGACGGTGGCCACAACGCCGCCGGCATCTGGCACGCGACGAAGGCAAAGCATCTGGCGCCGATCGAATGGCGCGTCTTCCCGCGCTGTCCGTTGCCGCTGGATTCGCTGGAATCGGTGGCGGCACCCGTCTTGCCGCCGCTGATCAAGGGCTATCTGCGCCTGGGCGCCCATGTCTGCGGCGAACCGGCCTGGGACCCGGATTTCAACACCGCCGATCTGCCCATCCTGCTGCCCCTGAGGAACCTGAACCCGCGCTACGCGCGCCACTTCCTCAAGCAGGCGTGAGCGGGCGGCGACCCAAAAGAGCCGGCTGGAAGCCGGCGCTACAATGCCCGGCATGTTGATGCCAACCCTGAAACTCCTGCGTCTGGCCAGCCATCTGCTGGCCGGTTCCCTCACCATCCTGCTGCTATTTCCGCGCCTCGACCAGCACCAGCGCAGGCACCGCGTTACGCGCTGGGCGGCGCAATTGCTCGAGCTGCTGGACATCCGCGTGGAGGTGATCGGAAGGCCGCCTCCGCTACGCGGCGGTGGCGTGCTGCTGGCGGCCAATCATGTCTCCTGGCTGGATATCCACCTGCTGTACAGCCTGTTGCCGGCGCGTTTCATTTCCAAGGCCGAAGTGCGCGACTGGCCCCTGTTCGGCTGGTTTGCGGTAGCGACAGGCACGGTGTTCCTGGTGCGCGAGAAGAAATCCGATGCGAAGCGGGTGAATCAGCTCATGGCCGAACTCCTGCGCGCCGGCGATTGCCTGGCGCTGTTCCCGGAAGGCACCACATCGGACGGCAGCGGCCTGCTGCCGTTCTTTCCCTCGCTGTTCCAGCCGGTGGTGGATGCCGAAGCGGCGGTCTGGCCGGCGACCATTCGCTACCTCAACAGCGATGGCACGCCCTGCATCGAAGCAGCTTATTACGGCCACATGAGCCTGGGCGAGTCGCTGCGGAAAATCCTGAAACTGCGGGGGCTACGCGCCCGAGTGGAGTTTCTGCCGCCCATCGCCAGCCAGGGCCTGGCCCGGCGCGATCTGGCACGCGCCAGCGAAGCAGCGATCCGAGCGGCAATGGCCCCGCGGGACATGGCGCACTCGTAGGTTGGACAAAGCGTAGCCGACGTAGGTTGGGCTGACGACAGGAAGCCCAACACCCCACGTTAGCCCCGCGGTTGTTGGGCTTCGTGCCTCAGCCCAACCTACGTTTTTTGCCGCGCCTGGCAGCGCACCTGGAAACACTGCTCGTCTTCCAGCCGGAACGCGGTCAGGGCGCCACCCCAGAGACAGCCGGTATCCAGCGCGACGACGTCTTCCCGCACCAGCAGGCCCAGGGTGGACCAGTGGCCGAACAGGATGCGCGCGCCGCCGCTCCTGCGATTGGGGAAGTCGAACCAAGGCACCAGTTCTTCCGGCGCCATGCCCAGACCCAGCTTGTGCTGGTATTCCAGGCTGCCGTCGATGAACAGATAGCGGGTGCGGGTCAGCGCGTTGGCGATGAAGCGCAGGCGATCCTGGCCGGTGAGCAGCGGACTCCAGCGACGCGGTTCGTTGCCGTACATGTCCTTCAGGAATTCGCGCCAGTGCGGCCCGCGCAAGGCGCGCTCCAACTCGCCGGCATGCAATTGGGCGGCGTCCGCGTCCCACTGCGGCGGCAGGCCGGCATGAACCATGAGCCAGACGCCTTCCCGATGCAGCATGGGGCGGTGGCGCAGCCATTCCAGCAGCGCCGCGCGGTCGGGTGCTTGCAGGATCATGTCCAGGGTGTCCTTGCGGTGCGGCGGCACGAAGCCTTCCGCCACCGCCAGTAGATGTAGGTCGTGATTGCCCAGCACCGCCACCACGCAATCGTCGTGCGCCTCGCACCAGCGCAGCACGGCCAGCGAATCCTCGCCCCTATTGACCAGGTCGCCGGTGATCCAGAGGCGGTCACGGGCGCGGTCGAACTCGAGGGCGGCAAGCAGGGTTTCCAGCGCTTCGTGGCAACCCTGGATGTCGCCGATGACGTAGGTGCTCATGGGATTCCTTGATGTTTGCGTAGGTCGGGTTACGGCGGCAAAACCCGCGCCTAACCCGACCTACTCGCCATCAACGGCTTCATCGCCGTGAGCAGGCTGGCGAACAGTTTCGGGTGGAGTTTCTCCTGCTCCGCCAGCAGGGTCTTCATCTGGTAGCGCTGCATGGGCATGGAGAAGCAGGCCGGGCAGTTCTCGAAAATGATCGGCAGACCGGCACGGGTGGCGAAGTCGCGGGTCTGGCGTTCGCGCGCATAGACCAGGGGGCGAATCACCCGCACATCGCCGGCATCGTTCAGGTAGTGCGCCTGCATGGTGCGCAGCTTGCCGCCGAAGAACGCGCTCATCAGGAAGCTTTCCGCGAGGTCGTCCAGATGTTGCGCCAGGGCCAGCACCCCATAGCCGTTCTCGCGCGCGATGCGATAGAGGATGCCGCGGCGCAGGCGCGAGCAATAGGCGCAGAAGGAATCGCCCTTCATGTGCTTGGCGGCGGAGGCGACGATGGGCTGGCTCTCATAGAAATACGGTACGCCCAGTTGTGCCAGGGTGGCCTTGAGCGGCGAGGGGTCGTACTCGGGCGATTGCGGATCCACCGTGCAGGCGGCCAGTTCGAAGTGCACCGGCGCCTTCTGTTGCAGGTGCAACAGGATGTGCAGCAGCGAGAAACTGTCCTTGCCGCCGGAGAGCCCGAGCAGGACGCGGTCGCCGGCGCGGATCATCGCGTAGTCGCCGATGGCGCGGCCGGCGGCGGTGAGGAGGGGACGGGAGGGGGTGACGGCCACGCCGCTCAAGGCAGCGCCCTCACGGCAAAGCTATAGCCAGGCTTTGCAGGAATTTCTCGGGTGGCTCGTAGCCGACCACGCGGTAAGCGATTTCCTGGCCGGATTTGTCGAAGAAGATGATGCCGGGCGGGCCGAACAGCTTGAAGCGGGCCAGCAACGCCTTGTCGTCGGCCGAGTTGGCGGTGACGTCGGCCTGGAGCAGCAACCCGTCCTTGAGGCGCGCCTGCACCTTGGCATCGGCGAAGCTGAAGTGATCCATTTCCTTGCACGAGACGCACCAGTCGGCATAGAAGTCCAGCATCACCGTACGGCCGGCGGCGCCCTGAATGGCGGCATCCAGCTCGGCCACGTTCTTCACCCGCTGGAACGCCAGGTGCGGCGCCATTTCGGCCGCTCCGGCGACGCCGCCCTTGAAGATGGCCAGTGGTTGCAAGAGGTCGCGGCCGCCGCCCAGCGCGCCCAACAGCATGGCGATGCCGGTCACCAGGCTGATCAGGCCGGTGCCTTTCCAGAAGCGGGTCCAGCCGCTGGCATTTACCGCCAGGGGTTCCATTGCCTTGAGGTAGACGCCGGAGATCATCAGCAGGGCGGCCCACATCAGCATCTGCACGATTTCCGACAGCAACGGCGCAATCAGCCAGATCGCTACCGCCAGCAGGGCGACGCCGAAGAACTTCTTCACCGCCTCCATCCAGGCGCCGGCGCGTGGCAGCAGGGCGCCGGCGGAGAGGCCGACCAGCAGCAGCGGGACACCCATGCCCAGCGCCAGCGAGAACAGGGAAACGCCGCCCAGCACCACATCGCCGGTCTGGCTGATATAGAGCAGGGCGCCGGCCAGGGGGGCGGCGACGCAGGGACCGACGATCAGCGCGGACACCACGCCCATCAGGAACACGCTGGCGAAATGGCCGCCCTTGATGCGGTTGCTGGCCTCGGTGAAACGGCTCTGCAGGAAGCTGGGCAGTTGCAACTCGAAGAAGCCGAACATGGACATGGCCAGCGCCACGAAGATGGCGGCCCCCGTGCCCAGCGCCCAGGGGTTCTGCAGGGCGTTGGAGATCAGCGTGCCGGACAGCCCCGCCGCCACCCCGGCCATGGCGTAGGTGAACGCCATGCCGAGGACATAGGCCAGCGATAGCATGAAGCCCTTGCGTTTGGTGATGCCCGCGCCCTGGCCGACGATGATGCCGGAGAGGATAGGGATCATCGGAAATACGCAAGGGGTGAGCGAGAGCAGCAGGCCGAAGCCGAAGAAGCTGACTACCACCAGCCAGTAATTGCCGCCTTTCAGCAAGGCTTCCACCTTGCCGGTATCGGAGCTGTCCTTGGCCGGCGCTACCTTGATCGGCGCGGCCTTGCTCGGCGCGGCGGTGGGCGCGCTCAGGTCGACGCTGATGTCCTGATCCTGCGGCGGATAGCAGATACCTTTCTCGCTACATCCCTGGTAGGTCGCCGTGAGCTTCAACTGTCGGGTTCCCGCCGGCATCCCGGCCAGCTTCACCAGGGCGGTGAAGGACTGGTGATAGACATACATCTTGCCGAAATTGGGGTCGATCTTCTCGTCGGCCAGCGGCAGATCCATGCCCGCTACCGTCACCCCGGCGGGCTGGGTGATCGTGAACCTGAGCTTGTCGCGATACAGGTAGTGCCCTTGGGCGATGCTGTAGCGCGCTTCCAGGGTGCCGTCCGGACGGGCGCTGAGCGCCAGCTTGAAGGCTTCTTCCGGAGACAGGAATTCCGGCTCGGCCTGGGGGCCACCCAGGGCATTGCCGGCCAACGCGCGCAAGCGCGCCAGCACTTCCGGATTCTGCTGTTGCACGGCGGGTTTGCCGGCCGTGTCGGCGGCGGGCGC
>Ga0182021_10010984_pt1 | contig 10742 bp, 7 predicted proteins | sample 612E3MmetaG_FD_120493 | JGI IMG/M metagenome (GOLD analysis project Ga0182021, IMG submission 120493) | Permafrost microbial communities from Stordalen Mire, Sweden - 612E3M metaG (Illumina Assembly) | ecosystem: Environmental > Terrestrial > Soil > Wetlands > Permafrost | place: Sweden...
GCCCTGACGCTCCGTGCGGCGCCGGATCGCGGCATCGTGCACTTCGCCGCTCGCCTCCTCCCAAAACGCCCACACCCCGCCCGTTTCGGCGATCAACCCGGCGCTGGCCCGGAACGGCTGCTCCGCCGTCGGGGTCGCCCGGCACACTTCGCGCGAGCGGCGCGCCTGCCCCACGAGGTCGCGCACGACCAGCGGCGCCTGGCGGGGCACACTTTCATCCGCCTCCAAAATGAGCGTGCTCGGCAGATATTTCGCCCCGAGCGCCGACTGCTCGCGGAGATGATGCAGCCGGACGAACTGGGTGGATTTGTTGAGAAACTGCCGGACCAGTCGTCCCAGGAACACGGCCCGGGCGCCATCCGCTTCGTCGTACGGCTGGCCATCGTCCCGGAGGCCGAGGACCATGAGTCCGAGCAAGCGCCCATTGTCGTGGAGGGGCACCAGCAAACGCGCCCCCCACATCGCGAGGCGGCTGCGCACGGCGAGTTCGGCGACCGGATCGACCGGGCCCTCCCAGGTGTCGCTGTTGATCACCGCCGGGTGCCCTTCGAGATAAGCCACGAGCGGATCGTCCAGCGGGCAGAACGATGTGCCGCGATCGGCCCGGAAGCCGTCGCCCTCGCGCAGGAAAAACACCGTGTGCGAGGCCCGCAACAGATGGCGGGAAGCCCGCCGCAACTCGCCCAGCAGGCGGTCGCGCGATTCGAGGTTTTCCACGGCGCCTTCGAGAAAATCCCAAAACTCGGTCGATTCCGCGGTCGGCGACGCGCGCACGATCCGGCGGATCGGATCGGGGCGGCGCGCCTTTTCCAGCAGCAGATCGATCATCGCCTGCTTCTCGGCCAGCTCCTCGAGCAACGGCAGCACTTCGCGCAGCCGCTGCGCGCTCTCGTCGTAGGACAGATACACCTTGGCGCGGCCGGCCATCCGGGCCTGCGCAAAAGGCTGGCTGCGGGGTTCGCCGACAAATACCGTGGGGCAATGCGCCAAATCGGCGGGCATGTGATCCTCCTCGGCGGCATCGAGGATCACCACGGTGGCCAGACCCGGTTTGGCGTCCGTCGAAGTGGTGTTGGCGCACAAGGGTACGACTTGCCGGTCGGCGGGAAGCTGGCGGGCCCACGCGGCCGAGAGTTGCGTGTCGGCGGTCGCTAGGATGTAGGCGGTGGACATGGGAAGATGACGCGGAACGTCGCACCGCAGCCGGGCTGCGGCAGATCGACCGTGATGGATGCCCCCAAACCTGAAAGGATATCGCTGCAAATTGCGAGCCCAAGTCCAAAGCCGCTCGATTTCGTGGACGCGAACGGCTGGAAGAGCCGGGGCATGATTTCCGGCGCAATCCCGGGGCCGTTGTCGGAAATCGCCAGCTCCACGCCCTCGGGCACGCGTCGCGTCGAAATCTTTACCCACGGCTCGGCGGCGCGCCCGTCGACCGCCTGGATGGCGTTGAAGCAAAGATTCAACAAGACCTGCCGGGCCACCGTTGCATCGGTCAGCACCAGATCGGGCGCAGCCTGAAATTCGGTGACGATGCGGACGGCGCGGTCATTGGCCTTGGGCGTCACCAAATCCAGGCTCGAATCAAGCACGGTATGCAGGTGCACCTCATGGGCGGCATGGACGCGCGGCGCGGCGAGATCGAGCAGTTGCTCGGTGAGGCGGTCGATGCGCGATACCTCCTCGCCGATCAATCGGAAAAATTTCTCGCGAAAGGCCGGATCGCCGTGGTGCTGTGGCAGGAGATGGACAAACGTCTTGATGGTGACGAGCGGATTGCGGATCTCGTGCGCCAGGCTGGCGCCGAGCAGCCCAACGGTGGCGAGCTGCTCCGCATGCTGCGCCTTCAGCGAGTAATGGGCCCGCTCGAGCGCGCTTTCGAAAATGGACGCCAGCTCCACCAGCTGGGTGACCTGCGGATAGGTGAACGGCCGGCGCGACGCCGGCACTCCCACCCCGATAATCGCGGTCAGCGCCGGCCCCTCGCCGATCACGAGCACGCCGAGGTCATGCAGTTTGAGAAACTCGACCAACGCCACCCGCCCGGGCGTGGGCCGCTCGCGCGCGAGGCGTTCCGGCGTCGCCCAGCGGAGCTGTTGCAGCGTTGTCACCACCGCGCCATCACCGGACAATTCGATTTCGCCACCACGCAGGGCTTCCTTGGTGCCGGAAAGCAGGAGAGCGAACTCGCTATGTCCCCACCCTTTTAGCACTTGGAGAAAGGCGTTTTCGAGCTTCTCGACCCGCGTCTCGCTTCTCGCCGCCGTGAATGCCGCCTGGCGCGCCGCCGTCGCCTGGGGATAAAAATGAAACACCCGGTCGAGCCAGCCGTTGAGCGACGAGGCCAGCCACAGCGCAATCGCCGTTGTTGCCAGCAGATCGAGTGGATTCGGAAGCAACGACCGGGCCAGCCAGTAGATCGTGTAGGCGACCGTCGCTGTGACTGAAACCAGCAAAAAGATCTTGATGGCCACGAGTAGGATTTGGCGCGCGTCAAAAATCCGGTGAGTCGTGATCGCGGTGACCGTCCCAGCGTAAAAGACCAGGACGACCAACGGCTGGAGTTTGATATAGATCCGGTCGTGCGTGAGCGCGTTGAGCGCCATCGAGGTCATGATCAGGGTGGTCATCGCGCACCCGCCCATCAGCCACACCTGTAACTCGAGCCGGCGTCCTCCGGATAGCCGCCGGGTCGCGCGAAACGTGTCGGCCAGCAGCACAACGTAAAGGGCAAGATCGACGCCGATGTAACCGTAATAGCCCCATCCCAACAGCTGATTGCTCCCAGTGGAATGCGCCGGAATAAAAAAACCCGTGAAGGGAACCGCCGTGAGGGCAATCGTCACCACCAACCAGGCCCAACTGCGCGACATCACGCTGCGCAACCAACGCGGGGCCTCGGTCGCGATACTTTCCTTCACCAACCAGAAATGAAGGGGGACGGACGCACCCACGGCACAGGCCAGGCGCAACCAAAACAGCCCTTCCTTCATCGATACGGCCAGATGCAGGGACAACAGCCACGCCGCCAAATGGAAGGAACACGTAAAGGTCACCCGGTTCACCCTGCGCGTGGGATTAGACCACAGGAGGAGTATCCCAACGACAGCGACGACCGTCGCGGCAAACAGTGCCGTGGTTATCTGCATCGTTCCAAAATCATGCTGCTGTTGACTGCGCCCAAACCATGGGAATTGACCAGCGTAAACCGATGGGCTACCTCACGCGCCCGGTTGCTCAGGGTCAAATCACAATCTGGGTCCGGAAATTCCCAGTTTACCGTCGGCGGCACTTCCCCGTGTTTTTGTGCGAGGGCTGCCGCGGCCACTTGGATCGCCGGCGCCGCGCCCAGCGGCGTGCCAATCGCCCCTTTAATCGAAACCGCCGCAATATTGGGCAGGTGCGAACCCAACAATTCCTTCATCGCACTGACTTCGGCCTTGTCGATCAACTTGTGCCCGGGACCCCACGCATTGAGGACCTCAATGTCGGACGCTCGCACATGGGCCTGGGCCATGGCGAGTTTCCCCGCCTCCACCATTCCTCCGCACAAGTCATCCCCTTCGTCGTTCGCAAATCCATATCCCGTCACGTAACTGTATCCCGGCCGTATGCTGCCCTCTGCCTCAATCACAAACATGCAGCTGCCCTCGCCCACCACGCCCGTCGTTCGCCACAGGTCGAACGGCCGGGCTTGGCGGCCCGGCATCTCCGTTGTCGCCGGGGTCAGATCCGCGGCGCGCAATTCAATGAGCGGAAACCGATGCAGGGGCGCCTCGGTTCCCCCGCATATCGCGAGATCGACTTCCCCGCTCGCCACCAGCGATGCCGCATAACCGATCGCGTCCATGCCCGAGCTGCATTGGTTGGAAAGCGCCACGGTCCGCGCGTTCATTCCAATCGCTTGATTGATGGCACTCGGCACGCTGCCAATCCCGATCGCGTAAAGCACCCGCGCCTGGGCCATTTTCATGCCCCGGTCCCTGACGGCGTCGATCGACCTGATCGTACCGCCGAAATCCATGATCGATGATCCGGTCACGACCGCACAGTTGGTGCGGCCCAGTTCGTCCTTGGTGATCCCGGCATCCTGCACCGCGAGCACCGCTCCGGCGACGGCAAACAACGTATGCCGCGCCGCGCCTTTCGGCAACGCGACGCGATTGACATATTTTGCAATATTGAACCGCTCGACGCAGGCGGCCACAAACGGCCCATATTCTTCTCCCAGGCCTTTGTACGGCCGCACCCGGCTCACCGGCTCCAAAATTCCTTTCCAAAACTCGTCTTTGCCGATGCCCGCGGGTGTGACCGGACCGATGCCGGTGATCTTGACCCGTCGTCGTTTCATTCGTGCAGAGCTGCCCGCAGCCAGGCGGGCCGCGTTAGCCCTCCGCTACCGCGGGGAAGACCATGGTCACCGTCGTGCCCTGGCCCGGTTTCGACTCCAGGGCCAGCGTCGCCCCGTGCGTGCCGAGCAGATGGCGGCAGATGCTCAGGCCGAGCCCGGTGCCGCTCACCTTGTTGCTGAATCCCCCCCGCATCGCTTTCTTGACCGCGATTTGCGCCATGCCGGTGCCGTTGTCGGCAACCAACAACTCGTAATTGCGGCCGGCCCGGGCGATGGACACGGTGAGGCGCGTGGCGCCGGCCTCGAGGGAATTTTTGAAGATGTTTTGAAACACCCGCATGAGCTCGTACTTCGAGCCGCGGATCAGCGCCGTTGCCACACCGTTCAACTGGATGGCGGCGTTGCCGAAGAAGATCACCTGCCGGACCTCGTGCACCACCTGCACCAGGTCGAGCGTGGTGAATTCGGTGGTCTGCTTCGCGGCCTGCCGCCAGTTCTCCGAGAGATGATGGCAGTATTCCGACGCCCGCTCCACCATCGCGGCATAATCGAGAATCTTCTTGCCCCGCTCGGGATCGACCGCCGCCACCGCCTTGGCCTCCTCGACCAGCAACGTCGCATAACCGATCACGACCGTGAGCGGATTGTTGAGATCGTGCACGAGCTCCACCGAGGCGCGCGCCTGCCAGATATGCGGCTCGTTCTCGTCGATCTCCCGTTTCAGCGCGGCATTGAGCTGCTCGGTTTCGCGGTTGATCTTGGCCTGCTGACGGCGCACGCGCGTGGCCTGGGTCTGCTTGCGCACGGCTTCGATCAACTCGGGAATGTCGGGGGGCTTGCGGAGGTACTGGTTGGCGCCCGCCACCATCGACTGCTGCGCGGTCAGGAGCGTCCCGTAACCGGTGAGCATGATCACCGCCACGTCGGCATCGATCTTGCGCAGTTCCTCGAGCGCCTTAATCCCGTCCATCTCGGGCATGCGAATATCCAGCACTACGGCCGAAAATGCCTTCTCGCGCAGCTTCGCGAGCGCCTCGGTCGCGCGCCCCGCGGTCTCCACGGCGAATTCCCCCGCCAACGAAAACGCGATCGACTCGCGCGGTCCGTATTCGTCATCGACCACCAGCACGAGTGGCTTTTCAACCGGTGCGGCGGGAGCGGTATGTTCTTGGGTCAGCATAGGGGCATCATGATAAGCGAGAACTGCCACGCCTGCTTTGGGGCAACCATTATCATGGCACGTATTTGCCCACCGGGTTTCCTTGTGTCAAGGAGCGCGTATAGTATGCTTTGTCACTAACCCTTCGCTAACGATCTTTACGTGAATTTTACTCTTGTCGCTTTAGCCGCCGCCCTCGTCGCGGCCGTCCTCACCTGGCTTTTCCTGCAAAGCCGGCACGCGGCGCTTGCCGAACGGCTGCGCGCCCGCGACGCGGAAACAGCCCGCCTCGGCGCCGAACTCTCCGCGGCGCGCGCCGAAAACTCGCAACTCACTGCCCGCAACGCCCAACTGGGCGGCGAGCTTGCCGCCGAGCGCGCCGGCGCCGAGGCCCGCCTCGCCGAACTGCGCACCGCGCACGAACGGTTGAAGGCCGAGTTTGCCGAGCTCGCCGCCGCCGCGCTCCGCGCCAATCGCGACGATTTTCTCCAACTCGCGCAGCAGGCGTTCGCCCAGCTCCAACAAAAATCCACCGGCGATCTCGCCGCACGCCAGCAGGCGATCGACGCCCTGGTCAAGCCGCTCAAGGAGTCGCTCGAGAAAGTCGACGGCAAGATCGCCGAGATCGAAAAGACGCGCGCCACCGCCTACGGCCAGCTCGGCCAGCAGCTCGAATCGCTCCAGACCGCCCAACTGCGCCTGCAGGCCGAGACCGGCCGCCTCGCGACCGCCCTCAGCACCACGCGTACCGCCGGCACGTGGGGCGAGGTGCAGCTCCGCCGTGTCGTCGAGCTCTCCGGCCTCACCGAACATTGCGATTTCGCCGAACAGGTGACGCCGGGCGGCGGCGAACGCGACCGGGCCGACGTGGTGATTTACCTGCCCGGCGACCAGCAGATCGTAATCGACGCCAAGGCGCCCACCGAGGCGTTTCGCGAGGCCGCCGTCGAAACCGATCCCGCGCGGCGCGCCGTGAAGCTCGCCGAGCACGCCGCCAAAGTCCGCTCGCACGTCGACGCGCTCAGCAGCCGCGAGTACTGGGCCAAGTTCCAACCCTCGCCCGAGTTTGTGGTGCTCTTCCTCCCGGGCGATCAGTTTCTCAGCGCCGCGCTGGAGGCCGATCCCTCGATCATGGACCGCGCCATTGGCCGCAAAGTGCTGCTCGCCACGCCCACGACCCTCATCGCGCTGCTGAAGGCTGCGGCCTACGGCTGGCGGCAGGAAGCGCTCTCGAAGAACGCCGAGGAGATCAGCGCGCTCGGCCGCGATCTCTACAACCGCATTTCCACGTTCGCCGAACATCTCGCCGGCGTCGGCAAGAACCTCGACACCGCCAATCGCAGTTACAACAAGGCCGTCGGTTCGTTCGAGGAAATGCTGCTGCCCGGTGCGCGGAAATTCGCCGAACTCGGCGCCAAGGGCACCAAGGAACTCACCGCTCCTGCCAGCGTCGAAACCGCCCCCCGCGACGTTGCCAAGCACGCCTGACGCGACGGGCATGGATCATCCCCAAAAAAACGCAGTTTGACACAGAGGTCACTGAGGCAAGCAGGAGGGCACAGAGCCTTGCATCGGAGCAAACGCAACATCGGTGTTCACCCGACGGGGGAACCCAACTTTTCGAGACCCGGTTCCCAAGCCTTTCGCCGTGAACTCCTGTTTGTGCTCTGTGGCCTCTGTGACAAGATCGGTCTGCGGACTTTAGGATCATGCGAGGCAAGACCCGACGCGCTGTGCCCCCGCGGCGCCGCCGGAATTCCATCGATACCCATTCAATTCCCCTACTGCGACATGCTCCAGTTTGTCACGTATTACGTGACAAACCTCCCGTACCGTCAGCCGGCCAGATCGGCCCCTTGTTGACGTCGCGCCACCCAGCAAAGCAGCAGCAGCGTCCGTTCGGCGTCAGGACAACCCCGGCCGCCGCGAAGATAGTCGGTGATCCGTTGTCGCGGAATGCCGAGCAGCCGGGCCAGCTTTGCGCGCTCCCCGCGTTTGCGCAACGAACCGCGGGCCTGCTTGGCCAGTTCATTCCACAGTGGCGTGTTCGGGCCCGGCCTTAGCGTCGCGCCTTGGCGGTGGCGAACGGTTGGCCGTTGCAGCCGTCCGGCGGCCGCGCGGGCAGATGCGGCCGCCGCTTCAAAAAGTGCCAGCGCCAGCTCAGCCGGCAGTTCCATTTGCGGAGGAATGCGTTCAATGTTCATGGAGCTGTTTTTGTCACGTAATACGTTACAAGTTTTGTCGTAGAAGCGAAATTTACGAGGAGAATTTGAGTTAAAATGAGAAAAGTTCGCACGCCAAAACTTGTCACGTAATACGTGACAAGTGGAACAGGCGATTGCGCCGGACCGGGGGGACGGCAGGCCGGGGGTCAGTCGTCGGAGGCGACCCGCCTGCGGAGGGCCTTATGCCCGGCGCGGTGGTGTTTCGCCTCCACCATGCGCGCCTTCTGCCCCCGACTTTTTTGCCGGTGGCGGCGGCGTTCTTTCTCGCGCGCCTGTTCCGCCGCGGCGGCGGCCAACCGTCGCCGCGTCTCCACGCGGTCGGCCAGTTCGGCCCAGGCGACAGCCCGGTTGTCGGCCTGGGATCGTTCCCGCTGACAGCGCACCTCCTCCCCGGTCGGACCGTGCCGTAACCACACGGTGGAAGAGGTCTTGTTGATCTTCTGTCCGCCCGGTCCGGTGCCACGCACAAAGCGTTCCTCCACGTCGGCCGGCCGCACTCCGAGAGCGTGGAGCCGCTGCAGAAGGGCACGGTCGAGGGCCGGATAGGTGTCGCTCATGGTCGGGAATCGGTGCAGAGAGCGAAACAAGACCGGGTAACGCCAGTCAAACCCCGACGAAACTTTCACTCGCTCCGCGCCTTCTTTCACTTTCACTCTCACTTCCACTTTTCCGTTCGCCTTTCTCCTACCCTTTCATTCTCACCCTCACTCTCACTGCCATACCCATGCCCACCGGACCCGCCTGGTCACAGAAACTTCGCGACGAAATCGGCCGTGCCGTGATCGGCCAGGACGCCATAGTGGAGCGGCTCCTGGTCGCCCTGCTCGCCAATGGCCACGTGCTCCTCGAGGGCATGCCCGGCCTCGCGAAAACGTTGCTCGTCAAATCGCTCGGCACCGCCCTTGGGGTGCAGTTCGAGCGCATCCAGTTTACGCCCGACCTGCTGCCGAGCGATGTCGTCGGCACGATGATCTTCCAGCCGAAAACCGGCGAGTTCTCGCCCCACCGCGGCCCGATCTTCGCCAACCTCGTGCTGGCCGACGAAATCAACCGCGCGCCCGCCAAGGTGCAGAGCGCCCTGCTCGAAGCGATGCAGGAGCGGCAAGTGACGGTCGGGGGACAAACCCACCTGCTGCCGCAGCCATTCTTCGTCATGGCCACACAAAATCCGATCGAGCAGGAAGGTACCTACCCGTTGCCCGAGGCGCAGACCGACCGTTTTCTGTTCAAACTGATCGTCGATTATCCGAACGCCGAAGAGGAATCGGCCATGATGCAACGCTGGGGCCAGGTGACCAAACAGCCCGAGTTGAAAGCCGTCTCGAGCGGCGCGGAATTGCTCGCGTTGCGCGCCGAGGTCGACGGCATCCACGTGGCGCCCACCGTGCAAGGGTATATCCTCTCGCTGGTGCGGAGCACGCGGGCGCTGGCCGAAACTGACGACAAGGCCAAACGCTATCTCAACTTCGGCGCTTCGCCGCGCGCCTCGTTGGCGCTCTACTCCGCCGGCCGCGCGCTGGCCTGGCTCCGCGGCCAGGACTACGTCAGCCCGGCCTTGGTACAGGAACTCGCCCCCGACGTGTTCCGCCACCGGGTGGGTCTGACGTACGAAGCGGAAGCCGAAGAGGTGACCGCCGACAAGATCATCGCCGAGGTCATCGCCAAGACCCCGGTCCCCGCAGTGGCGAAGGGCTGAAGACCTGAAAGGCCCAAGGACTGAAAGATGAAGCCATCGGCAAGCAACGTCGGCGCTGATCCGGCCGTTGAGCCTTTCAGCTCTTCGCCCCTTCCGCCTTCTTCCCACCTTGCGCTTCTGCGCCAGCTCGAGTGGCGGGTGCGCCACGCTGTGGAAAACGTGCTCAGCGGCGAATACCGTTCGGCCTTCCGCGGCCGCGGCATGGAGTTCGACCAGGTGGTGAAATACGAATTTGGCGACGACATCCGTGACATCGACTGGAACGTGACCGCGCGCCTCGGCGAACCCTATCGCAAGAAATTCGTGGAGGAACGTGAGGTCACGCTGCTCGTGGTTTTCGAGGATGCGCCGAGCCTGCAATTCGGTTCCGGCGCGGTTTCGAAACGTGAGGCGCTGCTCGAGCTGGCCGGCCTCGTGATGATGCTGGGCGCCGTGAATCGCGACCGTGTCGGCTACGTGCATGCCACGCCCGAGGGCTATGGGTTGCGTGAACCGGTGCGGGGCCGCGGCCCGATCATGCATCTGGCCGCCACCCTGCTGGGTCGCGCGGCGCCCGCACTCCAAAGCGGAAACCGGAAAGCGGAGAGCGGAAAGACCGACGCGGCAACCGGCAGGACTTCCGACGCCGACTCTCCGCTCTCCGCTCTCCGCCCTCCGCTTTCCACCATCCCCTGGCGCCTGATCGCGCGGACCGCGCCCAAACACTCCATCCTGCTCTGGCTGTCGGATTTTCCGCCCCGCGAGGCGCCCGAAGGCTGGATGGTGATGCAACGGCGCTACCAGACGATGGGTTTCCGCGTCGACGATCCTTGGGAGCGCGAACTGCCGCGCGGCGATACGTTCGCCGCCTACGATCCCACCGCGAGCCGGCTCGTCACGCTCGAAGGCTCCGCCGCCGAGCACGTCGCGCATGCCAGCTGGCGCAAACAGCGCGAGGCGGCGTGGCGCACGCTTTTTCCTGATCCGCTCAGCAGGCTCGTCGTAGGCACCGGCGAAAATCGCCTCGAGGCGCTGGTGAAATTCTTTCACGCCCGGATGGCGCGCTGACGCGCCAAAACTCAAACGCCAATGTTCAAACGCCAAAAGAATTCCCTCTCGCCGGAATCTGATTGCCGCCAACCCGGCTTTCGGTCTTTCGCTGTTTTTTGGGATTTGGCGTTTGGAGTTTGGAATTTCACTCCCCGCCATGGGTAATTTCGTGCTCCGCGATCCCCTCTGGCTGTTCGCGCTGCTGGCGATCCTGCTCGTCATGTGGCTGCGGCAACGGCAGCGCGTGAGCGTGCTCGTGGTGCCGTTTGCGGCGGCCTGGCA
>Ga0182021_10010985_pt1 | contig 10741 bp, 11 predicted proteins | sample 612E3MmetaG_FD_120493 | JGI IMG/M metagenome (GOLD analysis project Ga0182021, IMG submission 120493) | Permafrost microbial communities from Stordalen Mire, Sweden - 612E3M metaG (Illumina Assembly) | ecosystem: Environmental > Terrestrial > Soil > Wetlands > Permafrost | place: Sweden...
AATCGACTTCTCCTGTAATCTTCTGTTGACGATATTTAAGAAATATGCACGATTACAATCGGTAATAATTAGTATTTGTAGCATTGTCGGGAAATCATGCGGTAAACTAAGTAAATATACTTTACCCTTATGTGTCGGGAGAAACTGGCCTACTCGACTCGAAGAAGATCTCGGTTTGGCGAACTGGGAATTGTGTTAATTTATAGGTGTGGCCATTTCTTCAATCTGAGTGAGGGGAATAACATTTTTAAGGGGATGCCACCCAAAGCGAGAAAAGCATTCCCAGCAGGGGAGTCATCATGTTCGAAAATCAGATCATCCCAGGATACCGCCATCGACCGGGATTTCACTGCGCGTCCAGTGCCATCCGAAACGTCCTGGCATTCTGGGGAATCCAGGTTAGTGAGCCCACCGTCATCGGCTTGGGGCGGGCGCCGGGATTCTTTTACCTGATCCTTAATCAACTTCCTTCCCGGCTTGTCCACATGCGTTGCTTGGCTCTGGAGGATAACTTCTTTCGAGCCGTAGGTCTGAAATTTCAGTGGCGGGAGACGGAGAACACCGCCGAGGCGACACGGCACGCTAAAGCGTCAGTGGACCGTGGCCTACCGGTTCTTATCCAGACCGACATCGCCTATCTTCCCTACTTCAACACCGATCAGCACTTCCCCGGCCACGCCGTGGTCATCTGTGGCTACAATGACAAAAGGGGAGAGTTCTACGTTTCGGACACGCTCCATCCGGAAACGCTCGCTGTGGCAATACCAGACATGGAGCGTGCGCGGAGCGCCGCTTTCCCGCCCTTCGTGCTAAAGAACAAGTCCTTCGTCCTTGAGGACCTCTCGGGGTTCCGTATTGACGAGGCCGTGGTGCGGGGCGCCATCCGTCTGTGGGCTGAGGAGAACCTGAACGGCATTCCGGGGCTGCCCGCCGCCTATGGCGTCAGGTCGTTGGAAGTGCTCATCAGGGATCTGACCGACTGGAAGGAGGCAGCAGATTGGCAGTGGTCAGCGCGCTTCACATACCAAATCATCGAGCGGCGGGGAACGGGGGGTGCCGGATTTCGCACCCTATACCGGCAGTTCCTCGAGGAGCAAGAAGAACAGTACCCTGCGCTCCAGAGACTTCGCCTCTCAAATGAGATGGCTCTCATTGAGGATATTTATCACGAAATAGCCACAACCTTCCGGCAGATCAGCGAAAAGGAGGCACCGGACTTCTCCCCAGCCATGCCCGGTCTGGAAAAGCTCTTGGAGCGGGAAAAAGATTTCTATCAGAAGATTCTACTTGAACTTTGAAGACAGGCATAAAGTTACAGTCAACGTTTGTGATGATGATTTGGTTTTTCATAATTGATCCTTGAGTTTTCTATTGATAACTTCCTGAAGTCCTCAAATTATCAATTTCAATTGATATACAAACTTTCAATCGGTAATACTTAAATTTTAATCATCAATATCCCTCTTTGAAATGGATTGATAATTTAATTGACTTGTAATAATAATGAGTAAAATTATAAAAAAGCGAGGTAAACTATGAAAAGCACAGTTTGTTGGAGAAACAAGTTTTTTTCAGTTGGCATGATCGTTTTTTTAATATTATTTATTACTGCATGTACTCCAGGAGGCTGGGGTCCTCCCGCAAAGCCAGAATCCTCTGGTTCTCTTGATTCAATATTTGGCACAGGCGGCATAGTTACAACCTCAATCGGCACAAGTGATGATTCTGCCAATGCTGTTGCCATCCAATCAGACGGAAAAATTGTTGCGGCAGGGTATTCATATACCGGCTCAGGCTCAGGCTGTGACTTTGCCGTTGCAAGGTACAACACCGATGGTTCCCTTGATTCAACATTTGGCACAAACGGCATAGTTACAACTGCAATCGGAACAGGCTATAATTATGCCTATAGCGTTGCCATCCAATCAGACCAGAAAATTGTTGTGGCAGGCTCTGCAGGTTACGGCACTTACGAAGACTTTGCCCTTGTGCGATATAATACCGATGGTTCTCTTGATTCAACATTTGGCACAAACGGCATAGTTACAACCGCAATCGGAATGTGGAACGATGCCCTTAGTGTTGCCATCCAATCAGACCAGAAGATTGTTGCTGTTGGACGTTCAAGTGTCAACTCGTTCTCGTACTATGACTTTGCCCTTGTGCGATATAATACCGATGGTTCCCTTGATTCAACATTTGGCACAGGCGGCAAGGTTTTAACCGCAATAGGGAGCTACCATGATGAAGCCTATGGCATTGCCATCCAATCAGACCAGAAGATTGTTGCTGTTGGACGTTCAAGTGATAGTACTAACACGAACTCTGACTTTTCCCTTGCAAGGTATAATACCGATGGTTCCCTTGATTCAACATTTGGCACAGGCGGCAAGGTTTTAACCGCAATCGGTTCAACAGGCGATAATTATGCCCATAGTGTTGCCATCCAATCAGACGGAAATATTGTTGCTGCAGGGTTTTCATATAACGGCTCAGACTCGGACTTTGCGCTTGTACGATATACTACCTCTGGTTCTCTTGATTCAACATTTGGCACAAACGGCATAGTTACAACCGCAATCGGAACAAGCAATGCTCTTGCCAATGGTGTTGCCATCCAATCAAACGGGAAGATTGTTGCGGCAGGGTATTCATCTAACGGTTCAAACTATGATTTTGCTCTTGCGAGATATACTACCTCTGGTTCTCTTGATTCAACATTTGGCACAGGCGGTATAGTTACAACCGCAATTGGAACAGGCAATGATATTGCCCATGGCGTTGCCATTCAGTCAGATGGAAAGATTGTTGCGGCAGGGTCTTCGTATATATCTGGTTCATCATCCTATGACTTTTCCCTTGTGAGGTATTGACCATAATAAACGCAATAGGGAATTTCTGTTAAGCAATCGTTGAAATTATTTATAACTCCGGGGGCATCATTTAAACGTCACCGGAGTTTATTCTTTTTCTCGTAATTCATCAAAAAAAGCGTGGGGTCAAATCTTTATTTAGCTCATTAATAATGCAAAATACCACCTTTCAATCCGTAATCTTCAATTCTGACGACTGCCAAATACTGTGGATAAGTAGGTGTAACAAACAAATAATCGCCATCTTTCGGTTAGGCACCCTACCTGCCCTTGTACGGACGCGCCTGATACTGTTTAAGGTAGGGGTTGTCCAGGGATTCTTTTGTATGCGAAGGGCGCTGGATGGCGGCTTGTCGACCATTTCGCTATTGGAAATTATTATCAGACAATGTTCCGACCTATACTTAACTTGACAGATGTTGTCCGATTAAGTCTTATCTCGGGTATTTCTTTCACCTACAATTCTTGCATGGGAGCTGAATTAAAAATTGAGAATTACTGTTTGAAATGTGCAATAAAAAAGGCAGAGCCAAATGACTCTGCCTTTTCCTTCCATGGTAAGAACCATGGTTTATTAAAACCGAGCAACCAGGATTTATTTCTGAAACCTTCTTCTGATACCCATAAGTCCAATCAGCCCCAACCAAAGAAGCAGCATAGTGGAGGGTTCAGGAACGGAACTTATGAGCTCAGCTCCAAGTAAGCGCCCGGTCGCCGCAGTGGGATGGAAGCTATCCCAATAGAAATACTCATCAGGATTGGCACACGCGACATTATTTTGTAAGCACGGGGAAGTAATGTTCGTGAAACCATACGCTGCAGGGTTCGAGAAGACGGCATGGTTGAATCCGAAGAGGTCGGCTTCGTATACATTGAAGCCGGCGTTGTCGAACCCTTGAACGATCTGCCAAAGCCCTTGGTTGTACTGTTGCGTGAGGGTAGTCGCGGCGGCCGACACAGTTGAACCGTACTGTGTAACAGCCGGTGTCAATCCCACGTCCGGTAAGTTGAAAAGCAGGATGTTCTGAGCGCCGGCATTGAGGAGGATTTGGACGCTTTGCTGCATGGCAGTGAGCGCACTTTGCAGGACCACACTTGGGTGCCCAGACTGTAACGCCGGCATGATGTCGTTGCCGCCCCCGTCAAGTACATAGATCGCTGCGGGGTCAGCCGATGCCCCACCCAAGCTCGCTTTGAAGATGTTGACCTGGTCGATAGTGTCCGGCACGTTGGTTGCCGGCGTCGATTCAGCTCGGGCACCGCCCCAGGCGAAATCTGTTCCGCTAAGGATACTCGGTGCCAAGGTGACACCATAGTTCGCAGCGAAAAGGTCGATGGCTAGCGGACCGTTTGACCACCTGCCGTTGTAATAGGGGGGCGATAACGGCGTAGTGCCGCCTGTTGCGGTATAAACGTTGCCCACATCCAGTAGGCTGTCGCCGAAGACATACACGTTATCAAATGAATTCGCCGAGGCGGTAGTAGCGATTACCACACAGGCCACGAGCGAGACAAGCACAGACAATACACGCGCGATGATTTGTTTCGGATGGCTCATAAGTTCCTCCTTTCTGCTTCCCCTAACGCTTTATAAATCATTAAAAAGGGAAGAAATAAAAAAACAAAACTAACAACCAATAAACAACTCAGGGATAGGAAATAACGTTCTGAAATGGAGCGATTATTATGAAAAGTGAGGACGACCATCAAATCCATAAGGCCCCCTGATCAAATTTCACCTTTTTCTTCCATAAATACAAGATGCATATACCATACCAAAAACATAACTACAAATAATCATTATATAATTAGAATTATAGGCTAAATAATAGTTTCTGAATCTGTAAAGTAATCCGACATTTTTTTAAGCCGACAGCCCAATAATTGGCCTAACATTAAGGTTTCATTAAGAAATATGGTATTTTTAAAATTGTAAAATTTTCCGACAACTTCCCTGCTTTTTATTGATTTCGGATTGAAGTCTTCTGTTTTGCAGGTTGATTAAAAAAATAAATTACAGGAAGTTATCAATAGTCTTGACACTCACTGTTAGGTCAAATTCTGTTTAGGGCATATTATTAGCATTTCCCTTTTGTAAATTCGTATGGTGAGAAGGAAGGCGCCTCCCAGGCCTCCGCCCCTTTTGCCCCCCAAAGGCCTCAATCCAGGCACCCCCCCTTCAGATGACCTGATGACCGCGCCCCTTTGTTGGATGCATGCAGGATCCCATGGCGCTCCGATTGATTCATTGATTGGCTTGATCCACGGCGGCTGTAGAAGGACTCGAACTGATTGGCTAAGCTATTGGAATGATTACTTTCATTCATCGCAGCATTCTCCACGTATACCCATAAGTGTACCCATAACTACTTTTTATTCTCTAACAGCTGCGCAGTCTCAGCGTTCAACTTAACAGTCAATTCCTTTTCTTCAATCTCAGCCTGGAGTACCAGCGCCCGGATGTCGACGATTGCGGTCGGCTTCTCAGGGCTGAAGCTTCCATCGAGTTTCCATGTCTGCTCAATGGCCTTCAATGATATACTTGGGTCTACGTGATCAACATGCGATTTTAGTTTATTTATTCTATACCCTCTCGTAAGCCCAAAAATATTCATCAATTCAGCAATAGCAAGTCTTACGTCATCTTTTTCCATTAAAGCGTTTTGCATTGCTTTCGCACTCGCTCTGCTTGAAACGTCAAAGCTATCCATTGCTGCCTGTGTTCTGCTTTTCCCTTCAGCAACAGCCACAGCAAATTTCTGTTCCTTTGGTGTGAGATTATCCAAGCTCTTGGGTTTTGGCATTATCCGCTTTAACCTTTTGCAAATTGCCACAGGACTGACTTGGAAGTGTTCAGCTATCTGCCGTTGATTCTTTCCTTCCCGAAGAAGCTGCAAAACAATGTTATCATCAACCTTTCTTTGCGCCATACGTTTACCTCCCAAATAGTTAATGTTAACCAAATTAACCTTTTCGTTTTATTGTCATTTTAAACATCTCTATAACAGTCCAAAACCGTACTTTAGTCCGATAATGCGAGGATCCATCAATCTTTGCTTTCTCATGAATCATTTTAACTTCCTTCGATGCCATTCCCCAGGGGGTCCAAGGGGGGCGGGTAGCCCCCTTTGATGCACTTTCAATAGTCATATTGATCCTCCGGTAATCCGAATATTCACCACCTACAGTAGTGGCCGTCCCGGACAGCCGGACAACTGGACACCCCTAAAGGGGTGTGTCCGTGTCTGTCCATCTTGATGTCTGCGGACAATGTCCTTTAAATGTCCTCTTCATGTCCGTTGTCCGCTTTCAGCTTCCAATAGTCTCTCTTTGTTTCAATTAAACCGAACTCCAAAAGGTCATCTTTGGCCCTGTTAAAGGCTTTTTGCTTTGTGTCAGGTTTATCTGAGTTTGATATATTTGCTTCGTATGCTGCCGTTCGCCAGATCTTGGTGTTAATAGGTTTGCCTCCGTTTTTCTTGACGCATTCTACAAGGGTATCATAGGCAATTTTATTTGCTCCAGTAAGTGGCCTGTTCTCCCTGAATTTGTCCGTTGTACTTTTCAGGATAAGAGATGTCATTGCCTTTCCATCCTCTTCCACCCAATCCAGAGTTATGATTTCCGAACGAAGGTAGACAGGAGAGAGATTTTCAAAATCCTTTGATTTCGTGTTTTTTAGCGTTAATGTCATATCATGCTTAATCGCTTGGTATTCCCAGTCAAGGGCGGCGTAAAGCGAATAGGAACCCCTTGCCCTTTCTTGATTCCTTAACCCGGTGTGATGGACTATCAATACCGTGCAGCCGAAGGAACGGCGCAAATAGGAATCAACGACGTGAAAAAGGCAGTCATGTCGGCGGTGCTGCTCTCGTCACCGGGGCCGAAGTTTCTATTCAATGTGTCAATGATTATCAAAACAGGATCCCCGTGCTCATCACAAAGGGCATTGACAGCATCAACTACAGCCATTGCGGATTTCTCGTTCAGAAATTGTGCTGGTTGGTCCGAGACAAAGAAAGGTACTTCATCAAGACTTATTCCATGGTGAAGTTCCCAAGCTCTTACTCGGCGAGATATCCCTTTCTGCCCCTCTCCACAGATGTAGAAAACTGTTCCCTGGCCTACAGGGTTGCCATGCCAGTCAGTTCCTGTAGCGATGCAAAGCCCTATGTCAATGGCAGCAAAGGATTTCAGCGTTCCTGATTTTCCGAACAACATAGCCAGCGAATCCTTATCCAAGTATGACTTTACCAACCAGTCTGTTGGCCCTGCTTTGGAATAAAGTTCCTTAATAGATAGAAAACAAAACCCTCCCACTTTATTGTTACCATTCGGCTGATACTTATGGAACTCGCGCATTAACTCTTCTGGCTGCTTATTCAGGACTTCCGCTGCCACATTTATAAGTTGCCGTTGGCTTTCTTCGAGCTGGCGCTCATATGCAAGTCGCGTCAGAAAAAACGGCAGGGTTTCGGGTGTCACCGTTTCGGCAAAGTCGGCTAAAGTGATGCCTTCACGGCGCTAGTTAGTTTTCTAAACTCAGCGGGGATGTCAGCTTGATAATCTTTCATCTCTTTACCTCTTAGCAGGCATGGGAAGGACACGGGCCTATAGATTTATGGCCATTGCCGGATGGTTTCAAGCTGGGCATCATTTCATGACAAAGTGAAGGTATGTCTAGTCCAGCAAGGACAGTGTTTTTGTCGGGTAGTATTGATTTTTCGTTCATTGCATGGTCTCATCGAAGCTAATGCGCCGCCCTTCCATGAATGCAATTACATCTTCGCTTTTATATCGGATTGAACGCCCGCCCACTTTCAAATAAGGCAATCCCTTGCGCATAAATCTTTCGTTGCGTAATGTTGAAACCGCACGGCCTGTTATTGCCGCTAATTCAAACTCATTCAGAAAAGGCTTTTTGATAAGTTCATTTGCTGGCGCAATTTCATGTCTTTTCTTGTTCAACACCTTGTCGCTTTTTTCTACCGCTTTTTCTTCATTCATTGTGTACCCTCCTAAAGTGAAGTGATTTCCGGGTACGAGAATACAAGAAAATAAAAAACCGCATAAGTGATAGAGACTTTCATCACCTTATGCGGTCACGTGACTAACAGGCTTGGTACGCTTATTGATCACTAATAATATCTGCCGGGGAAATCACCTTTTTCTACATTCTTAATAATTTTTTTTGCTTTTTCATATTCGGTGTGAATAGACCGCCTAGTATTTTGTTCGTCCCAAGTCATATCAGGATACGTTTTCTTAAATATATCTTTCCATTTCATTCCAGTTTTTTTAAGATCATAAATTTTAAGATACCTTTGTAGTTCATCATACCTTATCCGACCTACTTTCTTGAAGTATGTTCTAGTATAGTAGCGGAAGTCCCATCTTCCAGTATCACGCCTTTTCACAAAGTCCACTTTCTTACTTTTAATAATCCTTTTTATTTCTTTAATATCATTTGTGGTAAAGGTATCAGCATTGATTCTTAGATAGATGTATGGAAGATAAGGATGTTCGATATATTCGCGTAATGCCGTGTTTGTTGATGTGATGGATTTTTTCCCTTGAGTCGATGAATTTGCATTTTCTATAATTTCATCTATATGTGGAGAAAGTTCTTCGATAGTTGATTCTTCATCAGGCAATTGCTTGAATTTTTTCCACCATATTTCAAAGGAATCCCTATGGACATTGCCAAAACAAGATGCACGTCTCCATTTCATGATTTTTTCTTGGAGTTCGTCATCATCAGGATCGCCCCAATAGGAACTTCCGAATAATCTGCTGTTCCTGACAGCATCTGGATACTTCTCGCAATATGCTTTATAGTCATCGCTTCGTTTCAGATATTCCCACCAAAGTTTATAGATTTTTCTTTTATCTTTGGTATCATTTTCTTCAATTGTCTTCATTGCCTTCCCTCTCCAGCTCCCCTATGGTTAGCCGGGGAAACGGGAAGGGGTTCTCCCGCTTATCGGCTGGCCTGCCTATCCCCGGCTTATTCTTTAGTTATGCCTTTTCTTTCTTGTGCATTTCAATCACGTTTGAGTTTGTTGCCGCCTCTATGATCTGCCCGGCCAATGTTGAAGCGTTCTTTAAAGCCTCATCTCTTAAGTGAGCATACCTTTGAGTCATAATCGGGGATTTATGCGTTAATAGCTTTTGTATTGTATATAAATCAACTTTGCCGGAAGAAGCAAGCATTGAAGCGAATGAGTGCCGTAAACCATGCAAGGCGCGAAAATCATCCGGGATACCCGCCGCCTGTTTAATAGGGTTCACGCGCCGCCCAATGATTTTAAAAGGTTTCCCATCATACCTCACAAAAACATTTTCAGCTTTATGGGGATGATTTTTTAATACTTGCCGCGCCTGATCGTTCAAGGGTATTTTTTGACTAACGCCACCTTTGGGGTTTTTAATATCAATAAAGCCGCGCTGAAAATCTATGTCATTCCATTTCAGCTTGAACATTTCCCCGCGCCGCATTCCTGTATATAAAGCGAGTTTCATCATGTCTGCCGCTTGTATATCCTTTGAATTATCAATTGCCGTTAATAGCCGTTTTAATTGTTCGGGGTTTAAATCTTCAGTCTTTTGGTTATCAACTTTAACCGTTTCAACTTTGAAATTCAAGTTGCCACACAATTGCCGGGATACTCCGAAGCTGACTATCCGCTTAAGCAATCCTAAAACGTGCTTAACCGTTTGCGGTTTATATTTCTTTAGCAATCTAATGCGCAAGCGATCAACATCAAGCCGGATAATTTTATGCGGTTCTTTATTGCCAAAGTCCGGCATTAAAAACTTTTGAAATCTTCCTTTGTCTGTATCTATTGATTTTGAGTCTGCCTTATATGCTTTATATTCATCCCATAAACGTGCCAAAGTCATCTTCCCGGCCTCTGCCAGTTTAGCGGCCTTTACCTCTTCGCGCCGGGCATTGTTAGAAAGTTCTTTTCCCTTTGAACGATCCGCGCGGATCCCCGCCGCCTTTGCCGCCGTCATATCATCCGCGAATTGGCGGCCTGCCTTTTCTTCAATCTGCTTGCCGTTGCTTCTATAGTAAATATAGAATGTTTTTTCTTTCCCTTTGGCTATGTAATAAACGCCTGGATATTTCGTCTTTACTCGCCCTTGTTTTGGCATTTTTCATTTCCCCCTTGTCTTTGTATAGGCCGGAAATATCTCCCCCAGCACTATCCCCAGCACTTGATATCAATATAATGATTATTTAAAGTAAGTCAAGGTAAATCTTATAATCCTTAATAGCATTGAATTAGAAGGGGATATATAATTTAAAGTATAAAAAGGTAAAGTAAGGGAAAGGGTTTAAATTCGGCCTCTGAAGCCAGATGCCGAGAGTTCGAATCTCGCATCGCCCACCAAAAATTTCAAGAAGCTAGGGACTTTTTTTCTTAGCCACTTTTTCTTTTCAAGCTCTACGACCAATAGCGGCACCATACCTCATGTTTTGCGGCCAAGATTACCTTGACATACAAGACCGGACTTCCTATACTTCACCCATGCAGGAGCAATGTCTTATCAAACAGCAGTTGTCACGAATTTACTGATAGTTTTAATCTGTTGCGGAATGACGGGATTCGGATTAGTTTTTGCATGATAAAGGTCTAATCTCATCAGGAGGTTTGTTATGAAGTGGACAGGTATTTATCTTATTGGTTATGTTGTCTTGATTGCCGGCCTTGTCGCCGCGCTCTGGAAAATGGGTATTCTGGCCAGCATCGGTGTGGCATGGACATTAATCGGAATCGTGATCGCGATCGGTATTGGCATCATGCTCGCAGTCTCCAGTAGCGGCCGCAAAGACAATATCGAAATCAACCGGAAGTGAGCGA
>Ga0182021_10010986_pt1 | contig 10741 bp, 11 predicted proteins | sample 612E3MmetaG_FD_120493 | JGI IMG/M metagenome (GOLD analysis project Ga0182021, IMG submission 120493) | Permafrost microbial communities from Stordalen Mire, Sweden - 612E3M metaG (Illumina Assembly) | ecosystem: Environmental > Terrestrial > Soil > Wetlands > Permafrost | place: Sweden...
CCGTGACGTTGTTCAGCCAGGAACCAGCCGCCAGCGCGGCCAGAATACCCCCTCGCCCAACGGCTCGATCGCGGCCGTCACCTTCATGCCGATCGACACATCGGACAGGCGGAGTGTGTTGATTGCGCCGCCCTGGGCCGGAAGGACATTTCCCACCATGCGCAGCACCGGGCTTTCGTCCAGCTCCGCCAACGCCACCAGATACGGCGCCAGCGGCGCGAAAGCCGGCAGGACGGGGGGGTGGATTTCCGTCAGCGACCAGATGGTTCCGCGCCCGGAAACCCGCAGCCAGGCGACCGGTCGGCCGCAGCCGCCGCAGCCGAGCAGCGGTGGGAATTGCCAGCGGCCGCACGCGGAACAATGCTGCATGCGCAGTTCGCCCTCGCGGAGGCCCTCCCAGAAGGGCGCCTCGTGCGCGACGTCCGTGGCCGGTAGCGGCACGGACGCACTCATGCGGCGGCCCGCAGCAGCAGGGCGCCGGTGGGCGTGCTGTCGCAGCCGGTAACGAGACAGGTCCGCGCCCCGGCAATCGGGGTGGCGCCATCGCCGCGCAACTGGCGCACGCCCTCGGATAGCAGATTCATGCCATGGATATAGGCCTCCGACAGGCCGCCGCCGGACGTGTTGGTCGGCAACTTGCCGCTCGGCGACAACCCACCGGAACGGACGAAATCGGCCGATTCCCCGCGCCCGCAGATGCCGTAGGCCTCCAACGAGAACAGCACCAGCGGCGAAAACGCGTCATAGATCTGGGCGACGGAAAGGTCCGCCGGGCCGAAATCCGCCTGCCGCCAGAGGTTGCGCGCGGTGACGCCGGAACTGCCGTCGAACGGGTCGGCGCGGTGATAGTCGGTCATCGACTGGTGGCCCCGCGCCAGCCCCTGGGAGAAAGCATGGATCAGCACCGGCCGCCGCCGGCAATCCCGGGAGCGATCGGCGGCGGTCAGCACCAGCGCCACCGCCCCGTCGGTCTCCAGGCAATTGTCGAACAGGCAAAGCGGGTCGGCCACCATGCGGGCGGCGAAATAATCGTCCCGCGTCATGGTCCGGTCCCGCATGGTGGCCGCCGGGTTGGCGTTGGCATAGCGCCTTTGCTGCTGGGCGATCTCGGCCAGGGCATCGCGGCCTTCGCCGTGGTCATGGAAATAACGGCGGGCCAGCAGCGCCACCTCGTCCACCGGGCGGAGCAGGCCGGAGGGCCTGGACCATTTCCAGTGGTCGCGGATCACAGGGGGCGTGTTGGCCCAGACCCGCGAGGACGGGTCGGCGCGCTTGCGCGAACGCCAGACCACGCCGACCTTGGCGATGCCGGCGGCGATCGCCAGCGCCACCTGCCCCACCGCGCCGGGCCCGGCGCCGCCGCCGTAATTCACGCGAGAAAAGAAATGGATATCGCCCAGCGCCAGATTGCGGGCAACCTCGAACTCCGGCGTCTCCTCCATCGTGTAGGAGCCGAGTGCATCGACCTCCGCCGGGTCGATGCCGGCATCGGCCAGCGCCGCGCCGATCGCCTGGCAGGCAAGCTCCAGCTCGCTTTCGGCCAGTCCCTTGCCGAACCGGGTCTGGCCGACTCCGACGATCGCGGTGGAGTCCTTGAATGCCATGCGCCTCAGCCGCGGCCGCGGGTCGGCTGATAGAGCGCCAGCGCCTCGTAGAGCAACGCCGGCTTGTCGCCCCCGCCGACGACATGAACCTCGGTCGCCCAGGTCAGCAGCGTGCCCTTGGCATGGCGGGTAACCGCCTTCAGGCGCGAGCGGGCGTGGATGCGGCTGCCGGCCGGCACCGGCGACAGGAAGCGCAGATTGCTGGCGCCGTAATTGACGGCGTTGCCATAGCCCACGATCTGGAAATCATTCCTGGGATGCAGGCGCGGCAGCAGGCTGAGCGTCAGGAAACCGTGCGCGACGGTGCAGCCGAACGGGCTTTCGCGCTTCGCCCGTTCGACATCGACATGGATCCATTGGTGATCGCCGCTGAGCTCGGCGAAGGCGTCGATCAGCGCCTGGGTGACCTCGAATTCCGGGCCCCACTGGCCGAAAGGCTCCCGGGTCAGCGCCTCCAGCGCCGGGATATCGTCGAACCGGACATCCTGCATGTCATCCACCCCTCAGCCTTCGGTTCAGCTCCGCCGCGTGCCGGGCCTCGTTGGCGACGATTTCGGGCATGTCCAGCGTTACGCCCTCGCCCAGCATCGCCTTGATCGTCGCGATCGCCGCCGGCGGACAGTGCGCGGCGGCCTGGGCCAGCGCCAGCGCGCGGGAGCGCAACTGATCGGGGGGAACGACCTCCTCCACCAGCCCCAGTTCGGCCGCATGCTCGGCGCTCAGCTGCTGGTCGCACAGCATCAGCTTCTTGGCCTGCCCCATGCCGATCAGGCGCGGCAGCAGGCTGGTCGAACCGAGACCGGGGGTGATCCCGAGCGTGGCGAAATTGAGCTTCAACAAGACCCCCGCCGCCGCGAGGCGGATATCCAGGCAGAGCGTCATGGTCACGCCGATCCCGGCGGCGGGCCCATTGAAAGCGGCAATGGTCAGCTTCGGAATCGCGGCCAACTCGACCACGAAGTCGCGCACGAACTCCTCCTCGCCAAGGGCGAGACCGGAGGGCCCCGTGGCGCCGGCGAGACAGGCGCGGTCGGCGCCGGCGCAAAAACCGCGCCCGGCGCCGGTCAGGATGATCGCCCGCACGTTATGGTCGGCGGCAGCTTGCCGGAAGGCCGACGCCAGGTCCTCCCCCATTTCGGGCGTGTAGGCGTTGAGGCGATCCGGCCGGTTCAAGGTCAGGAGCGCGACCGGCCCGACATGCTCGGTCAAGACAGTGCCGTAGCTCATGTTCCGCCCTCGTCCAATTCGTCGAGCATGGCGGAATAAGGCCGCCATTGGGGTTGCCGCCTCTCCAGGAAGGCCCGCCCGCCCTCGGCTGCATCCGGGTGCGCGTTCTGCTCCACGATTGCTTTCCAGCCTTCGCGCAGCGCCTGATGCAATCCCATGTCCTGCGCCTGCCAGATCGCCTTCTTGGTCCGGGCCAGCGCCGACGGCGAGTGCCTGCGAATCTTGGCAGCCAACGCGAAAGCGCGGTCGAGCAGTTCCGCCGCCGGCACGACTTCGTCGACGAGCCCCAGCCGCAGGGCATCCTCGGCGTTCAGCCGCTCCGATCCGCCCATCAAGGCCATCCGTAGCACCGCGCCCAGCGGCATGCGCCGGCAAAGCGAGATCGGCTCCAGCGCCGCCACGAAGCCGACGGCGACATGGGAGTCGAAGAAGGTGGCGGCTTCGGAGGCCACCACGATGTCGGCATCGGCGACGAAATGCAGGCCGCCACCGCAGGTCAGGCCGTTCACCGCCGCGATTACCGGCTTCCACACCTGGTTCTGCAGTGAGCTCCAGCGGATCGACTCCAAGGTGCCGGCATTGGGGTCGTCGTCCGATTTCGGCAGGTCGGTCAGATCGGCCCCGACGCAGAACGCCTTGCCGCCCCGGCCGGTGACGATGGCGACCGTGGCCGTGTCGTCGGTCTCGAACCGCCGCCAGACCAGTGGCAACTCGCGATTCATGTCGCTGTTCAGCGCGTTCAGCTGCTTCTCGCGATCGAGCGTGATCAGCGCGACGCCGTCGCGAACCTCATAGGTCAGGGATTTGTAATCCATCGGCCCGCTACTCCGCGCCCAGGATGCTGATGGCGCAGCCGGTCGGGAAGCCGCCGATATTGTGGCTGAGCGCCAGCGTGGCGTTCTTGACCTGCCGGTCGCCCGCCCGCCCCTGAAGCTGCAGCACGTTCTCGACGATCATCCGCACGCCGGTGGCGGCGGTCGGATGGCCGAAGGATTTGAGGCCGCCGTCAGTGTTCACCGGCAGTTCGCCCGACAGCGCGAAGGTGCCGGATTCGATGTGGTCCTTGGCGGCGCCTTTGGGACAGAAGCTCAGATCCTCGTAGCTGAGCAATTCGGTCAGAGTGAAGCAGTCATGCAACTGCGCCACGTCGATCTGGCGGAAGGGGTCGTCGATGCCGGCCATCTTGTAGGCTTCGCGCGCGGCGTTCTCGGTCGCCTTCCAGCGCAGGAAGTCGTTGTCGGGATCGGTCTGCGGGTTGGGGGCGGAGCCCGACGCGACCGCCTTGACCCACACCGGATTGTCTCGGAAGCCTCGCGCCATATCCGCCCTCGTGATGATGATTGCTGCGGCCCCGTCGGTCTGCGCCGCGCAATCATAGAGCCCGAACGGCCAGGAGATCATGCGCGCGTTCAGCGCATCCTCGACCGTGATCTTGCGCTTCAAGAAGGATTTGGGCGCAAGGCAGCCATTGGCGTGGTTCTTGACCGCGATCCGCGCCAGATGCTCCCGGCCGGCCCCGAATTTGGCGAAGTAAGGCGCGGCGCAGAGCGCGAACCAGCCGGCCGGCGTCGCCGGCAGGTCGCGCACGCCGCGAATGCTGACCGACGGGCCCGAGACGCCGCGATCCTTGGGCTTGTCGTAGCCGACCACCAGGACGGTGTCGTAGACGCCGGCGGCGATCGCCATGCAGCCGGCGCGAAAGGCCTCGGTGCCGGTGGCGCAGTAATTGTAAACGGCGGTCAGCGGCTTGTAGAGCTTGAGAGCCTCCGACACGTCCACCGGTCCAGTGGGGGAATAGAGCGAGCCGCAATAGATCGCGTCGATCTGCCGGTCCGGCTCGTCGATGCCGGCGTCGGCGTAAGCCTCGAATACCGAGTCCACGATCATGTCCTCGGCGTCCATCGTCCAGTTCTCGCCGAACTGAGAGCAACCGACGCCGACGACCGCGATCTTGTCCTTCAGGCTCATAGCCGGTCTCCCACGATGGGTATCGCCTTCCAGAAATAATTCGGGCGGCGGCCGACCTGATGGATGCGGCGGAAGACGAAGCGGACAGGCAGGTCGATCGCCACCTCCCGGGCATCGATATCGGCAAGCTGCATATGGATGCGCGGACCGTCATCCACAGCGACGATCGCCACCGGCACTGGCGAGTCCGGCGAGGGGAAGAAAGCGTCCAGCGTGTAAGTCACCACCCGGCCCCGCGCTTCGGCATAGGACTCATCCTGCCACCGATCCCGTTTGCCGCAGCGAACGCAGACCCGGCCCTTGGGAAACTGATGCGCCCCGCAGGCGCAGCGTTGGCCGACCAGGCTGATATCCTCGTCGCGTTCGCGGAAATGGACGGTGGCGGAGATGCCCTGGTCGTCGGCGGTCGGATATTCCGTGATGGTGAGGTCGCGGGCCCGGCGGTAGCGCTCCATGCTGTCGATCACCTTTCGCCGCCCGAGCCAGGGGGCGACGACGGCGCGTGCGGACGGACGCGAAACAGCGAACAACAGGGCCTCTGCCCCGTCGCCGCCACCGATCAGGGCGACATGCGCGCCCGCCTCAGCCTCATCCAGCGCGCCGGCCAGTTGCAACAGCGCGTCGGCCGCCCCAGCAAATCCGATCTTGCCCCAATAGCCGGGGTGAGAAGCGCCGAGTTTTTTCGCAAGGGTGGCGTGGCTACGGGCGTCAGGAGCGCTGATCGCCCAGCGCCACGAATCCGCCTTCGCGGCGGTGCACCTTTCCCGCAGTGACCACCCCACCTTCAGGGCCGGCTCCAGATACCCATGCTGGGTCCTGAAGCGCTCCTCCCAGCCATGGACGAAGCGATCGTCGGCGCGCCGCCAGACATCGACGATCTCCTCGCCCTGCTCCGCCGACCCCACCAGCGTGACGATACCGCCCGCGGCAACCAGGAAGGCGACCGCGGCGTCGCCGCCATTGCGCTCGATCTCTGAACCGGGCGCACCCATCCGACAGTCCGCCGCCACGACAAGCGCCTCGCGGGCGCTGCCTGCCGCGACGGCGTCCAGCGCCGCCCGCAAGGCCTGCGTCCCGCCGCGCAGCGAGTGCGCGACGTCGACAGTCTGGACCGCAGCCGGCAGACCCAGCGCACGCGCCACGATCCGGGCGCCCTGCTTCTCCGCGAAGGCGTAGGTGGTGGAGGCGAACAGCACCAGATCGATCGCGTCGCGCCCGCGGCCGGTCAGGCAGTCGCGCGCCGCCGCGACCGCCATGGTGATCGCATCCTCGTCGGCCCAGGCTACGGTGCGCTCCGGACCGTCCTCGGTTGGCTTTCGCCCTTGCAGCAAGGCGAGCGGCAGCCGGCGGAGCGGCAGGTAACAGCCATAGGTGGCAATGCCGGTCATGCCGGGTCTTCCTCGATCTTGGGCGGGAAGACGCCGTCATGGAAGGGATAGGGCTTGCCCAAAATCCCGAAGGATCCGAACTGCCCCTGCAGCTGGGCGCGGAAATGCTTGCGGATGGAGCCGATATCCCAGCCGCCCGGCTGGATCAGGGTCTTGCCGTAATGCGGCTGCACCATGTGCGAAACCCGTTCGCCGCCGGTGCCGAAGATCTGGCCGGAAACATAGTTGGCCTCGTCCGACGCCAGGAACACCACCATCGGGCCGTTCAGCGTGGGGTCGATCTCGGGTGCCCGGCTGCCGTCGGCGCCGCGATAGGTGGCGGACATCTGGGTCGAGCCCAGCGGGCCGATCGCGTTGACCCTGATGCCGTACTTCGCCAGCTCGAACGCCCAGGTATAGGTCATCGAGGCGATCGCGCCCTTGGCTGCGGAATAGGCGGTCTGGCCGAAGCTGCCGAAATGCGCGCCCGACACGGTGTTGATGATCGCGCCGCCTTTGCCCTGGGCCACCATGCGCTTGGCCGCTTCTTGCGCGCACCAGAAAGTCCCTTTGACATGGACCCGCCAGACGACGTCGAAATCCTCGTCGGTCATCTTGAGGAAGGTTTTGTCGCGCAGATTGCCGGCGTTGTTGACCAGGATGTCCAACGCACCGAATGACGTGGCGCAGCGCAGGATCAGTTCCTCCGCGCCCGCGCGGCTGCCGATATCGTCACCGCAGGCCACCGCGACCCCGCCGGCCGCTGCGATCTCGGCCACGACCTTGGCGGCGCCGTCGAGGTCCAGATCGTTGACCAGCACTTTCGCGCCATTGGCGGCCAGATGCAGCGCATGGCCCCGGCCGATGCCGCGCCCAGCCCCCGTTACGATCGCGGCCTTGCCCTCGAGCAGTCCCATAGTCCCCCCAAAACCTCAGGCCGGATCAGCCCAGAAGCGCGTCGGCGATCCTGTCTTCGAGCCAGGTCGGATCGCCATACATCAGTTGCAGATGCTTGGCGCGCCGGAAATAGAGTTGAGCGTCGCCTTCACGCGTGAATCCGAGGCCGCCATGGATCTGCACCGCGGCCGCGCCCATCCGGCGAAACGCCGCGCAGGCCTCCAGTTTGGCGATGCAGGCCAGTTTTATCGCGTCCAGGCCCTGATCCAGCACCCAGGCGGCCTGATAGACCAGTCCCTTGGCGCCCGCGATCTCGACGGCGCGGTCGGCCAAATTATGGGCGATGGCCTGGAAGCCGCCGATCAGCCGGTCGAACTGCCTGCGCTCCTTGGCATAGGCGACAGTGATCTCCAGCGCCCGCTCCGCCCCGCCAACCGCCTCGGCCGCGACAACGATTAGCATTTCCGTGAAGGCCATGTCCCAGACCTGCCGCACGCCGCCGGCGAAGCCCATGCAGTGATCCAGTGGAACGGCCACATCGGCGAAGGTCACTTTCGCCAGCGGCATGGAGGCATGATTGGGCTGCGGCGCGACCTCCACGCCGGGCGCGGCCGGGTCGATCAGCGCGATCACGAGTTCGTTCGCGATGTCCGGATGGTGCGCCAATACCGCCAGCCTATGGGCGGACGCGGCGAACGGCACCAGGGATTTTCTGCCGTTGACGACCAGGCCGTCACCGGAACGGCGGGTCGTCGTCGAGCCGGGCAATTCCTCCCCCTCCTCGAACCAGGCGGGCACGATGATCGCGCCCTCGGCGATCCGCGACAGCCACAGGCCGCGCTGGGCCTCGGTACCGGCAAGTGCGATCAGGCGGGAGGCCAGTATCGCGGTATCGAGATAGGGCGACAGCACCAGCGCCCGGCCCAGCTCCTCCGCCACGATCACGGCGTCGAGACAGCCCAGCCCGGCCCCATCGTCGGTTTCGGCGATCCGCAAAGCCAGGAAGCCGCCCTCCGCCATCGCCACCCAGAATTCGGGCGAATGTCCGGCGCCGTCGCGCTCCAGCTGCCGCACCGTCGCCAGCGGAAACAGCCGCTCGCACAGCCCCCGCGCCGACCGCCGCAACATGTCCTGCTCGCTGGTGAAATCGAGGTCCATTACGCCAGCTTCGAACCGGAATCGCGCAAACCGCGCACGACCGTCTCCAGCAAACCCCGCATCGCCCCCTCCGAGACGTCGCCCGGCAGAATGATCGTGCGCAGCATGACCGGGCCCCAAATCAGGTCGGTCGCGAGTTCCAGGTCGGATTGTGACGGCAGGTCACCGCGGGCGATCGCGCCGCGCAGGATAATCTTGGTCGGCTCCCGCCGGCGGACGATGACGGGGTCGAGGGCGGCGGCCAGTTGGGGATTGTGGGCGCGCTCCGAGATCAGCGCCGGCAATGCGCCGCCCAGCGGCGTGCGCTGGATCAGGCCCACCAGCTGCATCACGATATCAAGCAGATCGTCGATCAGCCTGCCGGTGTCGCGCGGGTTCAGCACCGGGGTCCGGTCGAAGGCCGCCAGCACCATGTGCTCCTTGGACGACCAGCGGCGATAGATGGTGGATTTGCTGGCGCGGGCGACCGCGGCGATCTTGTCGGTGGTGAGACCGGTATAGCCTTCCTGCGCCAGGATCAGCAGCGTGGCCTCCAGGATCGCCTCTTCCGAGGCCTGGCTGCGAGGACGGCCTGGCCCCCTGGCCGGCGCAAGCGCCGTATCTGGCAGCGTTGTTGTGCTCACCCGAAAACCTCTTGCATGTCGCGTCCGGACAAATCCCATTCCGGAATATGCCACGCGTGGGAATCGGCCCGCCAGGGACACTCTGTCAACGGGATCGCCAGCAGTGACGCGGCATCGGTTGCCAGCTCGTCGCCCACCGTGATCTTGAGCGCGAGGCGCAGCCACCGCCAACCCTGGGTTGAATCGGCCGCCGCTTCGACCAGACCCTGGATGATGATCGTGTCGCCGGCGGCGATCGGCTTCACCATGCGGAACCGCATGCGGCCGATGCGGGCCTCAGGACCCGCCCAATCGGTCAGAGTGCGCCCCAGCCAGCCGGATTGCGACGGCGCGTTGAGGATGATGTCCGGCAGGCCCGCGGCCTTGGCGTGGCGCGGATCGTGATGCTGAGGCTGCCAGTCGCGGCTGGCCGCGGCGCCCATGACGATCCGGGTCGCGGTCATCTGGATGGTCAACGAGGGGATGGCGATGCCGGCTAGCCTGGTGGCATCACCCCCACCCAACCCTCCCCCATCGAGGGGGAGGGCTTCTGATCGTGTCCCTCCCCCGCGGCCGGAGGCCGCCAACATCGACAAAGCCGCCTTTGGCGGCGGGGGGAGGCTAGGTGGGGGTGATGGCTGTTCCGCAACCGTGGAAGGTACTTTGGCGCCCTCCCCGCCATAGGCGAAGAATCTCAATGTCTCGACGCCCAGAAGCACCCCATCCATCCGCGCATAACGGATGCCGATCGTCCATTTGCGGCCGCGGCCGAGGCGATTCTCCACCAAGGGGCCGACCTGATCCAGGATCTGCTCCGCCCGCACACGGTCGCCCGGCCGCACCGGTTCGTGCCAGGCGGCTTCAGTCTCGATCACCACCGCCTTGGGCAGGGCGAACAGTTCCTTGAGGCGGAAATGCAGTTCGAGCGGGCGCTGTTTCGGGGGGCCCGCCGGGCTCCAGCCGTGCGGGCGTGTCCAGGTCGAGAGCATGGCAGGCGGCGCGATCACCCCGCCGGCGATCTCGGCCGCCCGCGCATCGTCCCAGAACAAAGGGTTGGCGTCCTCGACCGCAACGGCGAAGGCTTCGATCAGGCCTCGCTCGGCCGTGATGCCCTCCGCCTCGACGACCGCGACCTTGCCGAGCCACGCGGCGATCTGCGACGGCAGCGCATTTTCCTGGGCGGGGAAAGCGCTCAATTCTCGAGCGGCAGGCCGAGGCCGCGGCGGGCGATGATGTTCTTCTGGATTTCGGACGACCCGCCGCCGATCGTGTCGACCAGGGTGGCGCGATAGGAATGCTCCCATCGTCCGTCATCGGGCGCGCCCTCGACCCCGTGCGCCAGCAGCGACATCGGCCCCAGCAGTTCCATCGCCGAGTCGGCCAGCCTTTGCGCCAACTGCGTGCTATACAGCTTGAACATCGCCGCTTCGATCGCGGGAACGCCGCCCTTGGCCGCCGCGGCCACGACCCGCCGCTGCAGCATCTTCGCCAGCTCGACCTCACCGGCCAGATGGGCGAGCGCGCGGCGGACCTTGTCGCTGCCCGCCTGCCCAGCCGCCTTGATGGTGTCGACCAGGGCCGCGAACTTATTCAGTAGCGGCTTGATCGTGTAGAGCGTGAACCGCTCATAATCCAAGGCTTCGCAGATATAGGTCCAGCCGCGATTGAGCTCGCCCACCAGATAGTCCTGGTGGACCCGGACATCGTCGAAGAAGACCTGGTTAGTGCGGTGGCCGCCGACGGTTTCAATCGGCTGGACGGTGAGGCCCGGATCGTTCATCGGCACCAGGAACAGGCTGATGCCCTTGTGCTTGGGCAGGCTGGGGTCGGTGCGGGCCGCGACCCAGTACCAGTCCGCGAAATGGGCGGAGGTGGTGAACGTCTTCTGGCCGTTCAGCACCCAATGATCGCCGTCGCG
>Ga0182021_10010987_pt1 | contig 10741 bp, 9 predicted proteins | sample 612E3MmetaG_FD_120493 | JGI IMG/M metagenome (GOLD analysis project Ga0182021, IMG submission 120493) | Permafrost microbial communities from Stordalen Mire, Sweden - 612E3M metaG (Illumina Assembly) | ecosystem: Environmental > Terrestrial > Soil > Wetlands > Permafrost | place: Sweden...
AAATGCGCCCGCTGCAGCATGCTGTAAAGCCGTTTTGTTTTTCCCGGTATTCTGGAAACGTCAGGAATAATCAGAATTATCCAATGATGCGGTATCGGCGGCAGAGAAGTTATTGTCTCACCTCTGCCTTCCATTAAGGCGGTTCCGCCGGTTAAAAAGAACGATACGTCGGAGCCGAGATTTTGCGCCATGTCCCGCAATTTATTCGGCGGCACATTTAACTCCCAAAACTGATTCAATCCGCGCAAAATTGCCGCCGCGTCACTGCTGTCACCGCCTAAACCGGAGATTAAGGGGATGCGTTTTTTGATTTTAATTTTAGCGCCCATCACGGAGCCGGTTGCTTTTTTCAATGATTCAACGGCTTTTATTACCAGGCTCCGTTCACCCGACCATTCCGGGATGTTGCCCTTAAATTCGACTTCTTTCCCCGGAGTAATCTGCAGCGAGTCGCAGAAACTGAGCGTCTGAATCACGCTGCGGATTTCGTGATAGCCGTCGCTGCGCTTGCCGAGCACTTCCAGTGTGAGATTAATCTTTGCAGGTGCTTCAACTATCAACATCAAATTTCTTCTTTTTTAATAGTATCCCTTTCCCACTTTCGTAAAGGGGGAATTGAGGGGGTATTTAAGCTTTATTTTTAAACACCTTGTAAAGTTTCTCCCATTCCTCAATTGTCAGCGTTTCAGCGCGTCTTTTCGGGTCGATTCCGGCCTGCTCCAGTAATGGGATAATATCGGTTTTCGGTACTTTCAAACCGTTAGAAAGTGAATTGGGTAATTGTTTCCGGTTGGCGCTGAACCCTGCCCGGACAATGTCAAAGAATCCTGTGACATCATCGGCCGGTATTTTCGGTTCGGTATAAACGGCAATCTTCAGAATTGCCGAGTCCACCTTTGGTGCCGGATAGAAACAGCCGGCGCCTACCATACCCACCAATGTCGGTTTGCCGTACAACTGGACGCTGACGCTGAGCAAGCTCATTTCCCCCGGTTGGGCCGTGATCTGTTTGGCGACTTCTTTCTGCACCATCAATACCATCGTATCTGGTTTGACCGGCGCTTCTAGAAAATGGCGTATCACTGCCGAGGTGATGTAATAAGGTAAATTAGCTACTACCTTGTATTTAATTTGTTCGCCCAGAATATCGTCAAGATTGATTTTTAGTATGTCTTCGTTTATTACCATGACCTTATCCGAGACCAAAAAATGTGTTTTCAGAATTTCTGCCAGATTGTTATCCAATTCGATGGCAATCACTTTTCCGGCTTGGGCGGCCAGTGTTTCCGTCAGTATTCCCAGACCTGGTCCCACTTCAATCACCGTATCCATCGGCGTCAATTCGGCGGCAGCGGCAATCTTTTTTAGAATATTGCCGTCAATCAGAAAATTCTGCCCTAATCCCTTTTTGGCATGCAGCTCATGGCTCGCCAGTAGTCTTTTAGTTCGTGCCGCAATCGATTCATTTTGCATATAAAATTTACCTGAATCAGGCCATACCCAGTCGTTTCTTGATTTCAGGAACTATTTTTTGCGTTGCGGTAACCCCTGCATTAATACATTCTTCGGCACGCTGGAAGTCCGTAAAAGCAATATGGACGACATCCGGCTCAATCACCGCGTCCGACATACTTAACGAGGTTTCAATGAACTTGGCGTCGAGGATGTAAAAAGCTTTCATCATGATTGAAAAGATACTGGGCTCGCGGTTATCGCTAACCGCTTTATAAGGGAGCACATTAACGGAGATTACAAAATCGGCGCCCATGTCGCGGACGGTTTTGGTGGGGACAGGGTTCATCAATCCGCCATCGACCAGGTTCCGTCCGTGCCATTTAACCATGGTAAAAATTACCGGTATTGAAGAACTGGCTCTCATTGCTTCCCAGACTTTGCCTTCTTTGATCACCACTTCCTCGCCGTTGTCGATATCAACTGCAACACACGAAAAGGGAATGCGCAGGTCGCGAAATTCAGTATTGGCGCCGATAACCATTTTCAGTTCATCTTCAATCCGGCGTCCCTTGATGATGCCGGTTCGCGGGATGGTAAAATCGGAAAAATACTTGATTTTCCGGAAACCGAAACTAATTGCCACCGGTCTCATTGCTTTGGCATCTCCGGTTTTGGCATACACTCCGCCGATAATCGCGCCCATACTGGTACCGGCGATCATGTCGATGGGGATGCCTTCTTTTTCCAACACTTCCAGGACACCGATATGCGCCAGGCCCCGGGCTGCGCCGCCGCCCAATGCTAACCCGATTTTCTTCCTGCTCACTCGAACAATTCCTTAATGTCTTTTTCCGCTTTTTTCTCGGAACTGCCGCCCTTATCAAATTCTTCATAGGATTTAGCCGTGCCCCAGTCGCGCGGCCTGAAGGCGACCGGCATTGGCACAGCATGTCCGAAAATCAAAGCCTGCTGCTTCGGCGCTAATCTGGCTAAAACTGTTTTCAGGTCGTTTTTCCCATTTACGCCGGCCAGTACCGAATCGATATCGCGCTCGTTGTCCAGTAAACAGGTGATTTTTGTGCCTAACTGCGACATTATTTCTTCGTCAATGGCGCTGGGGCGCTGGTCGATTACCAGCAGCGTGACATTGTATTTGCGCATTTCACGGGCAATTTCGCCGAAAATTGTCTGGTTGGCGATTTCGTGGTTCAGGAATTTATGGGCTTCTTCAATCGTGATCACCAGCGGTGTCGGTGGGGTAACTTTGCCGGCCATGGCCACCTCTGTTTTTTCCTGGTAACGCTGATAAATGCGGCGGGCCAGCATATTGGCTACCAGCATGTACGTGGTAATGTCGCGGTGCCGTCCGAATTCCAGCACCACGTTTATCCCGCGGTCCAGATACCCCAGAATACTATCCACCGCATTGGTTTGCGCGTGAGCCACCAGAAATGGCAGACGGCGGATTGTTGCCAGACCGCGTTTTAGATTAGCAAAACTGCTTTCATGAATATTCATCCCTTGCAGCAGTGTTTCCACATCAGCCGCATCGGAAATATCTAATGTTTTCTGCATCCAGCCTTTTCCAAAATGGCGCTTCAACTGATAGACCGCTTCCACGGCCTGTTCTGTGAGGTTCAATGTCTGGCGCAGCAGAGCGATATCTTCCGGTTCGATTTCGTCGTAGCCGATTCTGACCACAAAGTCGGTGCTGACGCCGCGGTGCCTTGAGTTTTCTTCATCAAGTGTGAATACAGCTACTTTAGATGGGAAAAGCTGTTTGAGAGCTTTGACGCCGCCTTTTCCGCCTTCGAAACTGCCGGCCCAGCCGTATTCATTATGCATATCGAAAATCAGGTTGGTCGCTTTGCTTTTTTGCAGCATGCCGATAAGTAAAAGCCTGGTCAGGAATGTTTTGCCTGTGCCGCTTTTGCCGAAAATACCATTGCTCCGTTTTACCAGTTCTTCGAGGTTAAGACAGAGCTTCGTCTCCATGTCCAGCGGATTCCCGATAAAGAATCGAGAATTATCTTCTTTGCCGAAGACTGTTTCCATATCTGCCTCTGAGGCCAGTTTGACGCGGGAAAAATGACTCGGCACGGTTTTTACCGGCTGGGGTCCCTCACTGACAGCGGTGACATCCCCGCCGATAGTCAGCATTGGCAGTACGTGCAGTGTCCCGTATGTCGCCGTACCTTCCAGAATTTCCGCGGTGAAAGTATCGGAGGTATCGGGCGGAGAAATGGTGATTTGATCATCGGTTACCCCGAGACTGATGTCCGTAACCATCCCGAAGAAGCGCCGTTTTTTGCCTTCGATGGTGACGTAGCGGCCCACCACCATATCCTCAACCGAAGCAGAACTGTCTAAACGTACTTCAGTGCCCTTCTCCACCGAACCGGTGACGACCATGCCCAGATTTTGATTAGGTTGTGTTTCCATTATTGTTTCAACCTCGCTAGAATTGTCTTGAGCCGTTGATAGTCGCCGCTGTAAATTACGGTCAGAGATTTTCCCGCGGCAATCAAAAAGGCATGCGGGTCGGTTTGTGCTTTGCTCATCTCCCGCAAGCTGGCCGCTACCAGTTCTTCGGTCGGGATTTGCAGACGGTTATTTAGCAGTATACTGAGAAAATCGAATAATTGACTGAACTGTTTGATTTCATCCGGGTCGCAAACCTGCACAAAAGCATGGATATGAGCCGGTTTTGACGGCAGATATTGATATATTTTCCCGTCAATTCTGTGCCCGACCACCAAAACCATAAACTCGCTGCGCAGGAGTTTCATCAGCTGCGGACTGGATTGATAAACGGCCTCTTCGGACGTTTCATCCTTTCCGCGCGCCACAGGATGTCTGCCCGGTTCGATACCGGCTGTGCCTGACTGACAGACAATTCCGAAAATCTCCACCGACGTTGCAGTTACTTTTACCAGGCTGCCGAGTGCAGGTAATTCGTGTAATTCGTAGCACTCCGCCGTAAATTCTGTGCTGTTTGACTCGACTATTTCCCCGATTTTATTCATAATTGCTCGCGAACTCTAATTTGATTTTTTATATTTGTTTTTTGTTTGGCATTTGGAATTTGTAAATTGGATTTTCGATTGTTACCCTGAGCGTATTCTATACCCACAGCGATTTTAGGTCAACAGCGGGTTTGCATTCAGCTTGAGATGATGATAATATCCTGATAATATGTCTCAATTATGAGCGAGTTATCCGCATTCGAATCGTCGTCTGATAAATGGCGGTTGGAAATAAATTTACTTTTAGGAGTTTTACATAATGGAACAGCAATCCGCAAGTGAAAATCCCGGCGAATCGCGGAAGCCGCCCGAGATAATTGTAACGCCTCCTCCTTTGAGCAGTACACCGGTAAACCCCGAAAAAGTCTGTCCCAGATGCGGCGCGGTCAGTCCTGCCGTCGCCGGATATTGTTTTAAATGCGGGACAAAGCTGCCTGACCCGGCGATTCTCGACAAAAAAATCTGCATCGGTTGTCATGCTGTAAACGCTGCGTCTGCTCAATACTGCTATAAGTGCGGTTTACCGCTTCCGGAGCAGTTGTCAAACGGCTACGAAAATCAAATACGTTATGCGGGTTTCTGGATTCGCGTGGTGGCTTACATTATCGATGCCCTGCTGATAGGCATCGTCGCCGATATGGTCACAATCCCGCTGTTTTTTCACTATATCGGACTGTCTTTTGATTATAATTCGTGGCTTTCCAGCGGCACCATTCCCGCCGGATTCTGGATATACTATTTGTGGTCGGTATTAATTGTTTTTCTCGTCGGAGTTATTTATTACACTTTCGCTATCGGGAAATGGGGCAGGACTCTTGGGAAAATGGCCGTCAAAATCAAAGTCGTCAAGCCTGACGGCTCCGGGGTGAGTTACTGGCGGGCATTCGGCCGGGGCCTGTCGTTTTATTTAAATCAATTCACGCTCGGCTTTAGCTTTCTAATCATCGCTTTTACGCATAAAAAACGCGGCCTTCATGATTACATCGCCGATACTGTTGTCATTAAAACTGATTGGTAGGGTAAGGTTATTTTATGCAATTCCTGCTGATTCCGGTTCTCGGCCTGGCGCCGGGTCTGTTGTGGCTTTGGCTGATATACAGGGGGAATAAAAACCGACCGGAACCAAAAGGGCTGGTAATCCGCACCTTTATTTTCGGCGCAATAGCTACCATCCCCGTGAGCATCATCGAGACAGCACTTGTCTTACCTTATCTTTTCGCGCATCTTCAGGATTTACAAAGTTACGCGATATCCGGATTCAACAACATGTCCTTGGCGCAAACGGCCTACATGTCTTTTATTGTTGCCGGTTTCACGGAAGAGCTTTTTAAATTCCTCGTGGTCAGGACCACCATTTACAAATCACCATACTATGATGAGCCCATCGACGGCCTGGTGTATTCATCTGCCGCGGCGTTAGGTTTTGCCTCATTGGAGAATGTCGGATATCTGCTTTCTTACGGCTGGCAAACGGCGCTGATCCGGGCTCCGATTACTACGCTGGCGCATGTAACTTTTTCGGCGATGTGGGGCTATCCGTTGGCACTGAAAAAGCTAAAGAAAAAAAATTCGACTCTATTACTCTGGCTGGGGTTATTAGGTGCCATGGTCGGGCATGGCCTGTTTGATTTTCTGGGATTCCAGCAAGACGGCACGCTGAAGAGTTTGCCGATTCTGATCGCCATGATCGTGCTGTTTGGTTGCCTTATTGCCTTCTTTATCTATTTGATAAAACGCGGACAAAAAGTTTCTCCCTTTAACGACATGAATGCCGAATTACGCATCACCTGCCCGAATTGTCAGGCACGCATCCCGGATTACGCGGTTTTTTGTCCCGCCTGCGGCGTGAAACTGCCGGAAAACAGGGAAGGCCTGCCTGCCTACTGCGGCAAGTGCGGCGCTGAAATGAGCAAAGGTGAATATTTCTGCACATCCTGTGGCAGCCGTATTATTAAAAAACCAGGTTCTGACAATGAATATCGTCGATAAAAATTTCAATGAATGGACGCAAGGATTAGACCCGCTCCAGGCGAGAATAAGTGTCTTTCGTCATATCAGGGATATCCCTTATGCGGTCGTGCCTTCTATCATGGATTACCGTGGTTACCGCAATATTTTTAAAGAGGGCAAAGGTTCCTGTTCCCCCAAACACTTTCTATTGTGCGAAATGTTTCACCGTTTGGGTTTGCCGGTTTTTTACGTTGTTTATCCCCACCGCTGGGAAGAAATTGCGAAAATCATGGGCGAATATTCCGAACGACTGGAGAAAATGGCTCGCGCCCTGCCGGTCACCCGCCACCTGGCCTGCAAAGTGGAAATCAACGACCGGTTGGTACTGGTGGATGCCACGTTCGATTTATCGCTCCAAAAAGCCGGTTTTACCGTAAATACGGGTTGGGATGGCAAGAGCGACATGCTCCTGCCGGTCAGTCCTTGCGGCGCTGAAGAATGGTATTGTCCTTCAGAGGCCCGTTTGATGAAAACCAGTCTCGATCCGCAATTTCAAGTATTTTATCCCGAACTAAACCGCTTTCTGGATCAGATGCGGCGGCTTTATAACTATTTACTCGTGATTGATGAGTAAAAGACCTTTTCTTAAACTGCCGGCCCAAAACCATAACTCGTAACTGACAGCCGATAGCTTTTTATGGTGTAACTTTTGGCTTTGTATTGATTCTATCCTTGGGTTATACTAAGTTTATATAACAGGCAAGATGGGGTCGAACGTGCCGCTGATTGATTTGATCGAAAAAGCAAAAACTTACCTCCCGCCCGAAAAAATCGCGGTTATCGAGCGGGCCTACGAATTTGCGGCCAAAGCCCATGAAGGGCAGTTTCGGAAATCAGGCGAACCCTATATCGAACACCCGCTGCACGTCGCCATGATCCTCGTTAACCTGCAGATGGACTCCAGCGCCCTGGCCGCCGCTTTACTGCATGACGTCGAGGAAAATTGCGGTGTTCAAAACTCTGAAATCATCGAAAAATTCGGTCCGGAAATCGCCAAACTGGTTGAAGCTACTACTAAATTAGGCAAGATTTCGTTAACAGCCGCGAGCACTACCCCCAGGCGCGGCAGCGCTTTAAGCGGCGCCAGTCAGGCCGAGAACCTGAGAAAAATGCTGGTGGCGATGGCGGAAGACCTCCGGGTTGTTTTTATTAAGCTCGCTGACCGTTTGCATAACATGCGCACCCTTCAAGCTTTAACCCCGGACCAGCAAATCCGGATTTCCCGTGAAACACTGGATATTTACGCACCGCTGGCGCACCGTTTGGGCATCTGGGAAGTCAAATGGCAATTGGAGGACCTGTCTTTCCGATATCTTGAACCGGAAAAATACCGCCGCATTGCCAATCTTATTGCCGGGAAACGGGCTGACCGTGAGCGTTTCATCGCGGAGGTTACCTGGTTATTGAAACAGGAGTTCGAGAAAGCCGGGATTACGGCTGAAATCACCGGTCGGGCAAAGCATATTTACAGTATCTATCAGAAAACTGAAAAATACATTGCCATGGGCAAAGATTTTGATGATATTCACGACTTGCTTGCCCTGCGGGTTGTCGTGGACACGGTGCCGGATTGTTATGCCTCGTTGGGGATTGTCCATAATTTGTGGCATCCGCTGCCGGACCAGTTCGATGATTATATCGCCAACCCCAAAGCGAACGGTTACCAGTCTCTTCATACGACGGTAATGTGTGAAGGCACGACACCGCTGGAAATACAGATTCGCTCCCGCGAAATGCACCGCATCGCTGAATATGGCGTCGCTGTGCACTGGCGTTATAAAGAAGGCGGCAAGAAAGATGAAAATTATGAGAACGGCATCGGCTGGCTGCGGCAATTAATCGATTGGCACCGGGAATTGAGCGGCGCGGAAGAATTTTTGGAGTCGGTCCGGACTGATGTTTTCAGCGACCAGGTTTTTGTTTATACCCCGAAAGGCGACGTTAAAGATCTTCCGAAAGGTTCGACACCGCTGGATTTTGCTTTCCGTATTCACACTGATTTAGGTAATCGGTGCATCGGCGCTAAGGTGAACGGCAAACTTGTTCCTCTTAATACGGAACTGCATAACGGCGATATTATTGAGATACTTTCCAGTAAAGCCCCCCGCGCCCCCAGCCGCGATTGGTTGAATCAAAACCTTGGGTACATCAAAACTACCCATGCCCGTGCCAAAATCAAGCAGTGGTTCACCAAGCAGGAGCGTACTGAAAATGTCGAGCGCGGACGGGAAATGTTGGATAAGTTCATGCGGCACCTCGGTATCAAATTTACCGAACGCGACAATATCGCTAAATTATTCAGCTACGATACTATTGATGAATTTTATGCCGCCTTGGGTTACGGCGGCATTACCACACAGCAAATTGCGGCAAAATTGGCCCCGGAGCAGCCGGAAGTAGTCAAACCAACGGGTACCGCCGCCGCTAAACCATCAACATCATCTATCAGGGTACTTGGTGCCGGGGATATGTTGACTAGTCTGGCTCAATGTTGCAATCCGGTGCCCGGAGATGAGATAATCGGATTTGTGACACGGACCCGGGGTGTCAGTATTCACCGCAAAGACTGTGTTAATATTATTAATGAGGACGAGAAAGAACGGCTTATTGAAGTCGATTGGGGTCAGGCTGGACTTACCTACCCGGTTTCAGTGGTGGTAGACGCCTGGAACAGAGTTGGACTGGCTCGCGATATTACGGTTGTGGTTGCGGCGGAAAAAGTAAATATTGCCAATATGAATGTATCCGAGAAACCCGACCAGCAGGCAGTAATATCGATCACAATCGACATCGAAAACCTGGGACAGTTAAGTCGTGTCCTGTCCAGAATTGAGGGTGTTCGGGGAGTAACCAATGTCGCCCGGGCTGGTGAGGGGACTGCAATTAAGTCCAATCCATCGTCTTAGCGCGGTGTAGATAAATAAAATACAGGCTAACAAAAAAGCATAAGGAGTCATAAATTGCCGAATATAGCTTCATCAATCAGAATGTTACGCACCGATGTCAAGCGGACTGCTCGCAACAAAGCCATCCGCACCGAGTGCAAGAGCAGTATTACCAAAGCGGAGAAAAAGATTGCCGCCGGTAACGCTGACGAAGCCAAAGCCGCGGCCGTGAATGCCATCACCACGATGGATAAGGCTGCCGGGAAGGGTATTATTCATCCCAATAATGCCGCCCGCCGCAAAGCCCGTCTGGTTAAGAAATTAAACGCCTTAAAGAAATAGCAACAATCACTCGATATGGACAGAGCCGATTTCTTATTGAAATCGGCTCTTTTGTTTCTGATATTTACCCCGCGCCTGTTCAACCGGAAATAACGTTTGTGTGTTTCTTTTTACGGCGGGTTATTAATATTACCGCCCCCGCTATGACTATAATGACACCCGCCGCGATTAATCCGATATTTAGGTAATTATACGAAAAGTCAGCGGTGATGCTTTGCGGCGCATCCAGCACTGTGGATGTGCTGCTGTTCTTGTCTGTTACTGACCCGGTCCAGCCCGCAAAAGAATAGATAAACATTTTAGGTTTGGCGGTGAGTTGGATGTCGGTGCCTGAGGGCGCAAAGATTGTCTGCATGGTGCCCCCCTGAAATTTGCCGGTTGTGGTGCTGTAGGTATATGAAACGGATAACTTATCCGAAGCGGTGACTGTCAGACCGGGATAGAATGTTGCCGTTTCCGTTATAGGAGAATTTACATATATACCCGCGCTGCTGTTGTCTCCCGAATAAGAACCAAGGCCGGAACCATTCCAATTCTCGAAATGCCAACCGGCGCCTGCAGTCGCGACTATCTGGAAAGATGTGCCGGCATCATACCAGTCGCTCACCAATGAAACGGAGCCGCCGGCGGTCGGATTCCGGCTAATCGTAATGTAGTACTGATGGTCATAAGGGATATTGATGGTCGAAGATGAAATGATATCTCCGGTCAGGGGACCGTTCGGCTGCCAGCGTTCGGAGGACGTCGTTCCCGAGAGTAGAGCGGTGATGGAATATGGTGCGCTGCTGTCAATCCAGAGTCCTTGCGGTTGTATTGTTAAAGTTTGGGTCAATGGTGAACCAAATTCTGCGGCAGCAAAAGTTGGCGCGCCCGGCGTTCCGCCCGCAACAATCGAATAACTCACTGTGGTTAGATATTGATGAAAGTATTGTGCAGTAACAATACCGGAAGATGAAACGGTACCCGAAGCCGCGGTGGTAGTCCACCGTTCGGAAGATGAGGAACCGCCCAGCGGGGAGGGGT
>Ga0182021_10010988_pt1 | contig 10741 bp, 5 predicted proteins | sample 612E3MmetaG_FD_120493 | JGI IMG/M metagenome (GOLD analysis project Ga0182021, IMG submission 120493) | Permafrost microbial communities from Stordalen Mire, Sweden - 612E3M metaG (Illumina Assembly) | ecosystem: Environmental > Terrestrial > Soil > Wetlands > Permafrost | place: Sweden...
CCGGGAAGTGATACAAGCACTTACAACAGGTGCTCAAGCTGGAACGTTGAATACTAACCTCTTGGTTGTTGTGTTCTTCTTGGTTTTAGGCGGCGCAATCGCAAAGTCCGCTCAGCTCCCATTGTTCACTTGGCTATACAGCGCAATGGAGGCACCAACATCAGTTAGCGCCCTCTTACATGCTGCCACGATGGTTAAGGCAGGTGTCTATCTTCTTGCAAGATTCATACTAATCGCTTCAGTCGCAACCCCATTAATCATGGCGTTGGGAACACAATACTGGTTTGCAACGGTTACTTGGATCGGCGTTTTAACTGCGCTTGTCGGAGCAACTTTGGCTATAACTACAACCGACATCAAAGGAGTACTAGCATACTCAACTGTCAGTCAAATCGGCTTCATGATGGCTGGATTAGGCACAGCTGTACAAGGAGCCGCATCTATGGGCTGGTTCGCAAGTCTATTCCACATGGTAAGCCACGCTTTCTTCGAAGGCCTCGGATTCCTTCTCGCAGGAGGCATTATACATGCAATCGGTACCCGTGACATGCGTTTGATGGGTGGCTTGAGGAAAGCTATGCCTATCACCTTCATTCTGATGGCTATAATGGTTATCACAACAAGCGGTTTACCGCCTTTTGCCGCGTTCTTTAGCAAAGGATTAATCATAACGAGCGTAACGGACTCAGGAACTCTCATACAGGCAATTTTGCTTTATGCTACCGCTGCAATCACATTTGCCTATGTGATAAGGATGTTAAGCCTAGTTTTTATGGGCAAAGAATCCGAACACTTACAAAAACAACACGTACATGAAGCACCAAAAGTCATGCTGATTCCAGCATCAATACTTGCAGGAATGTGCATCGTTTGGGGTTTATCAATGACCGTGGTTGCAAACTTTATGCACCTAAACAGTCTTGGCCTCTCGCTGCTTGGATCATTCACAGACATTGAAACACCCATCTTTCTGGCGATTCTGGTGCCAACAGGTTTGCTTGTGTACTATGCTTACTACAAGAACGTTTATTCAATACGAAGTGTCGGTGGCGGCTCAAACCCAATCGCAACAACGCTGAAGCACGCTTACTTCTTTGACGACTTCTACGACATCTTAGTTAAAGGATTAACCAAAGTTTCCGACGTTGTCAAACGCATTGAAGATTCAGCCAATCTACTAACAGTCAACTTTGCAGCGGGAGTAGTTGTTGCTGCTTCTAAACTGAAAAAGGTGCCCTCAACAACAGTTCAAAATTACATAGCTGCAGCAGTGGTCGGTTTCATTCTGATCATCGTTTTGATAGTACTAACATTAGGAATAGGAGTCTAACAAAATGTTTCCAGCTCTCTTAGCAGTATTTGCAATTCCAACTATAAGCATACCCTTTGTTTACCTCACAGGAAAAAAATCACCAAAAGCAGCAGCCATATTTGTTGCTCTAATTGCCCTGGTTAACATAATCTTAGTCTTAACAACTGTCCCAACTGTTCTCAACAGTTCACTCCATCGGTATGTCGAACCATATACATGGATCAGCGTTATTAATACTAAATTTACGCTCTTCACAGATGGCATCAGCGTTTCTGTAGCCTTAATCAGCCTTGTCTTAGTACTTGTAGCCTCGCTCTATTCAATAACTTACATGGCTGGCAAAAAGCACCTCGCTGCCTACTATGCACTATTATGCATGCTTTCCGTCGGGATGGTGGGTGTTTTCTTAACATCTAACTTGATTTTATTCTATTTCTGCTGGGAACTTATGCTTGTTCCAGCTTACTTTATAGTTGGCGAGTGGGGGTACAGAGACTCATACAAGCAAGCCTTTAAACTTTTCATATGGACACATGCAGGCGCCGTTTTCGTGCTGTTAGGTATAGGAGCAGTCTATGTTGCGACAGGTGGACAAACTGATATGTTTGCGGCACAAAGCGCGTTGATGGGTGCAGCAGGCTCAAGCATAGTAAAATGGACTCTTATCGCATTAACTGCAGGATTCGCCGTAAAAATGGCTGTTATACCAGTTCACATATGGCTTCCCGACGCACATTCAGAAGCACCAGCACCAATGTCAGCGCTATTAAGCGGTGTCATCATCAGCGCCGGAGCTTACGCAATTCTGCGTCTCTCACTGGGCATGGTTTTTCCAGCAGTTGGCATAACATTTGGAACAAATTTCCTTTATGCATTAGCCATAGTTGGTGTACTGTCTGCCTTCTTTGGGTCCCTAATTGCGTTGGTTTCAACTGACATAAAACGGCTTATTGCATATTCAAGTATCGCTCACATGGGGTACATAATGTTCGGGTTATCCCTCTTCCCCGTGAGCGTCCTAGCAGGAACAGCAGCAATTACTCTGGCAATAGTGGGAACAGTGCTTCACATTGTCAGCCATGCCTTAAGCAAAGGGCTTCTCTTCCTTACCGCAGGAGGGGTAATGCATCAAACAGAGAAAAGAGATATCCGCAAAATGGGTGGCTTAGCAGGAAAAATGCCGTTCACAGCAGTTTCATCAACAATAGCCGCCTTAAGCATAGCAGGAGCACCGCCATTTGCTTGTTTCATAAGTGAATTTCTAATCTTTGTCGGTGCATTCCAAGTAATAGCACTTGACAGCTTCTACATCATACCCACTGCTCTCATGCTAGTGGCGACGGTACTTTCACTCGCGTACATGCTAAGATTTACCTCAAAAGTTTACCTTGGTCAACCTGCAGCTGAAGAAGTTGTTGAGGGTGAAGAGCCACACAGAATCGTTGACGTATCTAATTGGATGAAGCTGTCCTTAGCTATCTTGGTTGTGTTAGTTGTGATTGTGGGAATTTACCCAACATTCTTCATACATCTAATTCAAACAGTGACTTTCGGAGGAGCATAATCATGGTTCAAATTTTAGACGTCATATTACCAATAATAACTCTAGTAATTGCAGCATTGCTAACTATCCCCGTTTTCAGATTAATAAGAAAAAGCGGCAACAAGACAGCCTTGACACTGAGCTGGTTTATAGCCGTCTTTGCAATTACCGGTGCAGCCGTAGCCAACTTAGCATTAAACTATTACAGCACGCCTTCACCAGTGATCCTTAGCTTGGGCCTAGGCGACAGTTCTTCTGCAATTTTCTCAAGCGCGTTTATGATAGACGCCATATCAATTTACATGACAATAATTATAGTGGCAATCAGCGCAATCATCGTTGTATACACGGTGTTTGCACTTGGATCAAATGAGCGCCCATCTGAACGGTACCTAGCCATCATGTTAATGACAACCGCAAGCATACTTGGCGCCGTCCTCGCAGGTGACCTGTTAACCTTCTTCATATTCTGGGAAGCCGCAACCGCAGGCGCAGCATTCCTAATGCTTTATCGGAAAAACGCATTCTCCATCAACGCCACAATAAAGTTTCTTATCATGGTTATCATCGCTTCAGCCTTCATTCTTTTTGGTTACTCAATAGTTTTCGGCTTAACAGGAACCCTAAACTACCTTGCACTCGGCCAAGCCCTACCAACCTTAGTCAACAATCATTTGCTAATCATAGCATTCATATTCATAGCAGCCGGCTACGCAATTGAAGCAGCAATTGTACCTTTCCACTTCTGGCTACCTGATGCGTACACTGCAGCTCCAGCACCATCAGCAGCTTTCCTCTCAGCTCTCGTAGACCAAGGCAGCTATTACATCCTCATAAGAATACTTCTCTACATTGTCATTCCGAAAGGAACAAGTGCAGTGTTAGATTGGACTTTAATGTTAGCGGTCCTTGCGGCGGTAACCATGATTGTTGGCAACTTATTCGCGCTCATACAAAACGATGTTAAACGCCTAATCGCGTACATCTGTGTTGCAGACGTTGGCTATAACTTAGTTGCAATAACGAGCGTAACCGCTCTTGGCCTACAAGCTAACCTATACTTCTTCCTCATCGGCGGCATCACCACAGCCATTGCATTCATGGCACTCGGCGTCATAAACAGCAAGGGATTCAAAAGTATGGATGATGTTGCAGGATTAGGAAAGAAAATGCCTCTAGTCTGTTTAGCACTGGTAATGGCTGGGCTATCGTTCGCAGGTGTTCCACCTTTCGGGGGCTTCATTGGGAAATACTTAGTCTTCACCGCGGCAATATCAGCGAACTTAAGCTGGCTTGCAGTAATCGGAGTTTTAACAAGCGTTCTACAAACAGCATATCTCTTCAGATTAATCTATGTGCTTTACGGAAAGAAAGCTAAAGACGAAACAAGCATCAAAGAGTCAAAACGGATACTCATACCCATCTTCATCTTAGCAGGCTCACTGATAATCTTAGGACTGTTCCCAAGCATCGTGCTAAACCTCATCCACCCCGTTGTAAGCCAATTCCAAACAATAATCCCAACAATAACCGTCTAAGCAAAAAAGCTTCAAACGAAAGCCAGAAGCAAATAATAAAAAATATTTTTTCTTCTTTATTTTTTCAAACCTGAATTATTAAAAATAGAATTAAAAAAAAGATTTTTGATGTGTTTTTTAGCCGAGTTCTACGCCTGTCCTCTTGTTTGCGGCAGCAACTGCGGTTGCCACATCGGGAAATTGTTCGTTGACTCGTTTTTCTGCAGCTACCTCTGCCTCCTCTAAGATGGCTAATGCGTCCGCGTTTGGTGAGCCTCCAATGTTCATTGGCATATCTGATGATTGACTGCTTGACGTTACTATATCTCCTAATAGGCTTCCGATGTTTTCGAGTTCTTGACTTGCTTGAGGCAAAATACCTGACATGTCTGAGCGGACGTCGTTTAATACGCTTGCAGCTGGACCTAAAATTGTTACTAAGTCGCCTACTTCTGAAACAGTTTTAAGACGCATAGAGACGCTTTCAAGTGCAAGGGACTCTTGAATGAGCATTTTCTCCACTTTGCGTATTTCATGAAGTTCGTTTGCAAGAATGTTTGCGCGTTCCTGATCCCTGTTTGCGATGGCTTTCACAACACATTGGAACATGTTTGCATCGCGGCTTTGGAAACGCTGTATTGCAACGTCCAAGGTTTTAGTTTGAACATCTAAGCGCTGAATAACCATGTTGATTTGGTCTTTTACACTCTCGGCCGGTTTGCCGATGCTTTTAATTTTTGTTGAAATTGACGGTTCCTCTTCTTTATTTTTCCATCTATTAATGAAACGGTTAACCAAGTTAATTTCTCCTGAATTATTGTCCAGCTTCACTTGGGAATGAGGATATAAAAAATTGTTTGAAATAATAAGTTAAAACCTGAGCCGCCAAAAACTTCTTTTTTAATTTATTCACTAAACAATTAACCGCTTGAAAGCTTTTATAATCTGAGAGCCACGGAAATTCATGAAATTTTATATTTAAACTAGCGTCTAAACTGTTCAAAAAGCAATCAAGAAACTAATGTTTAGAACAGAGGAAGGTTAAGTGGAAAGTGATTAATCTAAGCCTGGTTCAAGAGTAAATTCAAAGTCAGAGCCTTCAAGATTTCCTACACCCAGCTTCAGCAGGCTAACTGCACTTTCGGATTACTTATTCTTCCATCTACGTATATATTTGCCAAGAAACTTTCCTTAACGCCCATCGCACCAATTGCAGTATCCGATTTTTAAGACTGGGGAGAGGTCTTATTTTATGCTGCCATCGAACACGGCAGAGAACCAGAAAAACTTCTTTTTTAACATCATTGAAGTAACTTTCTTAAAACAAGTTAGTTCATCTTTAGAAAGCTTTTTGGTTCTTCAGACTTTAAACGACTTCTGTCGACTTTAGTGGACTTTAAAGCACTTTAATTGACTCAACCTGATAACATTTTAAAGCCTAAATCGAAAAAGCAACCCAAAGCAAAATGAACAAAATTTTAAGAAAAGAAATGATCTATGCTCATGGCAATAGGGTAAAAGTAACTTGGTGATTTAGTCCGCAGCTTACCGGAAATATTTCGCTCTGTTTAGCACTGTTTCGCACTTCTCAGCACTGCTACGCACTGGCATACACTGCTATGCACTCAACCTGCAATAGATTTAAGCTTAATCTTAAAAAAACAATCTGAAACACAAAGAAAAAAATTCCACGCCAAAATCAAAAGCTAAATTATTGCTTAAACAAATGGTTCCAAAATTATGAGTCAAGCGCGTCCGTTTTTTCTTAGGTTAATGGGTTCCGTCTTCTTTGGAACTTCAGGCAGAATATGTTTACATGTATTGAATTTGGTTTTTGCGAATTTATTCCAGTCGCTCAACTGAACATTGCAGCTTCTTGGCAAAAACAATTGAGAAAGTTTATGTTTCCCAAAAAATGGGATTTATTTTCTGATCTGCCCGCTGCCCAAAATAACGTATTTTGTAGTTGTTAGGTGCTGGGCGCTCATGGGTCCTCTTGCGTGGAGTTTTTGTGTGCTGATGCCGATTTCTGCGCCTAAGCCGAATTGGTTGCCGTCGGTGAATCGTGTAGATGCGTTCCAGTAGACCGCGGCTGAATCGATTTCTTTGATGAATTTCATGGCTTTGTCAAAGTCGGCTGTTAGGATGGAGTCTGAGTGTTTTGTGCCGTATTTGTTGATGTGGGCTATGGCTTCATCGAGGTTTTTGACGATTTTGATGCCCATTATTAGGTCTAAGTATTCGGTGTACCAGTCTTGTTCAGTTGCAAGCTTAACGTCAGCAACGATTTTTCGGGCTTCTTCATCGCCTCTAACCTCTACACCTTCCTTTCGCAGAGCCGCAATCACAACTGACAAGTAACTTTTTGCGATTTTGCTATGAACCAAAAGCTTCTCAGCAGCATTGCATGTTCCAGGTCTTTGGCATTTAGAATTTAGCACAATGAGCGTGGCTTTCTCTAAGTCGGCGTCTTCTTCAACGTAGATGTGGCAGTTGCCCGTTCCTGTCTCGATAACTGGGATACGCGAAGTCTCAACTACAGTCTTGATTAATTCGGCGCCTCCTCGGGGAATAAGCACATCAATGTATTGGCGCATATGCATCAATTCTTCTGCAACTTTGCGGTCAGGAGAATTCACCACTTGAACCGCGTCAACGGGTACGGCTGTCGCTGCTAAAGCATCCCTTAGGACTTCGCCGATGGCTACGTTTGATTGTAAAGCGTCAGAGCCGCCTCTGAGAATGACTGCATTGCCTGATTTAATGCAGATTCCTGCGGAATCGGAGGTTACGTTAGGTCTTGACTCGTAAATTACCCCTACAACGCCCAAAGGGACGCGGACTTGGCTAATAATCAAGCCGTTAGGGCGTGTCCATGTGCTTATGACAGTGCCAATGGGGTCAGCTAAAGCGGAAACTTCCCGCATTTCCTTAGCCATACCTTGAATCTTCTTTTGATCCAACGCTAAGCGATCAAGTAACGCTGCTTTGAGAACTTTTGCTTTGGCAGCCTCAACATCCAACTTGTTTGCCGCTAGAATTTTTTCTGAGTTCGCTTCAAGCGCGTTAGCCATTCTGCATAGCGCGGTGTTCTTGGCGTCTGCTGAGAGCTTTGCCATTTCAACTGAGGCAACCTTTGCCTTTTGGCAGATTTTAGTTATCATTTTTCTTCCCCAATTAAATGGATATTTCTATGATCAACAGCTTCTTTAGTTTTATCGCTGCCAAGTTTTTTTTGAACTTCTGTGGCTTGCAAGCCTTTAATTAGATTTAATTCCCCACTGCTGTAGTTTGGGTTACCTTTTGCGAACTCAACTTTGTTTTCGTCAACGATGCTGATTACGTCGCCGACGTTAAAGTTGCCCACTACCTGCGTTACCCCGACGGGTAAGAGGCTTGAGCCTTCAAGAATGGCTTTTTTTGCGCCTTCGTTTATGTGGATTTGGCCTTTTACAGCTGCACCGTAAGCTATCCAGCGTTTAACAAAAGGCATTGTTTTCTGAGGCTTAAAATAAGTGCCAACATCTTTGCCCGAGAGAATATCTATCAGTACATTTTCTCTTCTGCTGTTAGCAAGTACAACTGTGATTCCGCATGAAGTAGCAATTTCAGCAGCTTTGATTTTGCTCTGGATGCCTCCCCTACCCATCTTGCTTTTACCATTAAGTGAAGCTTTTAGTTCAGGCGTTATGGAATCTACGGTTTTGATTAGTTGTGCGCTGGGATCTTGGGGGTTCGCAGTATATAATCCATCAACGTCCGACAGGATAATGGTCATATCTGCACCGATTGCGCCAGCAACCAAAACAGAGAGGATGTCGTTGTCACTGAAGTTTACTTTGTAGCCTTCAATTTGCCGAAGTTCCGCCACTGAAGTCACATCGTTTTCGTTGATAATTGGGATGACGCCTGATTTTAGAAGCATGATTAATACGTTGCAAGTATGGACATAAGATGCTCGATTAGATAGGTCATCGGCTGTTAGCAGGATTTGAGCAACTTTCAAGTTATGCTCTTTGAAAAGTTCTCGGTATTTAGCCATCAAAACACTTTGCCCTGTTGCAGCAGCAGCCTGCTGAAATACAACATCATTAGGTTTAGGGGGTATGCCCAATTCTGCGATGCCTGCAGCTACCGCTCCCGAAGTTACAAGCACAACCTTGTCGCCTTGTCTATTTACAGCGGCAATTTGGCTAGTTAGCTTTTGCATTTCTTCTTCATCGAGGCGTCCTTGGCTAGTAGTTATGCCGCTTGTGCCAACTTTGACAACTATTAATCTTGAAGGCATCACTTTATCCCTTTAAATTGCAGACTTATTGAGTTATGTTTGTTTCTTCCTTAAAAATGCAACCAAATTTCATTTGTAACATTTTGGTTTATTCATGTAAAATAGCGGTTTACCCATAACCAATGCCTGACTTTCTTAGAAAAATATATAAGGAAAATGGGTATGGCTTGTTAAAACATGTTAATACCCATACAAGCATTAGCAACATCATCTCTTAATTCAGTATCTCCACTCGTATTTTGGATTGCACCAATAGCTGGTTTCATCGCTGTACTTGCTTCCCTTTTGCTTATGCGTCATATAGGCAAAATGAGCCCCGGCGGACCCAAAGCACAAGAAGTAGGAAACGCCATTCGAGAAGGCGCATACGCCTTTTTGAAACGGCAATACAAAACAATCGGTGTAATCACAGTAGTAGTGTTTGTGCTACTGTGGGTGGCTTTGCCAAGCGGATATCTTGGCTTAGGCACGGCGGCTGCCTTCTTAGTAGGCGCAGTCGCTTCGTTGGCTGCTGGCTATATAGCCATGGACAACGCAACAAAAGCAAACGTGCGAACGGTTGCAGCAGCAAAAGATGGCGCCGAAAAAGCGTTAAAAACGGCATTTTACGGTGGAGCCACGATGGGTATGGCCGTTGTTGGTTTATCTCTTTTGGGTGTAAGTTTTCTATTCCTTCTTTATGGCGGTTACAATATTTTATTCCCAACTGGCGCTGTCGATGCATTAACTACAACTGCAGAAATACAGAATTTCGCCTTGAGCGGTATTGTCGGTATGGGTTTTGGCGCTTCACTAATTGCCTTGTTTGCGCAGCTTGGAGGTGGAATTTACACTAAAGCCGCGGATGTAGGTGCAGATTTGGTGGGAAAAGTTGAAGCAGGCATACCAGAAGATGACCCACGCAACCCCGCAGTAATCGCTGACAATGTTGGAGATAACGTGGGTGACTCGGCTGGCAGAGGCGCAGACTTGTTTGAATCTGCCACTGGTGAAAACATCGGTGGAATGATAATCGGCGGCTTAATCAGTATTGCCACTGGAAACTTATTATTCCTCATTTTCCCGCTTATTGCTCGAGCGCTAGGCATCTTCGCAACACTAATTGGAATGCCCTTTGTAAAACTCAACGAAGCAGAAGCTAAGCATCCAATGAAAGCTCTACGAAAAGGTCTCATGGTAACAACAATAGTGTCAGGTATTCTTTTCTTATTCGCAACATTTTTCCTCTTGGGCGGCGGAACTTTCTCCATAACGTTCCTGTACCTTTACTTCTGCCTGCTTTCAGGGTTAGGAGCAAGCGTTGCAATCGACTACATCACAGACTATTATACTGGAAGTGACCGCGGTCCAGTTGGGCGAATAGCTAAAGCCAGCGAAACAGGTGCCGCAACTAACATCATTACAGGTTTTGCAGTAGGACTCGAAACAACAGCACTACCAATCGTTTCATTAGTAATTGCGCTCATTGTGTCTTACTTCTTTGGAACACAATTTGCAATTTCATGGAATGCAATACCTGCCAATGCAGCACATCAAATTACACCCTTCATAGGCGGAATTTATGGAACTACGCTTGCCACTATGGGTATGCTCGCAGTAATGGGCATGGTATTAGCTTTAGATGGATTTGGCCCAATCGCCGACAATGCAGCGGGCATAGCTGAAATGTCTGGCGAAGGCGGCGCAGAAGCAACAATGGAGGCATTAGACGCAGTTGGAAACACAACCAAGGCCTTGACTAAAGGATTTGCCCTCGGCTCGGCACTGCTGGCGGCGCAACTGTTATTCCAAACCTACTCTTCAGAAGTCACAGATTATGCAGGTAAGCACGTTGGGTATCTAAGTACGGTGAAATTTGCCGTAGACATCTCAAACCCCGCAGTTCTAATAGCTGGTTTCATCGGTGCGATGTTGCCTTTCTTCTTCTCTTCGCAAGCAATCAGTGCAGTAGGAAAAGCAGCTGGTGAAATGGTCGAAGAAGTAAGACGGCAATTCAGAGAAATCCCGGGTATTATGGACGGAACTGGGAAACCTGATTATGGTAGAGCAGTAGACATTAGTACAAAAGCCGCGCTAAAAGG
>Ga0182021_10010989_pt1 | contig 10740 bp, 7 predicted proteins | sample 612E3MmetaG_FD_120493 | JGI IMG/M metagenome (GOLD analysis project Ga0182021, IMG submission 120493) | Permafrost microbial communities from Stordalen Mire, Sweden - 612E3M metaG (Illumina Assembly) | ecosystem: Environmental > Terrestrial > Soil > Wetlands > Permafrost | place: Sweden...
CGCACTCTGGGGACTGCTCCTCTTCAACGCCGTGCCACGCCGCGCCCTCTCGGACTTGACCAAGCCGAACCTCCCGCGTCGTTTCTGGGAGGATCTGACGGTCGCCACGGTCAACTACCAGCGCGGAACAGACTCTGTCTATTGCGGGCGAGCGTGGGACCCGTGGAGCGAGCGCATCGCCGCAGAACTCAAGGCCACTCTGCCGGAGACGGCGCAACGCCTGGATCTCCGCAGTTGGCAGTTCTGGCGCACGCTGCCTTGTCGGGACTTCGCCGACGCCGGGCCCATGCGCCTGCGGGACTCCGACGATCCCGGCCGCGCATGGCTGACTGCGCGGGGCTTCCATTTGCTCGGCGGTGTCGCCTTCTATCTTCCGCTGTGGCTCGCCGTGCTCACCGCGCTGCCGTTGTTCGTCTGGCTGAGCGTCGAATGTCGCCTGGCAGGGTGCAGCTGGGTCGCGGGCATCACGTTGGCCTGCTTCGCGCTCTCCATCTACGCAGCCGAACTGCTCACGCTGCCGTACTCGGCCGTGGGCTTCCACCTGCTCGGACTTCTGCTCGTGATCACCCTGGCGGTCTCTTCACTGCTCCACCCCCGGCCAACGTGGTCGGGACTCGCCCTGCGCTGGCTGCTGGCAGGCGTGTTCTTCGCGGTCTGCACCCTGTGCCGCGGGACGGGTCACTCGTTCCTGCCGGCCCTGACGCTGCTCGCGCTCGCCACTGCAGCGCGCACCGCCGGTGCCTCGTCCCGCAGGCCGTGGCGCATAGCCGGCGGTGTCGCACTCGCGATGGGACTGCTGCTGGGGCCGTATTGGGTCGTCCGGCCCGCGCAACGCCACGAAACCTGGTTCGCTCTTTGGGAGGGCGTGGGCGACTTCGATCGCGAAAAGGGACACGCGTGGTACGACCCTGTCGCGCGCGACGTGTTGCGACGCGAGGGGTTCGTCATTCCGGACCGGGCCGGGCCGATCTGCACGCCGGCGATGGAGGCGACCATGCGACGCCTCCTCGTGCGCGACATCACTTCCGATCCGCTGTGGTACGCGAAGATCCTGGCGCAACGCGTGCCCGCGACGCTGCTGCAGTTGCGGCTCTGGCCGCGCGCCTCGGTAGACAGAACTTCGTTCACTCCGAGCACGCATCCCGACCGGGACGCGTCGGACATTTATTACGGCCTCGCGAAGACAGCCGACTGGTTTGGCCTGGGACCGCTAACGTGGGAGGCACCCTTGCCTCTGCTATGGCTGCCGCTGATCGCGGTTCTTGGCGGCGCAGTAGCCGAGCGCCTGGCACGTCGTCGGGACAGGCTCTTCCCGAATCCGCACTTGGCCGCGCTGGCGGCCGTCGCGCTCGCAGCCGGGGCCATGCCGCTGCTCTTCACCACTGCGGCGGCTCCCGAGATGCAGGCGTTCGTACTCGTCTACTTCTTCGCTGCCGGCCTGACTGCCGACGCACTCCTGCGCGCCGTTCGCGGCATGCGAACGTCAGCACTCGACGCCACGCGCAACGGCGGACATCCACGGACAGTGTCGGGACGCGTCTCGACGTCGCATTAAGCGCGCTGCGGGCAGACGCGCCTGCACCGTCTCTGGCGCGCGACCCAGGCCGGGGGCTCGCCAGCGCACGTGACCGGTTCTGACAACGTGCCTCTGGTAGAATCGGTTTCAGGCGATAGCTCAGTAGAATGCCTCCGCCGGAGGATAGCCATGGAGAGCAAGGTAGGCCTGTTTGTCAACAGCGTCGAGGGCTACCAGGGGTGCATTGTCGCGGAGGTGAAACAGGCTGCCGCGCGCGAGGGCCTGGAGGTCGAAGTCTTCCACGCCGGGTACAACGCACCGCAACAGGCGCAGGACATGGTGCGCTTCGCGAACCGGAACGCCGACAAGCGCCTGTGCATCTTCGTCATCCCCGAGGCCGACGCCATACGTGACGGCGACATCGAGAGCGATCCTACTTTCCATCTGGCCGAGCGCGTGCTACAGAAAGGCGTCGGCCTGATCATGCTCAACCACGGGCGCGAGGACTTGATCACGGCCCTGCGTGCAAGACACCCCGAGCTGCCTGTCACGCTCGTGGCGATCGACAACGTGGAGTTCGGACGCATGCAGGGGCGGCAACTGCGCGCGCTGGTGCCGAAGGGCGGCACGGTGCTGTGCGTGCGCGGCCACCAGTTTGACACGGCTTGCCGGGACCGCACGAACGGCATGCGCGAGGAGTTGCGTGCGGTGAGCGGGATCGTCGTCGAGGAGATCGACGCGCGCTGGGATGCGGACCTGGCAGAGCCGGGGGTCTACAAGTGGATCACGTCGCCGAATCGCCGGCAGTCGCCGCTGCACGCCGTCGTCGCACAGAACGATCACATGGGCCAAGCTGCCAAGCAGGCTTTGCTGCGTGCGGCCAAGGACGTAGGGCGCCCTGAGCTCGCGCATGTCCCCATCCTGGGCGGCGACGGTCTCCCGGATTTCGGCCTGCGCTGGGTGAGAGAGGGCATACTCACGGCGACCGTCTGCGTGACCCTGCCTGGCGCGCTGGCCGTCGAGCAGCTCGCACAATACTGGCGCAGCGGGACGCCGCTGCCCGCAGTGACCAAGAGCCCCGTGCGCTCGTATCCGGAACTGAGCTCGCTCCGGCCGCTGTCTGGCTGACGCGCCTCGCGCGAGACCCGCCGATCATCTCGGTATCTCCGGTGAGCTGAGCGGCTCCAGTGTCAGCGGCGCGCGGGCACGCTGCGCGGCCTCGCGCGCCGCGCGCTGGAGGTGAAGCTGCGAGCGGAAGGGCTCATCGCCTTTCGCGACGCGCCGCCGTTTGTATGTGCCGTCCGGCTGGAGCCAGCGCCCCTTGACGTTGTCCTGGAACGCGGCGTCGAGCAGGGCGAGCACGCGACGACGGCCGTCGGCGTCTTCCACCGGGAAGAGCAGCTCGATGCGGCGATCGAGGTTGCGCGACATCCAGTCGGCACTGCTGAGGTAGACCTCCTCGTCCCCGCCGTTCAAGAAGTGGAAGATGCGCGCGTGCTCGAGAAAGCGATCGACGATCGAAACCACATCGATTCGTTCGCTGACACCTTTGACGTTGGGCCTGAGACAGCAGATGCCCCGCACGTTGAGTCGGAGGCGCACGCCTGCGCGCGCGGCCTCATAGAGCGCACGAATGATGTCCTCGTCCTGAAGTGAGTTCATCTTGGCGCGGATCTCGGCTGGCTGGCCGGCCTCGGCCCGCCGACGTTCGCGGTCGATCAACCGCAGCAGACGCTCCCTCAGCGCCGCCGGGGCCATAACGAGCTTACGCATCGCCGGCGGATCGGAATAGCCCGTGAGGGCGTTGAAGAAGGCTGAAGCATCCTCTCCAATGATCGGGTCGGCCGTCAGCAGGCCGCAGTCGGTGTACAGCCTCGCGGTGCGTTCGTTGTAGTTGCCCGTGCCGAGGTGCACGTAGCGGCGAATACCCTGCCGCCCGCGGCGCACAACGAGGCAGATCTTGGCGTGGGTCTTGAAGCCACGGACGCCGTAGATCACGTGTGCGCCGGCTTCCTCCATGCGCCGCGCCCACTGGATGTTCGACTGTTCGTCAAAGCGCGCCATGAGCTCGACGAGCACGGTCACTTGCTTGCCACGCTCGGCCGCATCGGAGAGCGCGCGAACGATGGGCGAGTCCCCGCTGGTGCGATAGAGCGTCATCTTGATCGCCAGCACGTCGGCATCTTCCGCGGCGCGCGCGATGAAGGTCACGACCGGGTCGAACGACTCATAAGGATGCGTGAGCAAAAGGTCGCGTTCATCGAGTAGGCCGAAAACATCCTCGCTCGCCTGGGGCGCGACGACGGTCACGGGCTTGACCGGCGCGTCGCGCAGCCCGGCAAGGGCCGGCAAGTCGACGAGCGGCAGGAAAGCCCGCAGGTCGAGGGGGCCCCGGAGGTGATAAGTGTCGGCTGGGCCCACGTCGGTGCGTTCCGCCAGCAGGCGCAACAGCAACGGATCAACGCCGGCCTCGACCTCGAGGCGCACGACCTGGCTGCGCCGGCGCTTGCGCAGCTCTTCCTCCAGCGCCGCGACATAGTCGCGGCCGCCTTCGTCGTCGAACTCCATCTCCGCGTCGCGCGTCACGCGGAAGGCGGCGGAGGTGCGCACGGTCTGGCCCGGGAAGAGGGCCGCGAGCTCCGCGCGCACGATCGATTCGAGCAGGACGAAGCGCGTGCCGCTCGCTCCTGGCACGCGCACGAGGCGCGGCAGGCGCGCGGGGATCTGGACCAAAGCCAGGCGCGGCACGTCTTCGCCCGCGGGGGGCTCAAGTAGCAGAGCCAGGTTCAGGCTTAAGCCGGCCAGCATCGGGAACGGGTGTGACTGATCCGCCGCAAGCGGCGTGAGTGCCGGCAGCACCTCGGCGTGGAAGTGGCGGCTCAGGGCTGCGCGCTCGGTCTCGTCGACGGCGGCGAGCGGCAGGATCGCGAGGTCGTGCTGCGCCAGGGCAGGCAGTATCTCGTCCGTGAAGGTCAGATACAGACGCGCGACCATCTCGTGAACGCGCGCCGACACCTGTTCGAACTGCTGCGGAGGCGTGAGGCCTGCGGGTTCGGGGGAGAGGTCACCCTCGGCCACGCGGTGCAGCAGTGCGGCAACGCGCACCATGAAGAACTCGTCCAAGTTCGAGGCGACGATCGTGACGAACTTCAGCCGCTCCATCAGCGGGTTGGCGGAGTCCATCGCCTCCTCGAGCACGCGCTGATTGAACGCCAGCCACGAGAGCTCGCGGTTCAGGAACAGCTCTGGCTCGCGGCGCCGGGAGCGCCCACCGGGCTTCATACAGGGCCCGCGCCTTCGCGCAGCGTCACGCGGCGCCCAAAGACCTCGCTGAAGAGATCAGAGCGCGACTGGGCGACCAGGCGTTCGATCGTCAAGTCGCCCCCGCCGTCGACCTCGATCACCCACGCCTCCTCGCCGCGCTCCACCCGCAGATCGCGCACCTTCTGCAGGTGGTCGGCGTCCAGGGCGTTGGCCAGACGCAAGAGCGCCGCGAGCTTGTCCACCGTCACACGATCCTGCCGGTCGAGGGCGGCGTAGCCCGGGTGCGTCCGCTGCGGCACGGCGCGACGGTGGTAGCGCGCCACGTTGGCCACGAAGGCCATTTCCTCTTGAGACAGGCCGAATATCTCCGAGGAAGAGATCAGGTAAAGCGAGTGCTTGTGGTGCCCGCGCAGGCTGACGAAGTTGCCGACATCGTGCAGCAGCGCCGCGACCTCGAGCAGCAGCCGATCGCGAGTCGCCAGGCCGTGCTCACCACGCATCTCGTCGAAGAGACGCAGTGCCAGGTGCGCGACATTGCGGGCGTGGCGCGCGTCGAAGCGGTACTTCTCGCCCAGGGCCATGGCGCTCGTGAGGACCTGGCGGCCGAAGTCCTCGATGCCATGACCGGCCTCTTCGCGCGCCAAGTCGATCAGCAGGCCCGCCCGCAGCGACGCGTCCACGACGACCATCCGCTCGGCGGCCGTCTCGCACAACAGCTCGCGGTAGGCCAGCAGTGCCGGAACGAGCGTCTCCGCCTGGGCCAGCGGCAAGTGTTCGTTCTCGACGAGGTCGTCAACGTCGCGAGCAGTCATCTCGTCGCAAAGGGCGAGGAATGCTTCGCGCGTGACCGTGCGCACGGCCACGTCCTGCCCATCCGGATTGAGGCGCGCCGCGACCAGGCGCACGTCGCCGCCCAACGCGACGAAATGGCGCGCTTGTCCCAGTGGCATCTCGCGCGCGATGTCCTCGACGATGTTGTGGATGTGGCGCCGCAGTAGCCGCACGCGGTGCTCGTGACTGCCGTGCCAAGACGCAAGGCTCTGACGCAGGCGGATCGCGCCCAGTGGGTACGTCCCAGAGTGCACCGGCTCGCCCGCGCGCAGGAAGGACAGGTCCGCGCTGCCACCCCCCACCTCGGCCAGCAGGGCGTCGCCCGAGGTCATGGCTTCGTGGCCGGAGAGGACCTCGCGTACGGCGACGTAGCTGAGCCGGTTCTCTTCAGACCCGTCGACTACCTCGACGTTCAGGCCTGTTCGCAGCCGCACCCGGTCGAGAAAGCCGTCTCGGTTGGCCGCCTCGCGCACGGCGCTGGTCGCGATTGCCCGGTAGTGCGAGACGCCGTAGCTGTCCATGATGCGTCGGAAACCCTCGAGGGCCTTGAGGGTGGCCTCGAGTGTCGCCGGGCCGATGCGCCCATGCGTGAAGGTGTCCTTGCCCAGGAGCACGCCGCGCGAGGCTTGCTCCAAGATATGCGGCGGCTCGCCGGGGCGCAGCTCGGCCACGACAAGGCGGATCGCGCTGGCGCCCATGTCCACCGCTGCCACGACGCGCGGCGATGTGCTCGTGGCAGGCGGCGCGGGCCCGGCGGGGGGAGTGTCGGCGTCCTTCGTCGGAGTCCTCATGCCATTTCACCGTTGGTGCCATTGTACCCGTTCCGGTCTGATTGGTTGAGGGGACGCGGGCGGCCATGATACGGTCGTCCTGAGTGGGCGAGCGTTCCCATGACCTCTGCAATGCCAGCCGCCAAGGCGCTCGTAACGAGCCTTCTGCGGCGCCGCGTGACGGCGCTGTTCGAGCAACTCCCGCACGCCGTAGCCGGGAACGAAGAGGCTATCCACGAACTGCGGATCGCCGGCCGGCGGCTGCGCACGGCATTGCCCGTGCTGGCCCTGCGACCAGGCGGAAAGCGACAAGCTCGCTGTCGCGAGGCGCTGCGCACGCTCACGCGGGCGGCTGGCGTTGCGCGCGATCTCGACGTGGCCGCCGGACTGCTCGAGGCGTATCTCGCGAGCGACATGTCCCAGGGGCCAAAGCCGGCGTTGTTACGGCGTCACATGCGGGATGCCCGCCGGCGCAGCCGTGCGCGTCTGGCGCAGACCCTGCTCGACGCCGACATCCGCCGACTTCGGACGGATCTGGGTGTTCTGCTCGCTCGAGGCGGAGCCGAAACACCGATGGCCCTGGCGCGCTGCGCCCTCTGTGCGCGAGCGTGGCAGGCGCGCGTCTCGGCGAGACTGGCTGCCTTGCGCGCCACGCTGGACGTCGAGGCGCTGCACGCCCTGCGACGAGCTGCGCGGCGGCTGCGCTATCTCGTGGAGCTCCACGGCGAGCTGCGCGGACGTGGCAGTCAGGCGCCACGCCTGCTGAAGGGGCTCCAGGACGCGCTCGGCCATATCCATGACCAACACGTTCTGGCCACCTGGCTCCAAGGGCATACCCGGCGCGCGCTGGCGCGCGGTGCGCGTGGCCAGGCTCGGCAGTCGGCCCAGCTGCGAATGCGGGCCGAGCAGGCAATAGGTCGTTTGCACCGCAGCTACCTCAACTGTCGGCCGGTCGCAACCGTCTCAAGAGCTATGGAGATGTCTGCCATCCCTCCGGCGCCAGCTCCCGCCGTCAAGGAAAGGCGCCGTGGGTGACACGGGCGTGACAACCTCGCGCGAATCGCTGCGGGAGGAGGGAGTGCGGAATTGCGGCTTCTAATCGTCCGCCACGCCGCCGCAGTGCCACGGGGCACGCGCGGGCTCTCCGACAGCGAGCGGCCGCTGACGAAGCCGGGGGCCGCCGATTTCGCAAAGGCCGCCCGTGGGCTGGCGCGGGTGTTGCCGCGTCCGGACGTCATTCTGACAAGCCCCCTACCGCGCGCTCGTCAGACCGCCGAGATCGCGCTCGCGGCCTGGAAGTCAAAGGTGCGCGTCGTGGCGGAAGGCTCTCTCGCGGAAGTGGCGCCCGCGCGGGTCGCGAAGGCGCTGGCGCGGCACCGCCGCCTGCGGCTGGTGGCGGTCTTTGGCCACGAACCCGGCGTCTCGGCCTTGCTGGCATATCTCGTCGGCGCTGACGAGACAGACGCTCTTGGATTCAAGAAGGGCGGCGCCGCGCTGGTGGAGACGCTCGATCCGGGACAGCGCGGATCCGGTCAGCTCATCTGGTTCCTGCCACCCAAGTTGCTCTCCACCCTGGGAGGCGGCCGCTGAACAGGATGTGCCTGCGTTTGCTTCTTCTGCTCCTCGTGCCAGGGGTGCTGGACGCGGCAGCGCCAGAGCCGTCCCCGAGCCCGCAAGGCAAGCCACCACTCCGCGAGCGGCTGCGCCAGCCGCTCGGAAGCCCGCGCTCGATGGCGGGGACGCCGCCAGACGGCGTGACGCTGCGTTTCGAGGACAGAATCGACGTCGTCGTCCCCCCCCTCGACTTTGCCCGACTGCGCGCGGAATGGACAAGACACTGGAATCTGTCAGGCCACGAGGGCTCGGCGATCGGCCCGCCAACGGCGTCGGACCTGCGCGACCGGTCGCGGTATCTGAGTGCGCTCTCAGGGCACCCACTGCCGCAGGCACTTCCCTTGCAGGACCTGGTCATTGCCGCGGGTCGGGCCCTTGCCGGACGTGTCACTCGGAAGGCCATGCCTCCTGCCGGCCCGCCATCGCCAGCCAGCGAGAAGTCGTCGCCGCTGCAGGTGCACGCAGAGGAGGCCGTCGCGGAGTCGTCAGGCGTCTCGTCAGCCGCGGAAAGCCAGCCCACGCCCACGCCAAACCCGGAGGTACCGGAGATCACGACGATTGTGGGCGGGCGACGCACGAACGAGTGACAACAAACGCGCGCGGTGCTAAGCTCCCGCCGCAAAAGGATCCCGACAGTCGCCAGCAGGAGAATGCGCATGTCCGACACCACCAAATTCGTGCTTTCCGAGAAGCAGATCCCCGACGCCTGGACCAACGTCGTCCCATATCTGCCCACACCACCGCCGCCGCCCCTACACCCGGGCACGCACCAGCCGCTCGGACCACAGGATCTCGCTCCCATCTTCCCGATGGCGCTCATCGAGCAGGAGGTGTCGACGCAGCCCGAGATCGACATCCCGGGCGAGGTGCTGGACATCTATCGCCTCTGGCGGCCGACGCCGCTGTTTCGCGCGCGTCGTCTCGAACAAGCGCTCGGCACACCCGCGCACATCTACTACAAGTACGAAGGCGTGAGCCCAGCTGGCAGCCGCAAGCCGAACACGGCCGTACCGCAGGCCTACTACAACAAAAAAGCCGGCATGCGGCGCATCTCGACCGAGACAGGCGCGGGACAGTGGGGCAGCGCGTTGGCTCTCGCCTGCCGCCTCTTCGGTCTCGATTGCACCGTCTACATGGTGAAGGTGAGCTATCAGCAGAAACCCTATCGCCGTTCGCTGATGCGCGCCTGGGGCGCCGAGGTCTACGCCAGCCCGAGCGAGCACACCCAGGCTGGGCACAAGATGCTGGCCGCCGATCCAGACTCGGCCGGCAGTCTCGGCATGGCCATCAGCGAAGCGGTCGAAGACGCGGCGACGCATGCCGACACGAACTACTCGCTCGGCAGCGTGCTGAACCACGTGCTGCTACACCAAAGTGTGATCGGCATCGAGGCTCAGAAGCAGATGGCGTTGACCGGCGAGCGTCCCGAGGTGGTCATCGGGTGCTTTGGTGGGGGCAGCAACTTCGGCGGTATCGCACTGCCGTACGCCATTGAAACCCTGAAGGGCGGCCCCAAGACGCGCCTGCTGGCCGTCGAGCCGCTTGCCTGTCCAAGCCTGACGAAGGGCGTCTATGCCTACGACTTCGGCGATACGGCACAGATGACGCCGCTGCTCCGGATGTACACCCTGGGCCACGACTTCATGCCGCCGGGGATCCACGCAGGCGGCCTGCGCTACCACGGCGCCGCGCCGCTGCTCAGCCACATGCTGGCCGAGGGCCTGATCGAGGCCAGAGCCGTGCCGCAGGTGCCAGTATTCGAGGCCGCGGTCTTATTCGCGCGCTGCGAGGGGATCTTGCCGGCACCGGAGGCGGCGCACGCGATCCGCGCCGCAATCGACGAGGCGCTGGCCGCGCGTGAGGAGGGTCGCGCCCGCACGATCTTGTTCTGTCTGAGCGGTCACGGCCACTTTGATCTGGGGTCGTACGACACGTTCTTCGACGGGAAGCTTCTGGACTACGAGCACCCCGCCGAGGCAATCGCGCGCGCCATGCAGACGCTCCCACGTGTCTGAGACCCGCGCCCGCGGCGCAGGATCGAGCGCGCAGGATCGAGAGGTGAGTGCATGCTGTTCCTCTTGAGTCTCGCCGGCACACTGCTGGGAGCCTGGCTGTGGGTCTCGCTCAGGCGCTCGCATGCCGGCACGCACACGCGGCGCGCGGCCGGGGTGGGGGCGCTCGCTTTTCTGGTGCTCGCCGCGCTTCAGACGTTCACGATCGTACCCGCTGGCGCGGTGGGGATTCTCGACGTGTTTGGCAACGTCTCACTGTTGACGCTGAAGTCGGGGCCGCAACTCGTCAACCCCATGGGCCGCGTCGTCAAGATGTCGATCCAGACTCAGGAGCTGCCGGTGGCGATGGAAGTACCCTCAAAGGAAGGCCTGACGCTGAAGCTCGAGGCCAGCGTCCAGTTCCACCTGGACATCGACCGGGCCTACGAGATCTACAAGACCGTCGGCGACGACTACGTGGCCGTGCTCGTCGACCAGCAGTTCCGCTCGGTGACGAGCAGCACGACGTCGTCCTACGATGCGACGGCGCTCTACACTTCCCAGCGCGCCCAGGTCGCGAAGCTCATCACTGACCGGTTGCGCGGGATCCTCACCCCGCGCGGGATCATCGTCGAGGACGACGGCGTGCGCTTCCACAAGCTGACGTTGCCCCAGCGGTTGGCCGCGGCCATCGAAGAGCGCCTCGGTGCGGAGCTCGATTCGCAGCGCGCGCTCGAGAAGGCGCGCGAAGAAG
>Ga0182021_10010990_pt1 | contig 10740 bp, 12 predicted proteins | sample 612E3MmetaG_FD_120493 | JGI IMG/M metagenome (GOLD analysis project Ga0182021, IMG submission 120493) | Permafrost microbial communities from Stordalen Mire, Sweden - 612E3M metaG (Illumina Assembly) | ecosystem: Environmental > Terrestrial > Soil > Wetlands > Permafrost | place: Sweden...
GCGATCAGGCTGCCGACGATCACACCCGCCAGCGCCCATCGGATGCCTGCGCTGCGCGACTTGTCCCAAGAGATTTCGGCATAGGTGGATTCGCCCCACCCGGAGGCGGCCACCGTCGGACTCCACAGTCCGCGCCCGCGTCGACCCCGCAGTCGCGTGAGTTTCATGAGGCACCCCCGAGCGTCACGCCGATCGTGCCCGAGTAGCCCGGCCCATTGCGTTGCAACTGCGACTCGGTCGGTCGCGCCCGCGCGCCGCTGCGGGCCTCGATCAGCCAGGCGCGCAACTCCTGGGGGCCCACGCCGTTCAGGGTCAGCGTGGCACGGTCACCTTGCAGGTTCAGCCGGCCGTGTTCGCCCAGCCGTTCGGTGGCCGCCCGCAGAGCGAGCGCGGCGTCGGCCGTGGACACGCGGGTGGCACCGCGCAGGCCGGCGCTCTCGGCGGCCACGCGCTGCATCTGCTGGTACTGGGCTTCGAGCTGATCCAGCTGGTCGGGGGCCTCGCGCACCGTGCGCAGCGCGGGCTCCACCAGCACGCTCCAAATGACGAAGGCCAGCACGACGCACACGACGACCACGATCGACTGGCGCTCGCGCGGCGTGCGCGCCTGCCACGCGATCCTGGCCTGCTCGCGCAGGCTGGTCAAGGCCTGCGAGCGATCCGTGGTGGCGGCGCTCACGATCGGCTCCCGGGACGGGCGCGGCTCAGCGTGAGCTTGCCCTCGCTGGCTTCGACATTCCAGCCCGCCGTGCGCAGCAGGCTGCGAAACTGCGCGACCTGGGGTTCGCTCCAACCGGTCGCGCTCAGCGTGAGGCGGCCGGGTTCGAATCGCACGGTGTCCACGGGCGGACGCTCGTTGGGCCAGGCCGAGGCCGCCGCCTGCAGCATCGTCTCGAGGTCCGCGTCACCGGGTTTGCCGGCCAATGTGCGCAGCGCCTGCGATTCGCGCTGCATCACGGCCTGCGCGTCGCGCTGGATGTCCTGGGCGCTGGCGTTGGGGTAGGTGGTCTGCACCAGGGCCTGCATTTGGGCGCGCTTGGCGTCCAGCGCGTCGCGCTGGTGCCAGGCCCACAGGTTCAGTGAGAGCAGCTGCGCGGCCACCAGGGTGACCAGCCCGATGCGCACGGGCCGCCACGACGGGCTGGCGAACTTGCGCAGCGAGTCGCGCAGCGCGCGCGCGCTGCGGGTGCGCCGGGCCAGCTCGAACTGGCGCAGGTTCCACAGGCTGCGCGCCGCTTGCAGCATGCGCTGGGCCGGAGGCATCACGCGAACCGGACCGCCGAGCCACTGTTCCGCGGCCGCCACGGCCCCCGGCGTCGCACTCCACCGGGTTTCCGGGGGCGACGGCGAGGGCACCAGTGCGCGCGCCAGGCCGCCTTGCAGCCGCACGCTCGCCACGCCGTCGGCGTGCGCCCAGTGCAGGGCGATGCCGTGCGGCTGGCCGATCGGATCGCCTTCGGTCTCGCTGAAGTGGCCGATCGGCGGATCGTCCGGCCAAGCCACCGGCACGACCCGGTCCACGAAGACATCGGCCTTCTCGAGCGCGGCCAGTTCACCGCGCAGCCACTGTCTCGAACATGCGGCCACCCAGGTCGGCTGGCCCGCCACGGCGTCGGGGGCCAGCGCGAGATGCACGTCGTCCGCGTCCTGCAAAAGCGCGTCTTCCAGCACGCCGACCAGCGCCGCGCGCAGCCGCGCCGACGGAGCCCGCGGCAAGGTGATCCGGTGCCAGCTGACGTCGGCGTCGCTGAGCACGGCGACCACCGAGGTCTTCGTCGGCAGCAGCGACGCGGCGCATCGACCCTGGGATTCCAGCACCAGACCGTCCGGACTCGTGGCGTACGCGTACTCCACCCCGAGACGCGATTCGTCGGGCTCGGGGCTGACCGCGGTGCTGTGCTGGCGCAGTCGGGCGGGAATCTGGACGACGAGGATGGACATCAGTGCGGTGGCAGCGTAACTGTCGACATTGTAGGCACCCGCGGATTACAAATTGAAGCGAATCAAGGACTTAGCCATCACATGCTGGAGTTCACGATCCCGCGGCCTCGACGCTGGACAGGCGCTCGCGCTGCAACACGACGATCTGCGCGCCGTTGCGCCACACCAGCGACTGCTCGACCAGGACCCGATCGGCCAGGCGCAGCCGACCGCGCACCTCGAAATAGCTGGAGCGTACGTCCAGCTTGGCGGTGAGGGGACCCACAACGTTGAGTTGGGCGGTGAAACTGCCGGGGTCCTTGAACGGCTGACTCTGTCGCATTTGCACCAAGCGCTCGGCGGTGGCCAGGTCCAGGCCCTTGATCACGGCAGCCAGGACCTCGCGCGGGGCCGTGTTGACGTTCAGCGGCATCGGGGTGGGCAACAACACCACGAAGGGCCGCAGCGCGGCGAGCGAGCCGACATCCACGCCCAACCAGGCCAGTTGGTCGAAGGTGTGCGGCAGCAAGGGCGCCGTGGCGCTGCCGGTGCCGCCGCTCGCCGCGGCCATCGCGTCGCGCAGCCCGGTGGCGATGCGCACCGCCACGCTCGCATCGATGCTCACACTCTGGCACAGCCGCTCCAAGGTGGCCTGCTCGTTCGGGTCGATGGCGTTGTTGGTGATGAGATTGGTCAGGTTGTAGCGTCCCTGGGCATCGGTGATCTGCCCGGACAGGAAGGCTTCAGGACCGTCCTCGGCGTTGGCCTTGTCCACCGCCAGGAACGTCGACAGCCGCGACTCCGCCAGCGGCGTGGCCCACGGCTCGGTCAGTGCCGTGGGCCTGCCGCTGCGCTGGTCTTCGCGCAGGATCAGCCGGGCGAAGTCCAGCGCACCGGACAGAACCCACGCGGCCTGGGTGCGTGCCCGCTCGGCCGATTCGACCTGCACGGCCCGCCATTGTTGCCACACCATCGACGAGGCCAGCGTGGCCACCAGGGTGACGATGATCATGGCCGTCAGCAACGCCGCACCGCGCTGGGTGCGCGGCGTGCCACGGGGGCGCGGATGTCGTGCCATGGCGTCAGGGACCCAGCAGCGTGTCACGCGTCAAGTCCCCCGTCACGCCGCTGCTGTCGCTGAAACTCAGAACAACCCGCACGCCGTGGGGCATGGCCACACGGGTGATCGCGGCGCCGCTGGCCGCACCGGAGGCGGCGCTGGCGGCGCTGGCGGCGGGCGCGGCCACCACGTCGCCGCTGGATTGGCAGTTGGCCCAGGCATTGCCCTGGTAGAAATAGACCTTCCACGACGACACGCCCTGCAAGGTGCGCATGCTGCCGGGCTCGCCGCCTTGGAGCTGCAGGCTGCGCATCCAGCTGTCCTGCAGCGCCCCGGTGGTCGTGACCGCGGGGCCGGCCCAGCGCACCCAGGTGCCACCGTTGTCTTCAGGCCGCAAGGACCAGGCCACGACCTGCAGCCCGTCGGGCGTTCGCCGCGTCAACCGCACGGTGGCGCCGTCGCAGCTCAGGGCCTGGGGCAGGATCCGGCTGTCCTGGATCGAGCTGAGGTCCTGATCCCACTGTGCGATCACGGTGTTCATCCGCAGCGTCTGCTCCATGCGGGCCTGGCTGCCGTTGCGCGTGCGCACGATGCCGTCGACGCCCTGCCAGGCCATCACCGCCATGATCGACATCACGACCAACGCCACCAGGACCTCCACCAGCGTGAAGCCAGGCGCCGGGGCGGCACGGGCGGCGAGGGATGCGGCGGGCGGGTTCACTTGTGCAGCACCGTCGTGAGTTCGATCAGCGGCACGCCCGCGTCGTCCGCCAGCAGCGTGTCGACATTGACGAACAGCGGGTTGGGCGTGGGGCGCACGACCAGCCGGCCGCGGTAAGTCTGACCCAGCTGGATGCAGGAGAACTCCGAGTCCCCCACCGGGGGCGTCAGGCCGCTCAGGCGCAGGTCGGTGAGTTGGTTGTCCGCGCACCACTGCGCGGCGCTGACGGCGCCCAGGCGCAGCGCGTTGTCGGTCAATGTCGCGGCCGCCCGGATGCCCGCGCCCAGGGTGATCGCCACGATCGTGAGCGCGACCAGCACCTCGATCAGGGTGAAGCCCCGTGGTGAGGTCGCCTTCATCGCTGGACGGCGTCCACCGTGGGGGCGTCGGCGACGAAGGGACCCAGACCGTCGGTGCTCAGAACCAGGCTCTGGCCATCCAGGTGCAGCACAATGCGCTGGGCGCCGATCATCGGTTCCGGCCCGAGCACGACGGCGCGCGCGCCGGCGATCTCCGCGCTGACGCCCGCCACGAGCCAGCGGCTGGGCAGGTCGCTGGAGGCGGGCAGCCCGTCGAAGCGAAACCCGTCCACGCCGGTGGCGTCGGCCGTGGGCACCCAGCGAGCCGGCAAGCCAGCGGCGCGTGACTCGGTGCGTGCGGCTTCCAGCAGTGCGACCAGCCGCGCGCCTTCCATGTCCAGGTGCGTGGCGGCCGGATCGCGCAGCGACAGGCTCACGGCGGCGCTGGCCAGCGCGATCAGCGCGACCACGACCATCAGTTCGATCAACGTGAAACCGCGCGCGAGCGCGGCTGCCCGTGTCTTACTGCCAGGATCCGATGTCCGCATTCTTGCCTTCGCCGCCGATGACCCCGTCGGCGCCGAAGCTGTACACGTCGATCTCGCCCTTCAGGCCCGGGTTGGCGTACTGATAGGGGCGGCCCCACGGATCGTTGGGCAGCTTGTCCAGATAGGGCTTCCAGTTCGGCGGGATGGCCCCGACCCCGGGCTTGGACACCAGGGCCTGCAGGCCCTGCTCGCCGCTCGGGTATCTCTGGTTGTCCAGCTTGTACAGCTTGAGCGCCTGCATCAGGTTGTTGACGTCGGTGCGCGCGGCGGTCATCCGCGCATCGTCGGCCCGCTCGAGCACGTTCGGGACGATGAGTGCGGCCAGTACCCCGATGATCACGAGCACCACCATCAGTTCGATCAGCGTGAAGCCGCGCGGGCGCCGGCGGGTTGGCGGGCGCGAGGCCGTCAGGCCGGTGGGCATGTCCGAGATCATGATGCGTGTGTCCTTGCCGCGCCTGCGGCGGTGGTGATCGGCATGAATCATAATCGCGCATGCTCGCACGACTCTCGGCGTTCGTAACTTGGGCCCTCGTGGCCGCCACGGTGGTGTTCTGGGCGCTGCGCCTGCTGGTTCAGGCGGCGCCGGCCCCCTCGTACGTCGTGGCGGTGGGCGAAGGCGTGGTCGCGCGGGGCGATCTGACCCGTCTGCTGGGGGCGCCGGTGAGCGTCGCGGCGGCCGGCGTGGCGGCCGTGCCCGAAGCCTCGAGTTCCCGATTCAAGCTGCTGGGCGTGATGGCCCCGCGCGCCGGCTCGCCGGCCAGCGAAGCGGGCCGCGGTGTGGCGCTGATGACGATCGACGGCAAGATGGCCAAGGCCTACGCCGTGGGCGCGCACGTGGACGCCGATCTGGTGCTGCAGTCCGTGAGCCTGCGGTCGGCATCGATCGGGCCGGCCCAGGGCGCGGCGACCTACACGCTGGAGCTGGCGCGGCCCACGCCCGCGGCCACCGGCACGCTGCCGGTGGGGGGCGCGTTTTCGAACAATGCCACACCGATTCCGATGACACCGATGCCCTACGGGGCGCCGGGGACCCCCCAGCCGGGGACCAGCCCGGTGGGTTCGGGTGGCGGTGGCGCGAGTCCGGGTGTGCCGGTGTCTCCGTTGCAAATCAATCCGGGCGGGGCCGGGCCGGGCAACCGCATGGACAGCCCGCCGCCCGCGTCGCAGTGAGGCGGCGCGCCGAACGTTTCGTCACAGGGCTTACAACGGCGTCGGGGCGACGCTGGTCGTGATGCCGCCCGGGTGGGTGGGCCCGGGCTCTTCGCCTTCGGCCACTTCCGTGAGCAGCGCCGCAGCGCTGCGCACCAGCGGCCAGGCGAGCGTCGAGCCCGTGCCGTCGGTGCTTTCCAGGCCGAGCTCCAGCAAGGCCGAGGCATGGAACAGCGCCAGTGCCTGATCCAGTCCCTGATGGCTGTGGCTGCGGCAGTAGATGCAGTAATCGGTGACCGCCGGAGCGATGCGCGCGGCCACCATCAAGGCCGCGCACGCCGGCATGCCGTCGACGACGATCAGGTGGCGCTTGCTGCCGGCCACCAGCATCACGCCCACCATCATCGCCATCTCGAACCCGCCGAACGCCGCCAGCACCTCGACCGGATCGATCACGTCCTTGTGACGATGCTGGGCGCTTTGCAGCACGGCCAGCAGGTGGGCCAACTCCGCCTCCTGCATGTCCGGGCCGGAAATCAGCAAGTCGCTCAGGTTGGCGCCCGACAGTCGCGACAGCACCAGCGCGGCGCTCTCGTGCGAGCCCACGCCGATGCCCGCGCAGGCCACGGCGTTGCCCACCAGGGAGTCCGCGATTTCCATGCCCGCACGGATCGCAGCATGGGCCTGGTCGAGCGACATGGCCGACGTCACACGGGCATTGCGCGTACCGTGGGCGATCTTGCGGGCCAGCAGCCGGGCGTGGGGATTGACCGACTCGGCCACGCCGCAGTCCACGACCGACATTTCGAGTCCCTGGATCCGCGCGAACACCGCCACCGGCAACTGGGACGTCAACAGCTGGTTGGCCAGTGCCGCCGTGGACCGCGGGCCGCTGGCCGACACGCCTTCGACCGCCAGCCCATGGTCGGCGGCGAAGATGGCGATCTGGGGCGTGCGAAATCTCGGCTTGAGCGTGTTCTGGATGAGCCCCAGCCGCACCGTCAGTGCCTCGAGCTCCCCGAGCTTGCCGGTGGTTTCGGCACGGCGCGCCAGCTTCTTGCGCAAGGCCTGCTCGAGCAATGGGTTGGACGTGGGGGAAATGAGCGAACGGTTGACCGACATGAACGTGCTGTTTTCAACGAATGCGCCTGAAGGCCGATTGTGGGGCCCGCGGCCCGGCTCGTGCAATGGCCCCGGAGCGGTCGGTGGTGGTCAACGCAAAAAAAGTTGGTACACGGGATTGTCGGTCTCGTCGGCGCAGGGGTAGGCCAAGCCCTCGAGGAACTCCCGAAACGCCTTCTTGTCGGACTTGGGCACCTGGATGCCCACCAGGATGCGCCCGTGGTCGGCGCCCTGGTTGCGGTAGTGGAACAGGCTGATGTTCCAGTCTGGATGCATGGTGGAGAGAAAGCGCATCAGCGCACCGGGCCGCTCGGGGAAGACGAAGCGGTACAGCCGCTCGTCGTGGGCCAGCGCGCTGCGCCCGCCCACCATGTGGCGAACGTGCTCCTTGGCCAACTCGTCATGCGTGAGGTCGAGTGCGGCAAAGCCATGGCGGGCAAACTGCCGGGTCAGCTGGGCCGACTCGCCGGCGCTGCGCGTGGCCAGGCCGACGAACACATGGGCCTGGGCCGCGTCGGAAATGCGGTAGTTGAATTCAGTCACCGCGCGCGGGCCGATCAGCTCGCAAAAGCGCTTGAAGCTGCCGCGCGCCTCGGGAATCGTCACGGCGAACAGCGCCTCGCGGTCCTCGCCGACTTCGGCGCGTTCGGCCACGATGGCCAGGCGGTCGAAGTTCATGTTCGCCCCGCAGGTGATCGCCACGAAGGACTTGCCCTTGCAACGGTGCGTCTCGACGTACTGCTTGATCGCCGCGACGCCCATGGCGCCGGACGGCTCCAGGATGCTGCGCGTGTCCTGGAACACGTCCTTGATCGCCGCGCAGATCGCGTCGGTGTCCACCACGACGAACTCGTCCACGAGTTCGCGGGCCAGCCGAAACGTCTCCACGCCCACCTGCTTGACCGCGGTGCCGTCGGCGAACAAGCCGACGTCGGCCAGCGTGACGCGCTTGCCGGCACGCACGGAGCGCAGCATCGCGTCCGAGTCGACGGTCTGCACGCCGATCACGCGGATCTCCGGACGCACGGACTTGACGTAGGCGGCCACGCCGGAGATGAGCCCGCCACCGCCGATGGCGACAAAGATCGCGTCGATCGGCCCCTGGTGCTGGCGCAAGATTTCCATGCCGATCGTGCCCTGCCCGGCGATCACGTCGGGATCGTCGAACGGGTGGACGAAGGTCTGGCCGTGGGCCGCTTCCAACGCACGGGCGTGCACCGCGGCGTCGGAGTAGCTGTCGCCAAACAGCACGACATCGCCGCCGAGCGCGCGCACCGCGTCGACCTTGACCTGCGGTGTCGTCACCGGCATCACGATCGACGCCTGGCAGCCCATGCGCTGTGCGGCCAGCGCAACCCCCTGTGCGTGGTTGCCGGCGGAGGCGCAGATGACGCCCCGGCGCAGCTGCGCTGCGCTGAGCCGGGACATCTTGTTGTACGCGCCGCGCAGCTTGAAGCTGAACACCGGCTGGGTGTCCTCGCGCTTGAGCAGGACCTGGTTGCCCAGGCGCCGCGACAGGCTGCGCGCGGGTTCCAGTGCGGTCTCCTGCGCAACGTCATAGACCCGCGCGGTCAGGATCTTTTGCAGGTAGTCGGACAGCGACAGCGGCGCGCTGCGGGACGGGGAGGGCTTCGGTCGGGCGGCCATGAGTTGCGTTTCTCCAGGTGCCGGCGCGGCGGCGCATCATAACGTCGGGCGCCGGCGGCGCGCGGGCCACGCGCAGCGCATAAAAAAGCCCAAGGCATTGCTGCCTTGGGCTGAATCCACCAATGGAGGAGGTGGAGGAGACAATCGGTTCGGAAGTCCGGCCGCATCGCCGCGCGGGCCCCGAGTGACTTTCAGTGTAGATGCTTTTTTGCTGCGGTGCAATAACCCGGCGCGGCGCAGGCGTGCGCGGATGCACGGCCGCGCCCGGTTCTGCGCAGGTGTGCACAATCGGGCCCTCGCGCCTGCGGGCGCCCCGCTGCGTGGGGGAGCATGTCGATGAAGTGCACGATCAACTGGATGCCGGCCAGCGGGATGGCATTCTCCGCAGAAACTGGAAGTGGGCACATACTGACAATGGACGGCTCGCCGGACGGCGGGGGCCACAACCTGGCGCCCCGGCCCATGGAGACCGTGCTGGCCGGCACCGGCGGCTGCACCGCTTACGACGTCGTGCTGATCCTGCAGCGTGGCCGTCACGACGTCACCGGCTGTCAGGTCGCGGTGACCTCGGAGCGGGCACCGGAAGATCCGAAAGTCTTTACCCAGATTCACATGCATTTCGTGGTCACCGGGCGCGGCTTGGCGCCTGCGGCGGTGGAGCGCGCGGTGCGCCTGTCGCACGAAAAATACTGTTCGGCGAGCATCATGCTGGCCAAGACGGCGCACATCACGACCAGCTTCGAAGTGCGCGAGGCCTGAGACGCGGCGCGCCGGCGCGGCCCGCCGCGAGCCGCCTCGCGCTCACACGCGGTGGGCGGTGACGGTCATCACGCGCGCGGCCAGGCGCATCGTCCAGCGCACCGGCGCGGGCAGCGTGGCGGCACCCGCGGCGCGGGCCGCCGCGCCGTGGCGCGCTTCGTCGAGCTTCATCTGCTCGACGATTGCGCGCGACGTCGTGTCGCCCGCAGGCAGTCTGCGCAGATGATCGTGAAGGTGTTGCTCGACCTGGCGCTCAGTCTCGACCACGAAACCCAGGCTCACCGCATCGCCCGCGCGACCGGCCAGCCAGCCGATGCCGAAGGCGCCGGCGTACCACAGCGGATTGAGCACGCTGGGTCGCGCATGCAACTCGCGCAGTCGCTGCTGCGTCCAGGCCAAGTGGTCTGTCTCCTCGCGCGCCGCATGCTCGAAACGCTCGCGCAACGCGGGGTCCGAGGTGCTCAGTGCCTGCGCGGTGTACAAGGCCTGCGCGCAGACTTCGCCCACATGATCCACGCGCATCAGTGCGGCCGACAGGGCGCGCTCGCGCGGCGTCATGTCGGGCGGTACGCCGGGCGAGCTGGGGCACGGTCGACCCGCGCGACTCGACCCGGACAGGGTGCGCAAAGCGCTGTCGGCAGCATGCAGCAGTCGATCCAAAGGGGTCACGGTACGAGCACCAGAGTAAAGCTGCGCAGAATAGCGCAACCCCCGGAATGCGGGCCGTCACTGGGGGTTTGCCCGCGCCGTCGAGCGGCCTCGCGAGGACGCGCCAACGGCCGATTCACGGGTGTGTTGATCACGTTGTGTTCAGACAACATAAAGGCCTTTTTTGAAGGCCAAGGCTTTCCACTGCGCGGCCCCTCTGGTGCAATACACACAACTTCCGCTGAGGGGGTTATGCCTGATCTGCCCGTCCAGGGTGCTTTGCGGTCAGGACCTCTTGTTCAACCTAGGAGATAGTTGCAATGAAAAAATCTCTGCTCGCTCTCGCAGTTTTGGGCGCATTCGCCGGTGTCGCATCGGCTCAATCTTCCGTGACCCTGTTCGGCGTGGTCGACCTCAGCGTCAACTCACAGTCCAGCAACGGCCAGCGCAAGGTCACGATGGACAGCAATCAGCTGAACAGCAATCGCCTGGGTTTCAAGGGCATTGAGGATCTGGGCGGCGGTCTGTCGGCGGGCTTCTGGCTCGAAGCCGGCATGAACAACGACCTGGGCACCGGCGCCGCTTCGGGCGGTGGTCTGTCGTTCAATCGTCGTTCGACGGTCAGCTTGATCAGCAGCACCCTTGGTGAAGTCCGCCTCGGCCACGACTACACCCCGTCGTTCTGGAACACGGTGATTTTTGACGTTTTCGGTGCCAACGGCATCGGCGAAGGCGACAACATCATGCTCGGTTCTCCGACGGCGGCTAACAACGCCGGTACGGCTGTGCGCGCGAATAACTCGGTCGCCTATTTCCTGCCCGGCAACATCGGCGGCGTCTACGGCCGCGTGATGGTCGCTCCGA
>Ga0182021_10010992_pt1 | contig 10738 bp, 8 predicted proteins | sample 612E3MmetaG_FD_120493 | JGI IMG/M metagenome (GOLD analysis project Ga0182021, IMG submission 120493) | Permafrost microbial communities from Stordalen Mire, Sweden - 612E3M metaG (Illumina Assembly) | ecosystem: Environmental > Terrestrial > Soil > Wetlands > Permafrost | place: Sweden...
AAGGGGAAAGCTTCTTTCGGCAATGGAATGGAAAAGCGGATGGGCGAATCCGAGTGTGGATGGGTATGCGTCAGATCATGATTTGCAGCCGCGATTTATTGGATTGCTTAAAAAGCCTGGCTGATCAGCTAAAGACCGGCATTCACATCCACCTGTCCGAAGGCACGTATGAAGTTGACTATGCCATTGAGAAATCTGGGTTGCGACCGACAGAATACCTGGCATCGATCGGGTTTCTGGGTTCTAACGTGCACGCTGCCCATTCGGTGCTCTTGAGTGATAATGATCTTGATTTATATCAAAAGTATGATGTCTCAGTGGCGCATTGCCCGGCTGCTGCATTCATGTATTGTGGTGTGGCTCGGGTTCCCGAAATGCTCCGGCGCGGCATCCGGGTTGGGTTAGGGACCGATGGCGCCTTGTCGTCGGGTGGGAGTCTGGATCTCTTCCGCCAGATGCACATCTCCCTTTATACCATGGCGGCGACTTTTGGCGTGCCATATCGGAATCCGACACCGCTTTTGCCAGATGACCTGCTCAGAGTCGCAACCCTGGGCGGAGCCCAGGCTTTATCCTGGGATCATGAAATCGGCAGTCTGGAAGTGGGAAAGAAGGCCGACCTGGTCATGCTAACATGCAATGACCTGGACGTTCTACCATCCTATGATCCCATGTTTATGGCAGCAAGCAACGCCAGCGGCGCACAGGTAAAGACCGTCCTTGTAAATGGTAAAATTGTCGTGAAAGATGGGGCTCTGGTCAATGTCGATGAGGCCGAGCTAAAGGCCAAAGTCAAGGAAAGAGCTCCTAAAATTATAGAGCGCTTCTTGGAAAGAGTGCAATGAATCAAAATCGAAGCAGTCAAGCTCCAACCCCCGATTCCTCCCATCTGGTTGAAGTAAGGGGGTTGGTTCATATCTATCCTAACGGCACACAGGCATTGACCGATGTGTCGATCAACATCGGCACGCATGAAAAACTGGCAATCATAGGGCAGAACGGGAGCGGGAAAACCACCCTGGTAAAGCATTTTAATGGATTGCTTCAGCCCTCCCAAGGGATAGTGCTCATTCGGGGCGAAGATACCAGGAAAAAACGGACGTCTTACCTGGCCGAAACCGTTGGGTACGTTTTTCAAAACCCCAATCACCAACTCTTTTGTGTGAATGTTCTTGAAGAGTTGCGCTTCGGGTTGCAGAATCTAAGGTTACCCCAGGCTGAGATCAATCGTAAAGTGGAAGAGGCCATAGAAATGTTTCACCTGCGGCCTTACCTCGAGGCGCACCCCTACAGTCTGAATATGGGTGCCCGTAAGCTGGTAGCCATTGCCTCCATTTTTGCCATGGGTCCACAATTGATCATCCTGGATGAACCGACCACTGGTCAAGACTATCCTGGCCGTAAAATCCTATCCCAGGCGATTACAAGTATTTACGCGGCGGGAAAGACGGTTGTTTTTGTATCGCACGATATGGTCTTCGTGGCAGAGCATGCCGACCGCGCTGTTGTCATGTCGCGAGCGAAGATCATTTTTGATGGTGCACCCAGAGACTTGTTTGTTCGAGATGATGTGCTCAAAGTCGCCGATTTGCGACCTCCTCCAATCACACAACTTGCGCAAAAATTGACCGACCATGGCGTTAGCGCGAGCGTGCTGAATGTCTCAGAAATGGTATCGGAAATACGGAGGTGCAGGTTATGAAAACAACCCTCTATTACCCAGGAGATTCCATCTTGCATCGCCTTGATCCCCGAACCAAGATGGTCTGGATGATCTGTACTATGATCTCTGTGTTTATCTTTTATAACCCTCTAGTTTCCATCGTCATGATCATTGTTCTGATCCTAGCTCTCCTATATGCGGTTGGAACCGATATATTCAAGAACGCGTTAATCCAATTTATCCCGATAATCATCCTCACGGTAAGCATCACGCATGGTTTTGTAAACCCGGCGGGGAAAACTCCTATCCTGGTGGGGAGTATGCCAATCCACCTTCCGTATTTCGGGAATATGATGTGGGAAGGGCTGTATATAGGCGTCCAGATGTCGCTGCGTATTACTGCCGTCATCCTCGCCTCGATCATTCTGGTAGCAACGACCAAGACCGAGGATATGGTCAGCGGTATCGCCAAACTTGGCATACCCTATCAATACGCTTCTTTCTTTGGAATGTCATTGCAAATGATCCCGATCTTGCAGGAGGAGGCAATTATCATCGTACAGGCGCAGAGAGCCAGGGCATTGCGCGAGAATAACCTTTGGGAAAAGGTCATGGCTCTGGTGCCCCTGTTTGTGCCACTGGCAGTCGGCTCGATGCAGAGGGCGGAAACTACTGCAATGGTCCTCGAAGCCCGGGCTTATGGTGCACCGGTCACGCGTACCGAGTTGCGGGTTATTCGGTTAGCCCCGCTGGATTATGTGTTAATAATCCTATTCTTAGCGGTATTGATCGGGTTGATTGTTACCCGGATTGCGTATGGAAACCTATCTTGGATGGACTCTGTGCGCAGTTTCTGGGGATTGTTTTTCCCCGTCCAGCTAATAAAATAAAAGAGGCTTTATGAATACTCAAGCTCTCTGCTTAAATGATGTTACTTACTGTTACCCAGGAGCCAACAAACCCGCACTGGAGAAAATTAACCTCGAGATTCGCTCTGGTGAGTTTATCGGGATCGTCGGGGCAAATGGCTCCGGCCGAAGCAGCCTCTGCTATACCATGAATGGTCTGATTCCTCACTCGGTTGGGGGTACGCTGGAAGGGCAGGTGGTTGTTCGTGGGATTGACACTCACAATTCAACGACTGCAGAGATCGCACAATGCGTGGGACTGGTTTTTTCGGACCCGGAAGCGCAATTAACCCAGTTAACCGTAGCAGATGAGGTGGCCTTTGGCCCGTCGAACCTTGGCGTTCCCCGCGAAAGAATTGCCTGGCTGGTCGATGAGTCCCTGAAGCTGGTCCAACTCGAAGGGTTGGAAAAACGAAATACCCACTCACTTTCAGGAGGACAGCAACAGCGGCTGGCCATTGCTTCAGTGTTGGCGATGAAACCGGATATCCTCATCCTCGACGAACCGACCTCAAACCTGGATCCAAAAGGAACTTACGAGGTATTCTCGATCGTCCACAAGCTCAATCAAGAGAACAATACCACAGTTATCATGGTGGAACAACAGGTGGACCTCTTGGCTCAATTTGCCACCCGAATCCTGGCGATGGACAATGGCAAGATCATCGCCGATGGGTCTCCTGAAAAAATCTTTGCTCAAGTAGAATTGTTATCTTCCATAAATGTACAAATTCCCCAGGTGACACAATTGTTCCATGAACTGGATCAATCAAACATAATTCACTCTGAATACATTCCAGTCAATGTGGACCAGGGAGTAAAAGTATTGGAACCCTTATTAAAAAAAGTGCCCTACTAAAGGATAGGCCCGCTAAAGGAGGTTGCAATGTCGGATCTCTTAATCCAAAAGATTGACGTTATTGCCACACTGGATGATGACGCATCCGAACTGCATGGCTATGACATCCTCATGCAAGGGTCAATGATAAAAACCATTGGGCGCAATATCCCCCCACCACCGGGTGCCAAGATAATTGACGGGAGGGGCAAGGTTGCCTTGCCTGGTTTCGTCAATACTCACCATCATATGTACCAGATCTACACCCGTGACCTGCCCAGGACAGCCAATGCGTTGGATATCTTCGATTGGCTTAAAGTTAATTACGACATTTGGCATGAGATCGATCCAGAATTGGTATATGTCAGCGCATTAGTAGGATTAGGCCTGCTCTTGAAGACTGGCTGTACCCTGGTGAGCGATCTATTCTATGTTTTCCCGGATACAGCTGATAAGAAGCTTATTGACGCCGAAATCCAAGCTGCCAAGGACTTGGGAGTCCGCTTCCACCCATGCCGGGGGGCTATGTCCCTAGATCAATCCCAAGGTGGTATTCCGCCGCATAATGTAACTGAGACGGATGAAGACATCTTGCTTGATTACGAGCGGTTGGTCAACACCTATCATGACCCCTCGCCTTACTCGATGCTGCGCATCGCCTTAGCTCCCTGTTCACCATTTTCGGTGACCTCGAACCTGATGCGGAAGACAATCAAATACGCTCGGGAACATAGCCTACAATGCCATACTCACCTAGCGGAAGCCCACCTAGAAGATGTATGGTGTGCGGAAATGTTCGGGATGCGACCCTTTGAATACATGGAGAGCCTGGATTGGGTCGGACCAGATGTCTGGTATGCACACTCCATATATGTAAACGAAAAAGAAATTCATCGGATGGGTGAATATAAATGTGGAGTAGCTTCATGCCCGGTTTGCAATGCACGCGCCGGGCATGGCATTGCACCGATTCTAGAGATGAGGAAACAGGGCGTTCGGGTTGGCTTCGGTGTTGATGGCGCCGGAGGGTATGGCGATATGATCGCCGAGATCCAGACTGCCTTGGTCTTGCATAGGCTTGCCAGCAAAGATATGAAACCTCTGACCAATGAGATGTTACGGATTGGCTCCCGGGGTGGCGCCCAGGTCTTGGGATGGGAAGAATTGGGCTCACTCGAACCGGGCAAGGCTGCTGATCTTTCTTTGATTGATACTCATCAGCTGGATTATGCCGGCTGCATCCATGATCCGGTGGCATCTATCGTTCTATACGGCGCAAACCACATTGTAGATACGACCATTGTAAACGGCAAAGTGGTGGTCGAAAAAGGAAGGCTGGTTCAGGTAAATGAGGAAGAGGTCATTGATCGTGCCAATCGGCTTTCGAAGGAATTTATTACACGGGCTGCCAAAAGCACGGGAATGGATTACTCTCTAGTGCCTCTCCGTCAAACAGAGTGACCTCTTATTGTAAGCTATTAGCTTGATTTGGAATGAGGTGGTTGCAGATGCCCTCAGGCTTACGGGTTGGGCTGTAGTTTATACCAGATCTGGGTGATGTAACCGGTCGCATCCACCTGTTCAATCTGGGCAAGCAGTTTGGGGGTATTCTTAACACAGCCCCACGAATAAATTGTGGTGTGACCGGTGACGCTCATAGGAATATAATCGGCAGTAGGGTTGGCTTTGCAAAAATCCTGCATCGGTTGGGTCGGATTTTTATCGGTATCGGCCTTCGAATCACAAGGCAGGTTCGCGCCGAAATTGCAGACATAGACGGATTTGTTCATGCAGCGCCAAATGGTGCTTTTCTGAAGAATTTGGATTGGCTCGCCATTATTTTCCAGTCCAACAGCCTTGAGATACCCCGTGATGATCCCAGCGGGCACAGGAACTCCCGTGTAACGCGAATCCGGCGCATCGATCGTCCCTACCGCAGTGCAATACACGAACGGATCAGTGTAAGTTGCCTGGGCAGTCGCGGGAGCATATGTGGCCAGTGAGGCGGTAGTCTGGCCGGGGGTCTGTGCGCTCGCTTGCACCGTGCAAGCTGTACCAGCCAAAACCAGCAGCATGCCCAAGGCAAAAAGAAAACCCATCGCGCCTTTACTCATAATCGATCTCCTCGGTTGGTTAAGCATGATCATATCATCAAAAAAAAGGAAGACCCCCGGAAACACTCCCGGGGATCATTTGACTTAAGGGTTCTGCGTTGTGAAGTGAACCAGCTTGCCGTTGGTTGCATCCGTGACCCACAAGCCGCCGGAGCCATCCGAGAGGATTCCGGCAGGCATTTGGAAGGCTGTACCCGCCGCACAGCCATCCCAAACATGCGTAGCTTTTCCGGTGGAAGTGGAGAACGAGATGACACGGCACATTTCCGGATCGGTAACCGAGACTGTGCCGGTTGAATCAACCGTGATGAACGGCTTGTTATCCAGCCCGTTACCAGACCAGCCATTCACATCCCAGGCAGTCGAGGCGGTATAAACCAGGCGGCTTGCATCCGGAGTAAAGACCTGGATACGCTGGTTCCAGGTATCGGTCACGTAGGCATTCCCTTGCTCGTCCAGGGCAATATCCACCGGTTCATCCAGTTGGCCCAGCTGCGCGCCGGGTGTGCCGAACTCGCCCAGATAATTTCCATTGCCATCGAAAATGACAATGCGCTTGTTGCCCGTATCGGCGACGAAGATATGCCCAAGTGAATCCACCGCCAGGCCGCGCGGGCCATAGAACAGGTCATTTCCCTGGGCCGGGCCGGAGCCCCACATCTGCAGGAATTTCCCGTCCGAAGTGAACTTTTGGATGCGGTAGTTCCAGGTATCGGCCACGTACACACTGCCATCTGGTGCGACGGCCACCCCCCAAGGCTCGTTGAAGGTTCCGCCGGGTGCCTTGCCTTTGGAGCCATCCACGAATGAACCCCAAACCTGCAGAACCTTGCCAGCCGGGCTGAGGTGCTGAATACGGTTATTGCCCGAATCGGCTACATACAGGCTGCCATCCGGAGCCAGGGCAATGCCGCGCGGCGTCTGGAACTGGCCGGCAGCAGTCCCCACCTGCCCCACCACATTATCCGGGGTGACCGGTCTGGTAATCGCTGCATACGGGTCGACCGGCTGGGTTATTGTCTGGGGAACAGTGCCATACGGCCAGAGCTTGGAAACAATATCCTTGCGAACATAGAAGGTCATCTGTTCGGAGGTGCCCCAATTCGTCAGGGTATAGGTATTGTTGCCGGTCAGGGCAGCCCAGGCGGTGTAATCGCGGTTGAACCAGATCTGCCAGACCGCGTTGCGAACTTTGGGATCAGTGAAGAAAGGCCGGATGTGCGGCCAGACGTATTTCAGATAATCGAACACCGTCATCGGGCTTACTTTGGCGCTGGTAGCCCCATTGGGAGCGAGAGCCGCCGTGCGTTGGGAGGCGATGGCATCCCACTTCAGGCTCCAGTAATCCATGGTTGGCCACCACAGGCGCATGGTATTGGATTGGAAGTAATTATCCCGCACGATGGGGGTAAGTTTGGAAGTATTTTCGGCGCCTGCGGCAATCACCAATGCATTCGACAGCGCCTCCCGGGTGGGGTTCTGATCGAAATCCACCTTGTTGGGGTAATGGCGCATATACCACCAGTATGGATAGCGGACATTATTATCATACGCCACAATCATTCCCGTTCCGCCGGTGGTACGCAGGGACAGTTCCTGAATCTGGCTGAACAAAGCCTTGGGATAGGGTGTGCCATGGGCGTAGACCAGGTACTCAAAGGGATAATCATAATTGATATAGGCTGCCTTGAAGGCCGTCCGGGCAGTCAGCAGGGCCAGCAGGCCGAAAAAGGTCAGGACTGACACGCGGGCGTAATAACGAACACCCCAGGTGGCCATCCGACTCCACGGCAGCGTTTCGATCATCCAGCCGAAAGCCCAGGCGGCTGCCAGGATCATCGGCATGGCAATATGAATGGTCAGCCAGGGCATCTTCTCGCCGGCATACGTGAACAGGGCCAGGCTGCTGACCGACCAAAAAACCAGCAGGGAAGCTACCGGCACCGGCTGCAGCGCTTGATCCCGCTCCGGCAGCCCTTCAGCCGTTATCGGGGATAATCCTTCGGATACCGGTTGAGCGAAGGGTTGGCCGGGCTGCGAACGCCACAATTTTTTGGTGGAAGCGATCAGCGCGGCTACCACCGTTCCCAAAGCGGGCAGGAACTCGTACACTGGGATCAGCAGGAAGGCATAGTAGTAAAGCGGCTGGCCTCCGCGTGCGACATCCTGCTGGGAAGACCAGTATCCAAGCAGCCCCACCAGGCCGCCCACAATGCCTTCCGGGACAGTGAAAAACGTGCTATAGAGTACGATAAAGGGGATAAAGAAAAGAGCGGCATGCAGCAGCCATTTGCGGCCGAACCACCACAACCCGATTGCAACGGCAATGGCGCCCAGGACCGCCACCGCCGCGATAACCCGCTCCACCCCGGCCACCGTGTAATCCAGGGGTGTCTTGCCCAGCAAAGAAATCGGGATGGCTCCGCACAATGGCAGGACCAGTGTGCCTAGCAATATCAACATGTCAAGGGAGCGCTCGGCCTTCAGGCCGGCCCAGCCAAAAGCCTGCACCAGCAGCATACCCGACCAGACCAGCGCTGCCAGTCCGCCGGCCGCCACCGCAGCGACCGCAATTTTGATGACCAACGTGTCAAGCGGCTTCTGGGTAAGATACAACCCGCCCGCCCCGGCGAACAATGCAATCGCCAGGATCAGGCCCAGCAGGAAGGAGGAACGCCGGTTGGCATTGGGCCACTCACGGCGCGCCATCCGATCCACAAAATACGCCAGCAGGAAGATGAACATTTCCCCGGCAAACATATAGGCTGTGGCCTTGTCGAGAAAGTGGACAGCATTGGCGGCGGTGAACAGGAACAGGGCCCAGGTTTTGCCGGATTCCAGATAGCGCAGGGTGGCATAAAGGGTCAGAAGGCCCCATACGATGATATAGGATTCGTTGCGGGCATAACGCCCATAGAAAAGCATGATGGGCGAAATCACGAACATCAGGCCGGCCAGGATAGCGCCAGTGCGACCCAGGTAACGCCGGAAGGCCAGCATGGCCAGCCCAATCGAAACGACACTTAAGAATGCCGCCGGGATGCGGGTGGTAAAATCGTTATCGCCAAAGAGCGCATAGGAAAGAGCGATCATGTGGAACTGGAGCGGGCCATGGCTCATCGGGTCGTATTGATAGCCGTTGCCTGAATACAGGCTGTAGGACGGCACGACGTGGTTTACCTCATCGTGGCTGACGGCGCGGTCGCCCAGGCCGATAAACCGCGAGGCGATGGCGGCCAGCAGCAGCAGGATCACCAGCAGAGTTTCCAGGTTGGCCGGGAACCAGCGTTTGAGGGGTATGTCAAGAATGGATTGTTCTTCGGTTGTTGGCATCATTCCCGCTATTGTACCAAAAATGGGGAAGGAGAGAGAGTAGATAACAGAAAAAAGAGATCAATGGGGTAAAGGCTGGAGACTTCAACTGCTCTGCCAGCGGGCGTAGACCGCCTGGGAAAGCAGGCGCTCGGCGCTCTTTTCCTGCGTGACCAATTCGCCGCACTCCAGGCTGCCCCCAAACCCCTGCAGCATTTCCGCCAGCGCAGTATAGGCATGAATGGCCGGCAATTTGACCGCATATACCGTCATTATCACAAACAAAGGGGCTTCATTTAATATCGCCCGGCAAGCCAGCAGGATTTCCGGCAAAGACTGGTAAACCTCCCACACTTCGCCTTTCGGGCCGCGCCCAAACTTGGGCGGATCGAGCAGGATGCCATCGTATTTCACGCCCCGCCGGCCCTCGCGCTCGACAAACTTCAGCGCGTCGTCCACGATCCAGCGGATGGGCTTCTCCCCCAGCCCGGAGAGCAGCTGGTTCTCATGCGCCCAGGTTACAGACTTCCTGGAGGCATCCACGTGCGTGACCTTAGCTCCGGCTGCCGCGGCTGCCAGCGAAGCCAGCCCGGTATAACCGAACAAATTCAGGACATTGACTGGTTGCCCTGAAGGGACGGAAGGCCTTCCGCCCTTCCGAATCCGTTCCGCCATCCAATCCCAATGGGCCGCGCATTCCGGGAAAACGCCCAGATGCCGCCCGGGGGTGGTCATGGCAGTGAAACGAAGTTCCCAGCCCCCTGGCCCCTCCCCGGATGGGGAAGGGAAAAGAGGGTAATGCATTTCCCATTTCTCGCTACCTGGTTTCTTGAAAATCCAATGTCCCCCGCTCTCTTCGCCGCTGGGGTTGAAATAGGCATCGGCGGCCTGCCATTTTTCGGCAGGCAAGGCCTGCTTCCACAATGCCTGCACTTCCGGGCGGGCAAAGGTGTAAGGGCCAAACCGCTCCAGTTTCTGGCCGTCGCCGCTGTCAAGTAATTCGTAATCGGTCCAATGGGGGGAAAAAAGCAGGGTAATTTTAGGGATCATGCCGGATATCCTAGAATAATGGTAGCCCTATAATCATGATTGGAAACTGTAATGATCGCTACGCGATACTGGTCAAAAGTACTACTTGCATCGCGAGCGGGATTTGTGCTAAAATAAGCTTGTCCGTGGGATGAAGTGGGACGAAGTGGGATGCCGGGATTTTCCGGCATTCAGGTTAAATGAGAGAAGAAGAACAAATGTTCCTTAATCAGTACCATCATAGCTTTGACGATAAAAGCCGGCTCACAATCCCGGCGAAATTTCGGGACCAGACCGCCGAGGGAATTTTCGTTGTCCCGGGCCTGGATCGCGACCTGATGGTACTTCCTAAAGCGGCATTCCAGACCCTTTACAAGCGGTTGATGGGATTGAATCTGACCGATCCGGATTCCCGTCTGCTACGCGAAATCATTCTGGGCAACGCCCAAGAGGTGACACCAGATGGTTCCGGTCGTATCCTGCTCAGCCCAAACCTGCGCGATTATGCCGAGTTAAAAACCGAGGTTGTTTTCGTCGGCGTTGGCGAAACCTTCGAAATCTGGGCGGCAGAACTCTGGCAGAAGAAGCAGGAAGAGATCAATTCAGAGATAAATGCCAAGCGCTTTTCCTTGCTTGACCTGAGAACTAACTGAGATGTTGCTTCCGCACCAACCAGTTCTTTACCAAGAGATTATACACGCTTTACGCCCGAAAAGCACAGGGTTCTATGTAGATGGGACACTCGGGGCAGGTGGTCACGCCGCAGGTCTGCTGGCAGTCAGCGAGCCTGGAGGCAGACTGCTTGGACTGGATGTGGACCCACAGGCGCTCGAACTGGCCCGCCAGAACCTCGCTCCCTTCGGGGAGCGCGCCT
>Ga0182021_10010993_pt1 | contig 10736 bp, 9 predicted proteins | sample 612E3MmetaG_FD_120493 | JGI IMG/M metagenome (GOLD analysis project Ga0182021, IMG submission 120493) | Permafrost microbial communities from Stordalen Mire, Sweden - 612E3M metaG (Illumina Assembly) | ecosystem: Environmental > Terrestrial > Soil > Wetlands > Permafrost | place: Sweden...
GTTTAGCGAGAGCTTAATAATACTTTTGCCATTTTTCCAGCCAGTGCACTAAAAAATTCATCCCTGTCGCTATACTGACGTGCGGCTTCTTCTTTGAACATTGCCGGATTTGCAAATACTGCTTTGACCAGATACGCTCTATACCGGATCATTGGTGTTGCACCGTTTGTTACAAGACGGTCAATTTCCCCCTTGATCATCGAAAATTCATCTGCAGGGAGATCCAGTTTCACCATTGCAACGACGGCAAGAGCCGATTCATTGATGCCGTCATTATCCATGCTCATAGCGACCGCATAGTTTTTATCTATTCGTTCTTTATCTGCAGCGGAAAAATTTTTGAGTACTGGAAAAAAAGTCTGTGCTTGTGAAAGAGTGGTTATTGCACCTATCATCAGCGCAGCCAGTACCATTTGTTTCTTGTTCATGACATCCTCCAGTAAGTATGTGGGTTCTTGTTTCATTACCTGATATATGTTACGCCCACTGAAAGTCAAAGATGTCATGAACAGGTCAGGAATTGTAAAAGATTGTCATGGAATCAAGCGAGTAATTTGTATCCGGTACCATGAATAGTGATAATAACTTTAGGATGGGTACAATCATCCTCGATTTTTTGGCGTATCTTCAAAATAAAATTATCTATGGTCCGCGTCGTAACCGATTCGTCGTACCCCCATACGTTTGTTAAAAGATCGTCTCTGCTGACGGCCTCATTGCGGTGCTGCCAGAGATATTTCAGAATTTCAAACTCTTTCGGTGTCATGGAAAATTCTTTCCCTTCCTTTGATCCGCAGTAATTGGCAAAATTAACCACGATATCTCTGAGGTTCATGGTTGTATCACCGGCACTGGCCGGTACCGCGCGGCGCAGAAGTGCATTCACACGTGCAATGAGCTCGCGCAAGCTGAATGGTTTTGTCACGTAATCATCTGCACCAAGTTCTAATCCAAGGACTTTATCGATCTCTTCACCTTTTGCCGTCAGCATAAGGATGGGTATGTGCACTCCTTTTTCTCTTGCTTTTCGTACAACATCAAATCCCGACATCTGCGGAAGCATAACATCGAGAATAACGAGATCGAACGATTCACGGAGCAATGTTTGCAAACCGCTGCTGCCATTTCCTTGAATAGTAACCTCGTGACCTTCGAACTCGAGGTTGTCGCGCAACCCGCGCTGCATCTTGGGTTCATCTTCCACAAGAAGTATCCGTGCCATAGTGATTATCCTTTGTGCGTCGAATCAGACAGGTTCAGGCTTGGGAACAGAAGCCTGAATTTACTTCCCTTGCCGGGTTCGCTTTCAAGTTCTATCAAGCCTCCGTGTGCATGGAGTATGTGGCTGACGAGAGAAAGACCAAGTCCGCTGCCTTTGATATTGTTTGTCAGTCCTGTTGAAACACGATAAAATGTTTCGAAGATTTTTTTATGGTGCTGCTTCTCGATGCCGATGCCGTGATCTTCCACCTCCACGTATACTTTATCGATTGCGTGCCCTGTTTCAATCCGGATAAATTTATCAGTAGCTGAATATTTTATGGCGTTATCGAGAATATTGATAAGAGCTTCAGCAACGGCTTCACGATCAGCTTGAATGCCCGGCAGGTTTTCAGCAAGCTGCATAGAAATTTTAAATCCTTCATGTTCCAGATGAGAGGTATATGTTTTCATCACATCAATGACAATTTCGTTGAGAGTGGTAGGTTCAAGATGATATTGTTTCTTTCCTGCTTCCATTCGAGAAAAATTTAAAATGTTATTGATGAGTCGCGTCAACCGCTCCGTTTCCTGTAGAATGGTTTCATAATATTCGTGTTTCTGTTCTTCTGTCTGCACACGTTTCATGGAAAGCGTTTCAGTGAACATTCGTATAAGGGAAAGCGGGGTTCGCAGCTCATGCGAAACATTCGATACGAAATCACCTTTTAACTGCACAAGTTCCATTTCTTTTTTCAGCGTGCGATAGACGAGCCACACCGCTCCGAGGAGAAGAATGTCTAAAAATCCAATGAGGATAAGATTTCGTTCCGACCTCGCCCTTACAATATCTTCGACGCTGGTTCCTTTTAACCGGATGCCGATGCTGTACCCGGGAAAAAGCCAGAGATCTTTTGTTTCCCGCAGCTCCGTGAATTCAACATGAGATGTTGAAAGTACCATGTGTCGGGTTTGACGGTCAAACACTCCCAGCACAAATTCCTCACCTGCGGCTTGTTCTATTTTTGCCCGGAGAACCTCTGTAAGAAAAGATCTTGCATCAATCACGAATCCAGCTATTTTCTGTTCCGGGAATCGAGAAGAAGTGACGAACAGAAGCACTAAACCCTGGCCTGCAATACTGTCCCCGATGATGACAGGTTCGATTTTCCTGTAGCCGGATGAAGCATAGCGTAGTAATTTTTCGATGGTGGTTGATTGGTTCTGCAGAGAAGAAACCTTGATATCCACCTTTTCACCTGTCTGTCGCGTCACGATAGAAAGTGAATGACCTGTAGAATCGGTAAAGAACACACCGTGAATTGACCCTCTCTTGTCCAGAAATTTTTGCGTGGCAGAATTTATATGTGAAGATTGAGTGGAAATGAGAAGCGTGTTGATTTCGCCTGACCAGCTTTGGGCAACATCCAGCGCATACTGGTTGATCGAAAAAAGAATGACATCAAGCTGTTTGCTGTAAATCGATTGAATCAATCCTTCGGTTGAACTTAACGAGCTTACTTCATAGGCCGAATAAAAGAGTGCCGGGAGAAGGGCAACAAGCACGAAGATGATAGCAATTTTTCGTCCTTTTCCTATTCTGTATGCTTTGATATATTTGTCTTTTTTCATTGTATCGTAAAAATCCGGGTGCCGTATCAGTCTACGACTTGTCCGGAGCATTTGTTTCTTTATTGAGGGGATTGGTCTTTAAATTATTTGCCAATGATAAGTGAGTCTCTTTTCATATCAAGCAATAGCCACAAGATAAGGAAAATACGTTTTCGGTGCTGGAGACAACATTTCATTCCAGCAATGTGTCCACTTGAAAGAGTTCGGAACTTTGTCGCAGCTATGATTCTAGTACGATTCTCCCTTACTCATATCATGGCTACGTTTTAAGTCAGCAAAGTGCGCAATGAATTGTCTTTCGAATAGTTTGTTGAAATCCTTTTTAGAGTCTCCACCCCCAATAAAAAAATAGCAGCCCATTGTGTAATTGTTTTTCATTGCAAGAAAACGGACAAATCCCCCTCCATTGCGGTATCAATACATCCCCCAAGGTTATTGGACGTATTATTTCTTCCCTATAAAACCCAAAATGGCATTAATGATAGTGAGGGGATGCGGCGGACAGCCGGGGATAAACAAATCAATTTTTATCGTATTGAATAATTCACGATTCAGTTCGTCCGAATCAGCAAACACGCCACCGCTGATTGCACATGCACCGACGGCAATAACAATTTTCGGTGAGCTTATACTTTTATACGCATCCATTAAAGCAGGCGCCATATTTTTCGTGACAGGTCCGGTGATGACAATGCCGTCTGCATGGCGCGGCGAGGCAACAAAATCGACGCCAAACCGTCCCATATCAAAATTTACATTTCCGCAGGCAGACAATTCCATTTCGCATCCGTAGCATCCGCCGGCGGAAACCTGTCTCAGTTTCAGGGAGCGGCCAAATAATGAATGTATTTTTTTCTGTGCGTCGATGGCCGATGCACTATAATCTTTATATGATGCGCCCGATGCAACAACGAGGTGATCTTTTTTCGAGGCTGCTAGTTTATAATCATTGCTGAACCGGATTGCTCTATTCGATGCGCGTTCGCATTCACCACAAAAGATACATTTTCCCAGATCGATTGCAACCGGATTTTTTGTTATTGCGTTCGTTGGGCACGCATCAATTATTTTTTGCCAATCATTCATGTTTTTCTTTTCATCAATGACTGGAAAGCCTCGATGCGTTTCCATTAACGATGCATTTCGAATATCTGCGATCGCTTGAAAGCCATGGCGTATTCTAAGTTTTATAAGGTCGAGCATTCTTCACCGATATTTTTTACAGATCAACACTGCAATAGGAAAGATTGAAACTTTTGTTGCATAACGGAAAATCAGAAATCCCTTCATCGCGAACAGCAAGTGCCAACGCAAGCCAGTTGTTAAACGATGGGTCTTTGATTTTTAAACGTTTGATTTTCCCTTCCCTATCTGTGAGAAGTATATGAGCAATCTCACCCCGCCATCCTTCGGTCAAAGAAACGACGAAGCGGTTTGGTTGAAGCACGGACAAATTTTTCTTCAAATCAGCTTCAGAAAGATTATTCAATTGATCACAAATTATTTTAATGGATTGTTGAATCTCGACAAAACGAATATATGCTCTTGCAAATACATCTCCGCTGTTGAGCGTTAATTTATGAACGGGAAAAGATTCATAGGCGCCGAATGGGTGATCTGAACGGACATCGACTGCTACGCCGCTCGCTCGTGCTGCCGGACCCACCATCCCAATTTCTATTGCTGTTTCCTTTTCTACAATTCCGGTTTTTTCAAACCGTTCCAGGATAGATGCAGATGAAAATAAAACTTCTCCTGCCAACAGTACGTCGTCTTCAAGTTCATCCATTGTCGATCGTATTTTATCTTGTACACATGAAGAGATATTATAATTGACACCACCAATGGCCAATAACCCTCTGCCAAACCTGTTGCCGCAAATTGACATTGTCGTATTGATTACTCTAGTACGAAGCGCGCCAAAAACAGAGTTACCGGTCAGATATGCAACATCTCCTGAAAGTGCGGACAAATCGCCAAGATGAACAACGATCCGTTCCAGTTCAAGCGCAATAGTTCGAATCGTTTTGGATGTTCGCGAAACCGCTATATTACCGGCCGATTCCATCGCACGGACGAACGTGCCGCAGTGACCGATCACTGTATCACCGACGATAGATTCCGACAACTTTTCGAGATAGACAGGGTAAGAATTCTTCTTCGTGAAGAGCGCTTCCACTCCTCGATGCTGAAAGCCATGCTCGATTTCAAGATGATATACTTTTTCGCCATGGCAAGAAAATCTAAAATGTCCGGGTTCAATAATGCCTGCATGAATCGGGCCTACTCCTACTTCATGAATTTCTTCACCGGTCATGCTAAAAAATTCGTACGGTGTTTCGCTCTGATCGATTCCGGCAATCCCATATCGAATGGGTTTGAGCCAAGGATGTCCTTCCGGTGTGATTTCATATTGTTCAAACAGTTCACGTTCAAACATTGATGCAGAAGGTAGTTCGGATGTCAAAGAGTGATAGAATGATTTCGCATGAACATTTGCAGCAGCGACACTCAGTCTCGAATTATTATCGTCGGCAATAATGGCATACACCGTGACCCCGTCGACCTCATGATCGCCGAAGAATTGAACTAATCGCTTCCCGCTTTTTATTTTCCCTACCAGCTGACTTCTTAACTCGTCGATCTGCAGACGCGGTATCTCATTCAATGAGATTGACTGTAAGTTTTTTATTTCAACCCAATTCACGAGAAGCCCCAGTTATTGAAAAAATCCAGCAGCGCCGTTTAACAAATCAAATACTTGCTTTGGCATATTCATTCCGATGATGCAGAGAATGAGCAGCAGCACAAGCTGCGGAAGATAGGCATAGACGGACAACTTGCTATTTTCTGAACCTGATTTTTGTAAATCACTATAAGCCATTTTAAACACAGTACTGCCCATCCCAAACATAATAATCACTAAAAACAGGAAGAACGGGATTGCGAGCCACCACATTCCGCTTAACCAAAAAGCTCTTACGATGAGGAATTTGCTGATGAAAACCGGAAACGGCGGAAAGCCGATAATTGCAAGCATCGAAATAATCCAAAGCCAGCCGGTTCGAAGATCCGTTTTAAGTAATCCGTTCACTTCTTCAATCCTTTTACTTTTATAGAGATGCAGAATATTGCCTGACGTGAGAAACAAAGATGCCTTGGAGAGCGAATGAGCAAGCATATGAAGAAGAGCAGCGAAAATTCCGTATTTGCCAAGAGCAATTCCAATGAAAAGGATTCCCATATTCTCTATGGAGGAATAAGCAAGCATTCTTTTGTAATTCTTAAGTCGTAGCATAAAAACAGAACTTACCATGAGAGAAAGAAAACCGGTAATGAGAAAAAGAAAATTTGAGAAACCGTCTACGTTGGCTTGAATAAATATTTCTTGCACACGAAGCAGACCGAGAAAAGCGGAATTCAACAGCGCTCCGGAAAGCAGCGCAGAAACAGGGGAAGGCGCCTCGGAATGGGCATCCGGCAGCCATGCATGGATCGGTGCAATGCCAATTTTTGTCCCCAAGCCGACAAAGATAAATGCAAACGAGACCTTGAGCCAAAATGGATTTATTTCGGATGCGCGTGCATATAAATCCTTGAAGAACAAAGAATGAATGTGCCGACTGCCGATAGAAAGGACAATAATGCCGACAAATGCCAGTGCAATTCCGATAGAGCAAATAAAAATGTATTTCCACGCAGCTTCTAACGATGATTTTTTCTTTTCAAAATAGATCAACATCGCGCTTGTCAATGTCGACGCTTCAATAAAAACCCAAAGCAATGCCAAATGTGTCGAAAGAATAATGCCGCTCATAGAAACGACAAAAAGCAGGATTTCAATAATGAATACAGCTTCTTGTTTCGCAGAGAGCGCATGTACTTTAAAATAGGACAGGCTGTACACTGCTACACTGCCAAAGACGAGTGTCATAATCGAAAAGAAATAAAGCCCGATTGTATCGAATTGAAAATATGCCTGAAGCCAAGCCGGCAGCACGTACCATTCAACATGCATCCACTGTGCTGCGGCAACGACAAAATACAGAACCGCAGAACCGATCAACGCAATGCGATTCACCAGTCTATTTTTTGCTGTCACACCCCACAATCCCAAACATATCGGCAGAAGAAGCACTAATCCAATCATCATCAATCCTTCAATTCGGTAAGTTCATCAATATGGCTGCCGTCGTACATCTCTTGAATTTTATTGAAGAAGATGACGAAAAGATAAATACCGACAAAGAGATCGAGCAAGACGCCAAGATTGACAAGCAAAGGCAATTCATTGGCGACAGAAAGCGAAAGCAGGAAGATTCCATTCTCCAGCATCATATAACAGAGGATATGTGTAATGATTGTTTTGCGATTGATAATGAGGAAGAGACTGGATACAATCAACATAATGGAAACGCCGAAGTACAATGGTTTGATCCCGGCGTTTGTTTTTGCCGCCCAAAACGCAGCAACAAATCCAAAAATGAAAATGGCGCTTGCGAACATGAGCGAATAAAATTGTGTAATGTAAGGTTCTACTTCCCGTGCAATTTCGTTTTTACGTATGACGGACAAGAGGAAGTATGGAATTACAACAGCTTTGATCACCAATGTTTCCAGGCTGAGAAACGCAATATTCACCCAATTGATTTCTTTGATATCTACTATCACAAGAAGAAAAAGAAGGAAGCCCTGAAGTGCCAGCGTTTTCACATATGCTTCAATCCGGCTCACAGCAAAAACATAGAGCATAGTTGTGCCGAGGAGGATGATGAGGATGTCGGTCATGAAAGACCTCCAAGCAGAAAGAATGCAACCACGGCAAATGCTGTTAACGAAAGAGCCGTCATGACAAAAATGAATTGTGGGACATGCGACATTCTCGAGCGCGCAATTAACGATTCAACCGCTCCAATTGATATATAAATAAAGAGAAGAATCCCGATAAACAGGCAAAGCGCAGCTATCGATGGTAAATTAGGTGGAATACATAAATTTGCAATCAACAGCGCGATGAGCATCATTTTCATCGATGCAGCATAAACCATAAAAGCTAAATCGGGGCCGGAGTAGTCGAGAATCATCACTTCGTGAATCATTGTTAGTTCAAGGTGTGTGTTGGGATCATCAATCGGAACACGGCTGCCTTCTGCTAACAGCATAATAAAGAGTGAAGCCACCAAAAGAATTTTTACTAAGAGAGAATATCCGGCACTCACGGTTATCGTCGCAAATATTGCTTCGAACGATATTTGATTGGTTAATAATGCAAGCGTGCCAAGAACAATAAAGAACGCCATCTCAACGAGTGTTGAAAATGTGACTTCTCTACTCGCTCCCATTCCTTCGAAACTGCTACCGGTATCTAATGCTGCAAGCACAAGCATAAATTTTGCTAATCCCAGTGCGTACGTGAATGCAATAAAGTCACATGGAAAACTTATCATCGATCCGATAAATGGAATTGGAATAAATAATAATGCAAAGAGTGCTGCTGCTACATTCAGTGAAGGTGTTACTATAAAAACAAAAGACGTTGTTTTGCTGATAACTTCTCCTTTGCGGAGCAGTCGAGAAAAATCATAATACAGCTGAAAAACAGATGGACCTTTTCTTCCTGCCCATCTGGCTTTTGTGCGGTTGATAATGCCGATAAAGAAAAATGGCAGAACGCAGGCTATTCCAAATACAATTACCTTCGTCATCATTTACCGCTCCAAATCCAAACAAGAAGAAAGATCAAGAAGATCAATCCATAAATAATATACTGCTGCATTCTTCCGCTTTGAATCCAGGAGAATTTATTCAGGAAATTATTCAGCAACCGAATAGATGGTTGAATGAGCAATCGTTCCGAGAAATCTTGTGAATGACTTTCAAATGATGCATGCGTTGGGAACACATCCTGTTCTTTATGAACTTGCACTTTTTGCGGAACCAATTCGGCTACTAACTGCAGGATCGGTTGAGCAAAGGAACTACCGGTATACTGGATACGACTGCTTTCTTTTTGGTATCCGCAATCCCACGTTTTAAAAACTTGCACGGACTTTTTTCTCAGCAAAAAAGTTCTAACTGCAAAAAAGAATACAATGATAAAAATGAAAATAGAGATTGAAATCGATATATGAGTCATCAACGAAATTATTTGCGGCATAGCAGTATTTGACATATCCGGCGCAAATTGTCCGACTGCAGCGGTTATCATGTTGATTGCAAGGATGGGGAACACACCGATCACAACCATTGCTAAGACGAGAAATGCCATGGGGAGAAGGAGTGAATATTCTTTTTCTTCTGGTGTGACGGGAAACTCCGATCGGGATGTGCCTAAAAAACAAATTCCATATACTTTCGTGAAACATAAAAGAGCCATTGCGCCAATAAGTGCCAAACCAGAGAAACCCATTAAAGCGGCAATGGTGATGGCAATGTTGTTTATTGAAAAACTTTTTGCAATGCCTGTGTAAATTGCGAATTCACTAATAAATCCATTTAAGATCGGCAGCCCGCTAATTGCAAGAGAGGCGATAAGAAACATGATGGATGTAAAGGGCAAATAGTTGTTCAGACCGCCGAGCTTTTCAATATCTCTTGTATGCGTCTGCGAGTATACTATTCCAGCTCCATAAAACAAAACACTCTTAAAAGTAAAATGATTGAACGTGTGTAACAAGGCTCCGAAAAAACCTAATGCCGCAATAAACGTGTTATTATATATCAACCCGAGCATCCCGACGCCGATTCCCATACCTATAATGCCGATGTTTTCTATACTATGGTATGCAAGCAGCTTTTTAAGATCGTGCTGTGCGATAGCATTTGCCACGCCATAAATACCGGTGATAATCGAAATAATAAGAATCCCGTAGGCCAAACGATAGTCTGGAATACCGACCAGCAAAAGAATTCTCAGAATTCCATAAATACCCATTTTAATCATAACACCAGACATCAGCGCCGACACCCCGGTCGGGGCTGCAGGATGCGCTTTAGGCAGCCATGTATGCAACGGAACAAATCCGGCTTTTGTGACAAACCCAAGAAAGAAAAGAATAAAAATGAAGATCGAATTGTTGCCCGAATTGCAGACAACACTTTTAAAAGAATTGAAATCGAGCGATCCTGTGATGGCAGAAGTCCAACTGAATGCTGCAATTAAACAGGCGGCACCAATTTGCATTGCAATGAGGTAATAGATACTTGCCTTTCTAACGTCTTCTTTGGTATGTTCAAAGTTGACAAGAAAGAACGAAGCAAGCGACATCATTTCCCAGACAAGAAGGAAGAGCAGCGCATTCTGAACTACAACGACGAGGAGCATTGAAAATGACATCAATCCTAAGAAGAAATAGTAAGATGAAAGTTCTGCCGTATCGCCAGAATACATTTTCATATAGCCGTGAGAATAAACAGCAGCAAGCAATGCACCAAGAGAAATGATCAAAGCAAATAGTGCAGCTAAAGGATCTAATCGAAAAGGCGATATTCCGAAGGGTTCAGAGAAATAAACCTGTGCTTCGATTTGTCCACCGGATAAAAGCATTCTGATTACAATGGGCAAAATAAATAGTTGAGCAAGAGCAGCAAATCCAATGAACGCTACTGATTTGTATTTCTCTTTAAGAAAAAGAGAAATCAATCCTCCGACGGAAAAAAGCGCCGTGCCGATGAGAAGAAGAATCATCTATTCACGGACTCCTTCTTCTGCCAATCTAATTCTCTCTTACTGACATAATCCAAAATAATTTCCTTATTTGCATGTGCCTTCAACAAGTCTAAAAATGCATCATCTTGACATAAATACGAAACTTTTGAAAGCACTTCTAAATGCATCTTCGGGCTTGCGGTGAGTAAAATGAAAAGAGTATGGACCGGTTGATTATCTAACGAACCAAAATCAA